>JGI12048J13642_10272575_pt1 | contig 17235 bp, 16 predicted proteins | sample ElkSlonscriptome_16_FD_13642 | JGI IMG/M metagenome (IMG submission 13642)
ACCGAGTGCGTCACCGGCCTGGACCTGGTCGAGTGGCAGCTGCGCGTGGCCGCCGGTGAGCCACTGCCGCTTGGGCAGGACGAGATAAGCTGCAGCGGACACGCGATGGAAGCGCGCATCTACGCCGAAGACCCGGACAAGGGCTTTCTGCCCGGTTCGGGCGACATCACGGCGCTTCGCTTTCCCGAGCAGCCATGGGCGCGTATCGATACCGGCGTCGAGGCCGGCGATCGGGTCAGCATCCACTACGACCCGATGATCGCCAAGCTTGTGGTCTCGGGCGAAAACCGCACCGTGGCCCTGGCCCGGCTCAAGCAAGCCCTGGCAGAAAGCCACGTCGGCGGACTGACCACCAACCTGGGCTTCCTGCTGCAGCTGGCCGAGCGTCCCGAGATCGCCGACGCGAGCATCGATACAGGTCTGCTCGATCGGGCGCTTGACAAGATCCTTGAGCGAAACGCCCTGCCCCCGATCGAGGTCCCCGCGGCCGCAGCGGCCTGGCTGCTCAGCGAACAGGAGATGGCGTCCGAGCAGGCCGACGATTCGCCCTGGGCGAGACCCGACGGCTGGCGCATCGGCGGTCGCGAGGCACGCTGGATCGATCTGGAAATCGCCGACCGGCGGCTGGAACTCGAGTGTCAGGGCGACATGCAGTCGGGCTACCGGTTCGAGTTCGACGGCAAGCGGCACGCAGTCCATCTGCGAAAGACGGCCGACATCGGCTGCACGCTCTTTCTCGACGGCGCCGGCATGCGGGTCGTCGTTCATGCCGACGGCGACCGGCTCGAGATCGTCCACGACCATCGGCGCTGGAACGTAATCCGGCACCGGCGGTTCGAATCCGTGACCTCGGCAAGCCAGGGTAGCGGCCGAATCGTGGCACCCATGCCGGGCAAGGTCATCCAGGTGCTGGTCGCCGAAGGCGATGAAGTTGTCGAAGGTCAGACCCTCGCGCTGATGGAGGCCATGAAGATGGAGCTTTCGATCAAGGCCGACGTTTCCGGGACGGTCAAAGCGCTGGGCGCAGCCAAAGGCGACCTGGTCGAGGCCGACGTCATGCTGCTCGACATCGAGCCGGAACCGTGACGCAGCACCCGGCTGCATCGTTTCTCGTGCGCTTGCTATGCTCTCCCACTGAATTCATTCGGAGTCCGATATGCAGATTCGTCTTTTCTACTCGTTCAGGGCGTGCCTCTCCCGACCATGCGCGCGATTGACAGCGCTTGTCACCTCGCCTGTCACAACAAGCATCTCGGCACTCGTCACCGCAACCGTATTCGCTGTCGCCATGAACCCTAATCCCGCCGAAGCCCAGGACACGAACAAGCCGGTGCTGCACGGCAAGCACTGGATGGCCATCACCGGCAAGCCGCTGGCAGCAACCGCCGGTGCCAAGGTCTTCGAAAAAGGCGGCAACGCGGTCGACGCCGCGGCCGCCATGCTGGCCGCTACGGCCACCATGTGGGACACGCTCGGCTGGGGGGGCGAAACCCAGGCCCTCATCTGGCACCCCGAGCTGAAAAAAGTCATTGGCGTCAACGGCCTCGGCGTCGCCCCGACCGGCGCGACACCGGAGTTCTTCCGCGGACAGGGCATGCAGTATCCGCCGGAATACGGCCCGCTGGCCGCCGTCACGCCGGGTACGCCCGGGGCGCTGATGAAGATGGTGGCCGAATATGGAAAACTCAGCCTGGCCGAGGTCCTGGCGCCGGCGATCGAAATGGCGGACGGTTACCCGATAGAAAGCGCCCAGGCCGACAACATGGAGCGCCGCCGCGAAGTGCTGCAGCGCTGGCCGTCGTCGACCGCCGTGTTCCTGCCCCATCACGATCCGGACAATCCTGACCAGCGCGCCGCGCCGCGCGAGGGCGAAGTATTCGTCCAGTCCGACCTGGCCGAAACGCTCAAGAAGCTGGTAGCCGCCGAGCGCGCCGCGCTGGACGCCGGCAGATCGCGCCAGGACGCCATACAGGCGGCCTATGACCGCTTCTACACCGGCGACATCGCCGAAGAGATCGTCTCTGCGACCCGAGAAGCCGGCGGCCTGTTCACGATGGAAGACCTGGCCGAGTGGGAAGTCAAGTTCGAGGAACCGGTAGCCACCGAATATCGCGGAATAGACGTCTACAAGCTCACCACCTGGACCCAGGGCCCGGTACTGCTCCAGACCCTCAACATCCTCGAGGGCTTCGACCTGAAGGCCATGGGCTACAACTCGGCGCGCTACATTCACACGCTCTACCAGGCCATGAACCTGGCCTACGCCGACCGCGACTTCTACTACGGAGATCCATACTTTCCCCCCGAAGAACCGGTCGCCGGCCTGCTCGCTAAGGGCTACGCCGCGACCCGACGCGAGCTCATTCCGGACGACCGCAATCTGATCGACTATCTTCCCGGCGACCCGTATTTGTTTCAGGATGGCAACAACCCGTTCGAGGAACTGCGGCAGAACTGGCAGCTCGTGCCGCCGGAGGCCGAAGCCGAAGGCGAAGAAGGCTTCCAGCAGGCCAGCCGCATGAGCTTCGAGGAAGGCTTCCAGGCAGGAACAACGGCCATCCAGGCCGCCGACGCCGACGGCTGGGTGGTTTCGGTCACGCCGTCGGGCGGTTGGGTGCCGGCATTCATCGCCGGCGACTCGGGAATTGGTTTAAGCCAGCGCATGCAGAGCTTCGTCCTGGACGAGGCGCTTAATCCGTATAACGTTGTGGCACCCGGCAAGCGTCCGCGCGTGACGCTCACGCCTTCGATGGCGATCCGTAACGGAAAGCCGCTGATTTCGTTCTCGGTGCAGGGGGGAGACCTGCAGGATCAGAACATGCTGCAGTTCTTTCTTGCGATGGTCGAATGGGACACCAACGTCCAGCGTGCCGCCGACGGCAGGGGCAACATCATCAGCTACCAGATGCAGAGTTCGTTCGGCGCCCACCAGTCGGAACCCGGCCGCATCCAGGTGCCGCGCGACCACGTCACGCCACACACCATCGAACAACTCGGCGAAATGGGCTACGACGTCGAAGTCGTCGACCGCGTCTACAACCCGTCGATGGGCATCTGGTTCGATTGGGAGAACGGCACGATGCAGGGTGGTGCGAGCGACTATGGCGATGACTACGGCATCGCCTGGTAGTCAACCACTGAGAGCTACTGCGCGCGTGGCTGGCCGCGTCCGGCGGTGCTCGGAATCCTCATGTACAACTACGTACGTTGCGGTTCCTGCGCGCCGGCGGTCACGCGCTCGCTACGCTCTCAGCGGTCAGCCCGCATTCTTGTGCCGCTATTCGCAGCTACCCTCGATTTCCTTCATGCGCGACTGAAAGGTTGCCGAGGCCTCGAGCATCTTCGCCTGCATATAGGCGCTCATCCGTTGCGCCGCCTCCATGCTCCGGCGCATGATCTCGGGCTGAACTTCCACCAGTCTACGACCCAGATCCGAGCTGTGAAATTCGACCAGCGCCTCGAGTTCGTCGCGGGTGAACAGTTCGGCATAGGCGAGGATCAGGTCCGCACGCAGGTCCGACGAACGCATCATCTCGCTCATGGTCGAGGCGAAGGCGTCGGTCATCTCCGCCGCAACTTCACGCTCCGCCGGGCAGCTGATCCGCTTTTCCATTTGTCGCTGCATCTGCGCCTCGATCTGGCCGGTCATGGCGTCGACCATGGCATCGGCGTCGGTCAATTCGATGATCTGCATCGCCAGCGCCTCTTTCGGCGTCAACGAATCATCGGCGACTGCGATCTGCGCAACGGCGACCGCGCCGATCAGCGCGCACAACATTTTCAACTTCGACATTTCAAGCCTCCTACTGCGGTTGGTTTATTCATCCCCCGAGACAAAGTTAACCGATTTCGCAGGAGGATTCCAACACTTGGGCGCCGCGCCCGGTTTCAAGGATCGTGCTTTCAGTACTTGCCGGGTGCGGCTTTTACAGAAACGACGATCAGCGACGAATATGACTGGCCAGAACTTCGACCCCGCGCCGGATGTCGTCCGGTGGGGCGGCCGTGAAACAGATCCGGACATGTGTCGGATACGGGCCAAAGCTCGGCCCCGGGGCGACCAGCACGCCGGCTTCGGCCAGGTCACCAAGAAAACCGTCAAGGCCTCGCTCGTCCAGGGCTTCGGAAACATCGAGAAACAGGAAAGTGCTGCCCCTGGGCGCCGGCAAGCCCAGGACTTCGGCAGCATGTCGGCCCAACGCGGAATATTTCTCGCGCGCCGCATTGACCCACGGCTGCCCGGCCCCGTTCAAAGCGATCAATGCGGCGCGCTGCGAGGCCGAGCACGCCGAGTAGTTGATATTGGTGACAATACGCTTGATCGCATCAACCGCCTCATCGGGGCCGACCAGATAGCCGCAGCGGTTGCCGGCCATTCCGTAGGCCTTCGAAAAGCTGTGCACCGAGATGGTGTTGTCCGGCGAAAGCGAGCGCGTGTAGACGTGCTCGTCCTCGTATACATAGTCCTCGTAAACGTCGTCGGAGAATATCCACAGGTCATGCTCTCGCGCCCAGTGAGTCAGCGCGTCCAGCCAATCACGATCCAGCAATCGTCCGGTCGGATTGTGCGGGGTATTCCAGTAGACGGCGACCGTTTTTTCCGTACGGTGCTTTTCGAAACAGGCCACCGCCTCCCGGGCCGTTTCGGCCTCGGTCATCACCGGCACGTCGATCGGGTTGGCGTGGAACGCGCGTACGCTGCCGGCGATCAGCGGCCAGTAGGGCGCGGCCACGAGCACGTCCTCACCCGGCCCGACCAGCGCGGAGATCGCGGCGGACAGGCCGGCCGTGGCGCCGGCGGTCACCACAACCTGCTCACGGCTGGTAGCGACCCCGCTGCGCGCGCCATGCACCTGGGCGATGCGATCGCGCAGCTCGGGGTAGCCGGACACCGGCGAATAGCGATGCAGGCCGGGGTAATCGGCAACCGTCAAATCCTGCATCCGGCAGCCCTCGGCCGGGTCCATCCAGGTGTCGCCGACGTGCAGCGGCACCGGCGCAATACCTGACGCCGGTTTGCGCGCCAGACCCGAATACACTGCACCGCGAACGGCCCTGGCCGCGGGCGAGACAGCTGGAAATCTTGGCATGGTCCGGCACTCCTGCAGAATTCAAGGAAATTGATTTGCCTACAACGGTACATCACGCGTTTATCTGATGCCGACTCGGATGCCGACTCGCCAGCCCCACTCCCCCCACCTCGAACCCGGTAAAATGCGATCAATTCTCGACCAGGCGGGCGGCAAAGGCAGCGGATGACCTCGAATTTCGTCAAGATCGTTGAAGTCGGACCGCGCGACGGGCTGCAGGACGAGTCGCGTTATGTGCCGGTGGAAACCAAGCTCAAGCTGATTCATCGTTTGGCTGACTGCGGGCTTTCAGTCGTAGAGGCCACCAGTTTCGTCTCACCACGCTGGGTGCCACAGCTGGCCGACGCCGCCGAGGTGATGGCGGGCCTGAAACGCAAACCCGGCATTCACTATCCGGTTCTGGTGCCCAACCAGACCGGATATGAGCGTGCGCGCGCGGCCGGTGCCGACGAAGTCGCAGTGTTTTCTGCCGCATCCGAAGCCTTCAACCGCAAGAACATCAACTGTTCCATCGATGAATCCTTCGAACGCTTCCGGCCTGTGATCGAACAGGCCGGCGCCGACGGCATCCGCGTACGCGGCTATATTTCCTGCGTGCTGGGCTGCCCGTACCAGGGCAACGTTCCGATTTCGGACGTGGTGCGCGTGGCCGAGGCGCTGACAGAGGCCGGCTGCGATGAAATCTCGCTGGGCGACACGATCGGCACGGGCACCCCCGAAAAGACCGGCGCCATGCTCGACGCCGTGCTGGGTTCGGTGCCGGCCGAAAAGCTCGCCGTGCACCTTCACGACACCTACGGCCAGGCGTTGGCGAACATCCTGGTGAGCCTGGACAGGGGCTTGCGCATCGTCGACAGTTCGGTGGCCGGGCTCGGCGGCTGCCCATATGCGCGCGGCGCGACCGGCAACGTCGCGACCGAGGACGTCGTGTATATGCTCGAGGGCATGGGCATGGAGACCGGCGTCGACCTCAAGTCGCTTTCGCGCGCCGGCAACTGGATTGCCGGAAAGCTCGGACGGCCGGGATCGCGGGCAGGCACCGCCATCTACAACAAGTGTTTCGCCGACTGAGCAGGGCCCGATGCGAGGCATCGCCCGTCGGCGGCACGAATCCAACATTACATCCCAGGAGTTGCAAGCGATTATGGAGTTTTCGAATATCAGGGCAATCATCACCGGCGGCGTTTCGGGGCTCGGCCTGGCCGTGGCCAGGCGCTTCGCCGCGAGCGGCGGCAGGTTGGCCCTGTTCGACGTCAACGCCGATCAGGCCGAAGCCGCGATTGCCGAACTGGGTGCGGAAAACGCGAAGTTCTTCCTGACCGACGTCAGCGACGAACGCAATGTCACCGAATCGGTCGCCGCTGCGGAAGACTTCCTCGGCCACATCGACGTACTGGTCAACTGCGCCGGCATTCTCGGCGCCGGGCGGGTGCTGGGAAAAAACGGCCCGATGCCGCTGGACCGGTTCAAGTCCGCGGTCATGGTCAATCTGGTCGGCAGCTTTAATGTCGCCAAGGCCGCCGCGGACCGGATGCAGCACAACAAGTCCAATGACGACGGCGAGCGAGGCGTAATCATAAATACGGCATCGGTCGCGGCCTGGGAAGGCCAGATCGGTCAGGCGGCATACTCCGCGTCCAAGGGCGGCGTGGTCGGCATGACGCTGCCCATGGCCCGCGAATTCACCCGCTTCGGCATTCGCGTCAACACGATTGCGCCGGGCGTTTTCCATACGCCGATGGTCGATACAATGCCGGCCGAGATACAGCAGGCCCTGGGCGATTCGGTCCCGTTCCCCAAGCGTCTGGGCAGGTCGGGGGAATTCGCCGACCTGTGCGTACACCTGATCGAGAACGCCTACTTCAACGGCACCGCCATCCGCCTCGACGGCGCCATCAGACTGGAACCCAAGTAATGGAAACGTTTTCCGAAATCGCAGAATTCACTCGCAAACATTTCAACGCGGTCCACGAGGAGAAATTTCTGCTCGGACTCGAAATACCCACCGGCCGCGAAGGCCGGCACCAGAGCGTTTTTCTGGCGGAGACCAAGGACGACAACGACCGGCGCTATCTGCACCTGGAAACCACGCTGGGTCCGATGGGTCAGCACGATCCGGTAAAAGTGCTGCGCATCAACCTGATGCTGCGCGTCGGTTATCTGGCCATTGGTGACCTGGAGAGTGTGCCGTTCCTGAAACTGTGCGAGAACATCGACTATCGATACCTCGGCCAGGAACTGCTTCTAGAAACGGTGCGGCAACTGGCCGAACTGGGGGATGATATGGAGAAGACGTTGACCCACGGCGGAGATTGGTTCTAGAAAATCGTTCCAGTCTTACTGTGCAAACGCCTGGAAGCACGCGGCGGTGCTCGAAGTCCTCATGTACAACCGCGTACACTGCGGCTTCTGAGCTCCGGCGGCCACTGCCAGGCGCCCGCTCGCTACGGAGTGAAACGATTTTCTCCCCAATCAAATTTTCACCCCAACGATTCCTGACGGCGGGAGCGGTATAGTTCGGGCATCCGGTAAACCATATTCAATGAGGAAAATCCATGGAAGCGATTCAGCAATACGTTGAGAACATCGACACGGCAACGATCGTCGCCTGGGGCTGGAAGGTTCTGGCCGCGCTGCTGATTTTCATAATCGGCCGCTGGGTTGCGAAGCTCGTGCGTTCATCGAGTTCAAAAGTAATGCGTGCCCGCGGCCTCGACCCCATGCTGGTCGCTTTTCTGGCTGCCATTCTCTACGCCATTTTGCTGGTTGCCGTTGTAATCGCCGCGGTCGGACAGCTCGGGATTCAAACCACCCCACTGGTCGCAGTTCTCGGTGCGGCCGGCTTGGCCGTCGGTTTGGCGCTGCAGAATTCACTGGGCAATTTTGCCTCGGGCGTCATGCTGGTGCTTTTCCGGCCGTTCACCCAGGGCGACTTTGTCGAAGCCGGCGGCACCTCCGGCACGGTCGATGAGGTGGGCATCTTCAACACTGTGCTCAACACGCCGGACAACCGACGCGTGATCATACCGAACGCCCAGATTACCAGCGATACGATCACCAATTATTCGGCCCACGCTACGCGTCGCATCGATATGATCATCGGGGTCGGATACGGCGACGACCTGAAGACCGCTCGCGCGACCCTGGAAAAGGTCATCAAGGGCCACGACAAGGTGCTTGACGACCCGGCGCCTATCGTGTGGGTGATGGACCTGGCCGATTCCAGCGTCAACTTCGCCGTCCGGCCCTGGGTTGCGGCTGCGGACTACTGGCAGGTTCGCAACGAGTTGCTCGAACAACTGAAGACCGAGCTCGAAGAAGCGGGCTGCTCGATTCCTTTCCCGCAACGGGATGTGCACCTCCACGAGGTCGAAAAATCCAGTGAGGCGGCGTAATTGGAATTCGCGGTTCCGGTTTTCCGGAAATTCTGATCGGAAGAGTACGCGGTAATCATGACGCAGAAAATCGTCTGAGACCGTAGCGAGCGAGCGTCTGCCGGTGGCCGCCGGCGCGCAGGATCCGCAATGTACGAACGTGTACCTGAGGAATCCGAGCACCGCCGAGCGCTGCAAAAACAGCGACGCAGAAAATCGTCTGAGACCGTAGCGAGCGAGCGTCTGCCGGTGGCCGCCGGCGCGCAGGATCCGCAATGTACGAACGTGTACCTGAGGAATCCGAGCACCGCCGGACGCCGGCAGACGCTCGCGCAGTAGGTCTCAGACGATTTTCTAAGGGCCCCAGAGCATCCGGTCCAGAGCCCTCGCCGGCGCGTGCGCCTGCAGATCAATAACCCCGGCAACGAAAGCAACGCCCTCGCCCTCCAGCAGCTCTCTCTGCCGGCGGTGCTTGGCACCTCCCGGCTTGAAACTGATCTGCCCCTGAGCGTTGACCACCCTGTGCCACGGGAGCTTCATGCTTTTCGGCGCCAGGCCCAGCGCACGTCCGACCAGACGCGCGCGTCCCGGCAAGCCGGCAAGTCGGGCCACTTCGCCGTAGTTCAGCACGCAACCGCCGGGAATACCGGCGACGACGTCCCAGATACGGCGATAGCGGTCGTCGTTCCCGCTGCTATCGTTCGGATTTGGCGTCTTGCTGGTCATCGTGCTTCGAATCCCGATGCTTACTGGGGTCTGCGAGTTTGAGCGTGCGCGACAGGATACCATTGAGCATGTTGAGTTCATCGTCGTCGGGCCGCGCGCGCTGGAACACCCGGCGCACGCGCCGATGAAGCGTCTCGGTCTGCCCCGGCGTCGAGAAACCGATCGCGCTCATCGTGCGCTCCATCCGCTCGAAGAAAACCTCCATTCGATCGGCGGTTGCCAGCAAGCGGTCCTGGCTATCGACCGCTACGGAATCTCCCCGCGCTGCAAGATGCAGCTCGTAGCATACGACCTGGACGGCCTGGGCCAGATTCAGCGACATGTATCGATCGCTGGTCGGCACGGTCACGAGGGAATGGCAGCGATCCAGGGCCTCGTTGTCCAGCCCGCTCTTTTCGCAGCCGAATACCACCGCCACCGGCCCGGGTTCGGCCACCGCGCGTGCCGCCGCTTCACGCGGTTCGATGATGTCCTGGGCAATACTCCGTCGCCGCGCGCTGGTGCCCATGACCAGCGTGCAGCCTTCCAGCGCGGAGGTCAACACAGGATGAATGACGGCAGCATCGAGCAGATCGTCGGCACTGGAGGCGAGCGCGGTGGCCTGAGAATGCGGGAAACGCTGGGGATTCACCAGATGAAGCCGGGACAGTCCCATGACCTTCATTGCGCGGGCCGCGGCGCCGATATTGCCCGGATGCGACGTATGATCGAGCACGATCCGGATATTGTCGAATGGATTCATGGTCGCGATTATAGTGATCCCCGGCCCGACGAATCGCACGACCGTGCCGGAAGCTGGATATGTTTCTATCTGATACCATTCCAGCCTGAAAAATCAGGACTGTTTCCGCCTTGACCCACCCATTCGTCAATACAGCCATCGAAGCCGCGCACAAAGGCGGCGACTTGATCATGAAGTACCGTGACCGGGTCGATTCGATCCCTGTCGAGCGCAAGGCGCGAGGCGACTACGCCAGCGAAATCGACAAGGCGTGCGAAGAGGTCATCCGCAGCGAACTCGGCCGTCGCTACCCCGATCACGAGATTCTGGGCGAGGAGTTGGGTACGATTGGCGGCAAGAACAAGAACAGCGGCGAGAGCGAAAACGTCTGGCTGATCGATCCGATCGACGGCACGAGCAATTATCTGCGTGGCATCCCCCACTACGCGATCTCGATCGCACTTTCCGTGAAAGGTCGCGTCGAGCACGGCGTGGTTTACGACCCGGTCCGCGACGAACTGTTCGCCGCCAGCCGCGGCCAGGGCACCACGCTCAACAATCGCAGGGTGCGCGTATCCGGACGCTCCGCGCTTTCGACTGCAGTCCTGGGTGCGGCTTTTCCGTTCCGCAGCCGCCGACTGATGCCGGCCTACCAGGGAATGTTCAGTTCGCTGTTCGAACAATGCGAAGACGTTCGGCGCGCCGGGTCGGCATCGCTCGACCTCGCCTACGTTGCGTGCGGACGGCTGGACGGTTACTGGGAGCTGGCGCTGAAACCATGGGATATCGCTGCAGGCGCTTTGCTGGTTCAGGAAGCCGGAGGCGTTGTCATGGATATTGCCGGCGGCGACAACTGGCTAAAATCGGGTCATGTCATTGCAGCACCCTTCAAGCTGATCACGCCGATGCGCAAAGCCATCGAACCGCACTTGACCGAATCGCTCAGAGCCAGAACCGCCAATTGATCGCCGACGCATCAGCGACAATTCGAACTGACCGGCTTTTCTTCATCGCTTTTTTCACCCCGGCCGGCGAGCTGTCTCAGAAGCCGTATCTCAGCGCCGCGTAAGTGTTGGAGTTGGTTTCGAACTGGCCGAAGAAGGTCCGCCGGGACTGCCCCTCGAACAGGTTGAAACCTGCCGACATTGCCCAGGCATCGGTCACCTTCCATTCCCAAAGGCCTCGGATATAGGCATCGTCGTCCGAAGGCGACGCGAACGTGAACAGCGACCAGGTGACGTTCTGCGAATGCGTCAGCAGCGTCGCGCGCAGCGTGAACAGATGCCGATTCTTGTCCGGCCCCACAAAACCCGCGGGCCGGTTTGCCCGAAGCGCACCGTAGTCAAGCGTGCGTTCAAGGTAGTACTGGCCGCCGAGGGTGAAGTTCGAGACCACCTCCTGCTCATAGCCGAGCAGAAAGCGGATCTGACTGTTGGGCACGAAGGGGTCGGTACCCGAATCATCGTCGCGCGATCGGTACCAGGAGGTTTCGGCCGAAAGAATGCCGCTGTGCAGCGGTCCGCGGACGCTTCCGCCCCAGGCCGCCAGTCGTGGAAACAAGGGACGTCCGGACGTCGAATCGAAACCCTGGGGGCTTTTCCAGAAGCCACGGTAGCCGTAGCCGGCCAGTTCCCAGCCACCCAGGACGCGATGCAGACGGATAGCCCATTCATCATCGCTGAACCAGTCGCTGGGTCGCACCGGCGCGAACGCAACGTCATTGCCGGCCACTCGACCGATCCTGGGATCGAAGAACGACAAACGCCGATTATCGATGAAGCGGTCGGGGTCGAACTTCGGCGTGTAAACCACGTCGAGATTGAACGACTGCCCGAACCAGGCAACGCGCAGCGCGTCGGAGGGCGCTTTCAGGTACTCGACGTCACGGCCGGTGAAGAAAGAATTCCAGTCCTTGGGGAACAGATCGTTGAGAAACAAGAGATCCCCAACGCCCCAGGTGAGCACTTGGCGCCCGATACGCGCATCAAGCGAATCTCCTACCTGTGAACCTAAATAGACTTCGCGCAGATCGAGCCAGCCGCGCCCCTGCTCCGGCTGGAGCTTGTGGCTGCTGGCGACGCTGTCGTAGACCAGGTCTGCGGTGACGCGGAACACTGCTGCACCCGCGTTCTGATCACGAGAAAGCTGAAGCCGGGTCTCGCCCAGCGAGGTCGCGCGCTGGTTCGGGTCATTGCGCAAACGAACGCCGGCACGGACGTCCCAGAAGCCGGTGATGCTGTCGGCAAACGCATGCGCCGAAGCGTCTTTTTCATGCTGTGCCGGCCGCTTCCGATCCGGGGTTTCCGCGCCAAGCCCCGGCGGAAGCGCTGGTTCATCCTGCTGCCCTTCCGAGCCTCCGCCCAGGCCCGGCGGCAATGCCGGCCCCTGCTCAGAGTCCTCGGACTGCGTGTCTTCCAACCCCGGCGGCAACGCCGGCGTCTCGCGCTTCGGTTGCTCCGCTTCGGACGTCTGCTGTTCCTGCAAACCCGGAAAGGCTTGAACCACCAAGGGTACGAAGAGCACGGAGAGAAAAAACCAAGAAAGAACATTCGATTCAAAACGCCGACCCTCGTCATTGCTCGTTTCGATTTTTCTTGAGTGCATTTGGCTTTCCTTCGTGTTCTTCGTGCACTTCGTGGTTCAGGCTTTTCTTGCTCGCGTCAACGCAGGTATTCGCGCGGCGCGCGGCGCAGGTAGCGCTCGGTGAAGATGTCGTCGGGCAGGCCCACGTCGTAGTCAACCGAGAGGTATTCCATGACGGTATTCGAACCGGACTCCAGCGATGACATCCTTGAACGGGTCACCGTCGGAAATCCATCGATGTTCTCGACTGCAAGCGCCTCGGCCTGCCGGTACTTTTTCCCGTCTTTCCTGAAGAAATCGATCCGCACCGGGATAAAGCTTTCCTTGTGGATATAGCTTTCGTACCAGGCAAACTCGACGTTGTCGGGATTCTCGGGCGTCGACTTGACCACGTAGTACACGTCTGTGGTTTCCTTGAGCGCGTGCGCGTCGAGATCGATGTTCCTCCCGGAAACGTCTTCATAGAAGAAATCCGAGCCGACGAAGCTGTTGCGCTTGTCGGTGGCCGAAATACGGCGCACCAGATCCAGGGACGGCAGATACAGCCATCGATCGTCGTCGGACTCAAGGTGTTTCCAGACCATGAAGACGGTCCGGTTAAGATCGGCCGGGCGACGAAAGTAGACGTAGTATTTCTGTTCGCTCCAGTACGCACGGTTTTCCAGTGAATCGGTATCGGCCTGGTCGCGGCGCAGGATGATCATGCGCCTTTCGCGCGCCCTGCCCTGGCTGTCGGTAATCGTCATCTGGACCTCGGCTCGGCCGTCCTTGCCCTGATAGTAGGCCACCAGATTTGCGTTGTGAACGATGTCTTCGACGCTCGGCGTCTGTGCCTGAACTGCGCTGACGAACGCGAACAGCATCAGCGAAATGAGTATTTTCATGTCTCAGTCCTCCTCGGCTTCTTGACGGAAAAGTTTTGTATTCAGGTAGCTCATCGACGCCGGCAGAATCATCAAGGTAATTACGCCCGCGGTGAAGATTATCGCGGCGATGAAAATACCGACCGTCTGATACGGCACCAATGGCGCTGCCAGCAGTGGGAGGAATCCAGCGCCCAGAATGATGACGTTGCGGCTGATCGCACGCGCCGGCTCGCCGAACATTTTTCCGGCAGTCTCGCCCCAGTCACCGGTTTCGTCGAAGAACTGTCTCGACCGGGCCAGGAAATGGATTGCAAAGTCAACGGCCAATCCGAGGCTGAGCGCGCTGAGCACCGCCACCGGCATGTCGTAGTCCTTCCCGACAAGGCCGATCACGCCGTAGATCAGNCCAACAGTCAGGGTCAGTGGAATCATCGAAAGCAGGCCCCACAGGAACGACCGGAACAGCACCACCATCATTGCGAGCACGATCACGAAGCTACCCATGAACGCGTACAGCATGCCGGTCACCATCTTCTCCTGCCACACGACATTGATGTAGGTCAGGCCGAACCAGCTTTTTTCCAGTTCGACCGGAGGCGCATTGTTGGCGATAAAGTCGTCGACGTGCGCGAGCACAGCCTCCATGTCCATGTTGTCGCCGCTGTTGAGCTGCAACCAGAGATTCGCCGATCGATAATCCGGGGTAACGAAGTGCCACAGATCCTGTGGTCTGTGGCTGCCCTGGAAAGTGAAAATGGTCTGGGCCACCGTATCGCTTCGATCAGGGATCCGGAATTGTTCTTCCTCGCCACCCAGCAGTTCGCGGTGGACGACCTTGATGACGTCGGCCAGCGAGTTGACCTTGCCGACGTGGGGATCGTTGCGGATGTCGGCCTGCAGGGCGTCAAGCCACTCGAGAACTTCGGGCTGCTTGAAGGTCTCGAGTCTGGCCCGTTGTTCGTCGACCGCCAGCCAGACGTCGTCCCAGGCGAAGGGATCGTCGGCTTCGAACTGGCGCTCTTCTATGCGTGAAAGCATGGCCTCGAAGAATTCATCGACAGCGCCGGCTTCCACCGATTCGGCAAATGCAGCGGCGTCCTCGAAGGCCGCGGCCTGCTCACCGTCGCGTGATTCGACCATCGAGCCGAGCGTATCGGCAAGCTCGTCACGCAGCTCCGGCAACGAGCGCACCGTTACGTCTCTGAGCTCCAGATAGGCCATGTAGGTACCGGCCAGGTGCTCGTTCATGACCCTATCGGCAACGCGAATCGGATGATCCGGCTCGAACCATTTGATCGGGTTGTCATTGATCCGAATCATGCTGATTCCCCATGCAGCGATCCCGACCAGTGCCACGGCGCCCAGCAGTACGGTGCCGCGGCGCTTGACCGCAAAACGACCGTTGGCCTGCAGCACTCTCCCCAGGGCCGTTGCCGCGCCCGGGTCCTCGCCCTCGGGGTGGCCGAACTTCGCGAGCTTGTGTTCGGGTATGAACATGAAATAGGCGGGAATGAACAGGATGCTCCAGAACCATGCGAGCATCACGCCTGTCGCGACGAAGAGCCCGAAGACCTGTACCGGTGGAATCGGCGTAAGCGCCAGCGAAGCAAAGCCCGCCGTGGTGGTCAGCGACGTGAACAGCATCGGCCTGAAAAGCTGTCGCATGACGGCCATGATGGTTTTTCGGCGGTCGCCATGCTGCTGGTAACGGTCGAACGCCTCCGACAGTATGTGCACCGAATCGAGCACGGCGATCGGCATGATGAAGATCGGGATCATCGAGCTCATGATGTGAATCGTGTTGCCCGAAATGACCAGCAAGGCCATGGTCGAAAGCGACGTGACCAGCGCCACGATCATGGGCGAGACGACGAGCACCAGGTTCCGGAAGAACAGCCACATCAGAATGAAGATCACCAGCATCGCCAGCGGCGCCGAAATCGCCATCTGGTAGAACATTTCGACACCGAAAGTATCCTCGGCGACCGGAAGGCCCGTGATGTGAACCCGATCGGCATCCGGCCAGTCGGCGGTGAATTCGAGTATCGATTGACGAACGTTCCACGAGATGGCCTTGTCGGTAATCGGCAGGTAGATCGCCAGCGCTTGCCCGTCGGTGCCCACCATGGTGCCGTCCAGCATGGGAATCCGCTTTGCGCGCTCGAAGATCCGCCGCGCGTCTTCCTCGGTCTCCGGCGGCTGCGCCATCAGCCAGGAAAATTCGACCTGGCCGACGCCGGCCTGCTGAATATCGTCGACGTTGGACGGCGCAATGACGTCTACCCCGACCACCTCGCGACGCTGATCCGGGTTACGCGGATCGGGGAATTCAAGCTCGCGCGCGAACTCGGTCAGATCGAAGACGCGCGACAGGGTGCCGGTGTTGAATACGCCGTCTGGATCGCTTTCGTTGATGATTCCGACCACGATCATGTCATACAGGTCGTAGCGCGCTTTGGCCTGGTCGTGGAATACGCGCACCGGCTCGCCTTCGGCCAGCATGTTCTCCGGGTCGGTATCGATCTTCACGGAATGCAGCGGTGCAAAGGTTGCGGGCCAGATGCTTGGAAGAACGGACAGCGCGAGAAGCACGATCAGGGTGACTGCCATGATCGCGCTGACCGCTGTCGGGCGGCGTGTTGCCAGACCGGTGATCCGGTCCGAGAAGGATTCAATCGACTGCCTCTTGCTCACTTTTCGTCACTCACTGTCTATGGCTCACTGCAACGGATCATTAGTGATCAAACGCCAAACAAATTCGAAACCGTGGATTACCCCTTGACATTATATTAGGTTTTTCTTATATTAAATTCAAGCCCATCCCCGAAAATTCTCTGGAGAATTCCCGAATGAATATCGACAGACTCGTTTTTGCATTTGCAGGCCTGTTCATACTGGTCTCCGTTGCGTTGTCCCAGCTTCACAGCATTTACTGGCTCTGGTTGATCGTCTTCGTCGGCGCAAACATGCTGCAGGCGGCGTTTTCAGGCTTCTGTCCGCTGGCAAAAATTCTGTCGACCCTGGGCAAGCGGCCCGGAACGGCTTTCGAATGAGTGTCCGTAAATTACTAGCGGCAACTGTGATGATCGCGCCAGTCCTTGCAGTTGGCGATGCCGCCGCGCCTGAATGGGTTGAGCAGGCCCGTCAGAAAAGCGCCCAGCTGGGTTCCAGCCTCGTAGCCGAACTGCGCGAAGCAATGGCGACTCAGGGCCCCGTTGGCGGCGTGGAAATCTGCAACACCCGGGCGCCCGAAATCGCGCATCAGGTGTCGGGCAATCGGTTTGAGGTCTCACGAACAGCGCTGCGCGTTCGTAACCCGGCGAACGCGCCGGACGACTGGGAGAAAATGGTATTGCGGCGCTTCGAGCAAAGCATGGAACGCGGCGTGAATCCAGCCGGCCTTGAAGTGTGGGACGTCAAAGTCGACGGAAACGGACGAATCGGACGCTACATGAAGGCGATTCCAACCGGCCAGCAGTGCATCGTCTGCCACGGCGACACCATTGCACCGCCGCTGAAAGAAACGATTCAGCGTCTTTATCCCGAAGACCAGGCCACCGGTTTCGAGCAAGGCGATCTGCGCGGGGCGTTTTCCGTAAAGGTGAATCTTTAAGAAACCTCTGATCGAATGCCCACGGGCGCGACGGGGTCTTGCGGGATGCTCCGGCGTGGCTTGGGAGAGCGCGGTTTGGTTGTTCCAAATAAGCGAGCACAAACGCTTCGGAGCGCCCGCAAGGCCCCGTCCCTTCAGGGTTTCGCCGGAAAAGCCGCATCTCGCGCGTTGCGACCCTCGGCCGTAGCTATGGCTACTGTCACTCGGCTCTCACCACACGATATGCGGCTTTTCTGACTGAAACGCGCTCCGCGGGCATTCG
>JGI12048J13642_11085886_pt1 | contig 17226 bp, 33 predicted proteins | sample ElkSlonscriptome_16_FD_13642 | JGI IMG/M metagenome (IMG submission 13642)
CGCCCTGGTCGGCATCGCGCAGGATGCGCGCGAGCCGGGACGGCGTGAGCCCGTCGCCGGGATAATCCGAGACGGGCTGGCGCACACCGGCGAGCGTGGGGCCGGCGACCTCCTGGCGCAGGAGCGCCTTGCGAAGGGGCTGGCCCCATTGATCGACGAGCGTCATTGTTCGGTGTCCTCCTCAAGGGTGGCGTGCTCGCCGCACCACCAATCATCATAAACCAATGGCCAGATCGCGGACGGCATCTTGCCCTCCCTGATGAACAGGACGGGCGCATTCTTCCGGCATTGGCCGCCCTTGTTTCCTGCGCGGTTGCCCCGGCTCAGGAAGATGCAGGTGCTGCAGGAGACGCCCTGATCGACTAGGCGCTTCACCAGACGTCTCCCGCCCGCAGACGGGCGCCGAGCGGCGCGCGGAAGGGATCGCGCGCGACGAGCGGATCGTCGGCGGGATTGTTGAACGATCCGCGCCCTCCGGCCCCCTGCCGGGTGACCGGCTGATAGCCGTATTCGATCGCGTTCTGGCGCGAGGCGAAGAAGGCAAGCATGCCGGCGATCGCGGTGTCGCCGTGGCGCTCGAGCCCATCACTGCCCTTGTAGCGCATGTCGTCGGGCACCTTCACGACGCCGCCATCATAGGTGAGCGCCTGGTGATCGCGCACGACGTCCTCGTCGGCCGCGATCATCACGCTGCGATCGCCGAACGCCTCGACATAGGGTGTGCCGTTCTCGCGATACCATTCGCGGCTGAGCTTCACCTCGGAGACCCGCTCGCCATAGCGCTGCTGGGTGACCTCGGCGAGATAGGCGCCGTTGCCGGTCGCATCGAGCGCGCCGTGCCCGAACCGGGGCAGCGCATCGACGCAGTAGAAGACGATATCGCGCTGCGCCTCGAACGGCACGTTGCGCATCTCGACCACGAGCTTCCAGCGACGCACGAGATCCTGCCCCAGCTCGGTGATGATCAGATCCGAGGCATCGCCGCTGCGCGCGAAATCCTGCCCGAAATCGTGGCGGCGTTTCGGATCGAGCCGATCGAGCAGCGGGCGCAAGGTTGCCCTGCACCAGTCGGCGATCTGGCGCTGGCGCGCGCCCTTTTCGGCTGCTTTGAAGCTGTCGGGCAAGAGCAGGCGCTCGACATCGACGCTGCGATCGGTGACCTGCTCGATCACCACCCGCGCGAGCGCCGCCCCTTGCGCATCGGCCGGGATGACGTCGAGCTCCTGGTGCATCGCCGCAGTGCGCGCGCCATAGGCGCCGCGGATGCGCGCCTCCCATTCGGCCTCGGCCTGCGGCGACCATTCGAGCCCGCGCATCAGGCAGACGCGGCGATAGAGCCCGTTCTTCACCGCATCGCCGAACGGAATGTGGTGCACGCTGAAGGGCACCTTGCCGGCGCGCGCCTCGCGGATCAGCTCGTTGAAGGCGTTGAGCATGCCGTTGTGGGTCGAGATCACCCGGATCTTGCCGCCCCAGATGAGGAGCGCGTTAACGGCATCCAGGACGGCTCTCACGTCCTTGTGAAACGCCGCCTCGTCGATCACCACCACGCCCTGCAGGCCGCGGATGTTCTCGGGCCGCGAGCTCAGCGCCTCGACGCGGTAGCCGCTGGCGAAGGTGATGCGATAGGCCGAGATATCGCGCGAGCTGCCATCCTCGCGCTGGTCCTTGAACAGGAACTCCTCGATCTCGGCGAGCTCGCCCGCGACCACCCGCGCGAAGTGCGCGACATAGCCGATGAACTCGCGGCCCTTGTCCTTGGTGTCGCCGATATAGAAGACGTTGTCGCCGCCGGCTGAGCGCGAGGCGGCGGCGGTGAGCGTGTCGTCGAGCGCTTCGGCAAAGGTGATCCCGGTGCGTCGGCCCTTCTCGGCGACCTTGAGGTCGCTCTTGTCCTCGAGCCAGGCGCGCTGGTGCGCCATGAGGATACCGTCGGCGAGCGGATCGAGATCGGGCGGGATCTCGGCACCTCGCGTGAGCTCGGCGGGGAGGCGCTCGTCTTCGCGGGCGAGGACGGGGGCGTTGTCTGGGGCGGCGGCGGACTCACTCATCGTTGGTCCGCGATGCTTGAGCGTTCAACCCGCCTGCCATCACGCCGATAGCTGATCGAGATGCGTCGGTCGTTGGCATAGAGTGCTTCGACCCGGCGCAACGTGCCCTTGCGTTCACGATATTCGGTAGCCTCGATGGGATCGCCCCAATCGGTGGACACCAGCCACGAAGTCGCGCGCAACTGTTCGCCCAGCCGATCGAGCGGAGGCGTGCTCTTGCGCCAGCTGCGCCGCACACCCACCGGGCGGTCTGGCAGGCGTCCTTTCGTCACGACGCCAGCCCCAGCACGCCCTTGCGGATCGCCTCGATCCGGTCGGCGCCGAGCCCGGCCTCGGTCGCGATCTTCTCCATCTTGTCGGCTGTCTCTTTGCGATCGCGCGCAGCTTCCGCCTCGCGCCGCTCCTCGTCCTCGATCTCCTCCTTGCGCTGCTCGCGCAGCAACATCTGCTCGCGCTTGGCGATCGTGCTGAGGCGATTGAGCATGAGGGTTAGATCCTTGCCATCGAGCTCGGCCGGATCTTCCGCGCTGGTCACCGTCTCGTTGATCCGGTTCTTGATCATCTCGACCAGTGCGATCGTGGTGGCGCTGCGATCCTTGACATCGACCTGGGCGAGGATCGTGTTCGCGATCTCCTGACTCGCCTTGAGCTTGCGGATCTCGATCGCCTTCCTCACCGAATAGCGGCTGAAGGCGCCCTTGCTGATCGGCTTGCAGCCATGATCGGCGATGCGCGCGTTGAACTGTCGGAGGATCTCGGTCTGCGGCATGTTGCGATCGCGCAGCTCGGCATTCGCCCAGGCGATATGCTCGTCGCACACCTCAGGGAGCAACTCGATCGAGGAGAGCCGTCCGCGTCCGCTGCGCCGCGCCATCTCAGCTCTCCCGCGGCCGCGCAACGCCCTCGATCAAAGCGCGGCGCTCGACATGATCGCGCCCTAGCGCGGTAAGCTCGGCGACGAGCAGATCCCCGGCTTCCACCAACCGCACCGCGTCGAGCTCTGCGAGCGCGCGCAGCTGAGTGCGCGCCCAGTCACGCGAGCGGCGGATGCCGATCACGTCGAGCACGTGCGCCAGCGCCTGGTCGTTGAGCCGCCCGTCGATCTGGCTGGCGAGCTCGCGCAGGATCGCGAGGCGCGCATCGCGGGCGATGGCATCATTGAGATCCCGGGCGAGGCTCATCAGCCCATCCCCTTCGTGATGAGGACATCGTAGAGACGGCCGACCTGCTCATCGATGTGCTTCACGGTTGCGGCGGTCTGGGCAGACCTGGTCTGGTGCTCGGTGATCTGATCAGAGAGCCCGCGCTGGCGCCTCTCGATCTTGGGCAACGCCTTGCCGATCTCGCCGATCTGCGCTTCGAGGCGCTGGATGTCGCCAACCGTGGCAGCCTTCTCCTCGACCTCCTTGACCCGCTCTTCGACCGTGCCGACGCGGCTCTTAAGCCCAGTCAGCTCGCTGCCGATGGTTGTGAGGCGCTTGTCGAGGCCGCCTGTGCCGACCGGATTGGTGGCGCCGCCCTTCCAGACCATGTAGCCGATCGTGCAGATGATGAAGGCGATGATCGCCCATTCGATGATAAGTCCAGTCATGTGGTCCCGTCCGATTTATCCCCTGACGAGCTTCCCGGCTCGCCGCCTGATTGCTTGACCGCTGCCTCGAGCACGCGCCTGGCCGCAGCCTCGACCCTCGCTCCAGTGAGTTCGATCAGGGTGTAGCCCGAGAAGCCGAGGCCGATCGCGACCACCAGTGTGAACAGCAGCCCCGGCCGGGCCTCGATCACCCATACGCAGGCGACGAACACCATGAGCGCGGTGAGCGAGATTGATTTCACTAGCCCGGGCGATGGCTCACGCCGCGGGGCCAGCGGCCGCGCCAGCACGACCCCTGCGATCGCGAGGATCAGCCGAAGGACCGGCCATTCCATGCCCGCGAACTCGATGAGGATGTAATTTCCCCCGGCATCAGGAACGAAAGCGGAAGCGCCCAGCGCCGCCGCCCAGGGCACGTAAAAGGATGCGAGCCCGCTTGCCGTGTCACTCGGGATGGTCATCGAATGGCCCGGCCTATTCCTTGGCGGCAGCGTCGATGAGCTTGGCCTCGCGGCGCGCGCGGTCCTCGTCGTTCTTCTCGCGCATCTGCATCAGCAGCGTCTGGAGCTCGGGCTGCCCATCGGCGGCCAGCGCATCGGCCACGGTTTCGGCCAACTCGCGCACGACGAGATAGGCCGAATAGGCGGCGGTCACGCTGCGGTAGATTTTCTCGGCATCGATCTTCATGCGGTTTCTCCGTTCACCAGCGCGGTGATCTCGTTGATGATCGAGATCGCCTCGATCACGGCTTCGTTGTAATCATCGGCGTTACCGGCATCGTAGGCACTGCGCGCTGCCTTGACGGCGCGCTCGGCCTTCGCGTCGAGATCGTTGACGCGGCGCGCGGTCTCACCCTTGATGAGGCCGGCATCGACGCCGGTCTCAATGAGCGTGCCAGCGGTCGCCCAGGCGGCTTCGACCGCGATCGCGGCCTTTTCGTCGAGCACGGTCTGCTCGGCCGCGTTGCGCGGGCTCGAGGCAATATCCGAGATGCCGTTGCAGGCGCTCGCGAGCGTGGTGGCAACCAGCGCGGATGCCAGGAGGAATGACTTGATCATGATTGCTTCCTTGGGTTGCGGCCGCACAGGTCAGCCGATGTTCTTCTCGGCCAGGCCCTCGGCCTTGATCTTGTAGAGCTTCACCGCGCACTCGAACTTGGTGATCCGGCCATCGCGATTGGTGTCGAGACCGGCGTTCTGGCGATAGGTGGTCGGCCAGCGGCCCTTGTCCCAGAGCACGTGATGCTCCGGCTTGCCGACCGCCTTGGGCCAGAGGATCGCCATGTAGATGTCCGAGAGGTTCTTGATCCGGCCCTTGAAGGGCTCGAAATACTTGTAGACATAGTTGAGCTGATCCTCGGCGCTCATATTGGCGAGCGCGCTGGTCGTGGTGCCCAGCCCGCGCGCGGTCGCCGGCATGAACTGGATCAGCCCGGTCGCACCCGAGCCCGCCATGTTCTTGATGTCGGGCCGGAAGCTGCGGCCGCTCTCCCAGGCGATGCACGCCATCAGATCATCGGGATCGATCTCGAGCTCGTCGGCGATCCACCAGATCCGGTCGCGGAAGGTCTTGGAGACGCGGGCGCCCCAGGCGATGGGCCGGCGATCGGCCGAGTTGGGATGAGCTTGGGTCATGCGCCCGCTATGGCTGCATCCACCCTCGCGCGGCATGCCCGAGAGCGCGGGCGGTGGCCGAGCAGGCGGCGATCAGTCGGGCTTGAAAAGGTCGAGCTGGTGCCTCGTATGGCCGCGATCCGGCCGTTCTGGCAAGCCCGTCTCGCGGGCGAAGAGTTTTTCCACACCCGTTTCCCCGATGCCCAGGCGACGGGCGATCTGCCGGTTGGAAAGGCCCTTCTCGCGGTAGAACAGCGCCCGATCGCGCCGGGCGAGCGGCACGCGAATGGTAGCCGGTGCGAGCGCACGGCTTAGCTTTCGGGCCGGTTCGTGGCCGATCGCCTCGGCGAGCTCGCTATCCACGGCAATGTTGTAGGGCACGTAGAGCCGTGTCCCGCCGAACTCCTGGGTGAGCTTGACGAAGCCCTCCTGGCCGAGGATCGAGCGCAGCTGCCGGGTGAGATCGCCAGTGATCATCCGGGCGCTTCACCCAGCTTACGATCGGCATGATGCCAGATGCCGGCATGTCGCCCGTCATCGTGCAGCACGGTAACCACCGCGCGCTCCTCGACCACGTAGACGAGCCCATCGGCGAGGATCAGGAAGCGCTGCGTCTCCATCGCCAGCGCAGCCTGTGCCGCCTTCTCGAGCGAGGCTGCGATCAGCTCGCGCATCTCCTCGACGTCCATGGCGCCGGTCCGTTCGAAGAACCGCACGAGGGCATGATCGGTGATGGAGAGCGACGACATGATCAGGCTCCGTTGTGGGCGATCGCGAGCGGCAGACCGCAAAAGCCGCATTCGGCGGTGGTGCGACCGACATGCCAGTGCGCCCCGCCGCAGCTGGGGCAGCGCATCGGCTCGCCGGGGCGGTAGACCGCGTGATAGCCGCGCTGGCCGGAGCGCAGATCGTCGGCAACACGCGCGCGCTGCGGGCGCGGCATCGGAACGACGCGCGCGCTGCGGGCGCGGCATCGGAACGACGCGCGCGCTCATGAGACGAGCCCCGCCTTGATGGCAGCCGCGATCGTCGGCGGCACCACCACCCGGGCAATCGCTTCGAGCGAGCGGCGCGACATGATGACAAGGCGCAGGCCTTCCACGCCGGGAGCAGAATACCTCATGCCCCACCCCCGGTGCGCGGCAGCTTCGCGCCCAGCTGGGCCGCGAGCGTGTTGTAATCCTCGGCCTGCATCGGCCCGGCCGCGCCGGTCCTGATCCCGCACAGCCGGAAGGCGGCAATGTCGATCGTCCAGTCGGCCGGAACCTCGCCCGCCTCTTTCAGCTTGGCGAGGATCGCCTCGCACAGGCTTTCGCCGAGCGCGCGCGGGGAGAGCGCGTTGCCCGAGACGTCGACCTGCCGCCAGCCCGCACGCACCGCCATCGCTTTGAGCGCCTCGATCAGCTTGTGTGCCTCGCGCTGGTTGGCCCAGGCCATGCGCTCGCACTTGAGCTGGCGCTTGGCGAAGGCTTCGAGCGCCTGCTCGCTGCGGTTGCGCACCTCGCCCAAGTGATAGAGCGAGATCCACAGCGCGCGCGCCTTGCGCGCCATTGGCGAGGTCGCCGGCTTGGCCTTGCCGCCCGTCGGCTTCGCCTTCCAGCCGAGTGCCTCGAAGCGCTGCAAGACCGCCTTCAGACCCTTCTCATCGGCATCGGCCGCGCTCTCGACGCCCGCCTGGTCGAACAGGATCTGGCGATAATCGTCCTCGTCGAGCGCGAGCGCCTTCTTGGCGATATGGACCTTGGCGAGCATCGCGCGGCGCGCCTGGCTCGATCGGTCGAAGGTGGCGGGCCGCGCAGTGCGGCGCGCATCCATGCTCAGCGCGCTCATGATACGACCCCGATCATCACGGCCGCGATCGAGAGCAACGCCCCGAAGCCCGCGCAGATGATGAGGTCAGCCGCGAGATCGCGCCAGAAGGCGCCGCGCCCGAACTCGGCCTCATATTCGCGCATAAGGCGCCGGAACTCGTCGAGCGCGCTCATCGGTCGAGGTTCCGCGCACGAAACTTCATGGCCGTCTCGGCAAGATCATGGGCATCCTGCCCAAGTTCGGTATCCTTCAATGGACCTCTCGCGATGCCATTACTCACCGCGGCTAGAGCGAGTGAGAGATCGAGCGCAGCCTGCCTTAGAAGGTCTGCCACTTCATCAGCATGGTCAGGGTCATTCCCATCGAGTTCGAGATAAATCAGACGCCCGAGCCCGCGTTGAGCGCGAGCGGTGTCCATGATTGCACCAGCGAGCGCGCTCATGCCTTGATCCACTTCGAACCGCGCGTGCGCTGCACCGCCTGAAGGTCAAACAAGGCGAGCCCGCGGCCGTCCTCATCAGCGATGTAGGAGGCCATCTCGACCAGCTGCTTGCATTCGCGAAGGCCTCCTGCATCGCGGTGCGTGCCGATCGTGATCAGATATTCGCGGATCGCGGGATCGCTGATCCCCCAGCCATTGCAGAAGGCGATCACGTCATCGGCTTCGGGCGTCTGTTGGACGTAGACCCGGGCGATCCGGCTGTTGAGCCGCGCAAAGGCGTCCTTGTTCTTGCCCTGCTGGATTTCGCGGATTAGCTCCTCGTTGCCCGCCAGGCACAGGCCCACGCCCGTGCGATCGTGCCAGCTCCTGAGCTCGTCGATCGATTCGTAGTTGAGGTGGTTGGCCTCATCGATCACCAGGAGCGCCTTGCGCCCGGTGAGCCGATCGACGACGGTTCGCGAGGCATCCGCGGCGCGCATCCGCTTCGGGATCATCCCAAGCGCCAGCTGCACCTCGATGATCATCTGCACGAGGCTGCGCGTGCTGGGCGACATCGTCGCGACGAACACCTCGGAGCGGGCCTCCCTGTATTCGTTGATCGTGATCGTCTTGCCGGTGCCAGGCCCGGTGCCGATCGCCGTGATCCGTCCGGTGTGAGCCAGCGTGAGCAGCCGCTCGAACTTCACCGAAGTGTCGGTCTCGAAATAGCCCGGGTCGGCCGGGAGCGCATCATTGACCTTCTTGCTCGCTTCGACCTTCTGCTTGAAGGCGAGGATCTTGCGCGCGATGTTATCGTTGCGGCCTGGATACTTGCCCGCGAGAAAAGGCCCGAGCGTGCCGTTGGGGATGCCGGATTGCTTGGCCAGTTCGGCGCCGGTCAAAGCGGGCTTGAAGGAATTCGAATAGCCCTGCATCCACAGGCGCATCTCCTCGACATCGACGGGTACATTGTTGACGTTGTTCATCGGTCCTTAGCTCCTTTGTTGGTCTCGACGAGCCGCAGCGGAGCGCGCGCGACACTGTCGAGCGGATCGCGCTGGGGGGGAATGTCCGGCCGCATCTGCGGGCTCAGTTGCTGCTTGAGGGCGCCAGCCGTGTTGCCGAGCGGGCGGACGGGGCGCACCACGCTTGGGATAGGCGGCTCGACCTCGCGGAACTTCGCCTGCCGTGCGGCGACTTCCTCGGCGCGCAGAAGCTGGTGTTCGGTTTCCAGCTTGCGGGCGAGCTCGCGCACCTGCTTGACCCGCTTCGCGCTCGCGCGGGCGCCCTCGGCATCGTCGAAGCCGCTGTCGCTGACGAGCTCGGCCTCGCAGATGAACTCGCCATCCTGGCCGTAAATGTAGACCTCGCGGTGCAGGCATTCCGGATCGAACCGGACAGTCACCTTCTGGCCGTGCAGCTCGGCGCAATCGAGCGACCAGTAGCGGTTGCCGTAAAGCTCGATTTCGCCGGTCTGGCGGTTGACCATCTTCTGGTCGGCCGCGAGCAGCGCCATGCGCAGCTGTTCGGGGGTCGCCTTGCCGACCGGCGAGCTTGCCATGAGCTGTTCGAAGACCTGGTCGAAGCTGCGCCCGTCATAGTCGCGCCCGCGCCGGCCGGTCTCGGCGTTGTGCCAGGCGACGCCCTCATTCACATGCGCGACGAAGGCCTCCCAGGCGATCGCGCGGCTGCCATAGTTCTCGGGCTTCGCGCTCGGGCTGTTGCCGGTGTAGGCGCCTTCCATCGCCGGGTGCTTGGCGATCGAATCGCACAGGTCGCGGAAGGCCCGCTCGATCGGCTTGGACTGGCCGCGATAGGGAAGCGCCCAGTGGATCTCGATGCCCAGGCCGGTGAGCAGCCCGGTCGGCTCCTCATCGCGCACCTTGAAGCGGAAGCGGCTCTTTGCGCCGCCGGTGATCCACTTCGAGGCGAAGCCGCGACCGTTGTCGAGCGTGCAGGCCTTGGGGATGCCCCAGGTGCGGAACAGATCGGCGAAGGCGAGCCGGGCGACCGCCGCGCACTCGGTCTCCGCGACGCGCCAGGCGAGGATCTTGCTCGAGCGAATGTCCTGGATCGCCACCATGGTCGGCCGGATCGGCTTGGTGAGGCGACTGCCGGGCGGCGGCTCGACGAAGACGTCGAACTTGTGCCCGTCGATGTTGACGTGCTCGAGCACCCGCAGATGCTCGACCGTGCGCCGCTCGGCCGGCACTGAGCGCCGCAAAGCTTCCTCGCCGCCGCGCCGGGCAGTCTGGATCACCTTAGGCACCTCGGCCTTCAGGCGGCGGCTGAACGTGCGTTCGGAAGGGAGCGTGATGCCCCGTTCCTTGGCTGCGCGCCGGGCGCGCTTGTAGCAGGCCGAAAGGGTCGGCTTGGACAGCCGCAGATAGTCCGAGAGGAACTCGTTCCAGAGCTTAGGGTCGATCTCGACCGAGCTGCCGCCGCCGCGCCGACGATCGGCGAGCGCGGGCAGCCGGTTCACCGGATCGATCCCGTCGACCAGCTCCAGCCACTTCCACAAGGTGGCTTCGCTGTGACCTTTGCCGTGCCGGGCCGAGATCTCGGTCACCGCGGCCGACTTGGTCAGCCCGCTCGCGACCAGCAGCTCGATCTGTTGGATGACGGCGAGCCGGTGCTGCGCGATGGCCTTGGTCTTGGCGCTCTGGCGATCATACCAGGGCCAGCCGCTCGCGCCGGTGTCGCGCTTCTCCTCGCTCGTTTCGACGGTTGTGGCGAACCTCCGCGCCAGCTCCAGCCGAGCCTCGCCCGGGAGCAGGCTCACATGGAACTCCTGCCCGCCGCCGCGCCCGGCGCGCTTGCGCATCAGCGGCGAGCCATCGGACGCCAGGCGAACGGCCCAGCGCTCGTGATCGGCGCGCCGGTTGATCGAGCGCTTGTCTCCCGGCAGCCCCGGCAGCGCGAGCTCGGCGAGCTCGGCCGCGGTGAACCACTCAGGCGATCCGTCGGCCAGGGTGTGTGCGATCCCTCCCAGCGCCATCAGGAGTCTCCCTTCCTGATGGTCTTGACTTCCAGCTTCAGGCGCTGGCGCTCGCCCTGCAGTTCGGCGAGCATCGCCTCGACCTGTCCGAGCCGCGCGGTGCGCACCTCGTCGCCAACGAGCAGCGCCACTCCGATCTTGCGCATGATCGGATCGAGCAGGTCCTGCCGATCACAGACCATAGCGATGGCGAGAGCACGCTCGAACGGCACCTTGTGATCGACGCGGGCAGGGCTCGCATAGGCGTCGAGCATCATCTTCGACACGTCGTCGCGGAGCACCTTGCTCACCGCCGCCGCGATCTCCCAGCGATCGCGCGGATCGGTGTTGAGGATGGTCCCGATCGTTTCACTTATCAGCGGGCCGAGTCCGGCCAGCTCGCCCACGCCTCTTGAGGGCGCAGGAATGCTGAAGTCGAACGCGACCTGGTCGGGATGCGCCTTTGCTTTGGGCATCTAGCCGCGCGCCTCCTGCGCAATGCCCGCGTGAATGAAGTCACTCAGCAAGGCGAGCTTCTGATCGCGCGTCATGGCATCGACTGTTGCGGCGCGCTTTCGCGCGTCTTCGCCATAGCGCCCGTCAAGCAGCAGCGACTTCTGGACGAACACTGCCGGGATCGTCTCTCGGCCGGTGATGCGATCTGTCTTGGAGGCCGGATGCAGCTGCCGAAGGCGGATGATGCGCTGCAAATCCTTGGCGCTCAGCCCCGCAACAAAAGCCAGCTCCTCGCACGCCACTGCGGGCTCGGTGTTGGCCTCGATCTTATGGACGATTTCGAGCAGCATGGCCTGCCGGTCGTCGTAAATATTGTCGTAGAGGAGCTCAGCCATCGCTCAGCCCTCCGCCTCGGAAGCGTCCCAGCCCTTGGCGATAGCCAGCTCGACCACCTCTTCGAGCAGCTGCGCCTCGCGCTTGCCCGTGACGCGATAGGTCCGGATCGGCGCCGCGCGGTCGACCACCGTGACGAGGATGCCTTTGCGTTTGAGGAACAGCTCCGCCCCTCGGAACATGGCTTGGCGGCGCGCGGCCGGGTTCGAGGGCGCGCTGTTCTTGCGTGGCTCTGAAGCCTTCTTCAGCGGCTCCTCAACGGGTGCTTTCGGTGCCTTCGGCTCGGGTGCAGGCGTCGGCTTCTTAGCTTTCCGCTTGACCGGCAGTTGGCGGGTCTCGGGGCCTTCGGTCCCTTCGAGCACCGCCTTGGTCACGGCACCGTTCAGGAAGTCGGGTGCAGGCTTCAGATTGCCGCCTGGCGCCGCTGCGAGCTCGGCCCGCGCCGCCGCCAGCTCGAGCAGCGCCTCGTCGATCCCGGCACCGATTCCCGAGAGCAGCGTCTTGCCGCGCGCGCCGAGAATGCGCTCGATGTCGATGAGGTCGCGCCCAACGCTCCGATTGAGCAACGCGCCCTTCTCGCGAGCGGCCTCCTGCGGGCTTACGCCGTGCACCTCATATTCCGAGACGGTCAGCGCGGCGATCGCGCGGTCGAGATTGGCAAGTATCGTCTGGCTCATCGCCTCAGTCCCTCAGCATCCAGCGCGCGTCCCAGCTCTCGAAGTCGGCATGATCCGAGGGCGGCGGCGCGTTCGTGGCAGGTGTCGTTTGCTCAGGCGGCGCGTGGCGCCCGCACTGCTCGCGGCGCTCCTTCGCGCGGCGCCGCAGCTCGTGGCGCGCCTCGATCGGAGTGCAGCCGGTCGCCATCACCAGCTCCATCTCGGCCCGGTGCGCACGGTAGTATTCGGCGAGGGTGTCGTATCCGTGGGGCATCATGCGCCTCCCCCGAGCCCTGCGAGGGCAAGGCGGGCGATCGCAGCCTCGATCTGCGGCTTGGAGGCCCGCAGCTCGCGCGCTATCGCACCAATCGAGTAATCGAGCTCGCGCAGCTCCTGCACGGCAGCATCGAACCGCGAGAGGAACTCCTTGGCGCTCGGATTGCGCGGCCAGTGCCCACCGGCCAGCACCACGGCAAGGCCGAGCGCCCGGCTCTGCGCCCGCATGCGCGACCGCTCGACCTCGTCCTTCTTCAGATCGAAGCCATAGCGGCTCACGATGTTCGCGCTCGTCGTGGGCGAGCAGCCGAGCCGACGCGCGATCGCGGCCGGGTGCAGCCCGCCATCTGAGAGCTCGAGCACGCTGCTCTCCAGCTTGGTCAGCGCGGTCATGACTGCGCCCCCCGCCAATCGCTGCAATGCCGCTCGTTGCGCAGCCGCTCGCGCAGCACCGTGCGCTGCTGGATGCGCCGCACCGCCTGGAGCCGGGCGAGCCCGGTCTCCTCCATCTCGCGCGCGATCGCGGCTTCGGTTGGAATGCGGCTCACGGGAGCAGCCCCAGCAGGTACGCGGCGCCGATGAAGGTCAGAGTCCACACGATCCCGCAGAAGGCCAGCACAAGCGCCCAGGCCACGATCTTGAACCAGTCGAGTTTAGGCATGGGCACACTCCTCGTTCGCCTTTGAGATCCGGGTGACCGCCGCCTCGAACCAGGCGGGGTTCTTCTCGATGCCGGTGAAGCTCTTGCCCGCCCTGATGGCGGCGACGCCGGTCGAGCCGGTGCCCATGAAGGGGTCGCAGACGCTCTCGCCCGCGACGTTCCTCATGATCTTGTCCATCACTGGATCGGGTTTGATGGTCGGGTGGCCGAAGCGGCGTTTGGCTTCGCGGCACGCACGCGCGATCACGAACCGGCGTTTCTCCGCGAGCGAGCCGCGGGGCTCGAAGCCCTCACTCCATGCGTGGACATAGGGCTCGCAGTCCGGCCGGTAGTGCTTGTTGGCCACCGGCATGGGGTTCTTCTTCACCCAGGCGAGCACCGCGTAGCGGTCGAACTGGCCGTCGACGTGGTGGAGCAGCTTCGCGAGCTGATCATTGTGGCAGAAGACCACGACCGAGCCCGCGAGGAGCGGGTTGATGATTGCGAGGTCGAAGCCCTTGTCGAGACCGGCTTCGGCGATCTCGTCCATGCTCGGCCGCGACTTGCGGAACCTGCCCGCGCCTTGGGTCCGGATGGCATAGGGCGGGTCCATGACATCGGCGTCGAACCAGCCGAGCCCCGGCCGAATGTCATAGGCGTCGCCACAATAGAGCGTCGCGCGCCCGATCTTCACCGGCGCGCTCATTGGGGGAGATCCAGAGCTTTGCGATAAACCTCGAAGAGTTCATCTGCCACTTTTCGGTCGGGGATGCGCAGTGCGATGGCAAAGACCAGGCCTAGGCAAAGGTCCCGGATCAAATCCCTCCGCTGTTCCTCGTCTTCGCACCACGCCGAGGGAGCCCGCCGTGCCGTATATTGCGCTACAAGCTGGGACGGCGTCTTGCGCAGCCAAAGTGCTTCACGAGGCATGTTCACCTCCCTGATCGAGGAGATCGCGGAGATCGCTTCGCTCACCGGGCGTCAGGATCTCGACCAGCTTGGGAAGAAAGCGCGCACGCTCCGAGCGGCCCGCCCTGCTGAAGTTGGCAGCAATCCGGCTCCAATAGACATCTCGGTCGGTCCGAGTGGCCGGCTCCGTTGACGCGTGAACTCCAGCGCGCTTCCGCGCCTCGGTTACATCGATGGCATCATCAGCAAGCAGCTGCTCGATCGTGGACCGACGCTTGTCATCTTCGACGGCTGCGATTTTCATGAGTTGGCTGAAGTTGGCGCCAACAATTGGATGCTTTGAGAGCGCCTCGATCACATCCGGAAACGGCTCGATGAGCAGGCGATAAAGCGAGAGGTCGCGTCGGATAGTTCGCTTGTCTAGGCCCAGCGCATCGGCCACCGATTCCTGCCAGCCATATGCGGCGGACATTTTGTCCGCCGCATCATCGGCCTCAGCCTGAAGAGCCTTATCGACCGTCTCTTCGAAGCGCTTCACTCGGTCCCATCGGGCCTTCGCAGCGCGCTGATACTGGTCAAGATCGCCATGCTCGCGCGCGATCCGCTCCTGCGCGGCCTGCACGAGCGCAGCGGTGAACTTGGCCCGCTCGATCGGCCCAAGCGGCCGCCGGTGCAAATTCTCGCTTGCTTCAAGATCGGCATGATCGCTGGCATCGCCTCCGACCTCGATCGCCCACACCTGGATGCCTTCGATCTCGGCGCCGCGTAGGCGGTGCCGGCCGGTAACCAACTTCCACGGCTGCTTACCCTTGCGCGGCGCCACCTTGATCGGATCGCGCTGCCCATCGACCGCCATCAGCCGGCCGAGCGCGACCGCCTTGTCCTCGTGCAGGAAGCCGATCCGCTCGGGGATGAAGATGTCCGCCGGGTCGAGCGCCATCACCTGGGCATTGGCGAAGAACGGCGGGTGACTGCCTTCGGGCGCGCTCATGATGCGCCTCCCGTGGTGTCATTGCCCGGCGTCTGAATGCCAGGCCGACATAGACGGTGCCCGCCGATCGCCGGCTCGCTAGGCTCGGGCCCACGAACACCGGAGAACAGCCCATGCCGAATGCCAATGTCGAGCTCGTCGAGAACCTGAAGGAACAGGTTTACGCTCTCCAGCAGCTTGTCCTCGCGCAAGGCGTCGCGCTCGGCCTGCGCGAGAGCGCGGATATCGAGGCCGCTTTTGAGATCGTGGCGGGTCAGTCCCGCGCGCTGCGGCGCGGTGGCCGCATCATGGCCGCGAACCGCCTGGACGCGCTCACGCAAGAGATCGCGCAGTGCCTCAGCGCTTGAGCGCGCGCCCTGCGAGGCCGAGCGCGTCTTCAGTCGCTTCAGGACCATGCGCGCGGTCAGCCGATCGGCAAACCCGGCGTCGACGAGCTGGTCCCTCATGCCGCCTGCTTTCCGCGCTTGGCCAAGCGCCGAGCATCCTCGCGATCAACCTGGTCGAGAACTTCGTAGATCCGCTCGATCGAACGAAGGTTCGCGCCACAGCGATCATTCCGCCAATTCTGGAAAGTGCCCGGATCGATCTCTGCCCTTCGGCAGAGCTCGGCGATGGACAGCCGAGCAGCTCTAGCCCGCTCGATGATGTCCTTGATGATGGCCTTCTGCTTCATGCCCCATGGGCTGGGGGAATTAGTTCCCTTTGTCAAGGGACTTTATTCCGCTCTCAATTCCGCTTCCGCTTTGGTAGCCGGGTGCGATGAGTGGCTTGGAAACCGACGCTGAAATGGTGCGCGAGCTGATCGCGTTCACAAAGCAGCCTGCGGCTCAGGTGGCGAAGAAGGCCAAGGTCGATCCGAAAACGATACGACGCCACGAGACCGGCATCGCGAAGTTTCGACTAAGTCAGACGACAATCGAAAAGCTGCAAAGGGCATATCCCGACTTCCCGGGCTGGGCACAGTACGCCGCTTCTGCGATCAATGCTCTTGCAGACGATCTCCGGCGAGAGACGAACACCGCTTCGAAATACGCCAGCGTAAAGGAAAAGCAGGAGGCTCAGGCCAACCTCTCGGGGATGGTATCAGTTTCGCGGATCAACCTCGATTTTGGCTTGGGGCCAGCATTCATGGACAGTGAGGTTGTCGAGGCGCAGGCCGAGAAGCTGCTCTTCCCGCTTGATTGGCTCCGTGCGATCACGACGAGCTCACCTGATCAGCTTTATTGGGCTCGCGCGAAGGGGGACTCGATGCGACCCGAGATCGATGAGGGTGACGTCATCCTGATAGACCGATCGGCAGTCGGCTCCAGCTTCAGCGATCTGTACTGGGCCATCGCCTACGGCCAGAGCGGCATGGTCAAACGCCTCCGCCCGATGCCTGATGGCAGTGTGAAGATCCTCAGCAACAATCCCGGCGTCCCCGCGGAGATTGCCTATGATGGGGAGCTTCATGTATTCGGACGCGTCGTCGCAGTCGTGAGGAGGATCTAGGTAATGGGATTTTCTTTGGCGCGGACGGGCATAATCCCCGCTTTGATGCTTGTAACGATGGTCGGCTGCAATAGCGACGTAGCATCCACAGAACTGACTCCTGATTTGCTGGAAGACCAGGCCGAGCTCTCGCGCATCTCCAATCGCCTTGAGCCTGCCGAACGGGCCCTCTTCAACAAGTATGTCATGAACCGCAATGTAGGCGGCCGCATCTTCCCAGGGCAGGCTGCTATAATGCCGGATGGCAGCGACCCGCGTTCTGTCGCCGAGGCGATCGAACTGATGCGAGCAAGAGAGCAACGGAGTGACGAAGTCGAGGCGCTTGTTGCCGAGCGGACCCGGCTGATCGAGCCGATCGACCAGGAGCTTCAGCAGATGCGAGCGTCTGGAATGAACGATAACGAGAGCGTCGCCCATCATAATGAGCTCGTCGACAAGATGAATGGCCTGATCAAGGACTACGAGACGAAGATCGAGGAGCTGAGGGCCAAGCCGCTGGTCTTACAGCAGCCATCGCAGCGATAAAGTCGGCCACGAAAACGCGCCCACTTCCGCGCCATCGCGCCAGCCGATCGAGAGCGCAAAGCCGCCAAATTCCTCAATGATTTCAGATAGTGCCCAGTTTGAGGGCCGATTTCGGCGAACTGGGACACCAATGTCCCACTTAAGGTTCCGAACTGGGACATTGAGCGGCCACTGAGAACGGCCTAACGCACCGCTGAAAGGCCAGTTTTCTGCGCCTAAGGGGATTTTAAAGCACGCCGCCGAGACTCCAGCCGAAGCTGTCGCAGATCGTCTAAATTTACCAATACTCTAGACAAAGCGCCGGCTCGGCAAACGGCCATACCAACTCCCGAAACCCGCAGAAAGCCGCCATTCAGACCACGAGTCCCCGGAATTCCCCACGCGACCCCGCCACTCCAGTATCTTTTGTCCTCTTGCAGCCGCC
>JGI12048J13642_10780272_pt1 | contig 17209 bp, 29 predicted proteins | sample ElkSlonscriptome_16_FD_13642 | JGI IMG/M metagenome (IMG submission 13642)
AACGCATTCTGTTCTATACTGGTATTACCCATCGCATCGGTGAAGTCCATGACGGAGCAGCTACAATGGACTGGATGGTCCAGGAGCAGGAGCGAGGGATTACAATCACTTCAGCTGCCACTACCACCTTCTGGAGATACAACGACCAGGAACACAAGATCAACATTATTGATACACCGGGACACGTCGACTTCACCGTTGAGGTTGAACGTTCTCTCAGGGTGCTTGATGGTGCAATTGCAGTTTTTTGTGCAGTAGGAGGAGTGGAGCCGCAATCAGAGACAGTCTGGAGACAGGCAGACAAATATAAGGTACCGCGTCTGGCGTTCATCAACAAGATGGACCGTACGGGCGCGGATTTTTATGGTGTAGTGGGAGAGATCAGGGACAAGCTGAAGGCCAACCCTGTGCCGCTGCAGCTTCCGATCGGATCGGAAGAAAATTTTTCAGGAATCGTTGACCTGATCGAGCGAAGGGCCATCGTATGGAAAGAGGATGAAACCCTCGGTATGAAATACGAATACTGCCCGATCCCCGAAGAGATGATCGACGAAGTGGAAGAGTGGAGAGAAAAGCTCGTGGAGGCTGTCTGTGTATCCGACGATGCCCTTTTGGAGAAATTCCTGGAGGACAGGAACTCCATCAGCGTGGAGGAATTCATGGAATATGCCAGGCGCGCCACCATCAATATGGACATTACGCCGGTATTCTGCGGATCTGCATTCAAGAACAAGGGCGTACAGCGTCTGCTTGACGGCATCACCGCGCTATTGCCGAGTCCGCTCGACGTAGGTTCGGTAACAGGGATCAATCCTGACAATGAAAAAGAGGAAGACCGTAATCCGGTGATTGACGATCCGCTGGCCGGACTTGTCTTCAAGATCGCTACGGATCCGTTCGTGGGCCGACTGGCATATATGCGGGTCTATTCAGGATTGCTGAAAGAGGGCGTGATGGTGCTGAACAACCGTACCGGTAAGAAGGAGCGGATCACCAGGATCTACCAGATGCATGCCAACAAGCAGAATCCGAAGAAGGAGATCGAGGCCGGAGATATCTGTGCGGTGGTCGGACTGAAGGAGTTGCGGACAGGAGATACCATTACAGCAGTAAACAAGCCGCTGATCCTGGAAGCGATCGAATTCCCGGAGCCGGTGATCGGTATCGCCATCGAGCCAAAAACGCAGACCGATGTAGACAAGCTGGGTATGGCACTGAACAAACTGGCAGAGGAGGATCCTACCTTCCAGATCAGGACCGACGAGGATTCGGGTCAGACCATTATCTCGGGGATGGGTGAACTTCATTTGGAGATACTGATGGACCGGCTGAAGCGTGAATTCAAGGTGGAATGCAACGTGGGATCTCCGCAGGTCAACTACAAAGAGGCCATCACCAAGGAGGTGAAACACCGTGAAATTTTCAAGAAACAGACAGGCGGACGAGGAAAATTCGCCGATATCGAAGTACATATTTCACCTGCTGAGGGTGATGTAAAAGGACTCCAGTTTGTCAACGAGATCAAGGGAGGTAACATCCCCAGGGAATTCATACCGTCCGTTGAAAAAGGCTTTACCAATGCAATGTTGAACGGACCGCTTGCCGGTTACGCCATTGACTCATTGAAGGTCAGACTGGTAGACGGATCATTCCACGCGGTGGATTCAGATCAGCTTTCATTTGAGATCGCTGCAAGGAATGCGCTGCGGACAGCAGGGAAGAAAGCAAATCCGGTTTTGATGGAGCCGATCATGGCCGTTGAGGTGGTCACCCCCGAAGAGTATATGGGAGATGTGATCTCTGACCTGAACAAACGTCGCGGTCAGGTTGAAGGGATGGATTCAAAAGCCGGAGCACGGGTCATTAAGGCCAAAGTTCCGCTTGCTGAACAGTTTGGTTATGTCACCGTATTGCGGACGCTTTCATCCGGAAGGGCAAGCTCCACAATGGAATTCAGTCACTTCGAGCAGGTGCCGCCGAATATTGAGAAAGAATTGTTAAATAAAGCTTAAGGTAAATCAATAACAAGTAAGAATGAGCCAAAAGATCAGAATCAAGTTAAAGTCTTACGACCATAATCTGGTGGATAAGTCTGCTGAAAAGATCGTAAAGACGGTCAAGTCGACAGGTGCTGTCGTGAGTGGCCCGGTACCCCTCCCGACACACAAGAGGGTGTATACCGTTCTGCGTTCGCCATTTGTGAACAAGAAGGCCAGGGAGCAGTTTCAGCTCAGTTCATTTAAAAGACTGCTTGACATTTACAGTTCAACTCCAAAGACCATCGATGCACTGATGAAACTGGAACTGCCCAGCGGTGTTGAAGTAGAAATAAAAGTTTAACCAAGGAAAATTATAATAAGATGCCAGGATTAATTGGTAAAAAAGTCGGAATGACCTCCATTTATGATGCAGAAGGAAAGAATATTCCCTGTACCGTAATTCAGGCCGGACCCTGTGTCGTGACACAGGTGAAATCTGAGGATAGTGACGGGTATGCAGCTGTGCAGCTGGCTTTCGATGACAAGAAAGAGAAGAATACACCTGCTGCAATGAATGGGCATTTTGAAAAGGCAAATACCACCCCCAAAAGGAAGGTGATCGAACTGAAAGGTTTTGTTAAGGATTGGAAAAGAGGTGACGTAATCACTGTTGATTACTTCAACGACGACACCTGGCTTGATGTCTCCGGTTTGTCAAAAGGTAAAGGCTTCCAGGGCGTAGTGAAACGTCACAATTTCAGCGGTGTCAATGACGCCACACACGGTCAGCACAACAGGGAAAGAGCTCCGGGATCACTTGGTGCATCATCCTACCCTTCACGTGTATTCAAGGGAATGCGCATGGCAGGCCGTACAGGAGGAAAAAGGGTGAAGATCCTGAACCTCCGCGTGATGAAGATCATTCCCGAAAACAACCTCCTGATCCTGAAAGGGTCAGTACCGGGATCCAATGGTTCATATTTAATAATTGAGAAGTAATGGAATTAGAAGTTTTAGATATCAAAGGAAAAGGTACCGGCAAAAAGGTGAAGCTGGATGACAAGGTCTTTGGCATTGAACCCAACGATCACGCCATCTATCTTGAGGTCAAGCAATACCTCATGCACCAGCGCCAGGGTACCCATAAAGCCAAGGAGCGCGCCGAGATCAAGGGAAGTACAAAGAAGATCAAGCGTCAGAAAGGGACAGGTACAGCACGATTTGGTGATATCAAGAACCCGATCTTCAGGGGCGGTGGAAGGACCTTCGGACCGCGTCCGAAAAGTTACGGGATGAAACTGAACAGGAAAGTGAAGGAACTTGCAAAGAAATCTGCCCTCTCATACAAGGTGAAGAACAAGCAGGTGATGATCGTGCAGGATTTTAACCTCGAACAGCCGAAAACAAAGGACTTTGCTGACATTCAGAAAAACCTGAAAGTGAACGATAAAAAATCGGTATTCGTTTTAAATGAACGAAATAAAAATGTATATTTGTCGTCGCGAAATTTACAGAACTCAAAGGTCGTAACGGTTTCAGAATTAAACACTTATGACATCATGAACGCTTCAGCACTGCTGTTTGCCGAGAGTTCGCTTGACGTTTTGCAGAAAAAAGATTAAGAAAATCTGATTAGAATAAGGTCATGGACATATTAATAAAACCGATAGTAACAGAAAAAATGACTGCCCAGGGGGAGAAGTTCAACCGCTACGGGTTTGTTGTTGAGAAGACAGCCAACAAGCTGGAGATCAAGAAGGCAGTTGAGGAGCTGTACGATGTGACCGTTGTGGACATCAACACGATGCGCTATGCGGGAAAACTGAAGACACGCTACACACGCTCGGGTGTTCTTTCGGGAAGGACCAATTCCTTCAAGAAGGCCGTTGTGACTGTTGCGGAAGGTGAAGCAATTGATTTTTACAGCAATATATAGGAAATTATGCCAGTAAAGAAGTATAAACCTGTAACACCAGGACAGAGGACAAAGCTGATGCCTACTTTCGAGGAGGTGACCGCTTCAAAACCTGAAAAATCGTTGATCAGGCCGATGAAGAGGTCGGGCGGACGAAACAGCCAGGGAAGAATGACCACACGCTACCTGGGTGGAGGTCACAAGAAGAGGTACAGGCTGATAGACTTTAAGAGGACCAAGGATGACATGATCGCAAAGGTGAAGACCATCGAATACGATCCCAACAGATCGGCCTACATCGCCCTGCTGGTATACGAAGATGGTGAGAAGCGCTATATCCTTGCTCCGGCAAAGTTGAAGGTAGGAGACACTGTTATATCGGGAGATGGCATTGCACCGGAGATCGGGCATTGTCTTCCCCTTGGAAAGATTCCGTTGGGTACCGCTATCCACAACATCGAACTGAAGCCCGGTCAGGGTGGCAAGATCGTCAGGAGTGCCGGTGCATCTGCGACGCTGACTTCGAGGGATGGCAAATATGCCATCGTGAAGCTTCCCAGCGGGGAGACCAGGATGATCCTCGTGACCTGTCGCGCAACTGTGGGAGAGGTTTCCAACAAGGACCACGGACTGGTGATGTCAGGAAAAGCAGGAAGAAGCCGTTGGTTGGGACGCCGTCCGCGTGTACGTGGTGTAGCTATGAACCCGGTGGATCACCCAATGGGTGGTGGAGAAGGCCGTGCATCAGGTGGACACCCGAGATCAAGAAACGGGGTGATCGCCAAAGGATTCAAGACCAGGGCCAAGAAAAACAAGTCCAATAAGTACATCGTTGAGAGAAGAAAAACTAAAAAATAATTATACATGAGCCGTTCGTTAAAAAAAGGTCCATTTATCGATTTCAAGCTGGAGAAGCGAATCGTGGACATGAATGATTCAGGGAAGAAGTCTGTACTGAAAACCTGGTCCAGGAGATCCGTGATCTCTCCAGATTTTGTTGGACATACCATTGCAGTTCATAACGGAAATAAATTCATCCCCGTGTATATTACCGAGAATATGGTGGGTCATAAACTTGGTGAATTTGCCCCGACCCGTATTTTCAGGGGACACGGTGGAAAACAGAAGTAAAATATTTAAATACCATCTAAAATGGGTGCCAGAAAAAGAAACAGAGCCGAGCAGATCAAAGAGGCGAAAAAGAGCCAGTATTACGCTGTGTTGAGGAATTGCCCGACATCGCCGCGGAAAATGAGGCTCGTGACCGATATGATAAAAGGTGTTGAGGTGAACAAAGCACTCGACATGCTGAAGTTCAGCCAGAAAGATGCCTCCACGGTAGTTGAGAAGCTTTTGCTTTCAGCGATTGCCAACTGGCAGGCAAAGAATGAAGGAGCCCGCATCGAGGAGAGTCACCTTGTAGTGAAAGAGGCGTATGTGGACCAGTCAAGAACACTGAAAAGAATTCAGCCTGCTCCGCAGGGACGTGCCCACAGGATCAGGAAGCGTTCAAATCATGTTACGATCGTACTGGACAGTCAGCACGTGGCAGAAGAAGTAGAAACTGAAACTCAGGAAAAATAAAATAATGGGACAAAAAGTAAATCCGATAGGTAACCGTTTAGGTATCATCAAAGGTTGGGACTCCAACTGGTTCGGTGGAAAAGACTATTCAACCAAGCTTGTTGAAGACAACAAGATCAGGGAATACCTGAATGCACGTCTGGCCAAAGCCAGTATCTCGAAGATCATTATCGAGCGTACGCTGAAGCTGATCACCGTTACTGTAAACACAGCCAGGCCGGGGATCATCATCGGTAAAGGCGGACAGGAGGTTGATAAGCTGAAGGAGGAGTTGAAGAAGATCACCAACAAGGAGGTCCAGATCAACATTTTCGAGGTGAAGCGACCCGAACTTGATGCCACCATCGTTGCCAATAATGTTGCAAGGCAGCTGGAAGGCAAGGTCTCTTATCGTCGCGCCATAAAAATGGCCATTGCGTCCACCATGCGGATGGGTGCCGAAGGGATCAAGGTGCTGATCAGCGGTCGCCTGGGTGGTGCAGAAATGGCCCGTACCGAGACTTACAAAGACGGGAGGATCCCGTTGCATACACTTCGTGCCGATATCGATTATGCACTTGCCGAAGCCCATACAAAAGTAGGCGTGGTCGGGATCAAGGTCTGGATCTGTAACGGCGAGGTGTTCGGTAAAAGAGACCTGTCACCCAACATCGGCGCAAAGAACGTGAAGCCGAAAGGCGGCGGAGGATTCAGGAATAAAAGAAAGTAAGGTCAGGATCCGCTGATGAAGTCAGACCGTGAGACAATCCGGGAAGACCAAAGAAGAAAAGAAAGAAAAACATCGTAATACTTTAAGGTAATGTTACAACCGAAGAAGACAAAATACAGGAGAATGCAGAAAGGGCGCATGAAAGGAAATGCGCAGAAGGGAAATTCACTTGCATTCGGTTCCTTTGGGATGAAATCCCTGGAATCTTCATGGATCACCAGCCGTCAGCTGGAAGCTGCCCGTCAGGCGGTTACCCGTCACATGAAAAGGGAAGGTCAGCTGTGGATCAGGATATTTCCCGACAAGCCCATTACCAAGAAGCCTGCAGAGGTGAGAATGGGTAAAGGGAAAGGTGCCCCTGAAGGATTTGTATACCCCATTACCCCCGGGCGGATCATCTTCGAGATTGAAGGCGTACCTTTTGATGTTGCAAAAGAGGCGATCAGGATCGGTGCACAGAAGTTCCCGGTGAAGACCAAGTTTGTTGTCCGTCGTGATTATGACATGAATAAATAAGAAGAAATAGGATGAAAAGTTCTGAAATCAGAGAATTATCTACACAGGAGATCGAAGAAAGGATCGATACCGAGCAGAACATGCTGTCGCGTATGAAGATGAATCATGCCGTATCTCCGCTGGATAATCCAAATAAGATCCCTGAAACACGCAGGATCATCGCGAGATTAAAAACCGAATTGAGATCCAGACAATCTGCCGAGCAGACTGAAAGCAAAGAATAAAAATGGAAGAAACAGCCAGGAATACAAGAAGAGAACGTGTCGGTGTTGTGACAAGCAACAGCATGGACAAGTCCATCGTCGTCGTAGTGAAAAGGAAGGTGAAACACCCGATCTACGGAAAATTCGTGAACAAGAGCTCAAAGTTCATGGCCCATGACGAAGAAAATTCAGCAAACGCGGGGGATACTGTGAAGATCAGCGAGACAAGGCCGTTGAGCAAGAACAAGAGATGGAGATTAATAGAAATCATTGAAAGAGCTAAATAAGCCATGATACAACAAGAAAGTAAATTATCGGTAGCAGATAACAGTGGTGCGAAAGAGGTTCTTTGCATCAGGGTTCTCGGTGGCACCAAAAAAAGGTATGCCTCCATCGGCGACCAGGTCATCGTTTCCGTGAAAAGTGCAATTCCCTCGGGTGAAATTAAAAAAGGTACCGTTACCAAGGCTGTTGTGGTTAGGACCCGCAAAGAGGTGAGACGCAACGATGGTTCATACATTCGCTTTGATGACAATGCTGTGGTATTGCTGAACGCAACTGACGAAATGCGCGGTACACGGATATTCGGACCGGTTGCGAGGGAGCTGCGTGACAAGCATATGAAGATCGTATCACTGGCACCGGAGGTACTGTAATATTAAAAAGTTCAAGCAAATGCAAAAGAAAATCCATATCAGGAAAGGCGACATCGCTATCGTTAATTCCGGTGAGTACAAGGGACAGCAGGGAAGAGTACTGGAAATTGACAATAAGAAGATGCGTGCCATCGTGGAAGGTGTAAACATGCTTTCAAAGCACACCAAGCCAAATGCAGATAATCCACAGGGTGGGATCATCAAAAAAGAGGGCCCCATCCATATTTCAAATCTGAATTTGGTTGATCCTTCTACCGGTGAAGCTTCACGAGTTGGACGCAGGCTCAATGATAACAACAAATTAGTAAGATATTCTAAAAAATCAGGGGAGGAGATCAAGTAATGGAATACATACCTACCTTAAAGACAAAGTATCAAGAAGCGATTGTTCCGGCGCTGACCGAAAAGTTTGGTTATAAATCCGGCATGGAGGTTCCGAAACTTCGCAAGATCGTGATCAACCGCGGTGTCGGACAGGCAATTGCCGATAAGAAGCTTATTGATGTTGCTGAAGAGGAACTTACACAGATCGCCGGACAGAAGTGTGTCCAGACCATATCCAACAAGGACATCTCCAACTTTAAACTCAGGAGGGGAATGCCCATTGGTGTGAAAGTGACTCTCCGCCGCGAAAGGATGTATGAATTCCTGGAACGCCTCATCAACGTGGCTCTTCCAAGAATCCGTGACTTCAATGGTATCGCTTCCAAGCTGGACGGACGAGGCAACTATACCCTCGGTATCCAGGAACAGATCATCTTTCCGGAGATCGATATCGACAAAGTCAACAGGATCCATGGAATGGATATCACTTTCGTTACATCTGCAAGCACCGACGAAGAAGCATTTGCACTGCTGAAAGAATTTGGTTTACCGTTTAAAAACGTAAAAAAATAAGAATATGGCCAAAGAATCAATGAAGGCTAGGGAAGTTAAGCGCCAGAAATTAGTCGAAAAGTATGCCGAGAAAAGGGCACGGCTGAAAGCCGAAGGTGATTACGTTGCTCTGAGCCGCCTGCCAAGGAATTCAAACCCCATCAGGCTGCACAATCGATGCAAACTCACCGGCAGACCCAAAGGGTATATGCGCCAGTTCGGAATCAGCCGGATCACTTTCAGGGAAATGGCCTCTTCAGGTTTGATCCCGGGCGTTAAAAAGGCCAGCTGGTAATTGTTTAACAGAAGAAATTAAGATAAAAATGACAGATCCGATTTCAGATTATCTGACAAGAATCAGGAACGCCGTGATGGCTCATCACAAGATCGTTGATATTCCTGCTTCCAATATCAAGAAAGATATTACCCGTATTCTCTTCGAGAAAGGGTATATCCTGAACTTTAAATTCGAGGACAAAGGTCCGCAGGGGAATATCAAGATCGCACTGAAGTACCACCCGGAGACCAAGGTCCCCGCGATTAAGGAACTGGGAAGAGTCAGCCGTCCAGGTCTGAGGAAGTATTCCGATAAGGATTCGATCCCGCGTGTTCTGAACGGACTCGGCGTGTCCATTATCTCCACATCACAGGGTGTGATGACAGATAAGGAGGCCAGGTCCATGGGAGTCGGCGGCGAAGTATTGTGTTACGTATATTAATAAAGAAAGATATTTACCATGTCAAGGATTGGAATTTTACCCATCAGCTTACCGGAAGGCGCCACGATTAACGTGGATGACAAGAACCTGGTAACCGTGAAGGGCCCCAAGGGAGAGCTGCATCAGCAGGTTGACAAATCGTTGAAAGTTAAGGTCGAGGAGCAGCAGCTTATTATTGAGCGCCCCAACGATGAGATCAGGACCAAAGCGATGCACGGACTCTATCGTTCATTGCTGAACAATATGGTCACCGGTGTTTCGGAAGGTTATACCATCCAGCTCGAACTGGTGGGTGTCGGTTACCGTGCGGAAACCAAAGGACAGATACTGGAACTCAGCCTCGGGTATTCACACGACATTCATTTCAGGATCCCGGAAGAGGTGAAGGTGGAAGCCAAAACCGAAAGAAGATCAAACCCGGTCATTACCCTGACCAGTGCGGATAAGCAGCTGATCGGCCAGGTGGCAGCAAAGATCAGGTCATTCCGTCCGCCGGAGCCCTATAAAGGGAAAGGGATCAAGTTTGTGGGTGAACAGCTCAGAAGAAAAGCAGGTAAATCTGCCGCGGTATAATAATCAATCGTTTATCCAGAAAATAAGAAAATCATATAGAAATGGCTTTAACAAAGCATCAAAGAAGAACCAGGATCAAAAGGAGGATCAGGAAAAACCTGACCGGTACAGGAGATGTACCCAGGATGTCTGTCTACAGAAGCAACAAGCAGATCTATGCGCAGCTGATCAATGACCTGACAGGAGAGACCGTCCTTTCTGCTTCTTCAAAGGAAAAAGAGATCGCCGGGAAAAAGGTCAATAAGATCGAACAGGCCAAGCTTGTCGGACAGGCACTTGCCGGGAAGGCGAAAGAGAAAGGTATTGAAACCGTGAAATTCGACAGGAACGGTTATTTGTATCATGGCAGGGTTAAGAGTTTAGCAGATGCTGCCAGGGAAAACGGACTTAAATTTTAAGAATTGCTATGTCAACAAATAGTAGTATAAGAAAAGTTAAGACAAGCGACCTCGATCTGAAGGATCGCCTGGTCAGCATCCAGCGTGTAACCAAAGTTACCAAAGGTGGACGTACCTTCAGTTTTTCGGCCATCGTTGTGGTTGGAAACGAGGACGGCATCGTGGGACACGGACTTGGAAAAGCCAACGAAGTGACCACCGCTATTGCCAAAGGTGTTGAGGATGCAAAGAAGAATCTGATCAAGGTTCCGGTGATCCATGGTACCATTCCCCATGAGCAGGTCTCCAAGTACGGAGGTGCAACGATCTTCCTGAAGCCTGCTGCAAGTGGTGCCGGTGTGAAGGCCGGTGGTGCAATGCGTGCAGTCCTGGAAAGCGTGGGAATTACCGACGTGCTGGCCAAGTCAAAAGGTTCTTCAAACCCGCACAACCTCGTGAAAGCTACCTTCCAGGCACTCCTCGAACTCAGGGATGCCAATACTGTAGCACAACATCGCGGGGTGACCATGGAAAAAGTATTTAACGGTTAATCTGACAGAAAATGGGAAAAATAAAGATCACCCAGACGAAAAGTAAGATTGGGCAGACAGTAAAGCAGAAGAGAACCCTGGAAGCATTGGGGATCAAAAAAATGCACCAGACTGTAGAGTTGGAGGCAACTCCCCAGATCAAGGGTATGGTGGAGAAGATCTCTCACCTGCTGAGCGTAGAAGAGGTAAAGTAATAATCACATTATAGATCAGGAAAAATGGATTTGAGTAAATTAAAACCCGCAAAAGGTTCGACAAAAAGCAAAAAGAGAATCGGACGTGGTCAGGGATCCGGATACGGCGGTACATCTACACGCGGTCACAAGGGTCAGAAATCCAGGTCTGGTTACTCCAGGAAGGTTGGATTTGAAGGCGGACAGATGCCATTGCAGCGTCGCGTACCGAAGTTTGGGTTTACCAATATCAACCGAAAGGAGTTCAAAGCCATCAACGTGGGGACACTCCAGGAGCTGGCTGAGAAGAAAAAATATACAGAGATTTCAGTGGAGACGCTGTTTGAAGCTGGTTTGGTGCAGAAAAGTACCCTTGTGAAAATACTCGGTGAGGGTGAACTGAAGACCAAACTCAATGTGAAAGCACACGCTTTCTCGAAATCAGCCATTGAAGCCATTGAAGCACAAGGAGGCACTGCCGAAAAAATCTGAACTTGATGAAGAAATTTTTTGAAACATTAAGGAATATCTGGAAAATCGAGGAACTCAGGGCGAGGATCCTTTATACGCTTGGAATATTGCTGGTATACCGACTGGGAACACATGTGGTCCTGCCGGGAATCGATCCCACAAGACTTTCAAACCTCCAGCAGCAATCGGGTAATATCCTGGACATCATCAACCTGTTTACAGGGGGTGCATTTGCCAGGGCTTCGATCTTCGGACTGGGGATCATGCCGTATATCTCGGCAACGATCGTGATCCAGTTGCTGGGGATCGCAGTTCCCTACTTCCAGCGACTGCAGCGTGAAGGTGAAAGCGGCAGGCGGAAGATCAACCAGATCTCCAGGTACCTTACAGTAGGTATTCTCCTGCTCCAGGCCCCGACATACATTGCGAGCCTTACATACCAGCTGCCACCGGATGCATTTTCGCCAAGCTTCTCAAAGTTCGGCGCAGTGATCATCCTTACCGCAGGTACAATGTTCATTATGTGGCTCGGTGAAAGAATTACAGACAAAGGAATCGGGAACGGGATCTCCCTGATCATTATGATCGGGATCATCGCAAGATTGCCACAGTCACTCGGTATAGAATTCTCCTCGAGGCTCGAGCAGCAGGGAGGCGGGCTCGTCGCATTCCTGGTAGAGATCCTGATACTATTCGTGGTATTCATGCTCTCAATCCTGCTTGTGCAGGGGACCCGTCGGATTCCTGTTCAGTATGCAAAAAGGATCGTGGGTAACAAACAGTACGGTGGAGTGCGCCAGTACATCCCGCTGAAAGTGAATGCAGCAGGTGTTATGCCGATCATCTTTGCGCAGGCACTGATGTTCATCCCCATCACCATCGCGGGATTTGCATCTTCTGATTCAGCAACAGGGATCGCGGCTACATTTTCCAATCCCGTAGGATTCTGGTACAATTTTGTGAATGCAGTTCTGATCATTCTGTTTACATATTTCTATACAGCCGTCACGGTCAATCCAAACCAGATGGCTGAAGATATGAAGAAGAACGGTGGGTTCATTCCGGGGGTTAAACCCGGAAGGAAGACCGCGGAGTTCCTCGACTCAGTGATGTCGAAGATCACGCTTCCCGGATCCTTCTTCCTCGCATTCGTGGCAATTATGCCAGCCTTCGCGATGATGTTTGGAATTGATCAGAGTTTTGCTATGTTCTTTGGAGGAACATCCCTGCTGATTATGGTGGGTGTGATCCTTGATACGCTGCAACAGGTAGAAAGTCACCTGCTGATGCGGCATTACGATGGATTGATGAAGTCAGGTAAGATCAAAGGGCGTGCCGGTGGTACAGCCTCCGCGATCTAAACTGGAGAAAGTTCTTTGATGATATATTTGAAGACAACGGAAGAGATTGAGTACATGAGGGAAAGCAACCTGCTGGTGTCAAAAACACTTGCAGAGATTGGAAAGCATATCCGGCCAGGCATTTCAACCGGTGAGCTGGATAAGATTGCAGAGGCCTTCATTCTCGATCACGATGCTGTCCCCGGGTTCAAGGGTTACCAGGGATATCCCGCAACACTCTGCACATCGGTGAATTCACAGGTGGTGCACGGGATCCCCTCAAATGAGATCATTCTCAAAGAGGGAGATATCGTTTCGGTGGATTGCGGGGTGGTGAAGAACGGGTATTATGGCGATACTGCCTTTACATTTGCAGTTGGAGAGATCGCCCCCGAAGTGAAAGCGCTGATGCGTACCACAAGGGAAGCCTTATGGAAAGGAATCGAAAAGGCGGTAGACGGACAACGGGTCGGGGACATCGGGCATGCCGTTCAGCAATATGCTGAGGACCATGGCTATACAGTGGTCAGGGAGTTGGTCGGACACGGACTGGGCAAACGCATGCACGAAGAACCGGAAGTGCCCAATTACGGCAGAAGGGGAACCGGGGTGAAGCTGAAGAAAGGAATGGTCATCTGTATTGAACCGATGATCAACATGGGCAAAAGGCAGATCAACCAGGGAGCCGATGGATGGACCATCAGCACGGCAGATCAAAAACCCTCTGCCCACTATGAGTTGGCAATAGCAATCGATAAAGGAGAGGCTGATGTGCTTTCAACCTTCGACTATATCGATGAAATAATAAAAAATTAGTCAGATTATGGCAAAACAGGCATCAATTGAACAAGATGGTGTGATCACGGAAGCATTGTCAAATGCAATGTTTCGCGTTGAGCTGGAAAACGGCCACGTAATCACGGCACATATATCGGGTAAGATGAGAATGCATTATATCAAATTACTGCCCGGCGACAAGGTCAAAGTGGAGATGTCTCCCTACGACCTGACAAAAGGCAGGATATCATACAGGTATAAATAAAGAAACAGGATATGAAAGTCAGAGCATCAGTGAAAAAGCGCAGCGCGGAATGTAAAATCGTTCGCCGGAAAGGTCGCTTATACGTTATTAACAAGAAGAATCCCAAGTTCAAGCAACGTCAGGGATAATCTAAAACTGAAAAAATTAAATAAAGAATATGGCTAGAATCGTTGGCGTAGATTTGCCGAAAAACAAAAGGGGAGAGGTCGGACTGACCTATATCTTCGGGATTGGAAGGAGTTCCGCTCAAAAGATCCTTGATGAAGCTGGCGTTGACAGGAGTGTCAAGGTACAGGACTGGAATGACGAACAGGTGAACAAGATCCGTAAGATCATCAACGAGACCTACAAGGTCGAAGGTGAACTCAGGTCTTCGGTGCAGATGAATATCAAGCGCCTGATGGACATCGGATCCTACCGTGGAATTCGTCATCGTATCGGCCTCCCGGTAAGGGGACAGAGTACGAAAAACAATGCCCGTACCAGGAAAGGTCGCAAGAAGACAGTTGCAAATAAAAAGAAAGCAGTTAAATAAGAAGATCATACAATGGCTAAGAAGACAGGATCATCAAAGAAGCGTTCCGTTAAGGTTGAACCAGTTGGAGAGGCGCATATTCACGCTTCTTTCAATAACATTATCATATCCCTGACCAACAGTCAGGGCCAGGTGATCTCATGGGGTTCAGCAGGTAAAATGGGATTCAGGGGTTCCAAGAAGAATACACCGTATGCTGCACAGATGGCAGCACAGGAATGTGCAAAGACTGCCTACGACCTGGGACTCAGGAAAGTGAAGGTATATGTGAAGGGCCCGGGATCAGGCAGGGAATCTGCAATCCGTACCATCCACGGAGCCGGGATCGAGGTCACCGAGATCGTCGACGTCACTCCATTGCCACACAATGGATGCCGTCCGGCCAAAAGAAGAAGAGTATAATCATATTTTAGAATAAGATACAGATGGCTAGATACAGAGGACCAAAAACAAAAATTGCCAGGAAATTCGGAGAAGCAATCTACGGTACCGATAAATCCTTTGAAAAAAAGAATTATCCCCCGGGATCGCATGGAATGAATAAAAGAAGACGCAAGGCTTCTGAATATGGCATTCAGCTGAAGGAAAAGCAGAAGGCAAAGTATACCTACGGAATCCTTGAGAAGCAATTCCGCAACCTGTTTGAAAAAGCGTCAGGTAGCAAGGGCGTTACAGGTGAGATCCTGCTGCAGTTGCTCGAGTCACGTCTTGACAACGTCGTATACCGACTCGGCATCGCGGCATCAAGAGACGGAGCACGTCAGCTCGTCGGCCACCGGCATATTACCGTGAATGACGAAGTTGTAAGCATTCCGTCCTATATCCTCAAACCGGGGGATATTGTGGCTGTAAGGGAAAAATCAAAATCACTGGTCGTTATCCAGGAGGCACTCGAAAGCAACCGTGCAGGTTCTTCAAGCTGGCTGGAATGGGACGGTAATGAGATGAAAGGTAAATTCCTGAACCGCCCCGAAAGAGAGGAAATTCCTGAGAATATCAAGGAACAACTCATCGTTGAATTATATTCAAAATAAATAATATAGAACTTTTATTATGGCCATACTAGCATTCCAGAAACCAGATAAGGTTATTATGCTTGAAGCCGACGATAAGCGCGGCAAATTCGAGTTCAGACCCCTGGAGCAAGGTTACGGTATTACGATCGGGAACGCCCTGAGAAGAATACTGCTCGCCTCACTCGAAGGCTTTGCCATCACGACGGTAAAGATCGAAGGTGTTGAACACGAGTTTTCTACAATCACGGGAGTGATTGAGGATGTCACCGATATCATACTGAACCTGAAACAAATACGTTTCAAGCAACAGATCGAAGATGTCAATGAGGAGAAGGTCGTGGTGACCATCTCTGGTCAGGATACCTTTAAAGCAGGCGACCTGGGCAGGTTCCTGAATGGATTCAAAGTGTTGAATCCCGACCAGGTAATCTGCAACATGGAGTCAGATGTGAAACTCCAGATGGAGTTGAATATCAGCAAAGGACGCGGATATGTCCCCTCCGATGAAAACAAGCCGGCAGAATCTGAATTCGGCCTGGTAGCAATCGATTCAATTTATACGCCCATCAAGAATGTGAAGTATGATATCGAGAACTACAGGGTGGAACAGAAAACCGACTATGAAAAGTTGGTGATCGATATCGAAACTGATGGATCGATCCACCCGAAGGATGCACTGAAAGAGGCAGCCAAGATTTTGATCTATCACTTCATGCTGTTCTCTGATGAGAAGATCACACTGGATGCAGATGAAGGTTTTGCAAATGAAGAATTTGACGAGGAAGTGCTCCATATGCGCCAGCTGCTGAAAGCTAAACTGGTCGACCTGGACCTCTCTGTCAGGGCACTGAATTGCCTGAAAGCTGCAGAGGTTGAAACACTTGGAGATCTGGTGAAATTCAATAAGAACGACCTGTTGAAATTCAGGAATTTCGGTAAGAAATCACTTACAGAACTGGAAGAACTCCTGGAATCCATGAACCTGAGTTTTGGTCTGGATACCAGCAAATACAAACTTGACAAGGATTAATTGAGATGAGACATAGAAAGAAAATCAATCACCTGAGCAGGAAGCGCGGACACAGACATGCGATGCTTTCGAATATGGCTACTTCGCTGATCTTGCACAAGCGGATCACGACCACAACAGCCAAGGCGAAAGCACTGAAGATATATATCGAACCACTCATTACACGAGCAAAGGACGATACTACCCATTCACGCCGCCAGGTATTCAAATACCTGCAGGATAAAGAGGCCACCGCAGAACTGTTCCGCGAAATTGCAGAGAAGGTAGCAGACCGCCCGGGTGGATACACCAGGATCATCAAGCTTGGAAACAGGTTGGGTGACAATGCCGATATGTGTATCATCGAGCTGGTTGACTACAACGAGAATATGCTTGCTGAAAAAGCAGCAGCCAGGAAATCTTCCTCAAGGAGAAGAAGAGGTGGTAAGAAAAAGTCGGAAACAACTGCACAGACTGACGCATCTGCTCCTAAAGAGGAAGCTGCCGAACAAGCTACGGCGGAAGCAACAACTGAAACTTCAACTGAAGAGGTGGCTGCCGAACCCAAAGCTGAAGCTGCTGAGACAGCTGAAGAGGTGAAAGAGGAGGCCAGCGCGGAAGCTGCAGAGGAAAAGACTGCTGAGAAAGATGAGCAACCATCAGCCAAGGCAGAAGAAGAAAAACCTGTGGAGAAGAAGAAGGAAGAGAAGACAGAAGAGGTTGAGGAAACTCCTGCTGCTGAAGCCAAAGAGGACAAATCTGCTTCCGCTGAAGCGAAGGATGATAAGTCTGATGCTGAGGAAGATAAAAAGGAAGACAAAGCTGACGAGAAGAATAAAGAATAATTTCACTCAGCTTTTGAAATATAGAGGGGATGGAGTGTCTTTGCGGTGCTTTATCCCTTTTTTTTGGAAAGGCGAAGGGCAAAGGGCAATGGGCAAAGAGCAATGGGCAAAGAGCAATGG
>JGI12048J13642_10049110_pt1 | contig 17205 bp, 12 predicted proteins | sample ElkSlonscriptome_16_FD_13642 | JGI IMG/M metagenome (IMG submission 13642)
CAACAATAGGCGCGTTGCTGTTATTAGCTCCGCTGCGGACAACCCCGACCGCAGATGACCCAACCGGTAACCAGGCGAAGCGTCTGCCTACCATGCGACGGCGCCGTTGGCAGCATAACACTGCAACCGGCAAGGCAAACTGAAACCGTGCTATAACCGGACCGTTAGCGGGCAGCTTATTACGAGGCACATCTTTTGCATATTCATGTGGCCTAATCAAGGTAGGTTATTGCTATAACCACGCTGATTCAGACTGGAATCTGCCCGGAAGCCGTTGGCGATGTCGTTAATCTTATTACCTATTGTTTGAAACCAACCTCTGACGCGAATGACCCTTGGTAATCCGTAGTCAAAAAGGCCCCTAACAAAAACAGGTAAATTAATGTCAAATCCAATTAGCGTGTTGATAATCGAAACATCAAAAGATGTTGTCAGACTACTCAAAGATGTCTTTTCAATGGGGCAATTGAACGCCACGGTAACACAAGCTTTAACACCCTCGGAAGGACTGCAGTATCTTGCTGAACATTGCTATGATGTTTTGCTGTTCAGTGACCAGTTCGACGACGGGCAACTTGCCCATATCACCGCATTACATCCGGATTTACCGTTGGTCACACTCACTAAAAGCGAATCAGCTGCACAGTCTTTCAGGAATCCCGGGCAGGCTGTGCAGGAATGGCTGCCGGTTGGGTCCACGGACATATTGGCAGCCGCCCGCAAAGTGCAGCTCGCTATCCATAAAAAACGCTCCGAATTAGAACTGGAAGGTGCTCAGCGCAACATCGACAGACTGGCTGATTTAGCGGATACAGCTATGTTTGCACTTGATTCCGAAGGCCGGATACTGTCAGCTAACCGAGCCGCTAAGTCTATTCTGAATCTTGATGATTCAGATCTGCTCAATAATTCTGTTTTGAGTTGGTTTGATAATACTTCGGCCGGACTTCTCCAATCTCTGCTGGCATCAGATTCATTCGATGACAAAGCCGGTTTTACAGCATTCCAAATAGGCCTTTTGCAGCCCCGGAAAGCGCAAGCTCCTAAAAAAGCGGAAGCTATAAAAATCGAATTTGCACTGGCCTACGGGCTCCTCAGCAGCCACAACACGTACTGCCTGATTTTCAGAGAGCTAACGAAGAGGAGCACCCTGGAAAGTCAGATAAAAACTACCCTTTACGTGCATAATGCAGTGGCCCACCTGAATACTGTGCGTGAACAAAATTTGCCGCTATCAGATAAATTAGGACATGTTCTCGGGGTCTTAGAAAATATGCCCTACTGCAATAGCCAAATCCTGACCGGCATGGGATTGCTGATAGTCAATGATCGCAAGGATTTGGTGTGCTTCGGGATAGCATTAAGTGAGGAGCATAAACAGCGGGCTTTTGCGCTGGCAAGACAGGAGTCACATGGTGCTTTATATTTTTATGACAGCCAGCTTAATTACTACGGATTTACCCTGAAAGCAGCGGGTCCTGAGCCACTGGGATTGCTTCTGCTCAAGGAGAAACCGGAACTCCTGAATAATACCAATACCCAGCGCTCTACCCAATTCCGGTTACTGCTAGGTACCATTGCGCAGATGATCAATGAGCATTTTTCCCAACGTAAAGTCAGACGGTTAAGTACTGCCATCGAACAAAGCCCGGCAGGTGTCATTATCACCGACTCCGACGGAAATATTCAATATACAAATGAAGCTGTCACAGCGATGACGGGCTATGGTAAAAGCGAAATGCTGGGCAAAAATCCTCGTCTGCTGAAATCAGGACTAATGGAAGAAGATTTCTACACTGACCTGTGGAGCACCATAAAGCAAGGTAAGATCTGGAAAGGTGAAGTCAAAAATCGCCGCAAAGATGGCATTACCTACTGGGAATCGATGCTAATAGCTCCCGTCGAATCTCCTGATGAAAGTCACCTGAATTTCATTGCAATCAAAGAGAACATTGACCAACGGAAGCAGTATGAACAGCAGCTAGTGAGTTTGGCGACGCGCGATGCGCTAACGGGTTTGCCTAACCGCACTCTGCTCAATGACAGGCTTGATCAGGCGCTCGCTCTGGCCCGTCGCTACAAAGATGGACTCACTCTGTTACTGGTTGATCTGGATGACTTCAATACGGTAAACAACCAGCATGGTCATCAGGCCGGTGATGAACTGCTGATAACCCTTGCTACACGGCTTAAGCAAGGTCTGCGTGAAAGCGATACGGTGGGGCGTCAGGGGGGAGACGAATTTCTCATAATCCTTCCACGACTCTGCGCATCGGGAATCATTCAAGCGATTACCGATTCCATTATTAATGCCCTCAAACTGCCTTACAAACTCTGGAACGCTCAATTGGTGATACCATGCAGCATTGGTATAGCAACTTGTCTGGAGGGTGAAATATCTTCCGGAGAGCTACACCGCCGTGCAGATTTAGCGATGTATAAAGCCAAACAGACGAAAGGTCACTCAAGCCACTTTTTCGATGCAAGCCTGGGAGCTGAGCTCGATCTTCGGATCTGGTTCCGCGGAGCTATCTCCAAAGCTGCTGCGAATGATGAGCTTTCAATTCACTATCAGCCTCAGATAGACATCAAAACAGAAGCCATTTCCGGTACCGAAGCCCTTCTGCGTTGGCAACACCCTGAAAAAGGCACCATCAGTCCGGCTGAATTTATTCCTCTGGCAGAGGAATTTGGCAACATCGTCGACCTGGGTAACTGGGTTATTGAAGAAGTTTGCCGGCAGTTAAGCCAGTGGCTGGCATGCGGCTATCACCCGCCACGCATAGCTATTAACCTTTCCGCCCGACAATTGCTGGTCGATAACTTTCTGAATTCATTTCTGCTCAACCTTGAAAAATATAATGTACCAGCGCAATTGTTGGAAGTAGAAATCACTGAATCAGAGATTATGCAATATCCGGAGCAAGCGGCCCGTTTGCTGGATGGTTTGAGAAATCGGGGTATTTCGGTAGCCATTGATGATTTCGGAACGGGGTATTCCAGCTTGAGTCACTTAAAGCGTCTGCCTTTGGACACCCTGAAAGTTGACAGATCGTTTATTGACGATATAACCAGTGATCATAACAGTAGAACGATAGCGTCAACAATAATTGATCTGGGTCACAATCTGGGTATGAAAATACTTGCAGAGGGAGTCGAAACGAAAGAGCAGCTGGTATTGCTGGAACAACTGGGCGCTGATGAATATCAGGGGTTTTACTATTCCCAGGCCGTTGCGGCGGAGGAGTTTCAAAAACGTTTAGTGCGGCACCATTAGCAGCAATGAAGGCTCGCAACCAGTATACGCTAACATGATTTTGCTGAATTCCGGCACAGTGATGACCGCTTGCGGCTTAATCCAGCAACGATAAAAAAGCAGCCGGATGGCTGCTCTGCGTACAATGGGTCTTATTACTGACCAGGAGCCTGACCGAGAACAGACTAACCTGCTGCAGCCGAGCCTGATTGGCCATATTTTTCGCTCATTCTCGTTAAATATAGCACCACTATCTACAAAGACTTCAATCATTATGGATAGTTTCTCAGGCCTTATCCAATCATTCCTCAACAATCCTGGTTAGTTAACGGGAGATCGTCAGACTATTTTTACTAATACCCTTTTAAAATCTTCTAAAGAAGCGGGTTTGGCGAAATGATCATCGAACCCCGCCTCTTCAGATTTTTTGCGAATCTCAGTGTGGCCATAACCTGAGACCACGATCATCAGGCCGGTATACCCCTCGCTGCGAAGTTCTTTACCAACATCATGGCCACTGATATCTGGCAGGCCAAGATCAACAAAGACTGCATCCGGCTCAAAAGATTTCGCTTTCGCGATGCCCGCTTTACCGTTGCTGGCAGTTTCTACCCGGCACTCCAGTGATTCCAGCAGCACAGGCATCACTGATAAAACGTCCTCATTATCTTCTATCAATAAAACTTTAAGTCCGGGCTTAATCGGATAATGTTCTTTATCGGCAGATCCGGCTGCGTCCGGAACAGTTATTTTTAAAGCAGGTAAGGTAACTGCAAAAGCCGCCCCCAGACCCCTGCCCTCACTGACAGCGCGGATGTCACCGCCATGCAAATTCACTAAATCTTTAGCCAGTTTCAAACCGATGCCCAATCCCATTTGTGCTTTTCCTTCTCGTTCGATCTGGTAAAACGGCTCGAAGATTCTAGCCAGCGCAGATTTGTCTATGCCAACTCCATTGTCACGAATTTCTACGCAAATTTCTTCGTTACCGGCGCTGGCCTTCAGATCCACCTGCCCACCCTCAGGAGTATACTTACAAGCATTGACCAATAGATTGGTAAAAATCTGTTCTAAACGGACTTTATCACCGTCAACCCACAAGTCATCCTGCAAGTCCAGTTTGAGCTTATGTTTGCTTGTTGCAAATTGCAGTTCGGTTTGTTCGATAACGTTCAGCAACACAGGCTTAATATTAATTGATGTTTTCTTCAACTGTATATTGTTGTGCGAGATGCGATGTAAGTCCAGTAAATCGTCCAGCAAATCGCTCATTGTAGAGACGCTGCTGCGCATTACATTCAGAATTTTTTGATTTTCCGGGTTCGCTCTTGCAAAAACCTCGACGGAACCACTAAGTGCAGCGAGGGGATTACGCAGTTCATGGCCGAGAATCGAAAGGAAATCATTTTTCTTCTGGTCTGTCTCCTGTAGCGCTTTTACGGCTGAATTTAAGTTATCTTCAAGCTCCTTGCGCTCAGTAATATCAGTAAAACCGCCCACCAACCCAATGATCTCGCTTTGCTCATTCCGCCATGGCATTTTAGTCCCGATATAAACACGTTCCCCCCCGTCCGGGCCGGTCATAAGCTCTTCAAATGTTAGCTGTTCGCCTTTTGCTAACACTAATTCATCATGCTCTTTTATCTGCATTGCAATATTTTTGTCGGCAATCCAGTCTTCATCTTTCTTCCCCAAAATATTCTCGGATTGCTTTTTACAGGCATCGTAGGTCGCTTTGTTTGCAAACAACAAGCGCCTTTCTTTGTCTTTAGCAAAAAGTGGATTAGGAATACTGTCGGTTACGGCTTTTATCAATTGTTGATTTTTAATCACTTCTGCTTCGGCTTTCTTACGCTCCGTAATATCAATACCTGACGGGATCACCAGTATTAGCTGACCGTTATCATCAAACACTGGCGACAACATAAAATCAATGTCCCTGCGGCCATCTTCTTTCATCCGCACAGTCGCATCGTAGCGGACTGTCTCGCCTCGCAGAGCTTTTGCAAAAGCCTGTTTTAACGCCTCCTGTGCTGCGGGATCATGTGACCACCAGAAACAATCCCAGAATTTTTTATCAATAACCTGTTCACGCGCAATTCCGGCTGCGCTCAAAGCAGGGGTGTTAACTTCAACCAATTCTCCCTCAAGATTTAATTCCCCAATGAAAGTGGCCGTATTGTCAATGACACGCCGCAGGCGCATCTCGCTGTCTTCCAATTGCTTTTTTCGTTTAATTTCTTCCGTGATATCCGTATTAGTGCCAAACCAGCGAATTATGTCTCCGGCTTTATTACGAATGGGAGCTGCTCTGGAAAGAAAACTGCGGTATTCACCATCCTTACCACGTAAAGGAAAAGTATCTTCCCATTCTTCACCGCTATCAAAGCTTTGTTTAATGCCCGCAACAACCCGTTCTACGTGATCGGGGTGATGCACTTTTTGCCAGCCCCAACCTGCCATTTCTTCCAGCGTGGTGCCGGTATAATCGAACCAGCGCTGGTTGTACCAGAAGATGTAACCTGTTTCATCCGTCATCCATGCCAGTTGCGGAATAGAATTAGCCATGGTGCGGAATTTTTCTTCGCTTTCAAAAAGTTTTTCCTGCGCCTCATTAGTATTCAAGGCCGTTGACAACATATTGGCAATAGCTTGCAAAAAATGGGCATCATCGGGGGTAAAATTCCGTTGGCTTTTGGTATAAACGCCGATTACGCCATAAGCCGGATTAGTATGATTAATCAGGCAACTTATACAGCTGACGATTTTGTGTTCATACAGTAACCCGGAGCCAAGAAAGCGTCTTTCCTGGTCCAGCCGTTTTACGATGACCGGGTCTGCTGAAAGCAAGGTAAAGCCTGCATGGGAGCTTTGATCAGCCGGTTCGGTTGCTTTGCCAACCAGCCCTTCCTGCCAGCCAATACCGGATACCATCAGCAGATTATTATCTTCCGGCTGGTACTTTAAAACCTTGCAATAATCGGCATCTAACACATGCGCCACCTGGCGCACGGCCTGATGCATAAGCGCTTCAGGCTCTGCCCCTGCTAACGCCAACAGTCCAAGTTTCGCGACCACGGCCTGTTGTTTTTCACGCCCCTCAGCACGCCGTGAAAGATCCTTTAACTCGGTTATGTTCTGAAATACGATCACCACGCCACCAATGCGACGTTCCTCGGTGCGATAGGGCGTTATCTGGCGAATAAACCAATTGCCTTCATAATTCTGTATCTCTCTGAAGTGAGGCTGGAAGTTACGTAATACTGTGTTGCATTCCTCAATCAGGTTAAAGTCGACCAGGTCCCGTGCTAAGGCGGTAACGGTGCGATCAATGTCCTGGCGGCCAATTTTTAAAAGATGCCCGGCAGCCGGAGTATAGCGCTGAATTTTCAACTCCGGATCGAGGAAGATGGTCGGAATATCTGTACTCTCGAAGAAATTCTCAGCATCGTCATGGGCCCGGCGCAATTCTTCTATTTTCTCTTTAAGCTGCGCGTTGACCGTACCAAGCTCTTCGTTCAGCGAGCGCAACTCTTCCGAAGTCGCCTCAAGTTCCTCGTTAGAAGAGTGTAACTCTTCGTTGGTAGATAACGCCTCTTCATGGGAAGCTTTCAGCTCTTCCGTACTGGTTTCAAGTTCTTCAATGGTATTTTGCAGCTCTTCTTTTGTTTCGAGTAGCTCCTGTTCCAGTTCAGCATTTACTTTTTGTTCATCATCTGTGATGAGCTTGCCGGCATCTTTGTCTGTCAGCGTGTCCTCTTTCACAAAACTGATCGTGTAAGCTGTTCCATCTGTAAAATCCTGATCAGGTACCGGAGCAATCCTGACCCGAACCAATGATTTTTTAGCCGCGGGATCTTTAGCCGGTAAACTGGCGTGACAGGTCAAAGCTTCGTTATTTTTCTTCACTTTGTAAAAAGCACTACGAACACGCGAGCGTAAAGCGGGTCTCAGCAGTTGGGTGATTTGGTGGCGCGGTTCGCCAGTGGGAAAAGTGCAGAATGCCTCCAGCTCCCCAAGGCTGTATAGAAGATTGCCATCTTCTTTAACCACCAAGGTAGCAGGAACTTGCGTTGCCAATATCGCCCGCTGTATTTTGTCTACACGACTTAAGCCCGTCTTACGATGACTTACCTGGCGCCGTGATTTTCTTGCATCGTCTCCCTCGCTGCCGGATGTCTCCCTGGCAACGATGTGCAGGTGATCCAGCATCACTTCCCTTTCGTTACTGCCCGGAATTTTTTGATAGAACCGCCATTTTTTCGATGTTGTTTTGAACAGGTCGGCTTTATTGCCAAGGCTTTCGGAACTGCCCAAAAACAAGTAATGATTACTGTTTAACGAAAAATAAAATGAAGCCAATACTTTTTCCTGCATTTGCCTTGTCAGGTAGATCAGCAAATTCCTGCAAGAAATCAGATGCATTCGGTTAAAAGGCGGGTCAGAGGCAACATTTTGCGTGGCAAACGAAATTAAATCACGCACCTTGTTTTTTATTTGATAATGGTGGTCGTTTTCAGATTTGGTGAAATACTTGTCCAGGTATTCTGCAGGAACTTCCGCGGCAATACTTTCCGGATAGACACCATTGCGGGCAATTTTAATAGCGAATTCGTCGATGTCTGTAGCAAAGATTTTAATATCATTTTTCATCTGCTTTTTAGCCAGCATCTCTGAAAGCAGGATAGCGATGGAGTAGGCCTCTTCACCGCTGGCACAACCGGCTACCCAGACCCGGATATCTTCACTTTTTTCAACACTATCCAGAATGGCAGGAATGACTCGTTGCTCCAGAATCTGAAAGGCTTCGGGGTCCCGGAAAAAGTCAGTGACGTTAATCAGCAAATCTCTCGCCAACTGTTTACGTTCGCTATCGCTGTCCCGCAGCATTTGCAGGTAATCCTCGGCTTTTTCCGTATTGGTCAGACTCATACGCCTTGCGATGCGACGCCGGACAGTGGTCGGCTTATACTGATCGAGCTGAAAGCCTTCATGGGCTTTTAAAATGGCGGCCACCTCTTCGAGGCATTCATCCGGGCTCTCCGCCTCCGCGGATTGCTGACTCCGTGTTTTTTCAATACTCCGTCGCATGGGGTGATTGGCATATTGCCTGAGCAAAGCCTGCATGTCTCCCACTGGCAAAGCTTTATCCACAACATCAGCATTAAGCGCACTGCGCGGCATGGATGCATGCTCAGCTTCCTCTGGGTCTTGCACCAGCACCAGTCCCCCCGAGGCTTTTATTGCCCGCAAACCTGCCGTGCCGTCACTTCCAGCCCCGGAAAATACAAGGCCTGCACAGCGATCACCACAATCTCTGGCAAGAGACCTGAAAAATTGATCGATTGCTTTGCGTGAGCCGCGATCATCGTCTTGCTTGCTGAGTTTGATGGTACCGTCTTCCAGTTCAAGATACCGATCAGCAGGCATGACATAGATCGTGTCAGGTTTAACCCGTTCACCGTCCCCGGCACTTTTGACACAAAGCTTGCTTTGCCGGCTCAAAATATCAGACAACATACTCTCATGACTGGGATCAAGATGCTGGACAATGATGTAAGCCATACCAGATTTATCCGGTAAGGATTTCACAAATTGCTTAAGCGGAGCGAGTCCGCCTGCAGATGCACCAACGCCTACTAAGAAAAAATTTCTATTCTGTTGACGTACCATATCACCATTCCTCAGGCCACTTACTGTATCAAATCTACGACTTTTTTAATTACAGTCTCATCATGCTCCGGATTTGGCCAACCACGGGTAAGTCGTTTAGCGCTTTTGAATAATCCTCCTGACCAACGCTTGGTATTGCTCCTCGTCAAACATTTCTGGAGAAAATCATTGTGCTCCTCCGGGCTTCGAAGTCCTATCCAGTGTGCACTATTTTAAGTGCTGACGATTTTTTTTCATTTCGCTTAATGTCGCAGTTTTAAGAGGGGGGGGGTGAGCGCAGGTTGCTTCACTCAACGGCCATGGAAAATTTCTAGCTCATTTTTAGAATTGATAATTGAATCCCAGACCGATAAGAATGGCATTGGCTTCAATTTCAAATACCCACTCATCCGCCCCTTCGGGGACGCGGCCTTCCAGCACGCTGTCTTTCTCTTCAATTGTTACTGAATCACCGTTGATGTAGCTCAGACCCAGATCAATAGTACTGGCCTGATTAATCTTATAGGTGGCTCCTGCGCTGTACCACAGGCGATCAGAATCCGGTATGGCGATAGTCCTTAGTTCGTCAGCCGCTGCCTCATCTAATGCCAGTCCAGCCCGGAGAGTCAATACATCACTGAGCGTATAGGTCACGCCTAAGGCATATCGAATAGTATTGACAAAATTCTGCCCCTTCGAGAATACCAGCTCCCCATTGCTATCAAAAGCTTCTAATTTATCGAAACTATCCCAGCCAGTGCGCCTGATACTGTAGTGAAAAGCAAAGTCATCTATCAATTGGTGAAATCCTGAAAACTCAAGAATGTCGGGCAGCTCGGTCTCCAAAGACCCCCCGGATCTCCGCGTTACCGGACCGGTCGCAGTGGGTACGGCCTGAGTAAGATCACCGTCAAATTCGAGTGTAATTTTTGACTGGTAAGAAAGGCTGAAACGATGGTCTTTGTTGAACTCATACACAATCCCGGCGTTCCAGCCAAAGCCAAAATCATCCCCTTCTAATTTGAGAATAGTACGATCTGCACTGCCAAACACTGAGGCGCCCGTCACTCCGGCCCTTCGCTCCAGAAAGGCGTCTGCATAGACCACGTTTAAGCCACCGCCAAAGCTCCAATGAGGATTAATTCTGTAGGCTCCGCTCAGGTTAGCGTTCAATGCTAACAGCTCAGTTTTCCCAGCAATGGAACCTGCGGGATAATCATCATCGTATTCAGACGCCAGACCATAGTTAACATTAAGCCCTGCCCCTACCGAAAAACGTTCGTCAATTGGATTGATATAGTAGGCAATGGGTATCAGCGTCGTTGGGATAACGGCGTCCTGATCTAATTGCGTAACATCAAAGCTACCACCAGCAGCCTCCAGCGGCATGGTATAACCGGCGGGAGCTTCAACGCCTTTAACATCTGCCCCCGGATCGATATAGGTTACCCCAAAAGTGGTTGCTATACTGTCGAACAGGGTCATTGCTGCGGGGTTACGGGCAACAACGGAGGCATCATCGGCAACCACACCCTCTCCGGCAAAGGACCTGCCAAGGCCTGAAATACTGGTTTCATGGAGCTGGAATCCTGCGGCGCCTGCATCAATCATCGTTACACTGATTGCGGCAAGTAAAAACTTTTTAAATTTCACGGTTAATCACCTCTGTTGTATTATTTTTTTATTCTGCAAATATTACTGCGGTAACAGCCTTTAAACTTGGAGACACGAGCTTAAAAGGCAATCGAGAGGGAGATGGTCGGTAAGACAGGCACATGTTCCGGTATGTGCTATTGGATGGAGGGAAAAGCTGCCGTACAGGCAGCTTGCCGAAATTGCAGATGCAATCAGTATTTTGCTACTTCTTCTGTCTGTTTTTTTTGAGACATATCGCTTGCATCTTTCAGGGTGACAATGGCATCAGCACTCAATTCTTTACCTGAAAAGAATTCATCATCAACATTCCCGATAACGTAGACACGATCGCCAATACTCAGTTGCTGCAAACCCGTGTCGTCCATTGGATTATAATCCAAATCCATGGTGTCGACGGTGAACTTGTCTTCGCCACTATTAAGTGTGAATTCACGGTCATCAATAGAAGTAATTTCACCGCTGGCAGAAAAGAACGCGCCATCCTCCATTTCACTCACTGACTCTTCATTTCCCTCATTACCAGCATTACTAACACTACTGCCATTACCACTGTTCTGGTCGATGCTGACTGAATAGGCTGGTGCACTATCTATCCAGTAATAATAGACGTATTGGTCGTCCAGGTAGATGTTGTTGGCCTCAACTTCGTTACTGGAGAGCCAGTCTTTATCGACCTGACCGCTAACAGTGACTTTTTGACCTTTACTAAAGAGGCTGGCCATATCTCTGCCTTCCCAGGGCCATTCGGTAAATTCCACTTCCAGCTTTTTACCACCGTAATTCAGCGTTATCTCATCCTCTTCAACTGACTGGATGGTTCCGCTTAATACGATAGGATCACCGTCGCTGTAACTGGACAGATCAGCGTCTTTCTTCTGATCAGCTAAGACACTTGTTGACAAAGTCACAGCTGATGCCATCACTAATGACGTTACACACTTTCCGGGGTTCATATCTTCCTCCTGTTGGGTGGTTAGTGCACAAAACTAGTCTGTGCACAGCATCATACGCAGATGGCGTGCCAGCCAACTTCTTCATTAAAATTGGGTAACCCGACCATCACAGAACGAGTTTGTTGCGAAAGAGTAGCTTTGGGTTTATCCCGGTATTATTGCTCAGACTCTGATCTGGCTATATCCTTCATGGAAGCAAGTTCAGCTTTGGTGATGTCGTAGACCTGCTCACCTTATCGTTGTCAATAATTCAATCAGATTGTAAAAGTTGCAGGTAGCTACCGTTAGGCAGGGGGCAGCAAGATTTTGCTACAGTACTTTTTGCCCTAAGCTCTATTGCCTTTTCAACCTGCATTTCTAACGTCGGTAGCTACGATAAGCAATACGGTGCCATCGGTGCCGTCGTGGTCAGCATGTTGTGGCTGTACCTGGTTCCGGATCATACTTTGCAGTTGGTGATAGGCTTCCGTCCTGTTTCGCGCCGTTCTTATGGCTTTTCTCAGATTCATGTCATCGATCAGGTTCAGTACATGGGTGCTCCGGAATATTTTGTTGTATTCGTACAATGCAGCCCGCAACCTGGCATACCGCGTATGTGAGTTGAGTTTACGGATAAGATGGCTTTGCGTGTTCTCCTGGAGAATCAGGGAGAGGAGTACCCGCTGAATTCCCCTTGTTTGCGACCGAATAAGCCCTTCATTTATATAACCAACCGGACGGAATGGGCTTTCAACATACTGTTTGCCTGAATCGGCTGCATAAAGGTTTTGTGAGGCTTCCCTTACATTTTTAATGCTCGGCAAATAGTCAACGTCGATTGAGTCGAGAACGACAAAGTTTAGTTTGTTGAGGGAGTGGTTATCGCCTGTCACTGATCCGATAACAATATCCGTCTTATTGCCATATATCATGTCATACAGACAATGGCCCTCGTACTCGTTTAGCCCCAGGTTACGTGCATTTACGGCGACAAAATTGGCAACTAACGAAACAAGGTAATTCCTCGGCCTCTGCCGAAATGTTTTCTTGAATGGCGAGCCTGAATAGTATGGTTACTGGTCCCGAACCTTTGGCCATCCGCATCAGCCAGCACTTTTTCATCCAGAAGATTCCAGATTTTGAATATGGGCAGTGCTTTGATGAAATTACTGACGTAATCATTGGCAGCGCAGAGTGTTTCAATGCGGATAAAGTCCTCTTGCGTAGACCGTAATGTGTTGTATTCGACATCGCACATCTCTGCCATTCTGCCGATGCCAAAACCAAACGCATCGGACAAAATACAGGCATTGACTGCCAGTGGCTGGGGTTTCACGCGTTTGATATAGCGGTCTTTAAGGTGAGAGAAACCCCTCCACATGCCGGACATTTCCCAATGAAGACCACGACATCAGCCAGTTCAGTCTTGGGGAGTTTACTGAAGAAAGTATCTTCGCGCTTATCGCTACTGTCGTAAAGCAGCCGCCAGGGAGTGCAGATTTCTTAGCTTTTCTCGATAACCAGCTCATTTACTGAATGATCTTCGAAGCAGTAGGTCAAGGATTATTAAATCTGTTCGATAAACATCAAACATTTCATGCACATAGGGAAATATGAAAATGAAATACTGTAATATTAACATCTTAGCCTGTTTTGCATTCTTATCTGCCTCACTTAGTTTTAATGTCATCGCTGAAACCTCGGTTTCTGATTCTGCCAGTCTTAGAAAAGCCATGGTTGAAACGCTGGAAGCACTTAAACTAAATCCATCAACCGACTAAGGAATACTTTCAGAGCCAATCTTGTTGAGTAACACTGAAAGTAGTATGGCTCAGAATAAAACAAATAAAAATCCGGCTAAAACAGGAATAGTTGAAGGCTCCTATTTTGTTACTTTTAAGACAGCTGAAAAAGGCCAAGAATCATTCATCAAACGCCCTGAAAAAGTAATGCGAGGATTTTCTAATGTGCCATTTGGCATGCACAGCACAGGTCAAAGCAAGCATGAAATTGCTTTAGATCTGAACCTGAATGGGGAGGTTGTGGCTATTTATGATGCTATCAATACCATCCATGTAAAAATGGACGAAAAAGAAGCCGACCGTCTGTCACGAAATACTAATGTAGAAAGCATCACGCCAAACCAGTATATGCAAATTTCAGCGACCCAAACCGGCGTTGAATGGGCATTGGATTTGATGGATGAAACAACAATCACTTTAGACTCCACATATAACTATTCCTTTGACGGTGCAGGTCGAACTGTATATGTACTGGATTCTGGTTTAGATCTGGGTGTTCAGGCTGTCGCAGACGAGTTTGATGGGCGTGCTCAGGTATTTTGGGATGTTAACGACCAAGGTGGAAACGATTGCTTTGGCCATGGTACTCAGGTCGCCAGTGCTATTGCGGGTGAAACTTATGGAATTGCTAAAGGCGCAAACCTAATTATTGCAAAAATAACTGAAGGATGTACTGATGGCGGGTTAGTCGACACATCAATTTTGGCATTCAACTGGTTAGCAACTAACGCCCCTGCAGGTACGATTGTTAATTATAGTAATGGCCTACAAAATCCTGGCCTCGCTTGTAGTCCAAGTCTTATTAATCCTGTTCTCGAAGCAGCCGTTAGAGCAGCCCACAATGCTGGAATTATGATTGTTGTAGCAGCCGGTAACGATGGATGCAATACCAATGATTTTTCTCCCGCTAACATTCCGGAATCATTTGTTGTTGGCTCAACTGGCGCTGTCGCCAACATTAACGGACAGAACTTTTTGGTGCCAAACAGAAGGTCACCCTTTTCCCGAGTTGGGAACAATATTTCAGGATTTTCACCTGGTTTTCAGGTAGAGATGATGGACTGGGATGGAACTGTTATTAATAATTTCGGAACTTCTTTCTCAGCGCCTTACGTCACTGGAGTATTCGCCGTGGGATGTCAGGCTGCAGGAACCTTATGTGATACGGGTGATACTGCTCCAGTTTATCAGGCGCTCAGAGATCTCAGCCCCACCGGGACTATATTTGACACTAATGGAACACCAATGGTTGGAACCGCCTCAAGATTTATAGCGCAACAGTGGTAACAACAAGGATCTACAATGAAGAAATGTTTAGCTGCAGCTACGGTGTATTTGTGTATTTTTTCACCTGTATCCTTAGCTGAATTTTATGTCGGAACAGGAGTGGGTTATCAGGTGATCGATACGGATCAGATATCTTCTCTGGGTACTGCTCCAAGGGCAGTTTTTGTTCCACCTGCGTCTCTCGGAGATGTTGAACTACCTGACCTGTATCCGGATGAATTCACCGGTATTCAGTTAGTATCGGGCTATAAACTTGGGCCTTCAGTATCCTTTGAGATCGGCTATTTCAATAGTTCTACAGAAAGATATAAGCAAACCATTGGAGTAGGCAGTGTGGAGTCAGCCAGTGCTGAAATAGGCATTGAATCGTTAAGCTTTGATGTCCTGGGACATTATCAACTTAATGATATGAATTCGGTTTCTTTTGTAGGAAGTGCGGGATTCATATATCAGGAGATAGATATTACCAGAGAGTACCAGCTTATAGTTACTTGTGTAATTGATTCAAACTCTGAATGCAATGGGAGGAGGAAAGAGAGAGCTAAAGAAAATGCTTACGACACACGTTTACAGTTAGGGGCGGGAATACAGTACGATGTTAATGACAGGTTGGGTATGAGGACCATGGTGAAAGTAGTTCCAGATGGTTTCAGCATAGGGGAAGACTTTCCTTATACTATTAGTGCCAGCTTGCTATATAGCTTCTAATCGAGTCAATGACGGAAGCTACTTGTACTTTTGAGAGGTGGTTTTTCGGGCTGTCATATTTAGCTAACAATTGGCACCACGAGAAACCACCTGATACTAGCTTAGTCTCAGTTAAAGCCTCAGAGCTATTTTTTACAAAAAAACACCGTTGATTGAGGCGTTAAAAAATCCCCGGACGGAATAGTCAGATTTTACTTTCAAGTCGTTCCCTTATTAAAAATACCGACCCAAGCTAGAATTCCCACAGATCATTCAGATTCGTCACTTTTGGGGGTTCTTCTGCAAACCCCGAAATAGTCGGGTCAATGCGGATGCCGCAGCTAACGCTGCCTGCCATAACGGTGAAACAGGCCAATTCAATTGTCGTTATCACCATAACACTGTGTTCCATTCCAAAGAATTGAAACGTCGCGTGGCATAAAACATGCTTTAAAAAGCAACACACCCATTGATCCTGAACAGGGAGAAAACCATGAAGTATTATAGCAAAGTGGCAGCATTATTAATTTTTCTTACGGGGAGCATTCTCGCTGGTTGTGAAGTCGAGGTCGAAGACGAAGGTAGCCTGCCAGAAGTCGACGTCGATGCAGACTCCGGACAGATGCCAAAGTACGAAATCAATCAAACACAAGAAGGTGAGCTTCCCTCTGTAGACGTTGATGCTGAAGGTGGAAGCTTGCCTGAAATTGACGTCGACACGCCTGACGTCGAAGTGGAAATGGTGGAGAAAACTATCGAAGTCCCTGATATATCAGTGCAAATGCCTGGAGAAGACGATGACGAAGAAACTCATAACTAGTTTTCATCCTGAAACGGCTTCCATGCCGTTTCGCGGAGTCGCAAAATAAAATGTCAATTTTACTTTGCTCGCAAGATCAATAAACCTCTTGGGCCAGTAATCTGGCCATTTTTACCAGTAATAAATGCATGTAATACCAGACCTGTCTAAGGAAACCCAAATTAATTGCCTGCGCGAGCGAATTGCTGCGTTGGGTGGTGCTTACAAGCTCGTCTATCTGCATGATCTGATTCGCTTCCTGCGCTCCGTCCGCCTTGCACGTCGTATTGCCCGATAAGTTAGCAGAGATTACAGTTGCACAATCCTTGACCAAGCCGTTTGCTCATCCGGTTGCTTGAATAAGCGAACGAAGCAAATGACAGGTTTTTCAGGATCAAAAACCAGCATTGTCCGTATTTTTCCGAAAGTATTTGATAGTCTTTTGCAGCGCATCCATATCCAGCGGTTTCACCAAATTCAATCCGAACCCTGTGTCCATCTGGTTCCAGCAAAGATTTTAGTGCTGTGATACTGTCAGCATTGTCATTGATGAGCACAATGTCCAAGGACTCAGCAGCGTTAATGCCGTCCTGTTGATTGCCGACTTTATCTTTTTCTTTCGGGTTAGTGATGGGCAGAGTCAGACTAAAGACACTGCCGTGACCAAGGCCATCGCTAGTGGAGTCAAGTGGCATCGAAAAGGGTAGCGGCCTTTTGAATAACCAGCCAATCCCACTAAGGGCACGCTGAACGATGTTATAGCAAGAAACTACTGTGCCGCAACGACAAGTGCGCGTGAAACGAAGTCATGCAACGGCGAGACCACTTAACAGCAGGCTGAATATACTAAGCCCCGGGCGACTGCCTGAAAACCAATGGCGTAACAGCGACCCTGAGGTCAATGGCCTGTGCTGCCGATCGACTGGCGGACGGGATTAGGACTTCAATCTTATTGTGTCCGGCTTCATTAAATCTATACTAATTTTCATCCTGAAACGGCTTCCATGCCGTTTCGCGGAGTCGCAAAGCAAAATGTCGATTTTACTTTGCTCGCAAAATCAATCGCTTAAGCGATCGATTTTGGCAGTACTTCCTTGTACTGCGTTAGTGCCCATCAAAAACTGGCGTTTCTGG
>JGI12048J13642_10200530_pt1 | contig 17200 bp, 17 predicted proteins | sample ElkSlonscriptome_16_FD_13642 | JGI IMG/M metagenome (IMG submission 13642)
TCGTTCAACAAAACGTCAATGCCAAAATAGCGTTTCAGCTCCAGGTGGGTCCAATGGTAGAGCGGGTTACATAAGGTTTGTGGCACCGTTTTGGCCCAAGCCAGAAACTTGTCATAGGGATCGGCATCACCCGTACAGAGTTGCTCGTCGACTCCCGCCGCTCGCATGGCCCGCCATTTATAATGATCGCCCTCGAGCCAAATCTCGAACAAATTACTGAACTGGCGATTCTCTGCCACATCCTTGGGGAGCAGATGACAATGATAATCCAAAATCGGTTCGTCCGCGGCGTAGTCATGAAACAACCGACAAGAGGCACTGGTTTCCAACAAGAAATCTTCGTGAATGAATGGTACGCTCATTTAATCTCAATCAACGTTTTGCATATAAGAAAGGAATGTGACCTCTGCAGGAACCGCCATGCAGGAACCGCCATGCAGGAACCGCGATGCAGGAACCGCCATGCAGGAACCGCGACTGGATATGGCGGTCAAGCAAATTAGAAGCGACATTCCGTGAGATTGATCCCTCGCGGGCTTCCAATTGATCCGATTGACTGATCCAAGTTAACGCTGGCTCATGTGGGTCGACAGTGCCGGCAAGCGGCAATTGCGAGCGATCAATGATCACTGTTTTATACCGTCCGCAGAATTCGTCAATATGGGAGATCGATTCGTCGCAAATCTCTTGCTTGGGCCACATTCAGTCCCGTACCGCCAATTCTGGCTAATCGGATGACTGCTGCGAGTCAAGTCATACCGGCGGTCCGGAAGTGCATCGCAGTGTTGGGCTGTTTCCATGCCCGACGAATCGGAGACTTGTCCTGATCGGCCGCTTTACCGTTTGCAATCGGACCGGCATTCCTAAATGGCCGCAGGCATGTTGATTCCCTGATGCAAGCAGGACGACGCGCGATATGTCATAATCTCCACGGGTCAATTCGTTTCGTTTGATAAAGTATATGAGCCGACATGCAGTTGTTAGAAAGATCGCTTCAAGAAGATCGATGCATTCTAGGTCTCGATGCGGTACGCCTAGAAGACGCGATCGAAAAGATCGTGGTCGAGCTTGTCGACCGTGGACTTCTCGAACCTCAGCAGCGAGACGTTCTGGTCTCTCAGCTTCTTGAGCGGGAACGGACTTCGGCGACATCGATTGGCCGGGGTGTTTCGGTTCCTCACGCCTACAACGACGTGCTTAGTGAACCGCTCGTCGTGTTCGCTCGGTTGACCAAGCCGATCAACGTCGGTGCCATGGACGGCGTTCCGGTTGCCTATATTTTTATGCTAATCGGGCCCGAAGATGCCGCCCGATTGCATATCGATACGTTAGCAGCCATCGCTCGTTTTATGAGCGACGCCGAGGCGAGGTACGAGCTCCGCTATGCAAAGAATTCGATCGAATTGGTAGACGCCTTTGAGCACTACCAATACCGCATCGAACCGAGCGACGACCGACCGGAAGTCGATCGGTATCGTGGCTTGCGATGGACCGGTCGCTTTGCAGGAGGATTGATCGGAGACTTGCGTCGCCGACTGCCTCGCTATGGCTCGGATCTTCGCGATGGATTGCATACCAAGAGCGTCTCATCGATCATGTTCTTATTCTTTGCTTGCTTGGCGCCCACGGTCACCTTCGGCGGTGTCATCGGCGTCGCGACCGATGGTGAAATCGGTGTGGTCGAGACCATTTTGGCGACCGCCTTTGGCGGCGTTGCTTACGCGATTTTTTCGGGTCAACCATTGAACATTCTCGGTACAACGGGTCCCCTTTTGGTGTTTCTTACCACGCTTTATCAGTTATGCCGCCACTTGGAAATACCTTTCTTACCCGCGTACGGCTGTGTCAGCTTGTGGGCGGGCGGGCTTACGGTCCTGTTTGCAATCACGGACGCCAGTTTCCTGATGCGGTTCTTTACTCGGTTTACGGACGAGATTTTTGCAGCCCTGATTTCGATGATCTTTATCTATGAAGCAATCTCGGCATTGATTCGCGAATCGCAAGACATTAACGATTTATCGAACCCCTCTCATGCCCTTCTGACCCTGCTATTGGCTCTCGGAACGTTGTACTTGGCGATGAACTTACAAGCGATTCGACGCAGCCGTTTTTTGTTGCCTTGGATGCGTGAATCGTTAGGCGATTTTGGTCCAACGATCGCCTTGGTCGCGATGAGCGCCGTGGCCTTCTACTTAAGCAACGTGGACTTGGCTCATCTGGGTATCCCCGATCAATTTGCTCCGTCGAAAAAGGGCGGGCGAGCTTGGATGGTTAATCCTTTTGATGCGCCTCGCTGGGTTTGGTGGGCGTCGGCAATACCAGGTGTTCTGGGTGCGTTGTTAATCTATTTGGATCAAAACATCACCGCACGGTTGGTCAACAGTCCCGATCATCGATTAAAGAAGGGGCCTGCCTATCATTGGGATCTGGCATTGATCGGGGCGCTCAATGCACTCTTGAGCGTGTTCGGATTGCCTTGGTTGGTCGCAGCGACGGTCCGGTCGCTGAATCATGTGCGCAGTTTGGCCGACATCGAGGAGGTCGTTTTGCCCAGTGGAGAGCGGCGTGACAAGGTGATCCATGTACGTGAAACGCGAATCACCGGGATGGCGATCCATCTGGGCATCGGGTGCTCGTTGTTGGCACTATCTCTTTTAAAATTGGTGCCGATGGCCGTGTTGTACGGCATGTTCTTGTTTATGGGATTGGTGTCGATGCGAGGCAACCAATTCTTAGAGCGATTAACGTTACTGCCGATGCAGCGAAGTTTGTATCCACAAACTCATTACATTCGCCGCGTTCCGTTCCGGACGTTGCACTTGTATACGATGCTGCAATTGATCTGTTTGGCCGTTCTATGGATTACAAAAAGCAGCAGCATTGCAATCATTTTCCCCCTTTTTATCGCGATCTTGGTTCCGATTCGCATCGCTGCCAAGCGTTTTTTTAGTACTGAGCACCTGTCGGCGCTCGATGCAGCCGAAACACCTCGCGAAACCTCGACGATTTTGCCCGGGTAGCCTGATGGGTCCCTTCGCATCATACTGGTCCAGGTTTCACAACCTGTTTAGCCCGGCAAACCATTTCCTGCGCAACTTCTACGACTTCGGCTTCAGGTTACGAGAATCATTCTTCATTTCGGTTCATGACGTGCCTGGTTCATTTTTTAGGAAGAGAAATTCATCATCATGCAATGGATGATTTCAGCAATCGACTCGATCGGAATAATCGTGAGCAAACGAGTGGAACGGAGCCAACAATCGAAAGTGCGGCAGATCGTCGTCGACGTGTTTCAAAGCCAATTTCAAAAACGCTTGCTCGCCGCACAGGCGGCAGAGCAAAAACCGGTGGCATGATTGGACATGAGCTTAGAACTATCAGAGTTTGGTGAGCAACTCGGCGTCGGCAGCGGAATCAGCGAGTTGATGGACGACCTCGGCCACGCGTTGGCAATGGCCGCTTCCTCCTCAGGCGGCGAGCGTGTTTACATGCTTGGCGGTGGCCAACCGGCACATATTCCTGAAATGGACGCAATTTGGCGGCAACGGACCGAAGCGATCTTGGCCCGGCCCGGTTTGCTCGAACATACCCTCGGTCATTATGAGCCTCCAGCCGGAAATGGTCCATTTCGCACTGCGATGGCCAACCTGCTTCGTCGCCAATACGATTGGGATATCTCTGCGGAAAACATCGCCGTGACCGCGGGCGGACAAACCGCCTTCTTCATGCTTTTCAACGCGTTGGCAGGGAAGTTCCGTGACGGCAGACGCAAGAAGATCTTGCTCCCGCTCGTGCCCGAATACATCGGTTACGCAAATCAATCGGTCAATGCGCAAAGCGGTCCAGACGACGGTTTGTTCCGCGCCATCAAACCGCGCATCGAACTGACGGGGAAACACGAGTTCAAGTATCGAGTCGACTTCGATGCATTGGAAGTCACCGACGAGATCGCAGCGATCTGTGTATCTCGCCCGACCAATCCCACCGGAAATGTACTGACCGATGCTGAAATTGACCAACTCGGGGCGTTAGCTGACCGGCATAGTATCCCCTTGATTATCGACAATGCGTATGGGGCTCCCTTCCCGAATGCGATTTTTTCGGACACCCAGCTCGTCTGGAACGACAACACGATCTTGACGCTCAGCCTGTCAAAGATTGGATTACCAGGAACTCGCACGGGAATCGTCGTTGCGAATCCTGAAATCATCCGCTCGTTGTCGTCGATGATGTCGATCGTGGGGTTGGCGAACAACAACTTTGGCCAAGCGTTAGTAACCCCCCTGATCGAATCAGGAGAAATTTTGCGACTTAGCAACGAAATCGTACAGCCGTTCTATCGCCAAAAATCGAGGCTGGCACAGCAGTGGGCTCACGAATTTTTCGAGGACTCCTTGCCGTATTTTTTGCATCGTAGTGAAGGGGCGTTCTTTCTATGGATGTGGTTCAAAGACTTGCCGATTTCTGCGCAGGAGCTTTATCAACGGCTTAAGAAACGGAAGGTATTGGTCGTTCCCGGTAACTACTTTTTCTTTGGAATGCAGGACTCCGACTGGAAACATACCAGCGAATGTGTGCGCGTCACTTTTACGATGCCTGACGACGAGGTCAAAACTGGTTATAAAATCATCGCCGAAGAAGTTGCCCGGGCTTATCAAGAAAACAGGGCTTGCTGAAGAAAAACAAGCTTCTCGCAACGACTTGGCTAACTCCCATTCCACTTCACGTTCAACGAAATGATTCAATATGGACTCCAGTATTTTCAGTGGTTGTATTCCTGCCATCATGACTCCTTGTCACAAGGACCGAACCCCCAATTACGAAGCCTTGGTCGAAACGGCCGAGGATCTGATGCAGAAGGGAATGAACGGCGTCGTCTACTGTGGATCAATGGGCGAATGGCCACTGCTAAGCGATTCACAGCGGCAAGAAGGCGTCGAAAAATTGGCACAGGCCGGAGTTCCTGTCATCGTCGGCACCGGTGCAGTTAGCCCAAATGCCGCCGCCGCTCACGCCGCCCATGGCCAATCGGTGGGTGCTAAAGGATTGATGGTCATCCCGCGTCTGCTTTCCCGCGGGACTTCCACCGCAGCCCAGCGAAATCACTTTGCCACGGTCCTATCGGCTGCGCCCGATCTGCCGGCGGTGATCTACAACAGCCCTTACTACGGCTATGAAACCAAAGCCGATTTATTTTTCGAGTTGCGACGTGAGTTCAAGAACTTGGTCGGTTTCAAAGAATTCGGTGGCGCGAATTCGTTGAGTTACGCAGCCGAATTTATCACTCATGCCTCCGACGACATCCTCCTGATGGCTGGCGTCGATACAACCGTTTACCACGGATTTGTTCATTGCGGAGCCAAGGGTGCGATCACGGGAATCGGAAACTGCTTACCGGAACCGATCTTGAGACTCGTGTCGCTGTGCCAACAAGCCCAACAGGGCGACGCACAAGCTCGCCGCTATGCTCAGGAGTTGGACGAAGCCTTGAGCGTCCTGTCGCGATTCGATGAAGGCCCTGACTTAGTGCTTTTCTACAAGTACTATATGGTGCTGGCGGGTCACAAAGCTTACGAACTTCCACTCGAAAAAAGCGATGCTTTAAGCCCAAGCCAAAAAGCGTTCGCACGATCTCAGTGGGACTTGTTTCAATCTTGGTGGACCGATTGGAAGGGGAAAGCGGTTTGACATGTCAGCATCTCGAGTTGACCGTTCCACCCTTCGGGCTGATTGAGGGAAGCTTAATTCATATTAGCATCGCTTGACTGTGGCATTCTGTCCTTGTCATATCAAAGTAGGATCGCTCGGCTTGTAGTTTTCTGCGATATCCCTAGATTCTAGGCGTAAGGACAAGCCATAAGTTCGAAAGCTGGCTTTTCCTAAGATGCCAACTTTCGCTAGACTGTCGTTTCGCCAGATTCGCGGACCGAGGTCTTGATTTGGCCATGCACGATTTTGTTGTTCGCGGCAAATTCGAAGATCATGGCTCAACTTGGATTGCCAAATTCGCCGAATTTCGGTTTATAGGTTACTAGTCAACTCACTCCGCTTTCCCCCTGACGCCTAACGTGTCTCAAACAACTCACGAACCATCGTTCTTTCTTCGCCACGAGTTCTTGCTTCGACGCTTGCATTCTTTGACAGGCATCATCCCGCTAGGACTTTACATGTGTGTTCACTTGACGGTGAACTCTACCTTGATCAACAGCGTCGAGACGTTCCAAGGCTTGGTCTACATGATTCACAGTTTTGGTGGATTCTTGCCGATCGTCGAATGGGGCGGTATTTTCTTGCCGCTGCTGTTCCATGCCCTATTCGGTGTCTGGATCGCCAAAAATGCGAAATTGAACACAAGCGAGTATAAGTACACCAGCAACCGCCGCTATTCGTGGCAACGTTGGACCGGTGTGATCGCGTTGGTCTATTTGTTCGTCCACGTTCTGCATCTGCACGGTTGGTTCCACTTCGAGCCTTACTTGGCAGTCATTGAACCGCTGAATTTTGCCCAATTCAAGCCCTATAATGCAGCAAGCACGATGATGTCCGCAATGAACGATTTCGGCGGATTCGTTTGGCCTGCGTTCTACTTGGTAGGAATGCTCTGTTGCGTTTATCACTTAGCGAACGGTTTATGGACTGCTGGGATTACGTGGGGCCTGTGGCTGACTCCGGCGGCCCAGCACCGTGCGACGCTCGTCACCACAGCGTTTGGTGTCGCCCTTGCCGTCGTCGGAACGGCGGCGTGGTATGCGGCGATATCCGCAGGTTCCGAAGAAATCGCCGAAGCGAGAATTGTCGAAAACAGGATGTACCGAGTGGGGCTCGACGCGGGTTATGTCCCTCCGTCGGAAGAGAAACGCACTCAACCGGACGAAATTTTTGAGCAATTCGAGGCCAGAGAGGCAGCGGCGAAGAAAGAAATTGCCGAGTAGATAAGTAAGCTCGGATGCCGAAATGTTGGCTGACAAACGGTAAAACAGAAAACGAAAGTTGATAGAATTGGTTCCTCCGAATCGTTCGATCGTCACGTCAAACCTATTTGCAACCCAAACCTGTACTAATTAATTATGTCTGAGCATCGTGTTGTTGTCGTTGGTGGTGGACTTGCTGGGCTCGCTTCGGCAATGAGACTTGCCGAACTTGGTATCAAAGTCGACCTGATTAGCCTGACACCCGTTAAACGGTCCCACAGTGTTTGTGCTCAAGGAGGCATTAACAGTGTAAATGATTCGACTCGCCAACTCGGTGACAATGAGTGGAAGCACTTTGACGACTCGGTCTACGGTGGCGATTTTCTAAATCACCAACCTCCCGTTAAGGAAATGGCCTACTGGGCCCCTCGAATCATTGACTTGATGGACCGTTTGGGTGTCACCTTTAACCGAACGGGGGAAGGTTTTCTCGATCGCCGACGATTCGGCGGAACGCTGTACAAACGAACCGCTTTCGCAGGCGCGACGACGGGCCAACAGTTGCTTTATGCTCTTGATGAGCAAGTCCGTCGCTGGGAGAGCGAAGGAATGGTCAAGAAGTATGAGTACTGGGATTTCTTGAATCCGATACAAGACGAAACCGGTCGCTGCCGAGGAATCGTCGCTCAAGATTTGGTTTCAATGGAAATCAAAGCGTTTCCGGCTGACGCCGTGGTCGTCGCGACCGGTGGTTGCGGACTGGTTTATGGACGTAGCACGATGAGCGTTTTCTGTACCGGAAGTGCCGTCAGTCGCTGTTTCCAATCGGGCGTGAAATACGCGAATGGCGAGTTTATCCAAGTTCACCCCACCGCGATTCCTGGCAGCGACAAGTTGCGTCTGATGAGTGAATCGGCTCGCGGTGAAGGGGGCCGAGTCTGGGTGCCGCGGAAAGCTCAAGACCCACGCGAACCGAACGATATTCCAGAAAAAGAACGCTATTATTTCTTGGAAGAACGCTATCCCGAATACGGGAACTTGGTTCCGCGAGATATCGCGACGCGAGAAATTTTTGACATTTGCGTCAATGATGGCTTGAGCGTCGACAGCGACAAGATGTGCGTCTATCTCGACTTGACCCATATTCCGCGAGCGGAATTGGATCGCAAGTTGGGCGGGATCATGGAAATTTACGAGAAGTTCCAAGGCGTCGATCCACGCGACGAACCGATGCGGATTTTCCCAGCGGTTCACTACAGCATGGGGGGGCTTTGGGCCGACTATGTTAAGTCCGCGGACGGTGGCATGGAACAAGGTGCAGCGCAAAATCACATGACGAACATCGAAGGCTTGTACGCCATTGGTGAGTGCGATTATCACTACCATGGTGCAAACCGACTCGGGGCCAACTCGTTATTATCCTGTATTTTCACCGGTCTATTTACTGGGCCGTCGATTTTGAACTATGCCGACAAGCAAACTTCCGGAGCAAAGGATTTGTCTGCGGAAGTTATCAACGCGGCGATCGCAAAAGAGCAAAAGAGGCATGATGATTTGCTTAGTGGAAATCCAGGTAGTGAAGAAAACCCCTATTTGATTCACCAAGAATTGGGTGATCTGATGACTCGCGTGGCCACCGTGGTTCGACGCAATGACCAATTGGCTGATGCGATTGAAAAAGTGAAAGTGCTGCACCAGCGGGCGATGAAAGTTAATTTGTCCGATACCGGTAGTTGGACCAACCAAAACGTGGTCTTCGCAAAAGCGCTTCAAGACATGTTCCCACTGGCGAAAGCCATTTTGCTCGGTGCGTTAATGCGAGATGAATGTCGCGGTGCTCATTATAAGCCCGAGTTCGAAAAACCTTCGTTGACCGCGGAGGACCCTGCCGAGCGACGTCGTCAAGCAGAAGAGTGGTGCGACGCGTTCGAGAAAAACAATGAACGGTTCCTCAAGTCGACCATTGCGACTTGGAATCACGAATCTCAAATGCCCGAAATTACGTATGAGGATTTAGACACTTCGATCATTCCACCGCGTCCACGATTGTATGGTCTGGTCGGTGCGAGTGAGATCGAAGAGGTTTGGAACGAGCGAGCGAAAGCAAAGAAAGAGCAGCAACAACTCGCCAGTGCTCACTAGAGCAGGTAACGGAAGTCGTAGAGACTTTCGTCCGGCAGTCTTTTTTCCACAGAGCCGAAGTCTTGACGACTTCCGCCACGACGATGCTAGAACTCCAATGGAGTTCTTAAAATAGATTCCTTCACAAAAATTTTTTCACGTCAATTTAGAAACATCAGGATCGACGGATGATTGCCTTCGACACAAATACCCGCACCGAAATAAAGATCCGAGTCCGTCGGCAAGATGGTCCCGGCCAAAAGCCTTATTGGGAACTCCATTCTCTGCCGTATGAGCCCGAACTCAACGTGATTAGCATCTTGCAAAAAATTGCTGCCCAATCGACGACGAGCGACGGCAAAAAGGTCACTCCCGTGGTCTGGGATTGCGGTTGCTTGGAAGAGGTCTGCGGTGCTTGCACGATGGTGATTAACGGTAAAGTTAGGCAAAGTTGTAGCGCTTTGGTCGACCGTTTACTTGAAGACAATCCGGACGAAATCGTCCTGGAGCCAATGAGAAAATTCCCTGTCTTGCGAGATTTGCTCGTAGATCGTCAACGGTTGTTCAAGGCTCTTGAACGAGTGAAAAGTTGGGTACCCGTCGATAACTATTACGACATGGGCCCAGGCGAACGGCAATCGCGTGAGGCTCAAGAGCAGAACTATCCGCTCAGCCAATGCATGAGCTGTGGTTGCTGCTTGGACGCTTGTCCTCAATTTTTGAAGATCGAACTAGATCGAAAGGATGGCGAAAGCGACGAGGAGTTCCAAGCTCGTAAGAACGCAGCATACAACGAATCATTCGTCGGTCCTCATGCGATTTCCCAGGCGATGTTGTTCAACAACAACCCTGTCGGAAAAGCTTTGGCAGGCGAGCGTCTCGATGCCTTGAGCGGGCCTGGCGGTATTCAAGCGTGTGGCAATGCTCAAAATTGTGTGGCAGTTTGTCCGAAAGAGATCCCACTGACGACTTCAATTGCTCGCGCTGGCCGTGCCACCACACTACACGCCATCCGACGCTGGTTCGAATAAGATTGCGGACGTTAGGCCGCATTCGCAGTCGATTTCAGCAGAGTGCATCTGACGATTTGCAGTTTTCGGTGGCGAGCTAGGTTCGGCAGCCATTGGCAGCTTTCCGAATGTGTTTTCCATCGGTTTGCTTTTGCTGATGGAAGCTGTTCGTATGTCGAACAGTCTGCGTTTTTAGGCGACTCGCTAGAGGGTCGTTGTTTTGCGGTAGCGGAAGTCGTCAAGACTTTCGCCTTGGCCGGTCAAGCGACTACCCGGCTCATTCAAGCGAGTGACTGATCCCTTGACAGACTTGACTCGAGCTTGCGTTGTAAGAAATTGTCTGTTTGAATCAGATGAATGGACCGAAGAGTTCGCCGATCGGCATGGGCTGTGGTCGAGTTTGCGGCCTATAGGCTGCCCGCGAACCAATACAATGCCGAAACCCATCGAAGCGCCCCCTCTCCCCTTTTGTTTGCCGAGGGAGCGATTCATGAATCTCGATTATCGGGATGCCGCGTTTCCGGCTCAATCACAATCTTTATTGGCTCTACTTGATTCTCAAAAACCTCGACACTCAAGTCGCTAGTGTAGTAATCTGCATACCGGCGGGGCACGGTGTGCCCGTGTGTATGGGCTTCGATTGCTAAGTCTTCGGTTAATACGATTTGCACGACGACGACTTCATAGGTACCAGCCGGCAGTCCAATGGTTCCATCGAGACTGGTAGGCTGAAAACTTCCATCGGCAGCAATTCGACTGGCAAAACGTTTTTTGTCAGTTACCCTTCGAAACTCGATGCTTCCCGATGTTACCGGTGAACCGTCGTCGAATTTCACGATGCCCTCAGTCAAGCCGCTAAACTTTCCGCACCCGGCGACGGCAACAAGTTGTACCGCAATGAACGAAGCGATACGCCACTTGGCTACGACGTCTCTCACGGTGCCAATTCGACAACGCGAGCGTCTCGTCGATTCGCAAGCGAACCGAGTAACTTCGTATCGGTGGCTGAACTTAGGAATCGCACACTTCCATCAACGAAGGCAAAATGGGTGCCACCAGGATGCCAACTTCCGAACGAAAACATATCGGCCATTACGTCATTCGGGCCGTTCGAGATTCGTAAACCTGGACCCGCGAGACGGCAGGATGCGGGAAGATGATCCCCGTCGTAGGCGGGAGAATCATAGGGATATCTCGCCAAGTTGTCAGCGATGATGTGTTTCTCACCAAACAGGAATGTTGAACTCTGGCCATCAATAACCGAGGCCATTCTCACTCGATCATAACTACCAACGGGCGTGCCCTCTTTGCATGTTGCCCGCACGCTGATGATGACTCCTGTGCCGTTACCGCCGAAGTAAAAATCAGTTGCTTCGCCAACCGCGCCAGGCTCCAAATCCCCGTGGTTTCCTGCATAGTCCGATAGAGCTCCCGACACATCTCGGTATGCCGTCTCTTGTTCTTCCGAAGTTGTGACAATTACCGGACCAGGAACAAAACAACCACAAGGCAGGCGTCTGCTGGGTCCGCGTGTCGTAGAAGCCACTTGAATGGTTCGCGTATAAGCGAGATCAATCTCACCTATTGGCCGAGTGCCAGAGCGACGACTGGGACACAGAAAGATATCCGGAACCGTGTTGCGAATCTCTTCAGGATGTTCGTGCCACTTCTTCTGGAAGTCCCACTTTTCTCCAAGAGACGCCTGTTCAATGTAAGGCATCACGAGTGCTAACCACGTGGGAGATTCTCCCCCGCATTGCAATCTGGTTGGATCACCCGGCCGTGGTTGATATCGAGCCGGTGGGAAGTAGTTGAGTGCATCGTGATGCAGTTGTGTCGCAAGGGCGAGCTGGCGGACACGATTCGAACAGTCGGTTCTTCTGGCGGCTTCCCGCGCAGCCTGCACTGCTGGCAGCAGCAACGCAACCAATATTCCAATGATGCCGATCACGACCAGCAATTCGACTAAAGTAAAACCGAGACGCGGAGTTGAAAATTTCATGTTTCTTGGTCCAGAGGTTCGGTTGTTGAAGTGTTCTGGTCCGACCGCCACGCAGTATAGTCCACTATCCAGCACGCTGCTACTTTAAAATCGAAATGCTGCAGCGGATGGTCTTGACGACTTCCGCTACGATAAATCTCACGTGCTTGGTCAAACCAGCCGCTTCGACCGCCCGGCGAAACTGCACCAGAAACGTGTCGGGATGCAGGTTATGCCAGTGTCTAGTATCTAGCAACAGCCTTTAAATCGATGGTCATTATGATAACATCGAAACAGAGTCACGCGGGTGATCCTGATGCATTGGGATCGACGCGGCGGCTGGTAGATCGCCCGAGTCTTGACTGTCTGAAGTCGTGGGTCAGCATGATCGCCAGTCGTTCATTTATCAACCCGAAACGTTGCAAGAGCGGCCCCAAGGGCTAGCTCGGATTTTACTAGAATGGGAGTTAAGTGATGAAGTCTAATCAAGAATCAAACCGCTCGGTTGTCGGAATCGACGTTGCCAAAGACAAACTCGATGTCTTTACCGACCGTGGAGGTTTACCAAAAGTTGTCGAAAACGACGAAGCCGTTTTTAGCACAAAACTTGGTAAAGCAATTGAGTCTTTCAAAGAAGCGTTGTTCGTCCTTGAAGCCACTGGTGGATACGAACGTAAAATCGTGAAGTGGTTGCAGGACAAGTCAATTGACGTTGCCGTTGTCAACCCAAAACAGGTACGGCACTTTGCCAAAGGTATCGGCCATGATGCAAAGACTGATCCAATCGATGCCAAGGTTATTGCCAAGTTTGGTGACGTGGTTCAGCCAACACCAAAGGGGATCCCCAGCTAGGAGAGCGAGAAGCTTGATGCATTGGTCACCCGCCGAAAGCAGTTGCTTGATCTCATCAACCAAGAGTCCAATCGCTTGAAGCAAGCCTACGATCCCGAAGTAAAAGAGTTGGTCCGGGAATCATTAGAAAACTTAAGAAAACAGCTAAAAACGCTGGAAAAGCGTATCGAGAAAGCCGTCGCCGCTGACAAAGAAAATGCTCGCAAAATCGAGATCTGCCGATCAGTCGATGGCATCGGTAAGGTGACTACCGCAGCTATCTTGACCGATCTTCCAGAGCTTGGACAACTCAACCGCGCCGAGATCGCAAAGCTTGTTGGCATTGCTCCAATCAACCGGGACTCGGGGACAAAGAATCGAAAAAGATTGACACAGGGAGGAAGAAGCTACATTCGCAAAGTTATCTACATGGCAACGCTAGTGGCCACACGTCGCAACCCAGTGATTAGGGCCTTCTACCAACGTCTGTTGTCCAAAGGCAAATTGAAAAGCCTCGTCAGAAGAATACCATGCTCAGCAGAAGCAAATTAAACTTGACGGCATCAACCGTCACGTGCCAGAATACCTTAATCCCCAAAAGATGTGTAGAACAACAAGCCCGCCGCCCGCAGATCGCAATACGTTATCCGACTGAATCTACCTCTACTGTCTTGCTGACGTAATCGACTGTCAGCTTGCACTTCTCAAGCAACGCCGTTCCGAGCAGTGGAAACTTCCCTTCGTTGGCGACAACCTGAACTGGAACCAACTCCCCCAACCAGTCCAGATACGCGACAAACGTCTCAAGTGTCACCTTTGTTCCGTCGGCAAGAACCGCTTCCGTCTCGACCAACGTGTCTAGCCCAAGGTCTCCTATCAACTTCGATGAGAAAACGAAGTGACCATCAAACGCCGTATCCACCCATGCAATGACTGAAGCTGGATCATCCCTGAACTTTGCTCGAACACTTACTTCAAGCAATGCACGATTGCTGTCGTCTACGTTTCCGTTCACCGGGTTGCCGCTCCGATATGCACGGCCGCTTCGTGCCCAACACGAATCACAAATGACTTCTTTTCGGGGTGGGCTGCTTTTGCCGCCATTGCTGCTTCGATAAACGTCGGCGCGATATACGCTTTTCGCGATTCCGGCTCTATCGCCACGAAATCACCGTGATTCTCGGCCTCCAGTCGTTCCCGGAAATCTGACTCGTAAACCGATTTTGCTTCTGTTGCTACTGACATTTGACTCTCCGATCACTTGAAGCCTACATTCTACCTCACCGGCGTCAATTGCACGATACTCGGTTGACCTGTCTCTCTGGCGTTCCCCATCGGGATCGGATAACATCTACATGGCCCTCCTTGTCAACCGGTACGTACCTTCCCCCAGGGTAAAAGTCTGATTTTTATTGCAGCTTGTTTTGGGGAACGGACCAACACGTTTGAGTTCGACACCTCGTGTAAAGCTCGTTTAATACGTGGAAGCCCTTGTTCCCTTTTGTCGAGGCCCGAGCTCATCACCCTGGATTCCCGAGACACGACTTACCAGACAATCTAGGGACAGAGCATTATGTTAGGTTGCTCAATAGACAATCTAGGGACAGAGCATTATGTTAGGTTGCTCAACGTTACCCCAATTGGATCTCACCAGAATTTCTGCTTTGGTTACCAGCGTTTGTTTTCAACGAATATGCGTCTTTAGCAGTGAGGCATGGCTTCTTTCTCTGAATTGGCGCAGTGAGCGCATACCTTCATCTATCGACGTTGCAAAGCTGGTCGCTACAAGAAAAGAAATGGAACAGACGCTCAGTCGTGGAGCGTTAATAACTCTCGGGCTCGGCGGCGAAGATGATAGCGACGGTGCGTGCGATGGCAACGCATCGAATCGACACAATCGGGGCGTCCAGCAACACTGCAGAATAGTTTCCCAAAATCCTTGACCAGTTCACACCAAGCCGATGGCTCCAGCCCCAACCGTACCAGAATCGACGGTGTGGCCGAAGGTGTCACGCCACGCTTGCCCGCGACGACTTGCCTAGCTGTCCAGTCAAGAAGCGAAACGTAATCGATAGGTTGCAGTCCCAAGAATCCTTTGTCACTACAGCGTTTGCCGGTGCTACTTGGACGCGGACCAATCGGATCATTCAACTCATCAATCGCTAACGGGGCCAAGAAGGCGTCCGCATCGTCGCGACTTCTTGATTCACCCTTTTTCAATGCCTCCACGCGTTTTTGAACCGACGTATGATCGCTTTGCTCCAACGTTTCCGCCATCGCCGCACGAATCACATTCAGGTCCACGTAAGAAGCACACGCCAGCAATGATGCTTCATCAACCAGCCGAGTTGCTCGAAATCGATCTTGGAAGAACCTGCCCGATTCCTGCTCCTCATGATTCGCTCGCATGGCAACGCGTTGGCACAATAACCGCATCCACCAACTGAAACTACTTAGCCGCTCGCGGATTTCTTGGCATTTGATCGGGCATCCCGCAATCGACTTGATCTCTGGCTCGCTCGGCGGCAAAGGCGACCCGTCTGATTTGCGGCGGTGCGGACAAAGCATCAGCCAGCGCCGAGCCACCTCGTCGTCACTCCAAGTCGCGACGACATCCGGTCGCGATCTGAGAATCAGATGGAAATGATTCGACAGAATCGCATACGCTAGCAAATCGATGCCGAACGCTTGCGCAAACTGCTTAAGGTACTCTTCGATCCACGCTTTGCGGTGATCGAAGTTTTTGCCAGACACTTGGTCAAATCCCATCAGGAAACAACGTCGGCAGGTCCGATTGTAAAGATGGGCAATCGCCACCTCCTGCGGATCAAACACCTCACTACGTGCCAAACGAACCATCACGCACCTCCAAAAGAATAGCGTCAGCAAACCCTCTGACGGATCCTATACCCGCACAAGGGAGAAGGCAAATACCTCAGTCTCATGCTCTGTCCCTATGTGTTCTATGTGTTAGTCGGAACCTGTTTCGGTGCGTTTCGATTTGCTTTCCGATTCGCTGGTGATGTCGCGGTTCCACGAATAATCGTTGTTTTGCCAGGTACCACTCGCTTCGTTGGTCGACTTGGACATTCCACTTTCGATTCGCGTCACGGTTTTGGTACCGCCGTAAATTGATCCTGTGTAGGTGCCGGAGCCCGAGTAATCCGAATTAGAAGTAATCTTCTCGTTCCATGCGCCTGAGTTCGCGTATTCCCACTGGTAGTTTCCTGCATCCCAGCTCAGCTCACCCGTGAAGTTGTAGTCCCAATGATCGCTTTCCTGACGTGAGGCATCGCCAGCGACGTAACCAGCGCCTCCGTCAAAGGCGTTATTGTAAGAGCCACTAGCCGACGCGGCGTAGGTGTAATCTCCCTCCCCGGTTTCGGTGCCACTGCCGCCGGTGATGCTCCATAACTTTCCGCTTTGATCGACTTCGCGGGTAACGTTGTAGGTCCATTCGTAGGATTCCGTACGGTCCGTCGTGTCCTCACCGTTGAGTGTTGCGCCATGGAGATACGGATTCCAGTCCCGGCGTTGATGCAGTTCGATCGACCAATCCTCTCCGCCGGTTTCCGTTGAAGAGCCAGAATACTGCCAGATGCCCGAGCTACCTTCCAAAGTCCCGCTTCGGTCATAATTGAACGTCCAGTTCGTACTGCCGTCTTCGCTATAGGTTCCCGAGCCACCCGATAAGAAGAAGGAGCCCGACGCGCTGTAAGCGGTCTTACTGCCAAATTCGCCTCCGTCGGTGCTACTGCCACTAACGACCCACGACAAAGCGGCAGAAGAACCAGAGCTTGATGCGCTGCCGCCACTCCAAACTTTGGTCAAATCTTTGGTCGAGTAGGTATCCGTCCAATTCTCGGAGGATCGGGTTCCGGAGATTCCATAATTCGATGTCGTGTAGCGATCAACATTGCTTGTCGAGTAATAGTAATCGGAGGTCGTTCCTGAGTAGATCGTTCCTGAGGTCTGTTGCCAAGGATTGCCGCTGCCTTACACGCCATCCGACGCTGGTTCGAATAAGATGGTCCCTGATTCGCCGTTTTTGCAGTCGATTTTCGCGGGTTGGATGGTCAGGGCCTTGGTTTGATATGGTATTTTTGCTAGACTTGGGGAAAAGGAAGGTCCTTATCTCAACGTATAGAAACGAACAAAGTGGCTAAAGCCACACAAGAATCTTAAAAAACGAAGAAACGGGAGAACAATTTAGGTGGGTACGAAGCGAACAGGAAAAGGCCGGCGAAAAGTAGGGCGTAAAAAGCGGCGTATGCGAGCAAAGATTCGCCATCGCAAGAAATAACGATTGGGTGGTCACGGTTTTTTCCTGTGTTTCCTGAGTCGTT
>JGI12048J13642_10883330_pt1 | contig 17175 bp, 14 predicted proteins | sample ElkSlonscriptome_16_FD_13642 | JGI IMG/M metagenome (IMG submission 13642)
GGTGTACCGGACCCGGTTTCTGTGACAAGCGGGCGGCCTAATCAACGCCGCCCTGTGGGTTCGGCACTGATGTCCTCTCGGGCCGGGAGCGATAGGCGTCCTCGAACGACTACCTCGACTACCCGTGAGGGGGTCCCAGGAGAGCAGGAGCTCCAACCAACTGAGCCAAGCGCCCTTCAGGTCGGTCTCGCAGACGTCATCTGCGAGATCGGCCCAAAAGGCAATGATCCCAGGGCGCGGGGACACCTGGAACCGTCCGGCCCCCTCCCCCTCAGCGCCCGTTGGTCAACGCATTCCAAAGCTGGATCGTGGGATTGCGCCGGATCTCGATCCCCTCCCGCTGCTCCGCCGCCCGCGCCGCCACGTCGTGCTCCTCCCCCAGGACGAAGCGCGCGAACATCTCCTCCATGATGGTGAGGGACTGCTCGACGCTCCCGGGCCGCCAGTGGTACCAGCCGTGGGGCTCGTCGCCGTAGACCACCCAGTCGTACCAGTTGCCGTGGATCTCGGCCTGGATGCCGTACTGCTCGATCTGCTGGAAGCGCGCGGCGTCGTCTCCCTGGGCGTACAGGAAGAGCAGCGGGACGTCCACCTCGTCGGCGTGGTAGATGATGGAGCGCTCGTAGTAGTTCCGCGGATTCTCCATGGGGGTCTCGCCGATGAGGAACCGGTTCCAGCCTTCCATTCCCCCGTAGGTGGAGAGGGTGACGAGGTCCGTGGATCCGTACCAGACCACCCCGGCCTGGAAGCGCTGCGGGTCCTTGGTGACGGCGGTGGTGGTGAAGAAGCCCCCGGTGGACCCGCCGAAGGCCCCGACCCGCTCCGGGTCGATCCAGCCCTCCCCGGCGAGCATGTCCAGGCCCAGAAAGGCGTCCCGGAGATCGTGGTCCCCGCCATGCGTATGGACGGCCTGGCGGTACGCCTTCCCCCGCCCCGTGCTCCCCCGGAAGTTGGGGGCGAAGACCACGTAGCCCCGGCTCACGAAGTACTGCACGTAGGGGTGCCACTGCTTGGGATGCTGGCCGTTGGAGTTCGCCCGGAAGAAGACGAGGCCCGGGCGTCGCTCCCCCGGCTGCGCCCCCCGAGGCTTGTAGACCAGCCCCGCCACCTCCAGGCCGTCGAAGCTCGTGTACTTCATGAACTCGGGCCAGACGAAGCGCTCGGAGTTCTGGAGCGCCGGGTGCTGATGGTCGGTGAGCTGGCGGGGCTCGCTCCCGTCGGCGCCCATGACCCAGAGATCGCCGGTCCGGGCGGGATCGGAGTGGGTGTAGACGATCCGCTCTCCGTCGGGATGCCATCGATGGCCGCCCCGAGTCTGGCCGGTGGCCCGGGACCCTCCGTTCACGCCCCCCTGCTCCGTGAGCCGCTCCGCCTCCCCGCCGTCGGCCGGGATGCGGTAGATGTGGTAGTCGTAGTCCAGATTCTTGGTGAAGGTGATCCAGCGTCCGTCCGGCGACCACCGGGGCTCGGAGTGCTCCACCTCTTCGGTGAGGAGCATCCGGGCTTCCCCCGTCGCGACGTCGAGGACGCCCAGGTTGTTGAAGCCGTTCCGGTCGGAGATGAAGGCCAGCGTGGTCCCGTCGGGCGACCAGGTAGGCTCGGTGTCCCGCCAATCGAAGGTCTCGGGCGTCAGGAGACGGGCGTCGCCACCCTCCACCGGCAGGATCCAGACGTCCTGGTTCGACTGGTCGTCGTCCTCCGGCTTCGTGTTCCGGGTGAAGGCGAAGGTGCGGCCATCGGGCGAAAGCTCGCCGCTCCCTCCCGACCCGATCCGGGTCACCGCCTGCGTCTCGACGTCCACGCCCACGATGGAGCCGTCGAAGTACATCCCGGTGTTGAGGTAGACGGTGCGGCTGTCCGGCGACCACGAGATGCCGGCGTCGTTCAGCGGATGGTCGGTGAGCTGGATGGGATCGCCGCCCCCTGAGGGGACGATGAAGACGTCCCGCACGTCCGTCCCCCCGAGGTCCGCCTCGAAGGCCACCCACGCCCCGTCGGGACTGATGACCGGGTTCATCTCCCGGCCGGGAAGGTCCGTGAGTCGGGTCGGGTCTCCGCCGGCCATCGGGACGGTCCAGATATCGTAGGTGCCGGCCGCCGCGGACTTGAAGGCCACCAGGTCTCCGCGGGGGGACACGTCGAACTCCTCGATCCAGACCGTCTGGGCCAGGGCGTCGATGGGCAGGCCTTCCTGGAGCCCGGCGGTGGACCCGTCCGGGAGGCCGGCGGCGATCATGCCCCCGGCTCCGACGGCCAGAAGGGCCACTACGCTCGTCGTTCTTCTCATGGTCCAGGCTCCTCGCCGGCCGCGGTGGATGGACGGCGAAGATAGGCCCCCCGCCCCTGGGACCGCACGTGGGGGCCGCCGCTGGGATCGGGGCTCAGAGACCGTCCGGCGTCTGGGACGTCAGGAAGGTCAGCCCCACCAGGATCTGCACGCCCCGCACGCGCAGGTCCGCCGTCAGCGACCGGGGCCCCACCGGGACGGCGTCGCTGAGCCACACCTGATCGGTGACGACGCCCTGCGGGGTGGGATCCGGCTCGGCGACGGACTCCCAGGAGAACTCGATGACGTCCGCGACCCCGGCGGCGAAGCGGCCCGGCCGGAGGCCGGTCCACTCCACCCCCTCTCCGCCGCACCGCGGCTCCCCGAGACCCGAAGGAGGGCGGTCCTCGATCTCCACCCGGAGCCGGGCGGTCTGGTCGGGGTCCAGGCGGACCTGGCTGGCGCTGGTCGCCCAGTGGGGTGCCTCGGCCACGGGCGCGCCCTCGGGACAGGGCAGCAGCAGGCTGTCCTCCACCTCCACCCGCAGGAAGAGCGGGATGTCCGCCGTCAGCGCTTCGTCCAGCGGACTACGGTCGGGTACGGTGGTCCCTCCGCAGGCCGTGAGGAGCGGCAGGAGGGCGAGGAGGAGCGCGCTGCGAGAATCCGCTGAGGCCACAGGCATCCGGGTGAGAGGGCGACCGAGACTCTAGCGATCCCGGAGGATCTCGCCAAGGGCCGCCGACACGCCTTCGTGGAGCCACTCCCAGGTCGCCAGGGGCACGGGCCGCATGGCCACCACGCTCGGCGTCGCCGAGTCCCGGAGGTGTCGGACCTCCACGGTGCGGTCGGACCCGTCGTTTCCGGAACGAACCACCACCTCCACCGTGGCGGCCTCCCCGGCTTCCTCCATGAGCCCCGATCGCGGCCAGACCAGCATACGGACCGCCGGAGACCAGGGCACATTGGTGAGGTCCTGGATGGTCCCTCGGTGGCCTCCGGCGGCGAGTCGCTCGCGGAGGGCCTCCAGCCAGGGGATCAGCTCCCGCCGGAGGAGCTCGAGGTGCGGTGGGAGCTCCGGCGGATCCGCCGCCCCGGCCTCTGGAGCGTCGGAGCTCGAGGAGTCGGATGCAGGGGGCTCTGCGGCTCCCCAGGGGTCGAAGAGGGCCTCGGCGGGCGGCCAGACCTCCTCCGACTCGGGGGTGTCCACTACCCGGCGCTGAGGATCACCCGCACGAAGTCCAGGATCTGCTCCCGCACCCAGAGCTCGTCGAGCTCCAACCGACCGGCCGCGCCCTGATCCACGGAGGTCCCGAGGCCCGCGGTGGTCCAGCGGCGCACGCAGAGCTTTCTCTCCTGGGGCTCACCCCAGGTGAACTCCAGGGTCACGCGACCCGGAGGGTCCGCATCCAGCGGAGCCGACTTGGGCCAGACGTGGATCCGCGCACCCGGGGGATAGTGGTCGAAGAACTCCTGGTAGACCACGGTGTGGCCGGCGCGCTCCAGGCGCTCCACCGAGTGCTCGGCCTCGTCACTGACGAACCGGCGCAGGAGCTCCGCACCCTTCCGTCGCGACTCCTCCAGCGACAGGGCCTTCCGGACCTGTTCCTGGGTCTCTTCCTGTTTGCGGTCCTCGTACTCGCGGAGGAGGGCGTCCAGACGACCGTCGCTCATGGGGAATCCGTGGGTCTTCGGGTCGGGGGACCCTAGAGGATGATGGCCAGGGGCAGCAGCACGACGTAGGCCAGCACCAGAAGGAGCGGCGCGGCCGTGATGGACCCCTGTGCAAGGAGCCAGTACCCCAGGCCCAGCGTCAGAAATCCCGCCCCGGCGAGCCCGGCGTTCACCATCGTGAACTTCAGCGCCGCCGGCCCCTCGCTGGTGCGAGAGGCGGCGCGAGTACCGCCAGACGACTTCCTGGAACGCTTCTTGGCCATGGTGAGGGAATGCTAGAGGCCCGGCGCGGGCGGGTCAACGGGCCCCGAGGTGTTCCTGGAGCTCGTCTTCGGGGATGGCCAGCAGTCGGGCGGCCCGCTCCTCGTCCCCGTCCACCAGCTTCATCACCCTCCCTACGTGCCGGTGCATGGCCGTGCGCAACGACAGGTCGTCGGCCTGGTCCTCCTCCTGCCCGAGCACCAGGTGATCGGGCCCGATGATGGTGCCCCGGGCGAGGAGCGCCGCCCGCATCAACGCGTTCTCCAGCTCCCGGACGTTCCCGGGCCAGTCGTACTCCTGCAGCCGATCCAGGGCGTCGTCGGAGATCCTCCGGACATCCCGGTCCGTCTCCCGACGGATCCGGGCCAGAAGCGCGTCCGCCAGGAGCGGCACGTCGTCGAGGCGATCCCGGAGGGCGGGCACCAGGATCTCCACCACCTGGAGCCGGAAGAAGAGGTCCTCCCGGAACTTCCCGTTCCGCACCAGCTCCTCAAGCGGCTGGTGGGTGGCGGCGATGACCCGGGCCTCGGTGTCTCTGGGCTCCTCTCCGCCCACCGGGTAGAACTGCCGCTCCTGCAGCACCCGCAGCAGCTTGGTCTGGAAGTCGGGGCTGGTGTCGCCGATCTCGTCCAGAAAGATCGTCCCCTCCCCCGCCAGCTCGAAGTAGCCCTTCCGGGACGCGGAGGCGCCCGTGAACGCTCCCTTCGTGTGCCCGAAGAGCTCCGACTCGAGCAGGGTGTCGGCGAGGGCGGTGCAGTTCACCGCCACGAAGGGATCGTCGGAATGGGCGGAGTGGGCGTGGATGGCCCGGGCCACCACCTCCTTCCCCGTCCCCGTCTCCCCCCGCACGAGGACGGTGGCACGGTTCCGGGCCAGGCGACCGATGGTCTTGTAGATGTCGATCATCGGCGGGGTGCTCCCCACCATCGATCCCCGGGGCTCCTCGGCCTCGTCCTCCTCCCGGTCCGGCTCGTCCTCGTCCTGCAGGAGCTCCCGCTCTCGGAAGCAGCGCTCCGCCAGCGCCTGCAGGGCCTTGGGGTCCACCGGCTTCACCAGGAAGTCGAAGGCCCCGGCCTTCATGGCCGACACCGCCGTGTCCATGTCCTCGTGTCCGGTCATGACCACCACGGACATCTCGGGCTTGTTGCTCCGGAGCTTCTCCAGGAGCTCGAGCCCGGTCATGCCCGACATCCGGACGTCGGTGATGACCAGGCCGGGATCGACCTTGGCGAGGCACCCGAGGGCCTTCTCGGCGCTCTCGGCGGTCTCCACCTCGAAGCCACCGTGATCCAGCCGGGTCTTGTAGACCTCGAGGGCGTCGGTATCGTCGTCGACGATGAGGATGCGTTGGCTCATGCGCCCCTCTACCCCCCATCCCCCCACCGATGATCCGCCTCGTCGTCCGGGACGACCTCCTCTCCGTCCCACCAGGCCGGCCGGTCCGGGAGCTCCTCCGCACGGAGGCGTGCCATCCGGTCCTTGTTGTACTGCCAGCGGAACCGCACCAGCACCAGGAGCACCACGCTGAGGATGGCCCAGAAGACCGTCGAATGCGACAGGACGAAGAGCCAGCCGTAGCGATCCTTCACGTGCTCCTTCCAGTCCTCCTCGAACTGCCCCGTGGTGACGCCGAAGGTCTGTCGGAAGGCGGACTCGAAGGAGCGTCCCTGCCGCCACCGGCCCAGGAAGAGCTCCAGGCCCCGTTCCCCGCTCTCGCCGAGGAGATAGGTGACGGCGCTGGCGGCCAGGAGGTAGGCCATGTCCGCCTCGGCGCGGCGGCGGGGCCAGTCCAGCGTCAGGGAGTCGAAGGCGGGAGCGGCGCCGGTGGCCAACCCCAGGCGTAGCCGCCAGGCCCCGCCGGCATCGAAGCCCCCGGACGCCCACTGCGCATACCCTTCGTCGAACCAGCGCGGCGCTCGGAGATCGCCCAGGAAGGCATGGAGGCCCAGGTGGGCCCACTCGTGGCGAAGCACCCGCCGCCCCTCGGGGTCCAGCACGCGGGGCCCTTCGCCGGTGGGCACCACCAGGAGGCCCAACGACGGCACCGCCACCCCCGCCCGCCACTCCGGCACCACCCCGCCGGTGAGGGCGTCCAGCGCCTCCGGGCTGTGGGCCAGGACGGCGGTCACACCCGTGGGTGTAGGGAGCCCGGGCAGCTCCCGCTGCTCCAGAAGAAAGTCCAGGACCTCTCGGGCCACCAGCGTATCGCGGGGTGCGAAGCGGAGGACGAGCCCGGGAGCCTCCAGACGCCCGTACCGGAGCCCGTCCAGCGAATCGAAGGCCAGCTCCGGCGGCGCGTCGGGGGGAGCCTGGCCCAGGGCGTTCGGGGACGTAAACAGGGCGGAGCAGGCCGCCAGGGCGGCGGCCAGTCCCAGGCTCGCCCCCCACCACGTTTCCCGGGAGCGCCGCAGGCCGCTCACCCCTCTGCCAGCATCTCCAGGTTGGAGCGAACCGCCTCGTTGCCCGGGTTGAGGTCCAGCGCCCGCCGCCAGAGGAGGACCGCCACGTCCTGGTCGTTGTCCTTGTAGGCGATGCTTCCCAGGCGCAGATAGATGTCGTCGCCCATGCGGGGCGAGAGCTTCACCGCCTTCTCGTACTGGACGCGGGCACCCTCCATGTCCCCCCGGGCATAGGCCTGGTCGCCGAGGTTCTTGTGGGCCTGGGGCGGAACGGGCGACACCGAGACGGCGCGCTTGTAGAGCGCCTCCGCCGCCTCCAACTCTCCCTGCCGCTCCAGGACGGCTCCGGTGTTCACCAGGAGGGGTCCGGATTCCGGATGCTCGCGCAGCCCTTCCCGGCCCACCTGCACCGCGTAGTCCAGGTCCCCGGATACGGCGGCGACGAGGACCGTGTAGGCGTAGTAGACGTCCGACGGCTCGGAGAGGCGGGGCGAGGTCCGGTAGGCCCGGAGCGCCTCCATGGCGTCCGCGGGGCGGTGCGCCTTCAAGAAGAAGATGGCCTTCAGGAGGAGGACCTCGGGATCGTCCGGGCGGGCTTCCTCCGCCTGCGCCAGGGCCTCCAGCGCCTCGTCGAGGCGGCCCAGGAGCTCCAGGGCGACGGCCCGGTTGCGGGCCACCGAATACCCGGTGCGGATCTCGTCCGGCATGGCCGAGAAATGCCGGAGCACCTCTTCGAACTCCCCGCGGCGGAAGGCCATGAGGCCCAGCATGAAGTTGGCGCGGGCCTGCTCGGGGTCCACCGCCAGGGCGGCGTTGAACTCACGAGCGGCATCCTCCATCATGCCGGATCGGTAGAAGGCCACCCCCAGGTTCAGGTGCTGCTGGAGCGCCTCGTCCCCGCCGGTCTCCTGGACGGTGCTCCGCTCCCCCGCCCGGCTCACGAAGCCCGCCTGGATGAGGCCGTAGAGGGCCTTTCCGGTGTCGAACTCGACGAGCCCCGCCTCGTTCATGATCTCGGTCACGGTCCGCACCCCGTCGATGAAGGGGAGGACCTTCCGCTGGTGCCGGGTGAGCTCGACCTCCTCCTCGGCGTCGTCGGGGTGCTTGTCGAGCTGGAAGACCACGTCAAAGGAGGGGATCTTGCGCTCCACCAACGACCACTCGTCCACCCGCCGCGCCCCTTCCATGAGGAGGGCCTCCGGTGGGATGTCCACCAGGAACATGCCCTCCTCGTCCGGACGCTGGTCCGGATCGAAGTGGAAGGAGCCCCGGTCCCAGGTGAAGAGGTTGTAGACCGCTTCCTCGATCTGGAGCTGGATGTAGTGCTGGAGCTTCTCCAGCTCGATGCTGTCCTGCTCCACCAGGATCTCACCCAACCGCTTCCCCCGCTCCACCGCCTGGTGCTCCACGGCCCGGGAGAGATCCTTCCGGGTGATGACGTGGTTGCGCACCAGGATCTCGCCCAGCCGATCGGGGCGGTTCAGGACCGACGCGTGGACGACCCGCCCGTTCTCGAAGTAGATGTAGCCGAAGTTGGAGCGGTCGGTGAGGCTGAGACAGCCCGTCTTCTGACCCATGCCCAGGAGCTGGCAGATGTCGGCTAGACTGACGTCCTGAAGGGCTCCCTCGATGGCCATCAGCGCCGTCCCCGGAGGTCGTGGGAGATCACTCCAGCTCCTCCACCAGGAGCCGGTCCAGCTCGGGCCAGTGGATCACCGCGTTCTCCCGGGAGGGGTACCAGCCGCCGGCGTCGTCGGGGGATCCCTTCGTGGGCTCCACCAGCTCCTCGCCGGGCGCTTCGGGGGCGGTCTCCACCGGGTCGGGGGCGGCTTCGGCCTCGTCCTCGTCGTCCCAAAGACGGCTCACGCTGCGGGCTTCGGAGGCGGTGGGAGTGTCGACGGCATCGTGCGCCAGCAGCGTCAGGTCTCCCACGGTACGGCCGACCTGCACCTCCACGTCCAGCACCAGCCCTCCCTCGAAGCGGGAGCGCAGACGCTCGTCGATGCCCTCGATCCCCGCCGGGGGTCGGTCGGCAGCGAGGAAGACGCGGGCTCCCCGGCGCTTGAGGGCCTCGAAGAGGTGGAAGAACTCGTCCTGGGCCCGCTCGGTGTCGGAGAGGGCTTCCACGCCGTGGACGAGGAGCAGATCCACCGTCCACCATCGTTCCCGCCAGGCGCCGGCCACCCCCTCTCCGAGCGCCCGGATGAAGTCCTGGGCGAAGTCCTCCACCGACGTCACCGCCATGCGGGCGTCGGGCCGCTGGGACTGGAAGCTCCGACCGGCCGCACCCAGGATGCTCCGGACCCCTTCCTGCGAATCGCTCCAGAGGTACAGGGGGTTGTATTCGGGCTTCTCGGCGGTGACGAGCTGCCGGGCCGCCTTCAGCGCCATGGTCGGGACGCCGTCGAGCTGGCTCAGCCCGGGACCCGGTCCGAGACGGGGAAAGGGGCGCTGCCGCTCCTGCACCGAGGTGAGGAGCGTCTCGGCTTCCTCGAGGCGGTCGGGATCGCGGAGAAGGCCCTGGGCCGCCTCGGGCCACGGGTTCTCCAGTTCTTCCAACTCCTCCTCGATGTCCCGCAGCCGCTGGAGCTCGGCCTGGAAGGTCTCGAGCATCGACCTCCATTCCTCGGGCTCCTCCCCTCCCTGGTGCGACGCCAGGCGGTCGGCGACGAAGCCCTCCCGTTCGGCGGCGTCGACGGCATCGCGAAAGGCCCTCCGCCAGGGCGCTTCCTTGGCCTGGACCGTCTCGGCCAGGGACTCGGTGAGATCTTCCATGAAGGAGCCGAACTCGTCGGCCGTGACGGAGGACGCCTCACCTGTGCCCACCAGCGCCGGGATCTCCTCCGGCCCCACCTTGCGTTCCTCCAGGTCCTGGGTGGCGAAGACCTTGTTCAGGGCACCACCGAGCTCGCGGACGTTGCGGAAGGGCGCCCGCGCGATGGCTTCGGCCACACCCTGGTCCAGCTCCTGATCACGCTCGGCGGCCTTTCGTCGGATGATGGCCACCCGGGTCTCGAACTCCGGAGGGGCGATGTCCACGATGAGACCCCCGGCGAACCGGGAGAGGAGCCGGGCGTCCAGGCTGTCGATCTCCGCAGGGGCGCGGTCACTGGCCAGCACGATCTGGCTGCCGGCCTTGGAGAGGTCGTCCAGGGTGCGGAGGAGCATCTCCTGGGCCTCGGCCTGCCCCGCCAGGAACTGGATGTCGTCCAGGAGGAGGATGGAGAGCCCCTCGAAGCGTGCCCGGAAGGCCTCCCGCTCGCCGCGCTCCAGCGCATCCGTGAGCTCCCCCAGGTAGTTCTCCAGCGTCATGTATTCGGCGCTCCGGCCCTCTTCCGCACGGAGCACGTGGTGCGCTACAGCGTTGAGGATGTGGGACTTCCCCAGCCCCGACGCCGAATAGAAGAAGAGGGGGTTGTAGCTGGACCCCGGCGACTCCGCCGCACGGCGCGCCGCCGCGCTGGCCAGCCGGTTGGCCGGACCGACGACGAAGGAGTCGAAGGTGAGTTTCGGATCGAGATCCGTCATGACGGGAGGCTCGGCGCTCCGTCGAGATGAATCGGGCAGGGGAGCCCTAAGTATCGGACGGTGGACGGGTGAGCAAAAGGGCGCGTCTACCCGGCGGAGGGCTCCCCTCGAGCCCACCGTCGGACGGCTGCCAGGTCCTCCGGCAGCGGCGCCTGGAACCGCATACGCTCCCCGGTGCGCGGGTGCTCGAAGACCAGCTCCGCGGCGTGGAGGAACTGCCGGGGGGTCCGCCGCGCCAGCTCTCGGGCCCAGGCCCGTTCCGGCCCGCCCATCCCCTTCTCCCACTGGGCGCCGTACGTCTCGTCCGCCACCACCGGGTGCCCCAGGTGGGCCAGGTGCACCCGGATCTGATGGGTACGACCCGTCTCCAGGGCCAGCGATAGGTAGTCCGCCCGAGCCCAGCGCTCCTTCACCCGGAGGTGGGTCACGGCCCGCTTGCCTCCCTCCACCACCGCCATCCGGGTGCGGTCCGACGGGTCCCGTGCCAGGGGTGCATCCACCGAGCTCCGATCCTCCACCAGATGGCCCCAGGTAGCCGCCTCGTAGAGCCTCTTCACGTGGCGCCGACGGAGGGCATCGGAGAGGTGGTGGTGGGCCAGGTCGTTCTTTGCCACCACCAGGAGCCCCGAGGTGTCCTGGTCCAGACGGTGGACGATGCCCGGACGGAGCCGTCCCCCCACCCCGGAGAGGTTCTCCAGGTGGTGCAGGAGGGCATTCACCATCGTCCCGGAGCGATGCCCCGGCGCAGGGTGCACCACCATCCCCGCCGGCTTGTCCACCACCGCCAGGTCCTCGTCTTCGTAGACGATGCCCAGCGGGATGTCCTCCGGCTCCATGGAGACCTTCTTCGGAGGCGGCACCCGGACCTCCACCACCGTGCCCGGTTCCACCTCCTCGGACTTCTTGGGCTCTCGCCCGTCCACCGTGACGTGGCCCGCGGCGATGAGCTTCTGGATCCGGGTCCGTGAGAGGGTCAGGTGATCCGCCAGGAAGGCGTCCAGACGCCCCTCTCCCTCGGGCCCCACCGGCACGGTGCGGACGTCGCCCTTCCGGGCGTCGGACGGATCCACCACCGAGCCGGCTCCCTCAGTCCTCGGCGACCCGGAGGCCGATCCGCGCCGGGGTGCCGTCCAGGTCCACCTCCCGGTGCTCCGGATAGCCGTCCGCCGCGCCGGCCTCGGCCACCAGCGTCGTGGCCAGCACCTCCCCGGCGATGAACTCGGCGAAGGTCCGCGCGGCGTCGGTGACCTCCTCGGGGCCGGAGATGCCGAGCTCGATGCGGTCAGTGATCTCCAGGCCGGCATCCTTCCGGAGCCGCTGCACCCGGTTCACCAGCTCCCGGGCCATCCCTTCCGCCCGGAGCCCCTCGTCCAACGTCGGATCCAGGGCCACGGTGTAGCGCCCCTCGGTTCGAGCCACCAATTCGCCGGGCGCCTCCTGGAGGATCTCCAGGTCGTCCCGCTCCACCGGGTGCGTGGCCCCCTCCACCTCCACGGTGATCACTCCGCCGTCCCGGAATCGGGTCAGGTCGTCCTGACCCAGGGCCCGGATGGCCTCGGCGGCTTTGGGGGTGTCGCTCCCGAAGCGTGGCCCCAACGAGGCGAAGTTGGGCTTGGCGGTGAAGCGCACCAGCTCCTCGGCGGCGTCCAGGAACTCCACGCCCTTCACGTTGAGCTCCTCCTGGACCACGTCCAGCACCTCCCCTGAGAGCGTCCGTCCACCGGGGAGGACCGCGTGGAGGGTCCGCAGGGGCTGGCGGACCCGGATCTGGACCTCTTCCCGCGCCGCCCGTCCAAGGGAGACCAGGATCCGCGCCGCCTCCATGTCGTCTTCCAGCGCCTCGTCCCGCCCCAGCCCCCGGCCGCCTCCGGCCCCGACGTCGTCGCCGGCGGTGGCCTGGACCTCCGGGAAGCGCGCCAGGTGCACACTCGTCTCCGTCAGGGCCCGGTGCAGCCAGTCCGCCACAAAGGGTGTCACCGGCCCCAGGAGGAGGGCGACGGTCCGCAGCGCCTCCCACAGGGTCCGGAAGGCTGCCCGGGCATCGGCGTCGTCGGTGTTGCCCCAGAAGCGGGCGCGGTTGCGCCGCACGTACCAGTTGGAGAGGTCCTCCACCACGAAATCACCCAGGGCGCGATAGGCCTTGGTGAGCTCGTAGGCCTCCAGCTCGTCCCGCACCTCCGCCACCACCGAATCCAGCTGGGAGAGGAGCCACCGGTCCAGGAGGGGCCGCTCGCCGGCGACCGGATCCTCCTCCGACGGGCTCCACGACTCCACCTCCGCATACATCCGGAAGAAGCGGTAGGTGTTGAAGAGGGTGTCCAGGAACTTCCGGGCGGCCTCGTCCACGCCGTCCGGGTCGAAGCGCTTGGGCACCCAGGGATTGGAGGAGGTGATGAAGTACCACCGGAGGGCGTCGGTGCCGTGGGCGTCGATGGCGTCCCAGGGATTCACCGTGTTGCCCTTGGACTTGGACATCTTCTGGCCCTCGGCGTCCAGGACCAGGTCGTTCACCACCACGTTCCGGTAGGCCGGGCCGCGGCCGAGCATGGTTCCGATGGCCATGAGGCTGTAGAACCAGCCCCGGGTCTGGTCGAGCCCCTCACAGATGAAGTCGGCGGGAAAGTGGGCCTCGAACTCCTCTTCGTGCTCGAAGGGGTAGTGCCACTGGGCGTAGGGCATGGCGCCGGAGTCGAACCAGACGTCCAGCACGCTCTCGCTGCGACGCATGGTGCCCTCGCAGCTCCGGCAGCTCCAGGTCACCTCGTCGATGTAGGGCCGGTGGGGGTCGAAGTCCTCGTCGAGGCCCCCGGCGAGCTCGCCCAGCTCCTCCAGGGAGCCGATCCAGCGGACGTGGTCCTCGTCGGCGTCACAGACCCAGACCGGGAGGGGCGTACCCCAGTAGCGGTCCCGGGACAACGCCCAGTCCACGTTGCCCCGCAGCCAGTCCCCGAAGCGCTTTTCGCCCACCTCCGGTGGGTGCCAGGCCACCTCGTCGTTGTTGGCCAGGAGCTGGTCCTTGAGGGTGGAGGTCGCCGCGAACCAGGTGTCGTGGGCCACGTAGAGGAGCGGCGAGTCGCAGCGCCAGCAGTGCGGGTAGCTGTGCATCATCCGGCGGATGTCGAAGAGCCGGTCGACGGCGCGGAGCTCGTCCACCACCTTCGGGTCCGCGTCCTTCACGAACATCCCCCCCACCACGCCCACGTCGTCGGTGAACCGCCCGGCGTCGTCCAGGGGGTTGAGCATGGGAAGGCCGTGGCGCTGGCCCGCGGCGTAGTCGTCGGCGCCGAAGGCCGGGGCCATGTGGACGATCCCCGTGCCCTCGTCGGCAGAGACGAAGTCCTCCGCCACCACCGTCCAGCCGTTCTGTCGATCATCGGGAGCCGGTACCAGCTCCAGCGGACGACGGTACCGGAGCCCCGCCAGCTCCGAGCCCCGATAGGTCCGCGCCACCTCGGCGTCCTCGCCGAAGTAGTGCTCCACGCGGCCCTCGGCCACGATGAGCCCCCGTCCCTCGTGGGCCACCTCGGCGTAGGTGAGCTCCGGGTGCACCGCCATGCCGGCGTTGGAGGGGACGGTCCAGGGCGTGGTGGTCCAGACCAGGAAGGCCCGCCCGTCCGGCTCGCCGTCGCCGTCCACCACCTCGCCCAGGAAGGTCAGCGAAGGGTCCTCCACGTCCTGATAGCCCTGGGCCACCTCGTGGCTGGAGAGGGCCGTCCCGCAGCGAGGGCAGTACGGCACGCTCTTGTGCCCCCGATAGAGGAGGTCCTTCTCCGCGAGCTGCTTCAGCACCCACCAGACGGACTCGATGTAGTCGGTGTGGAAGGTGACGTACGGCCGCCAGTACTCCAGCCAATAGCCGATGCGCTCGGAGAGGTTCTCCCACTCCTCCTTGTAGGTGAACACCGAATCCCGGCAGACCTCGTTGAACTCGGCGATCCCAAGCGCCTCGATCTCCGGCTTGCCACTGATGTCCAGCTTCTTCTCGGCTTCGATCTCCACCGGGAGGCCGTGGGTGTCCCACCCGGCGATGCGGGTGACCTGACGGCCCTCCATGGCCCGGTACCGGCAGACCAGGTCCTTGATGGTCCGGCTGATGATGTGGTGCAGCCCGGGTCGGCCGTTGGCGGTGGGCGGTCCCTCGTAGAAGACGAAGGGCTCGCCGTCGGCGTTGGCCTCCAGCGTCGCACGGAAGAGGTCCTCGTCGCGCCATCGGGCGAGGACCTCTTCTTCGACCTTCTGGAGGGTGTCGGGAAGCTCGGGATAGGTCATGGAGCGTGAGATCGGGTGGTGTGGGTCGAGGGGTGGGTTGGGAGCCGGACAATCGGCGAGGACTGCTGGGGAGGAAGCCTCGCCGGGTCCCTGGATAGAAAGGTGCTAGAGCTGGGCCACGATGCCGCGGACCAGTCGGCTCAGGTGGGGTTCGGCGGCGGCGGCCGTCTGGATGATGGTCTCTACGTCGGCCTCCTCCAGGGCGTCGGGGAGGCACTGGTCGGTGATGATGGAGAGCCCCAGGACCCGCATCCCCATGTGACGGGCGACGATGACCTCGGGTACGGTGGACATCCCCACCACGTCGGCGCCCAGCGATCGGAGCATCCGGTACTCGGCCCGGGTCTCCAGGTTCGGGCCCGGGACGGCGACGTAGACGCCGCGGTTCAGGCGAAGGCCCTCCGCGAGCGCCACCTCCCGTGCGAGCTGCTGCAGTCCGGGGTCGTAGGGAGCGGACATGTCGGGAAACCGAGGACCCAGCTCGTCGGCGTTCGGCCCGATGAGGGGGTTGTCCCCCAGGAGGTTGATGTGGTCGTCCAGCAGGACCAGTTCCCCCAGCGACCAGAGGGGATTCATGTTGCCGCAGGCGCCGGAGGCCACCAGGACGGTCGCGCCCAGCGCGTGCAGGACGCGCACCGGGAAGGTCACTTCCTGGAGGGAGTAGCCCTCGTAGTGATGGAACCGCCCCTGCATCGCCACCACGGGCGTCCCCTCCAACGTGCCCAGGATCAGGCGCCCTGAATGGGACTCGACCGTGGGTTCGGGAACGCCGGGGACCTCGCCGTAGGGGACCACCGCGTGGGCCTCCACGGCCTCGCCCAGTCCCCCCAGCCCGGTGCCGAGGATGATGCCCACCCGCGGCTCCAGGCCGGAGTAGGCCCGCACCGCCGCCACCCCGGCGTCGATGCGTCGCAGGAGCCCATCCTGTTCGTCGGTCGCGCCCATCCCCTCAGCTCCCGGAGGCGGGGTCGGCGCGATCGTCGGGGTGGTCGAAGTCCAGCCCGAGGGTCTCGTCGTCGTCCTCCACGCCCAGCCCCGCCAGGATGTCCCGGACCTCCTCGGTGGCCGCCGAGACGAGGTCGTCCGTCGCCTCCCCCGCTGCCTCCCCGTCCCCGTCCACCGCCCCGGCCGTCCCCTCGCCAGGGACCGGCGTACCCGCGTCCACGACCTGCGCGGGGTCCACCTCCTCCTGGGGGCCATGGTCCGGGAAGGGTCCGGCGTCCACCTCGTCGGGCAGGGGGTCCCGCTCCTCCACGGGAACCTCACCCTCGGGCTCCCGCCTCGGGGCGCTGGACCGTCGACCTCCCCCCAGATCCAGGTCGATGGCCTTGATCTCCAGCGGCTCCCGCTCCTCCTCCACCTCGCAGACGTCGAGCTCCCGCTCCAGGAGCTGACGGAAGGTCTTGATGAATCGGATGCGGCGCCGCTCCAGCTCTTCCAGCGCGAGCTTCCCGTCGTCGAGGCGGGACTCGGCGTCTCGGACCATGGTCCGGACCTCGGCTTCGGCTTCGGCGACGAGCCGGCGAGCCTCGGTGCGGGCCTCCCCCAGGATGATCTCCGACTCCCGTTCCGCCTGGCTCTTCATCTCCCGGCGGAGTTCCTGGGCGGTGACCAGCGCCTCCTGGACGGCCTGCTCCCTGCCGGCCTGGGACGCCACCTGCTTCTGGAGACCGTCCGTGCGCTCCCGGAGCTGAAGGTTCTCCATGACCAGCTCCTCCATCCGCTCGGCGACCAGCTCCAGGAAGGTGTCGACCTCCTGGGGATCATAGCCCCGAAGGTTCTTCGCGAAATCACCCCGCTTCTTGCGGACGTCCAGTGGCGTCAGGTCGATCATCCGTCTCGCTCCCCAAAGAGTGCCGTGCCGATCCGTACCATGGTGCTCCCCTCCCGGATGGCGATCTCCAGGTCGTTGGTCATTCCCATGGAGAGCTCCGGTCCCACGGCGTCGGTGAGGGAGCGGAGTCGCTCCGAGAGCTCCCGCAGCCGCCGGAACGTTCCCGAGAGCACCGCTTCGTCCTCCGTGTACGGCGCCATGGTCATGAGCCCCTCCACCTCGAGACCCGGAAGCTCCGAGGCTTCGTGGATCCGTTCCAGCGCTGCCTCCCCCTCGAAGCCGCCCTTGCTGTCCTCCCCGGAGGTGTTGACCTGCGCCAGGACCCGCACCGTCCGGTCCGCCTCCGTGGCCACCCGCGAGAGGCGCCGAGCCAGCCGGGGCGAATCCATGGAGTGGATGAGGTCCGAGGCCTCCATCGCCCGCGGCGCCTTCCTCCGCTGGAGGTGCCCGATCATGTGCCAGGTCACGTCGTCCCGCTCGAACTCGCCGATCTTGTGTTCCAGCTCGCCCACCCTGTTCTCCCCCAGGTCGTGCAGGCCGGCCTCCAGCGCAGCCTGCAGCGCCTCCAGCGGATGGCCCTTCGTCACCGCTACCAGGCGCACGTCCCCAGGATCCCGTCCCCCGGCACGGGCGGCCTCGGCCATGCGGTCGCGCAGCGCGGGGAGGTTCTCGGACAGGAGATCGCGGTACATGGAGCCCCATTCTAAGGGAGGGTTCACAGGGTGCCCAGGGAGCCGGTGCGGTCCGGACCGGACCGCACCGGCACAACGAGAAGGACCCCGCCGGGAAGCCCGGCGGGGTCCTTGGGTCCTACAGGTCCCGGGTCCGGACTATCGAACCTGGAAGGTAATCGGGAAGGAGACCCAGACCGGCACCTGCTTGTCCCGGTTCAGCGCCGGCGAGAACTGATAGACGTCTGCCACGTTGAGGGCGGCTTCGTCCAGGGC
>JGI12048J13642_10446177_pt1 | contig 17174 bp, 12 predicted proteins | sample ElkSlonscriptome_16_FD_13642 | JGI IMG/M metagenome (IMG submission 13642)
GCTCGCTTGATCGCCTCCTGCATCTCAGCACTCACCTTTTCCAAAAATCGATTCTGATTTCCTCCCGTGAGGTAAATCAAATCGGCATTCAAAATGGAGTCGATGGGAAAGCTCACTGCTCTAGCAGAATCAAGGTGAATGATCGGTCGATCGGTGAATTCCGCCAATTGCTTCTCGACGTAGAAAAAGGACGTGTCCGGCTCAATGCTCGATTGTGCCAATACCAGCGCATAGCCATCATGGCTCATCGAGATGCGCAGCAGCTCCTTCATCATATCCATTGGCCTTGAGCCACCACCGATGATGAATAATTTGCCATCGGGCCCTGTGCTGATATTTTCTTCAGCAACAGGCTCTACTGTGTTTTCTCCTTGACAGGAAAACAGCAGAAAAGCAATCGTTATGGCTCCGAGTGTTCTCATTCGTCCCACCAAAATCGGTCTTGCATAGTTGGGTTGACGGAAGGAAAATTCTGATTTCTCAGCCGCTCGCTCTGCGGATAGATCAACCTCCTAGGAATTTCACCATTGGGATTAGATCCTGAAATCCCGCCGTCATTGGGTTCGAGAGCCGGATAACCGGTTCGACGGAAGTCGGCCCAAGGTTCAGGAGTGGTGAAAAGGGCAATGTACTTTTCTCTGATAATGATCTCTAGATCTCCTTCAAATGATCCCGTGAGATTTGTGTTATCTACTAAATAACTGTTAATCTGTTCCTGCGTAATCTCACCTGCGGAAATCTCATCCATAGAAATACTTACTGCTTCTCTCAAAGCAGATTGTGCTCCGGGCGTGTCTGAATTTCTCAGACGAGCCTCTGCTAATAGAAAGAGCTGTTCTAGATATCCCGCTAGTTCTACGGGTGACTCCGGTGACGCAAAATAATCCCCTGGTTTTCGTTGACCACCGGTAAAGAGCAAAACCTCAAATGCAAAGTCGATCCTTGGATCACTGAGGGATTCCATCAAATCAATATAATATTGATCGATAATCATGGTCTCATTGGTTTCAAAGAATGCATTGACGGGATTGATGTCTTCACCTGTTCCCAAATAAGGATACTCAAAGTCTTGAACAGTCGAAGTAAAAGCCCGAGACAAATAGATCAGTGCTTCTCCGGCTACATTCGGGTTCCGTTTGGTTGTGTGCATGAGGTAACGAGCCTTGAGCAAATTTGCCGTGGCTATCCAATTCGCTAGATTTCCATTGTAAATAATATCATCAGGCCCAGGCGTGAAGATGCTCTCTTCCTCTTCAAGGAGCGCGATAGCTTCATCCAAGAGAAGCTGTATCTGACCATATATTACTTCTTGAGAATCATACTCAGGGTTAATGGCATCAGGACCCAATGCCGACTCGAAATAAGGAACATCCCCCCATGTATCTGTCAGAATTCCAAATGCCTGAGCTTGCAACACTTTTGCAACTCCGGCATAGTGTGGTGAGCCCTCTTGGATGGCACGGTCTTCAATAATTTTCAAATTCACAACAGAAGAAACATAGATATCATTCCATCCATTTCCAACGAATAATTCGCTCGGATTGTACCGATCAAATTCCTGAGGACGGCCGCTAATTCCTTCCATATGCTGTGAAAAAATGTTGTTGATCCTAAAAAGTTGTCCACCTTGTATGTCGGCCAAAGCTTTTTGAGTAGGAGGAAGTAGCGTGCTCAGAGGAACCTCAGTAGGAACATTTGGATTTTCATTGATCTCTTCCAAATTACACGAAACGGTAACAAGGATAAAGGCGAATAAGTAGATAAATTTTTTCATGTCTATAATGTTACAGTTAGGTTAAACCCATAGCTGCGGGTATTGGGATTATTGAAATAATCTCGCCCAAAAGCGTTGGAACCACCACCAAGGGAGGTCTCAGGATCGATACCCGAATAGTTTGTAATCAAGAATAGGTTCCTGGCGGTAAGGCTGAATGAAGCTCTTTCAATACCGATTCTATTCAAAAAGGCCGGTGAGAAATTGTAAGTCAGTGAAATGTCTCTCATTCTGACCCAGTTTACCTCTTCAACAAACTCTTCAGAAACATTGACCAATCCGTAATTTCGGTAGAGTTCCTCTCTTCGTATGGCAACATCGTTGGCTTGACCTGCGTCCTCGCCACCGGCAAAGACTCCATCGTATATAAATTCTTCATCACGATCTTTTGTGTCTTCATGTGTACCCAGAGAAGTCATGACAGCTCGCGTCCCATTATAGACATCCCCACCCTTTCGGATGTCTAACAGAAAAGTTAATTCCCAATTTCGCCAACCAATATTGTTGCGCCAGCCAATAGTAAAATCCGGATTTGGATCGCCGATAATTTCACCTTCTAGCGCGGCTATTGGTCGACCAAGAGTGTCAACAAGCACGGCTCCGTTCGAATCTCTGTCCCAAACGGAACCAAAAAGAACTCCGTATTGCTCGCCAACCACTACTCGACTTTGCGTACTTGCTAGTCCATTACTTGGCAAAGCGATATTATCGAGGCCGTCAGTCAATTTGATTACTTCACTTCTGTTCCGGGTGAAATTGAGTGAAGTGTTCCACCAAACTTTATTGGGCTTAGAAACTTCTCGCTCAATCACATTCACATTCACTAAAGCCTCAATCCCTTGATTTTCAATCTCACCAATATTCGTAATAACAGAAGAATATCCAGTCGAATTGGCAATCGGTATTTGAACGATCTGATCAATCGAAGAAGTACGGTAATACGTAAGATCCAGGCCTACTCTGTTGTTTCTCGTTCGAACATCTGTACCAATTTCAAATGAACGGGTAAACTCAGGGTTCAGCTCATTATTACCGATAACCGAAGTTGGGAAGTAAGACAATTGACCTTGGGTGGATCCTCCGCTTACGAAGAAGTTGCTCGTGAGGTACGAAGCAAAAGCATCGTTTCCAGTCACCGCGTAGCTACCTCTAAGCTTTACATATTCGATCACGCCCAAGTCTACCATTTCGGTAGGAACAAAACCCAGACTTACCGAAGGATAGAAAAACGAATTATTGTCGGCAGGCAGGGTGCTTGACCAATCGTTTCTCCCCGTTAAGGTCAAGTAATACGTTCGTTTGTAATCGAAAGAAAAATCTCCGAACAATCCTACGATTCTTCTTCGATCGAGAAAATCGTCGGCCGTAACGTTAATCGAAGCGACATTGGACATATCGTAGAAATTATCCACCACGAAGTCAAAGCCATCGACAACGTAGGAAGTCGAATTAAAATCTTGAAAACTGTGCCCTACGATGTATTGTGCGTTGAAATCAGAAGCAATTTCGTGGTCAACTGTTACGATCAGATCATTGGTAATATTTCGTTGGTTGAAGGTTTCGTCAAAGATAGCCCCACCGAGATCGGTGAACTCATTGGACTGGCGATCCCAATAGCTCTTTCGTTGCTCTGAATACGTGTCAACACCCGTTCGGTTCATTACATTCATCCATTCAAACGGTTGCCAATTAGCTTCAACGAATCCAATCAATCGATTAAGTGTTTCTTCGTTTCGGTTCTTATTAACCGACCAATAAGGGTTGTCATAAGCTCCGTGGTAAGTACGCTGGGTTCCATCGGGAAGCATCCAAGCCGCCTCATCACTTACAGGATCGTCGGTACCGTTTGTCAAATCATACGATGGTGGTGTGCGCATAAGCCCCAACATTACACCTGAGAGGTTGCTACCACGCTGCGCTCGATCCGCTTTGCTCGTGATGTAATTGGCGCTGGCACGCACTCTCAATTTTTCACTTACTTGGGTTGTCCCGGTCAAGCGAATACTAGTCCGATTGAATTCCGTAAGAGGAATAATTCCCGTTTGCCTCAAGTCTGCCAGACCGAGGTAAAAAGAAGACTTGTCACTTCCTCCCGTTATGCTGAGACTATTGTTGAGGGTGACGCCCGTTTGAAAAAAGTTTTCGGAATTGTCAAAACTCCTAGCTCTTGATGTTGCAGTAGAATCAGAGCCTGGCACCAAGAAGTCATCGTTGAAGGAAGAATTGAACATCGTGTCAATCCTAGGACCCCAAGAAAAGTTGGAGGTTGGACTAAACATATTGTCACGATTTTCGCCGCCCTGAGCGAAAATGTCTTGTTTTTGAGGAAGTTTATTCACCACATCAAAAGTGGTGGTTGAGCTAAAGGTCACTTTTGTTTTTCCTTTCTTTCCCTGTTTGGTATTGATGATGATCGCCCCGTTTGAGGCTCTAAGACCATAAAGAACAGAGGCCGCACCACCTTTTAGTACGGTCATACTCTCGATGTCATTCGGATCGATGTCGATGGCGCGATTGGCCTGATCGGTAAAGTTGGAGCCGCGGTAGCTGTTATCTATCGGAATTCCATCGATCACGTAGAGCGGTTCGTTGTTTCCATTGATGGAAGTATTTCCACGTATCCTCACCGCAGATGAGGCCCCGGGGCTACCCGAAGTCGAAGTGACCTGCACTCCCGCCACCTTCGAATTTAAAGCGTTTACGATGTTGGTTTCTCGCGATTTCATGATCTCATCGCTTTCGACCTCGGTTATTGAATAGCCCAGCTTTCGCTTGTCTTTTTCGATCCCGATGGCTGTCACTACCACCTCACCTAGTAACTCTTGATCGGGCTGAAGGGATGCGTTGATAATCGTCTGTCCGCCAATCGGCTTTACCAGAATTTTATATCCAAGGAATCGAAATTCGAGGGTGTCATTTTGAATCTCCTCTTTGGTCAACTCCAGATTATAGGTTCCGTCAAGAGTCGTGGGAACTCCCTTGGTGGTACCTTTTAAGACAACCGAAACGCCCGGCAGAGCTTCACCTGTTTGGGCGTCGGTTACTTTTCCTGTGATTGACTGCTGCGCTAAACCCGAAACGGAAAATAAGGTTAGGCACAGCAACGCAACGAAGGCGTTAAATAATTTCATGATGAGAAAATTGAGTGTTAATTGTTAGAATAGAATTACCGAGAAAATGGTACGACTAACAATCAAAGATCGGCTGCAGATTGCGGAGAGCAATTGGCTTATGCGTGGAGTAGTATGTTGATCCTATTTTCATTTGCTTTTCGCCAATGACTCCCCAATATTAAATTTTTTCATTCGTTCCTGCAAGGATTTTTTATTCTTCAGATTACCACTCCAAAAAAATTCTCTTGCGATCTTCAGCTCGATTTATTTATATTTGACCTCGATGTACTTTGTAAATCACCTTCCTTTCAAGCCGCTTCACAGGCTTAATTTGCAGCCAATCTTCGACTGCTAGTACACCTCTTTTTTTCGGGGATAACCCCGCCATTTATTCCTATTTCTTTTACTCACTTAATACTTTTACTATGAACAAAGTTTACTTACTCGCTTTGGCGATTTTTGGGTTTGGCACAATGCAAGCTCAAGTTTTTTTTGACGACTTTGAGGACAATAGCCTCGAAGGATACACGCTTTACAATTTGGATGGCCTAACGCCTGATGATCCTGATTTGGAAAACATGGCAGATAGCGCGTGGACCATTAAAAACATTACTTCTCAAGGTTGGGAATATGGTCTGTCTGCCTTCTCAGTTTCTTGGTATGAAAATGATGAAGGTCCGAGCGACGATTGGTTGGTGACTCCGGCGATCACCATCGGTGAAGGTGCCATTTTGGAATGGGATGCCATGGCGATCACGTCAAGCGGCCTTTTCAGAGATCGCTATCAAGTATTTATCAGCAATAGTCCTGAGCTGGATGAGCTCGGACTTTTGGCCCCTGAGTTTACTATGGGCGATACGGGAGAAGTTGATTTTCCGATTCACCGAACACTCGATCTTGGCGCTTTAGGTTATGCCAATGAAACTATCTACGTGGCGTTTCGAAATAATACGCAGCCCTTCGTTCCAGGTGGCGGAGATGGCCCCGGAAACGGAGGAAACGAATTGGCCATTGACAATATCGAAGTCAATGACAATACAACCGTGAGTACAACTGACAATACCGCATTTGAATATGCTCGCGTACAACCAAACCCCGTTCAGGGAGAATCCATTAATTTGATATTTTCGCTGAAAAATGCCGAAACCGTATCTATAGAAGTAATGGATATTACGGGAAAAGTACAACAGGTTATTGCAGGTAGTGACTTGCCTGCAGGCCAATCTCAAATCGCGATTGACCGAAACGGCATGTCTCAGGGGATCTACTTCATTCGCCTCCGAGCGAATGAAACTGTATCTGTGATTAAGACGATTTTAAATTAAGCACCAAAAATAACTAAGGGGCGTAACCCAAAAGGTTGCGCCCCGTTTTTATTCCATATGAAAGAATATTCGCTTGCGATACACGGAGGGGCAGGAACGATTTTAAAATCGGCCATGACCGAAAAAAAGGAAAAACGATACCATAGAGCTTTAAAGAACTCGCTTAAAGCGGGAGAGAAAATTTTGGAGAAAGGTGGAACAGCCTTAGATGCGGTGGAAGCGGCTGTGGCAGTCATGGAGGATTCAGAACTTTTTAATGCAGGAAAGGGATCGGTTTTTACCCACGACGGCGACCACGAGATGGATGCATCCATTATGGATGGAAGCGATAGAAGCGCGGGAGCAGTGGCAGGTGTAAAGCGAGTTAAAAATCCGATACAGCTTTGCAAAGAAATAATGCATCATTGTGAACATGTCTTTCTTATTGGCCAAGGAGCTGAAGATTTTGCCGAATTGAGAAAAATGGAACTCGAATCGAAAGACTATTTTTCTACCGAATATCGATTCAGTCAACTGGAAAAGATTCGTGATACGCACCAAACCCTGCTAGATCATTCAGATCACGAATTGAAAAAATTTGGAACCGTAGGTGCCGTAGCCCGAGATCAAAACGGGAATTTGGCAGCAGCCACATCTACGGGAGGTATCACCAATAAGCGCTACATGCGCGTAGGTGACACATCAATAATCGGCTCGGGGACCTACGCTGAAAATGGCGTGTGTGCCATTTCGTCAACCGGCTGGGGTGAATATTACATCAGAGCTGTAGCGGCCTATGACGTAGCAGCCATGATGAAATACGGCAGTAAGTCTTTGCAAGAAGCAGCCTCGGAAGTAATCAATAATATCATTCCTAAAATGGGAGGTGACGGCGGAATGATCGGTGTTGATGCCGACGGAAACATTGTTATGCCTTTTAACACTGAAGGGATGTACAGAGGTTTTGCTAAATCGACGGGCGAGATGAAAACGGATATCTACGCCTGAATCTAAAGCATGGATGATCCTCGGGACCTATCGTCGCCGAACTTTCGATTGAAGGTGAAGTTAATCCCGAAATGAACCCGAAGATCCACAGGAGAAGCCGGTAATACTAAAGTAGTTTTGTCAGTCGGATCATCTTCGTCTATGATGGTAACTTCAGCCAAAGGTGCAACGGCGAAGTTTTCAACTAGTGCATAGATTTGGAAAAAGCCTGCGTTCAGAGATAGTCCTCCACCAAATGTCAACGGCAAATCTTTAGCCTTTGTAAGGTGAACACCCGCTTGGATGGAATTCCAAAACATATGGTTATAACCTAGTGAAGCTTGAAACCGCGTAAAGCTTTCTCCCAGACCATGGGCTACATTGCACCAAGCCGTTCCTTTAGATTTTTCTTTTTCCAATACAGTATACGATGCACCGTATCGCATAAAACCGTTCAATCCTGTACTAAATGATTCTTCGGTTTCTTCAAAATTGAACGTCTCTTCCAACTCGGTGAGAAGGCTGTCCGCCTCGTTTTGAAATTCTTCGCCAAAGTCAATGTTTTCTTCAAAAAGGAACTCAGTTAAGTCTACGCCATCGAAGGCAAAACTTGCATCATCAGTCGTGTAGTTTTTCACATCATCCTTCCATCGGATGAAGCCAATGTCATGCGCGGAAATTTGCAATTGCAGCTTCTCAATCGGGCGGTAGGTTCCGCCCAAATCAAAAGCAAACCCCGTGTTCTTTTTCTGCAATAAATACTCTTCAATGTCCACGTCTTCGTCACCGGAAACCAGTGCATTGATGCCTGAGGTGTTGAGATCAAACTGACCCGATGAAGTCAATTCATAGGTGTTTGGATCCGTTCGAAGCTTCAAGGAAGAACTCTCTGTTTGGATGACTTCCATACCGTAGAGGTATTTCAATGTTACTCCGGCATTTATCTTATCGGTAAATTCTCTGTTGAAACCAACGGCATATTCTCGATAATGAATAGCATCCAAAGCCAAGTTTGTGAAGTTGGCGGTGTTGTCATCAAATTGATAGGATCCAACATTTCCGTAAACAGCCAACCGAAAAATATCCGCAGGAATATTCAGGCGAGCTTCCAACCTTTCGCTTGCGCGTATGTGAATGTAATTCTTGTTAAAGCGCACACCAATGTGAAACAATTCAACCCCTTGACGCTGTGAGGTGGTCGCCTCATCTTTTATAGCGGATAGAATCGATTCAGGCGACAAAACAGAACTGCCGTCGTCAACGTAGTTTTCAGGATTGATCCAGTTGTTTCCGTGTTGCACATATGTATTTCCAAGAGCAGGAAAGGCAATATTAATTTTAGCCTTCGGCTGAAAAGCCGGATTGGCATAAATGCGTTGCGGCACCAGATCAAGCTGACCGATTTGTCCACTCATTTGTGCTTGCGCCTGAGCCGTGAAAAAGATGGCGATAAGGAGAACTATACGTTTCATCTTATTACAGTTCAAGGTTGAAAATTGCTTTGGCCGCCAGGTTGACTTCAATAAAGTTTTCAGGATAAAGCCTTATAGCCTGGGCATTGTTTCCCGTCGTATAACCAAAAACCTCGACGCGCACTTGTGTGACATTTTCCAAAGCGTTTATGCGTTCACGCGGAATCGAAACATCGATTCGCGCATTCGATTCGCCTATCACCCGACCATGATTCGGAGTGCCCATAGGAGCGGATAAATCGACCGGTGCAGCGGGTACCACAATTGACGGCTCGGCAAAAAGGGAGTCAATACGATTAAAGTTATCGTCCATAAATACCAGTTGCACGCCCGCCTCCACAGGAAGAGCATTTCTTATAAAAAGTCGTACATCAAGCTGTTCAATTTCTTGGATGTCATCGGCAGATTCTACCAAATCACCAAAGTCAATTTCAGTGGTATCGGTTAGTCCGAAATCTTGAATGGATCCATAAACAGGAAGTTCAACTTCAAAATTCACGTCGAGCGAAGTCCCTTGACTTATAAAGTTGGATTGATCATTTTCGGGATTAATTTCCAATTGTATTTCACCTCTCACTTGGTTTGGCTTAAAATCCATTAAGTAGGTGAGCGAGGGACTTATACTTCCATTGTCAATTTGAACTTCACTGAGTCCTACATCCCCGGGTGAGGGAGCGGGAGCCACTACAGGCAATGGATCGATTTGTGACTCGGGTATTACAAGAGTGTCACCATCATTATTCTCTCCTACTATTCGGGTGATAACAGGTCTCACGCCGATACCATATCCATTAAAAAAGAAGAGGTTTAATTTAGGGTCTTCCAGTAGAATACTGCCCTGAAACTCATCATCGAAAATGCTAATGTTGGCCTTTTGCTCCTCCAAGGCGATAGTGCGTGGGGCAATATATCCTCCCGCTGAAGCAATGGAAAAATCATTGAGTGCAATATCAAATGATACCTCGTCGGGATATGTTCCGCCATCGTCTGTAAGTGTAAAATTAAAAACGATACGTAAACCGTTATTATACTGCTCATCTGAGCGTAAACGAAAGAGGAGGTTCGTAAAATCCTCCTCAACACTAACCGCGATTGGTGGGGATTGATCAGAAAAACTCACACTAAAAATGGTCTCTCCGTTGAAGGGATCCAAGATTAAAATCTGCCCGTTTAAGGGAATTGAACCATCTGAATTAATCACAAACGCCAAGTCGCCCGAAGCGAATCGAATCGAATCCAATCGGTCATTTCCAAAATCAAACTCATAAATCTCATCCTGCTCTACCGTAACCGAACCGAAGTTTACCAAATTAGAAATTTCCGATGCACCTATCTCATATACATCCTCAATGCTTTGATTATCCAAAGAGAGATAACGATCCGCTGATATCGACTCTAAAGAGTCCTCGTAGACCAAAGTCAAAACGCCATCATCGTCGGTTGTAACTAAACCTTCTTCATCGAATCTTTCAATAACGTCTTCAGCGTATATCGTAGCTTTGGCTAATGGAATTCCGAATTCGGGGGAGATGGAAGAGTCGATCTCCCGTACTTCAATTTTCTCTTTCACACAAGAGGTGATGAGCAAAAAAAGCACAAGGGATGAAATAAGATTTTTCACGATGCGAGGCATTAAGGTTATCCCAATTTTACTAAAAACTTTGGTTTTACAGTAGGAGTACGTCCAAAGAGCATAATGGTTTCTTAGTTTTGCGCCGAGAAAGCACTTATGAAGAGAAAGATTTTTTGGGTGGCCCTCATGTCGATCAGCTTATCGACTTCCGGTCAAATCACCTTTCCCGAAAAGGGAATTTCAGAAAAGGACAATTTACATTACCTCATCCAAGGCGCCACGCTTCATATAGAACCGGGGCTTACCGAAGTAGGCAACATTCTTTTCTACAAAGGAAAAATTGAAGCCATCGGAGATCTCCAAATGGAGAATGTACCTGCCAATACGGTAATCTACAATCGGGAAGGGAAACACATCTACCCCTCTTTCATTGAACTCAATTCGTCATATGGCCTTCCGGAAATAAAGAAGAAAAAGTCGACAAGAGGTCCTGATTACGAAAGGGAGAAAAACACAGGAACCTATTGGAACGAGGCCTTTCATCCGGAAGTGAACGCACGGAAATATTTTCAGCCCGATAAAAAGAAAGCAGAAAGCCTCTTGAAAATGGGATTCGGAATTGCGCTGACCCATCAACAAGATGGAATCGGCAGAGGGACATCATCGCTGGTCTTAATCGGTGAGGGTAAAGCAAACGAAATGATGCTCGCTGAAAAAGGAGCTCAGCATTTTTCCTTTAAAAAAGGCAGTAGCTCACAAGATTATCCGTCGAGTTTGATGGGAGCCATTGCTTTAATCCGACAGGCTTTTTACGATGCGGAGTGGTATGAATCCGAAGAGCGATCAGAAACAAATGTTTCGCTTCAGGCCCTGATTGATAATAAGAATCTTCCCATTCTATTTGAAGCTGAAGAAGCGAATGACATCATTCGAATTCAGCGAATTGCAGATGAGTTTGGACTAAAAGTCTTCGTGGTTGGAGATGGAGATTCGTACGCTGTGGTCGATGAATTCGACGAATCGATAGGGGGTATAATCGCTCCGCTCGATTTTGCAAAACCTTTTGACATGAGTGATCCTGAACTAAGCCGTTATGTATCGCAGAAGGACCTCATGCATTGGGAAAGAGCACCCTTTAATCCGCGCTTCATTTCCAAATCCTCGGCTTCTCTTTTCCTTTCGGGAAATGGGATAGAGAAAGAAGCTCAGTTCTTTAAAAATCTGCGTGTGGCAGTAGAGAAAGGTCTGAGCGAACAGGCCGCACTGGCTGCACTTACTACTCAACCTGCTGAGCTTTTGGGTAATGAAAAAATAGGAAAATTGGCTCAAGGGTTTTTGGCCAATTTCTTTATTACAGATAAAGAAATCTTTTCTGAAAAATCTCCGCAGGTCTTGGAGCATTGGGTAAAAGGGAAGAAGAACACAATCAAGGATATCGATGAAATTGCCTTCGAGGGAAATTACGATCTCAACATCGCCGACACTTACTACAAGCTAAGCTTGAAAGGTAAGGACAAGTTGAAGGCCAATGTCGAATTAATTCAAGATGGAGACACCCTTAAGTCGAAGGCTGCGTTTTCTCATCAAGGAAATGAAGTCGTGCTGGCTTTTGATGATCCCGAGGGAAACGGCCGTTTTCGACTTTCAGCCACAAGCCTCACCAATAATAGAATTTGGGATGGACGCGGAATTAATCCTTTTGGAAAGGAAATTTTGTGGTCAGCCATTCGCATTAAGTCCAAGGAAATAGAAAGCCCATCAGATACTGCCACTGCTGACAGTGTTCCACCACTGCCCGGGATGCTATTCCCACTGACGGCATATGGACAAGACTCCTTGCCCGGGGCAAAGACGATCCTGATTCGCAATGCTACTGTTTGGACATTAAACGAAAATGGGATTTTGAAGAATGCCGACGTTCTGATTTCCAATGGAAAAATCAAAGCGGTTGGCAAAAGTCTGGATGTGACTGAAATCGAAGATGTCGATACCATAGATGGATCGGGCATGCACGTAACACCCGGTATCATCGATGAGCATAGCCACATTGCAATAACAAGAGGGGTGAACGAAGGCACTCAATCAAGTACGGCTGAAGTTCGCATAGCCGACGCGGTTTCGCCAAACGATATAAACATCTACCGTCAATTGGCGGGTGGAGTAACAACTTCTCAACTGCTTCATGGCTCGGCCAATCCTATCGGCGGGCAATCAGCAATAATCAAATTGCGCTGGGGTGAAGACATGAACGATATGCTTTTTGAAGAAGCCCCCGGTTTCGTCAAGTTTGCCCTGGGCGAAAACGTTAAACAATCGAACTGGGGAGATGCATACAATGAACGCTATCCGCAAACCCGTATGGGTGTTGAACAGTTTTTCTATGATTCTTTTTACCGAGCCAAAGAATACGGGGAATTGAAAAAAATCCATGAGGCATCGGCTAAATCCAAGAAAAAACAGAAGCGCAAAAAGGAGAAGGGAGAGGAGACAAAACCCTTCCGAACAGATATCGAGCTGGAAGCTCTTTTGGAAATTCTCAATAGCGAACGATTCATTACCTGCCACTCTTATGTGCAGAGCGAGATAAATATGTTGATGCACGTGGCGGATAGCATGGGCTTTACACTGAACACCTTCACACACATTTTGGAGGGCTATAAAGTGGCCGACAAAATGAAGCAGCATGGAGCTTCTGCTTCCACCTTCAGCGATTGGTGGGCCTACAAATACGAGGTGAAAGATGCCATTCCCCATAATGCATCGATTCTCAACCAAATGGGTGTGACCACAGCTATTAATTCGGATGATGCCGAAATGGGTCGACGACTCAATCAGGAAGCGGCTAAAGGCATGCGCTACGGCGGAATGACGGATGAGGATGCACTCAAAATGGTGACCCTCAACCCGGCTATAATTCTTCACATCGACGAATATGTCGGAAGTATTTCGGAAGGAAAAGATGCTGATTTGGTCATTTGGAATGATCACCCGCTCTCAGTCTATGCCAAGGCGATGAAGACTTTTGTAGATGGTAAAATCTACTTCGATCGCGACGATATGGAGCTGAGAAAAGTGCGTGACGAAATTGAAAGAAACAGAATAGCAGAAGAAATGGCTGCAGCAGCCGAAAATGGTGCGAGCATGAAGAAGCCAAAACGTAAAATGGAAAGATACTACCACTGTGATACGAAGGAATAGCATACTTGCACTCTTGGGAATTCTTCTTGCCTTTCCACTTTGTGGACAAGTAGAAAACAGAAGCGTCATTTATACCGGCGGAAAAATCTTTACCGCAGCCGGAAAGGTTTATGAGATTGGGGCCATCGGCGTAAAGGCAGACACCATAGCCTTTGTAGGCCCTGCATCAGACGCCGTAATCTCTGATTACGAGAGAGTAGAAGATCTCGATGGTAGGCACGTCTACCCCGGATTGATTGCCACAAATACGACTTTAGGCTTGACCGAAATTTTCGCCGTTCGCGCTACACGCGATTACCGCGAGGTGGGAGATATGAATCCCAATGTTCGCAGTATCATCGCTTACAATGCCGAAAGCGATATTACAGCCACGGTATTGGAAAACGGGGTGCTGTTCGCACAGGTATGTCCGCGCGGAGGTACCATCTCAGGCACTTCATCGGTGGTGAAACTCAAGGGCTGGAATTGGGAGGATGCCGCTTATGAAATGGATGAAGGCATACACATGGATTGGCCGCGAATGTTTAAGCGAAAAGGAGAACGGGACGATCCTCGTGAATACGAAGCAGATGAAAAATATGCCGAAAAGGTAAACGAGCTCAAAGCCTTTTTCTCTTCAGCGAAAGCATACGGCAACAACAAGTATCCCTTGGAGAGAGACCTGCGCTACGAGGCAATGAAAGGTGTTTTTGATGGAACGAAGCGCCTTTATATCTCTGCTGATTTCATCAAAGAAATCCGCGAAGTGATCGCCTTTAAAAGAGAGTTAGACATTCCCAAAGTGACCATTGTAGGGGGGTACGATTCCCATCGAGTAGCTGATTTGCTGATAGAAAATGAGATAAGCGTTTTGGTAAGACGTGTAATAAGTCTGCCACGATTAGCCGAAGATCATATTGATGCTTCTTTTCGTTTGGCTTCCGAGCTCGAAGAAGCAGGAGTGCTTTTTGCTTTTCAAATGGATGGCGATATGGAGCCTATCCAAAACAGGAACATCGCTTTTGCCGCAGGCGTGGCTATTGCCAATGGTCTGGAAAGAGAGGCCGCCCTGAAGGCCATTACCATTAATGCAGCAAAGATTTTGGGAATTGACGATCGGACGGGTAGCCTGGAAGTCGGCAAGGAGGCAAACTTCATTATGACCGAAGGCGATCTCTTTGAAATTAGAAGCGGAGCTGTACACAGGCGCTACCTGAAAGGCCAACTGATTGATACCGAAAATCGGCAAAACGATCTTTATTTGAAGTACCTGAGAAAATATGATTTACCCGATGTGGAGGGAAAACCTTAATTTTGGGTAAATCCGAAAAGATTATGGCAAAGAAAAATCCTACTGAGAAATGGGTTCTGATGACTGAACTCAACGGCGAACCCTTGCTTCATCACTTCAAGTTGTCAAATTTCGGTAATGTGGTGAAAATGAAAAAAGGAGAAGGTCCGGAGGAACCCTTTTACCCTAAGACTATTTTGGGTTACCAATACATTTCCTTCACAACCAGAAAGGGATCCAGAGAAACAATTTATTTGCACAGGTTGGTGGCCGAATTCTTTATAGAAAACCGAAATCCCAAAGCTGAATTTGTTATTCACAAGGACTATAAAAGAGAAAACAATCGATTCGATAACCTGAAATGGGTTACTAAATCCGAACTAAAGAAACATCGATCGGTGAAAGCCGGAAGGCTTCCCGGTAAGTCAAACAGCAGAACCAAAGCGATTAAGGATAAGGCACCCGTAGACGAAAGCAGGGACGCTATGAACTACGAGTTGCGACGTTTAGCAAGCGACGTTGTGAATGTGGCTCATTAAATTAAACCATTTCGTATTGGCAACGTCCAAGATTAAAATCAACTGATTATGAAAAACACAATTTTAACTTTCGCCTTACTTCTCGGAATTGGTTTGAACGTGAACGCTCAAAATGGAACGGAGCGTCAAAAGCCGGATGCAAAGACGATGACAGAAAAAATGAAATCTCGTTTAGAGCTGACAGACCAGCAGTATAAAGCTGTTTATACAGCCAATGAAGAGATGATTAAAAAGATGGAAGAAGCAGGTGGCAGAGAAGCTGATCGCACAGAGGCAAATGCAATCAAAAAAGAACACTTGCTGAAATTGAATGAGGTTTTGACACCTGAACAAATGGAAAAAGTAAAATCCCGTCAAGAAAAAAGAGCTGTACAGAGAAAAAAATCAAGTGTAAAACAGACAGACCAATAATCTCTTCAAAAAAGCCGCAATTCACGCGGCTTTTTTTAATACCCCAATCTTTCCCTAACCTTAGCGATAACGCCACGAGCCACAACTCGCGCTTTATCAGCCCCGTGGGCCAAGTGATCTTCGAGCTCGGTCGGGTGATTCATTAGTCGATCGTATTCTTCGCGCTCTTCACCAAATCTCTCTAAGATCAATTCAAAAAGGGCCTGCTTGGCGTGACCATATCCAAAGCCGCCTGCCTCATATTTCTCGCGCATATCAGCTATTTGATCCGCCTCAGCCATTGTTTTGTAAATGTTGAAGACATTACAAGTATCGGGGTCCTTGGGCTCTTCCAATTCCTTACTATCGGTAATGATCTTCATAACATTCTTTCGAAGCTTTTTGTCCGGTTGAAAAATGTCGATGTAATTGCCGTAGCTTTTACTCATCTTCTGACCATCAGTACCCGGTATGTACATAGTCTCTTCCTTGACTCGTGCTTCAGGTACCAAAAGCGTCTCCCCCACTTGATGGTTGAATGAACCGGCGATATCGCGTGTCATTTCCAAATGTTGAAGCTGGTCTTTACCCACAGGCACGATCTCGGCATCGTAAAGCAGGATATCTGCAGCCATCAAGACGGGATATGTGAAAAGTCCGGCATTTACATCAGCCAAGCGCTCACTTTTGTCCTTAAAACTATGAGCATTAGCCAGCATCGGAAAAGGGGTAAAGCAGTTGAGGTACCAAGTCAGTTCGGCCACCTCAGTAATATCACTCTGTCGGTAGAAGGTGTTTCGCTCGGTATCTAATCCAAAGGCAAGCCAAGCTGCAGCGACGGATCGCACATTACTTTTTCGTAGCTCTGCATCTTTGATGGTAGTCAATGAATGCAAATCGGCAATGAACAGAAATGCCTCATTGTTGCCCTCGTTTGCCAGTTGAATGGCGGGTTTTATCGCACCCAGTATATTTCCCAAATGAGGTATTCCCGTACTTTGTATTCCCGTTAAGATTCTAGCCATAATGCGGGCAAATTTAGGTATTTCAGCGGCTTGTCACCGGGTGTATGAATTCCACCTGATGTGAAGTTGTAAATCCTTAAATTTGCAGCCATGAACGTGGACTACGAACTCATCGATAAATTGGCTCGTCTCTCCAAATTGGAATTTGACGAAGCAACCAAAGAAGGAATTAAGAAGGACCTTACCCGAATGCTCGATTTTGTGGAGCAACTAAATGAGCTCGATACGGATGGAGTAGAACCCTTGATTCACGTAAATGAGGAGATGAACAAGTTTCGAGAGGACGAGGTAACCGAAGAGCTTTCTCAAAAAGAAGCACTAAAAAATGCTCCCAAGCACGATGGGTTTTATTTCAAAGTTCCCAAGGTGGTCGAAAACACCGATGAAAACTAAAAATGCCCGCTTTCGCAGGCACTTTAATTTTCAATCTGAGCTTAAATATTCCGATCAGGTCTTGATAAACAGACCTACGGCAAAAGGATAAACATCATCTGTATTTTCGTTATCAAATAGAGGTAGCAGCCCTACC
>JGI12048J13642_10001976_pt1 | contig 17163 bp, 19 predicted proteins | sample ElkSlonscriptome_16_FD_13642 | JGI IMG/M metagenome (IMG submission 13642)
GGGGGAGGGGGGCGGGTGATTGTGGCGGCCGTCGTGGTTGGGCTGGGGCGGCGTAGCGGCGGTTGCGGCGAGGCGCCGCTCCTACTGGAGTTGGTAGCGGGCGCCGCAGTAGGGGCAGGTGGACTCGTGATTGGGCTCGTCTTCGATGGGGAGGTAGACGCGTGGGTGCATGTTCCAGACCTGGTCCTCGGGCAGCGGGCAGCACAGCGGTAGGTCTTTGCGGGTGACGGTCTTGATGTCGCCGGAGCGTGGTGCGGGCATGACGCCAGTGGTGTCGAGTGCCTTGTCTGGGCTGGTCTTTTCCATGGTCCTGTTGCTCACAAGTGGTTGTCGGTCAATTAAATCCTGGGGCGGCCCGGCATCAGCCCCGATCAGGCGGGGGTCCGATCAAGCCGGGGGTCGGAGCCGGATTAGTTCGGGGGTCTTGTCGGCGGGCAGGCGAGAAGTCAGACCAGGGTCAACCATTCCCGATGCGCTTCGCTGCGCCCGTGGACGACGTCGAAGTACAGGCTTTGCAAGCGCTGAGTGATCGGGCCCCTGGTGCCGCTGCCGATGGCGCGGCCATCGACCTCGCGGATCGGCGTGACCTCGGCGGCGGTGCCGGTGAAGAAGGCCTCGTCGGCGATGTAGACCTCGTCGCGGGTGATGCGCTTCTCAACCACCTTGATGCCAATCTCGCCTGCCAGCCTGATCACGGTTCGGCGAGTGATACCGTCAAGCGCCGAGGTCAGGTCCGGGGTGTAGAGCACACCGTCTTTGACGATAAAGACGTTCTCGCCGCTGCCTTCCATGACAAAGCCTTGGGCGTCGAGCAGCAGCGCCTCGTCATAGCCGTCGCGTAAGGCCTCCTGCAACGCCATCATCGAGTTCATGTAGTTGCCGTTGGCCTTGGCCCGGCACATGGTAACGTTGACGTGGTGGCGAGTGAAGGATGACACGCGGATGCGGATGCCGTTCCGCATATTCTCTTCGCCCAGGTACGAGCCCCACTCCCAGGCGGCGACGATACAGTGCACGTTGAGGTTGTCGGCGCGCAGACCCATGCCTTCTGGCCCGTAGTAGAACATCGGGCGGATGTAGGCCGACTCCAGTTCGTTCTCGCGCACGGAGATGCAGTGTGCCTCGTTAATGGTGTCGCGATCGAAGGGTAATTTCATGGCTAGGATCTGGGCCGAGTTGAACAACCGCTCGGTATGCTCGCGCAGCCGGAAGATGGCCGGCCCCTGATCGGTCTTGTAGGCACGCACGCCCTCGAACACCCCCATGCCATAGTGCAGGGTGTGCGTGAGCACATGGGTCTGGGCGCTGCGCCAGTCTACGGTCTTGCCGTTGTGCCAGATCAGGCCGTCACGATCCGCCATCGTCATGGTTGCAGTTCCTGTTAGGAAGGGCCTCGGGCCAAAGGGCCTGAGGCCGTGAAATACGGGGCTCTGACAACTGGCGCTGCCGCGCCGGCGCGAGAGCGGTAATTGCTCGCCCTAATGCGGCGGTCGACGCGACCCTGCCGCGGCGCGCGCTCAGGATTCCATCAAGTCTTGCCAAAGCGCGGCGACGCGCGCCCGCTCCGGCTGGAGCTGTTCATCCGACACCAGGCCTGGGGTGTCCTGCAGCGCATTGCGATGATAGACCGCGCGCAAGGCCTTGTAGGCATGGGTCAGGTCGGCAGCGGTCTCGCCCGGCAGCAGTTGCAAACGCTCGAGGGTCTCAAGCAGGCGCACGTTGTCGGTCCAGATCGTCAGGTCTGGGTGGGCCGAGGCCCAACGCAGCACCGAGTATTGAACCATAAACTCGATGTCGGCAATACCGCCGCGACCCTGTTTCAGGTCGAACTGGCCGTTGCGGCCCTTGTCCAGGTTCTCGCGCATCTTCGCGCGCATCTTGCGCACGTCTTCGCGCAGAGAGTGCGGCTCGCGCTCGCGGCGCAGTATCCCGGCGCGCACGGCGGCGAAGCGCTCCGCCAGATGCGCGTCGCCGGCCACTGGGCGAGCCCGCACCAAAGCTTGATGCTCCCAGGTCCAGGCGTTGTCGGCCTGATACTCGGCGAAGGACTTCAGCGAGCGCGTGATCAGGCCTTTATTACCGTCGGGGCGCAGGCGCATGTCTAGGTCGTAAAGGATGCCGGAGTAGGTGGGCGTGGTCATGATGTGGATCAACCGCTGCCCCAGGCGCACGTAGAACTGTGAGTTGCCGATCGACCGCTCGCCATCAGTACCGCCCGCGCGCAGTGTCTCGTCGAACACGAATACCAGGTCCAGGTCCGAGTTGTAGCCGAGTTCGATGCCGCCGAGCTTGCCGTAGCCGAGCACCAGAAAGCCTGGATTGGCCACCTCGGTGCCTTCGGGCTGGCCATGAAGCCTGGATAGGTCACCAAAGGCGATGGCTAGGCTGCGGGCGGTGGAGACCTCGGCGATCTCGGTCAAATAGTTGCTGACCACCATCAGCGGAATCTGGTCGGTAACGTCCGCGGCGGCCACCCGCAGCATGTTGCCCTGAGCGAACTGGCGCAGGCGCTCCATACGCTGCTCCAGATCGTCGCTGTCGACCGTAGCAAGCAGTAGGTCCAGCTCTTGCTCCAGTTCGGCACGGCGCAGCGGCGCGAACAACCGGCGCGAGTCCAGCAATTCGTCGAGCAGCAGCGGGTGCCGCGCGGTGCGCTCGCCGAACCAGCTGCTCTTGGCGCACAGCCTGACCAGTTGATGCAGAACATCGGGATGCTCGGCGAGCATGGACAGGTAGGAGGTGCGGCCAACCACCGCCTCCAAGACCTTGAGCACGCCCGCCAAAGCCCGATCTGACGCCTGGCAGCCGGCAATCTCGCGCAGCAGACCCGGCATCACCACCGCCAGCCGCTCAGCGCCACGTGCACTCAGACCCTTGCGCGCGATGGCGTCGCGGAAGACCTCCAGCGACTCGCCGGCCGCCTGTGGGTCACTGAAGCCCATCTGCTTCAGCAACACCGATAGCTGGTCCGGGTCTGACCCAGGTGTCCACAAGGCGCCCAGCGGCTCTTCGCTGTGGTCGTCTTGGTGTGGGTCAGCAAAGATGCCGTCGAAGCGGGCCTGTACGCCGGCGCGATGGCGGTCCAATTCGGCCTTAAAGCCATCCCAGTCCGAGAAGCCCATGCTGCGGGCCAGTCGCAGCCGGGCGTCCGGCTGTTGCGGCAGCACGTGGGTCTGGCGATCCTGCCACGCCTGCACGCGATTCTCCACCAAGCGAAGAAAACGGTAGGCGGCGGTCAGTTCGTCTACGGCGCCCGACCCGAGCAAGCCCTTGGCGCCGAGGCGCTGCAACACTGGCTGGATTGGTCGGATCTGCAACTCCGGGTCGCGCCCGCCGCGAATCAGCTGAAACGCCTGGCCGATGAACTCGATCTCGCGGATACCGCCGGGGCCGAGCTTGATGTTGTCGTCCATACCCTTGCGCTTGAGTTCACGGTCGATGATGGCCTTGAGATGACGCAGGGAGTCGATGGCGCCGAAGTCGAGATAGCGGCGGTAGACGAAGGGGCGCAACATCGCCATCAGTTCGGTGATGGAGCCGGGCTCGCCGGCCACGGCCCGCGCCTTGGTCATCGCGTAGCGTTCCCATTCGCGAGCCTGGTAATGGTAGTAGCCCTCCATTGCGTCGAAACTCATGGCCAGCGGGCCGGCGGCGCCGAATGGCCGCAATCGGGTGTCGACTCGGAACACGAAGCCGTCGACGGTCTGCGCGTCCAGGGCCTTAATCAGGCGCTGACACAGACGCGTAAAGAACTGCTCGTTACCGAGTGGACGCGGGCCATCCGACACCTCGCCGGTGCTGGGAAAGGCGAAGATCAGGTCGATGTCCGACGACAGGTTCAGCTCGCGCGCACCGAGCTTGCCCATGCCAAGGACAATCAGCGACTGCGCGCTGCCGTCGGCATCCCGCGGGACACCAATCTCGGCCTCGGTCCAGGTACGCAGTAGCGCTAGGGCCTGCCCGATACAGCAGTCCGCCAGCGCGCTTAGGTCCTCCAGGGTCTCGTCGAGATCGGCCCAACCGGCGAGGTCGCGCCAGACGATTCGCAGCATCTGTCGGCGACGGAACAGGCGTAGCGCCTTGTGCAATGCGGCCTCGTCCGCCACCGTTGCGAGCGCCGCCTCCAGTTGCCTTGAGAGACCGACAGCGCCCAATGCGCGCCCCAGATCGCCATCGGCGATCAGCGCCGCCAGCGTCTCGGGGCTGCGCGCGGCGGTCAGCGCCGCAAATTCGCTGGCCTCCCAGACCCGACTGCGCGCCAATTGGAAGGCCTCATCGCTCGGCACCGCGACACCCTTGTGCGCGGCCCAGTCGAGCCATTGCTGCCAGTGGTGCACGGAAGCAGGCTGTTGTGCTTGATTATCCATTCGCGTTTAAGCTAGCAAGGCGATCATCGGGCCGATAAGAGCAAGGCGCCACGGTGCTCGACTCCCGGGGCATTTTTTAGTGGGGCGAGGGCCGAGCAACGCACTACCCAGCACTCGCGCAACTCTGGCCCTTGGCGCTCGGCCCTTCTCCGGTAGCGATCGCGCGATCGTAGTGAAAATAGACGGGTCTGGAAACATCTGCGGCCCCAAGCAGTCTAGCCTGGCTGCGCGAGCCGTCGTCAGTCGCGCTGTATCGCATAGCGCGAAGCAAGGCAATACGTGGCACCGGGTGCCAAGGTCACGGCGTCTCTTGCCGCGTTCGTGGTCTCGACGCAAACCATGCGTAGATACTCGTCGTCGCCGAAATCGTCCATCGACCGCGACTGCTCGACCCAGGGGTTCCAGACCACCGCGGAACGACTACCCTCGCGCTCAATATGGATGCGCCGGTCCAGCGACGGGTCGTCAATAATCAGTTCGTCGGCAGTGTCCAGATAGATGCGGTTGACCGGACCTTCGAAATTGATCGGGCCGGACTGGGTGCGCTCGGCGCCCTCGCCGACCTTGTCAAGGTAGTCGTGCCCGGCAAGCCCGAGGACCTGGGCCTGACGGACGTCTCCAATGTTGAAATAGGTGTGCAAGGCTTGCGTCAGGGTCATCGTTGAATCGCCGCTGTTGCGGCTGATCAGAGCCACGCCCAGCGTCGACCCCACCGTCACCTCTATCTCCAGCGCGAACGCGTGCGGCCATAACGCGCGCGTAACCTCGTCGTCTTTGATCCCGAGCCGCACCCGGGTGGCGCCGTCGCTCATGGACTCGGTGAGCAACAGCGTCCATTGCCGGGCACGGACAAAGCCGTGGTCGGGTCGGTTGCGGGCCTCGGGGTCCGGACCAAACCAGGGCCAGCAGACCGGTATGCCACCCTTGATGGCCTTGCCGGGTTGGAAGCAGGCCTGCCGGCTGATGAAGAGCAGGTCGTTTTGCTCGCCCGCCGGACAATACGAGAGCACCTGCCCCGCGTAGCCACAGATCTCGGCGCGGGCGTATTCGTTATCGATCCTGATCAGTGGAAAACCGCCATTGCCGGCGCAGATCTGCAGGATGCCGTCGAGACCGAATTCGTCATTGGCCTTTGCGATGTCCATTGGAAACTCCTCACCCAGGCTAGTTGTTAGTTGCCACTTGTTGCTAGTTGCTACTTGCCCGTTGCAACTGTCATGTACCGGTTGCGCGGATGTTGGTCAGGCGATTGCCCATTGGGAGATTGGCACCTGGGCAACCGGCGGTCAGGTCACTGGCGCTCAGGCGATGAGTTGGTCGGAGGACGTCGCGCGATTGCTCTCAAGCATGCGCTCGAACTTGACCGGATCATGCTTGAGCGCATTGACATACTCGTCGAGCAGCGACTCCCAATGCGTGCCGCCGTGCTCGCGAAACTTCGACAGCGCCACGAGCAATACCTTGGCCGCGGCGCGAAGCTCGCGCTGGTCGCCGTCTCCGTAGTGGGCAACCAACTCGCTGTACAACTGCTCGACTCTCTCCATCGGGGTTTTGGCATCGGCTGCCATGCGGCGGGCTCCGAAATCGGCTTAGGGTGGCGTCAGTATATTCCGTTAGACAGGTCAGGTCAGCGGCGCATCGCCAACAAGAGGCCATCGCGGATGGGCAGAATAGAGCCGATCCAACGCTCGCTGCTAGCCACCATGCGCGTCAGGCGGCGGACGCCTTCGGTGTCGGCGTCGCGATTTTCTGGGTCAAAGATACGATTGCCCCAGAGCATATTATCAACGATTAACACGCCGCCAGGGCGTAGCCGCTGCTCAATGACCGGCAGCGAGGCCGGATAACCGTCCTTGTCGATGTCGCAGAAGATCATGTCGAAGCGTCCGTCGGCCTTGCGCAGTGCATCCACCGCCTCGCCGCAATGGAAACGCACAAACTCGGTAAGACCCAGCGTGCTCAAATGCCGCCTGGCCTGGTCCGACAGCGCCTGATCCCAAACCGTATGGTGTACCACATGATGCACCTCGCCATCGCGCGCAGTTTGCGCGTCCGCGACCGCGACCTCGCGCAGGGCGCGCGCGAACCACGCGGTGGAATAGCCGAAGCCGGACCCGAGTTCGAAAATGCGCCGGGCACGGATCATGCGCGCGATTAGATAACAGACCTGACCACAGGCCGGGCCGATGATCGGAAAGCCATCCGCCTCGGCCATCGCCTCCATGGCCCGTAGCTCCCCGGGCCGATCCGGCACGAGTTCTTCGAGATACGATTGCAGCAAGGCGGGAATTGCGGAATCTGGCATAGACGGGTGCTCTTTGGTCGAAGACCGGAAAGGGAATGCCGGGACGGGGTCGCCGGAACGGGATAGCCGAAACGAAGCGGCCGAAACGAGATCAGTGAATACGCTATTGGTGCAGCGATCGGCTTAAGAGTTCAACCGCGGGCTCATGCATGGCCATAGACCGCGAACCCGGGTGCCATGGGAGTTCTCCTAAGAACATGAAGGCAGGGAGTTTGGCGCACAATGACGGAAGACGTTCGGCCGTGCCGATCATTCGATTTGCGCAAGGGTCGTCGGGACCATTTCGGTTACTATTTCCAGCGGCGCGTCGGCACCCGAAGGCCGACACGCAACCATTACACCCATTGATATTAAAGATGCGGACGCGCTGGCAGATGCGCACGCACAGGATCGCTAAACGGCCGCGTCAATCCTCGGGGGTTTCATGATTATCTATCTGCACGGGCTCAACAGCTCGAGTCAGTCCACCAAGGCCGCGCAGCTGCGCGAAGCGCTGGCGCCAGCAAGGGTCATGGCACCGGATTATCCGGCGCATCGCCCGGACGCGGCCATCGCCGAGCTAACGGCGCTGCTTGCCAAGCGCAGCGGCAAGCGTGACGCGCCAATCCTGGTCGGCAGCTCCATGGGCGCCTTCTACGGCCAATATCTTGCAAGGCAGCTACCGATAGCGCACCTGTTCATGATCAATCCAGCGCTAAAGCCCTGGGACCTGTTACCTGGCTTTGTCGACCAGCCCATGACCACGGCCAACGGCGAAGACTATCGACTGAGCACAGAAGAGATCGACGCCACCCGCGCCTACGGCCTAGAGAACCCGTGCGACGGTGACGACGATGGCGTGCCGACGACGCTGTTCCTGGACCAGGGGGACGAGGTACTCGATTATCGCGTCGCCGAAGCCCTCTACCGCGACTGCGCGCGGATTCTCCTATACGCCGGTGGCGACCACGCATTCCAACACATGGATCACGCCATCGGGATTATCCGCGACACGCTGCACGGCCGTGACGACTGCCCAACCCCCTGATGCCTTGTCGGTCGATCTCGGCGCGGCAGCCGCCCCGGCCAGAAGTCAATAGCAGATCAACGGCATGCTGACTGATGAGTCGGTCGATATCCCAGCGTGGCCCGCGTAGACGCCGTTCAGTTGGCGCATCCCCTTGGAGAGATTTCCGTTGGGCGTCTCGACCAGCAGGTTTCGGTAAGGGGAAGGTTCGGGAATCGACGCCGTCGCCTGCTGCGCTCGTTGACGGGGCAGTGCGCGACCACTGGATGCGTTGATCAAATTCGATCTCCGGCTCCGGTTGAGCGAGCGGATCCAAATCCGGCTCGAGCTCGACCGAAGCGTCCTCCCAGGGCGGGGCGGGTGCCGAGGCGATCATAGGCGGGCGTGTCGGGGAACGCGCCAGGTGCTCGTGGGTAAAGGGCGCGCTTGCGCAATAATGCAGCAGCCGCTCCAGGCCGGCAGGGTCCCAGGCCGGAATCCGGACGGTCGCATCGAGTGAGAAGCCACCGTCGTTGTGCCAGTCGCGCATGGCGCGGGCCTCGCCGGCCTCGAGCCAGCCACGCCGCACGCACCAGCCCAGCACGCGTTGGCTGACGCGGGTCCGGATGGCGGCGATATCCGCCTGGCTGAGTGCGGGCAACTCGCCGATGCGCTGGCGAGGCCAGCTTGAGCCACGACCAGAACGTCAAGGCGTAGAGCGGCCCGCATCGCTTACCCTCGGCGGCGATCGCTGCGAATTTCTCAACTTCCGGTACTTGGCCTGCAGGCCCAACGCGCTGCCTTGGGAAGACTGGCGTGACAGCGACAACCTGCTGACGGGAGAAGGCATCGACGACGTTCTCCATTAACCGCCGGTCCACGCTCGGCCAACGTGCCTATGTCATGCCTCGCCATAATACGGTGACATGTTACCATTTTAGGAAATACGGTGACACTTCACCATTTTAGCGAGTTGTGTCCCGATGAAATTGGTGGAAATGGAAAAGTGTCACCTCAATTGCTTTACCATCGCGTTGGCGGCGACATCGTCTCTGCCCGTCGTGGCGCCCTCAGGGTGAATATAAGCAAACGCATTGCCAAGATGAAAAAGAGCCTGGCGACAGGGGAATCGTGCAAGGTGACTGGACGGGAAGGCTTTTATACACCGGTGCCCGTGGTGGATGTCGACCGTCAGTTGGCGCGAACGATCCTGTTCATCGTTGCGGCCCGCCGTCAGCCGCTAACGCCTGGTAATGATCAGCGCCGAAAAAGGGTCGTTAAGCCCCGGAGTTAACCTCATTGACTTGGTCGTTCAGTGTCCAGTAGTCATAGAGGTAACCGACCAAAAATAGCCCTCCGGTCAAAAGCCAAATCAGGCCTGTGATCCACTTTCCGAGATAGAATCGATGAACGCCGAACAGGCCGAGAAAGGTGAGCAGAATCCAGCTGATGTTGTAGCCTTTGGGGCCGCTTGAGAAGCGGCGGTCGGCCTGTCGATCCATGCTCGGTATCAGGAAGAGGTCGATGATCCAACCTACGAACAGCAGGCCCAAGGTCAAGAACCACAGGGTGCCTGTCACTGGCTTACCGTAATAGAAACGATGGGCGCCGAGAAACCCGAAGATCCAGAGTAGATAGCCAATGGTTTTTGAATGCGTTTCGTCGAGGCGTTGAGACATCGGTTCGCCTTTTCTCATGAGAAAGTGGTAAGACATTAGGCACGCATCATGCCATCACTTGATCGCCAAGACAGCCGAGGCCGCTCAAGCCTAATCGCGGTCTGCCAGCATGCCGGCCTATGCCGACACACTGGACGATATCCCCGCTATAGCCAGACCTGAGTCAGACCTGAAATGGCTCGTCGCGCCCGAAGTTTTCGGCGGCGAACTCCCAGTTCACGAGCTTCCAGAAGGCTTCGACATATTGCTTCTTTTGGTTGCGGTGATCGACGTAATAGGCATGCTCCCACATGTCGCAAGTCAAAAGCGGTTGCATGCCGTCGGTCATGGGATTGCCGGCATTGGACCGGCTTTCGATCGAGAGTTTGCCGTCGGTCGACTTGGCAAGCCATACCCAACCAGAGCCGAATAGCGTTGTCAGTGCGTCCGAAAATTGTTCACGCAAATGGTCGGCATGGCCAAAGTCGCGCGTGATGGCGTCCGCCAAATCACCACTCGGATCACCGCCGCCGTTCGGGCTGAGACAGTTCCAAAAGAAGGCGTGATTCCAGGCTTGCGCGCCGTTATTAAAGATGCTGCCGTCGGCCCGCTTGACGATATCGACCAGCGAGCTGTCGGCGAACTCGCTGCCCTCGATCAGGCCGTTGAGTTTCTCGACGTAGGTCGCGTGGTGTTTTCCGTGGTGCAGCGACAAGGTCTCTTTCGACATCGTCGGTGCCAGCGCATCGTCGGCATAGGGCAGGGCGGGTAGCTCGTGTTTCATGGTGGCGTCTCCACGCGAGGATGAGGTTGAGTCGAAGTTTCAGCGGGTGTTAGGTTCAGCCGAATTGCTTCCGTCATTCGGCCGCGATCACGCCGCGGGTGATTGGTGTGCCACCGTCCCCGGCGGGGTCAGATGGCAGTGGGGTTGTTTCGCTCTTGGCTTGTCGAGAGTAAAACACTGACTACCGCGGTTTTCCTCTAAGCCATGATGCGTTCGGCGATGTCAAGCGCCGAGGCGCGTGACATCATAAGAAAGCCGAAGACCGTTTCGCTGCTCAGGACAAGAACGGCCTCCGATTGATTCTCGGCCGGCATGATCAGCCATTCAGTAGTTTCTTGGCCTGGACGCGGAAACGCCGTTAGTTGTTACCGGTTTTCGATGTCGAATCTTGTTCTGATGGCATGCTGACGTCGACATCCGGGACCGGCACCGTGACCGGCTCCGTACCCACATCGACGTCGGGGCCACGGACATCGACATCGGGAAGCTTGCCGGACTCGGCGTCGACATCGACACTCGGCATCCTACCTTGCTCCGTCTTCTCGACCTCGTATTCAGGCAGTTGACCGGACTTGGCATCAACATCGACCGAGGGCAGCTTGCCTTCATCCTCAACGTCCACGTCGCAACCAGCGGCCACGAGCATGAGAGCGGATGTCGCTGCGATGAGAATCGGTTTGCTAGTGATCATATGACTTACCTCCGAGTTGATTTAGGCGGACCGGTTCTGGCACGCCGTCTGGGTACCGACACCACATGCAAGCCCCTTGCCAGCTCTGACGATGCCTATCCGTAAGGGTTCGACCAAGGCTGGTGCTTGCGGACCGGGTGTTTTGCCCGAGGGCTAGGTGCATAAGGACCGTTTTGCCGCCACGCGAGCCCGTCGCGCTACGGTGGGGTGGTGCTCCCGTGTGCCTACGGTATTGCCGAACGCAGCAGGGCGACGAGCAGCGCTGGGAATAGGGCGACGCCAGCGACCAGTAACGCCGCAATAAGTTGGTGATCAAAGAAACTGGCCCGCGCTTTGCAATAGCTAATGCCGACACGGCGTGGTTAGGGCGCTTGGATCTCATGGCCTGCCGGCTTTGCCACTAATGCCACGTGCCGTGGTCCGTTCTAAAACACCGATTGGAGGTAATTCATGCTTCACTATGCCTTAGTTTTTCTTATCGTGGGACTCATAGCCGGTCTGCTCGGCCTGTCTGGTATTGCCGGCGCCGCGACCGACATCGCCTGGATCTTGTTTGTCGTCGGGCTAGTATTGGCGGTCGTCTTTTACTTCCGTGGGCGCAGCACGGCACCCTGAGAACGTCGTCGCGCCACCTATCGCCGATCCTNCGCAAAACTCAACCGCAAAAAGGTTACACAATGAACCAACTCGTACTCGCCTCTATCGCCGTTGCTGTCGTCACCGGTTTCATGCTCTTCGGTGACCATGGCGCTTCCGACAATAACGCCGTCTGGGTCATCTTTTTTGCCAGTATCGCCGCTGGCGTGTATTTCTTCAAAAAGAATCAGGGTGAGGGCGATGAACAAAAGTCGAACTCTCCCGCGCAAAGCAGCCAACCCGATCGTGACTTACCAAATCGCTAACGCGATTGATCCTCATGACCGACGGATAGGAAATGCAAGCGCCGCTGCGAGCCCTCGGCGGCGTCATGATGCGAGGCTCGATCAGCCTGCCGCGGGCAAACCATCGCAGCACCCGCACGCGTAACTGCTCGGCGATGGCGACGAGGGCCTCCGGTGTCAGCTCAGCGGCGGGGGGAAAGCGCAAGGATTACTGAGTTTCACCGGCATCCTCGACCGGCTCGAAGACTTCTAACTAGTCGTGTCACGGTGAAATTGGTGGAAATTCTAAAGTGTCACCGTAATTCCTACGGCGCCGGGCCGGGTGCGACACGGCCGCGGGATTGGTTCCACGGCGTGGCCAAGATCGGGCGCAATGGCCTGTTGCAACTGGTCGCGGCGCAGTGCGACCTGCGTGCGCGCATCCTCGCGCTCGGGGCCTATGCCCGCGGCCCGCTGCGGTGCTGTGCTTCGACGCCGCCCTGGTGCTCGGCGCGATCGACAATGGCGGCAAGCAGCTGTTCGATGTCGTCCCCGCCTCGGTCTGTAGCGCCCGCCGCCGACTTTGGCGCCATGACTTCGGATTCTAAACTCCGGACCAACTATGGTCCGACTGCAATACCTGATGGGAGATCCCGTTCGAATGTCGAAATACCGTCACCGGAGCAGATCACCGGCGTCATCCTGGCCGGCGGCCTTGCACGCCGTATGGGTGGCCAGGACAAGGGGCTCGTGGCGTTTGGCGGTCGGCCCTTGGTGGAGTGGGTGATCGACGGCCTGCGACCTCAGGTGCGCGTGCTTGTGATCAACGCCAACCGCAACCGCGGGCGTTACGCCGACTATGGCTATCCGGTGATCGCCGATGTCATGGGCGATTTTCAGGGGCCTCTGGCGGGCTTTTCCAGCGCCTTGGCGGCGGTACAGACGCCCTGGATCGTCACGGTGCCTTGCGATGGTCCCTCTCTGGCACCGGACTTGGTGGCGCGTCTGTGCGCCGCGCTACGGGAGCAGCAAGCGGAGCTCGCCGTGGCCTCGGACGGCCGGCGCATGCAGCCTGTCTACGCGCTCATCGCGCGGGCGCTGGCGCCGAGCTTAGAGGCGTTTCTCGCGACCGGCGAGCGCAAAATCGACCGCTGGTACGCGCGCCACCGCACCGCCACCGCCGATTTCAGCGACCGGCCGGGCTGCTTTGCCAATATTAATTCCAACGAGGACATTGAACGGCTGGGTCAAGGGCAGCTGGCTCAGGGGCGGTTCGGCCAAGGATAGCCATGAGCAGCCGCTGCGACCTTCCGTTACTCGGTGTTTTCGCCTTTGGCGGCAGCGCTCAGGCCAGGCTGCCGACGCAGCCGATGGCGTTGTTGCGGGCCGCGGGGTTGGCTGATCGCGGCCCTCAGGCCTTGTCTCAGGCGTGCTTGTATCGGACCAACGCCGACAATACCTGATTAACCCGAGTCATCATCCTGGAATTAGGAGTCAGTCATGCCCTTAGCAGAGGCAACCATCATTGATTGGGTCGAGCGTGGGCGAGTGCCCGACGGCGTCATTCGCGCTGGCATTCGCCAGCGGTTGCGCAAGACCCTTGCCGAGTTGCCGCAAGACGAGTGCGAAGACGCCTTGGTGCATAAGAAGGCATTCATTGCGATGATGGACGCGGCGCCAGTGGCAGCGGTGCCGGAGCGTGCCAACGAGCAGCACTACGAGGTGCCGGCCGCCTTCTTCGACATCGTACTCGGTCCACGCCGCAAGTACAGCAGCTGCTGGTGGCCCCAGGGTGTAGACGCTTTGGAGCAGGCAGAGGAGGCATCGCTGGCCGCGACCGTCGAGCGTGCCGGTATCGCCGCCTACCAGGAGGTGCTGGAGCTCGGCTGCGGCTGGGGTTCGTTCAGTCTGTGGGCCGCCGAGCGGTTTCCGCAAAGCCGCTTCACCGCTGTGTCCAACTCGGCATCGCAGCGGACCTTGATCGAGGCCGAGGCGGCGCGGCGCGGCATCGGCAATCTGTCCGTGATCACCGCTGACATGAATGTCTTTGACACGCAAGGCCGTTTCGACCGTATCGTCTCGCTGGAGATGTTTGAGCACATGCGCAACTGGCGCGAGCTGTTCGGCCGCGTGCACGGCTGGCTCAAGCCCGGCGGGCGCTTTTTTATGCATGTGTTTTGCCATCGCGCCCACCCCTATCCCTATGAGGATACCGGCCCGGACGATTGGATGAGCCATTATTTCTTCGCCGGCGGCATCATGCCCAGCGACGATCTGCCCCTGCATTTTCAGGACCAGCTCAAACTGGCCGACCGCTGGCGCTGGAACGGCCAACATTACGAGCGCACCCTCAACGCCTGGCTGGCGCGGATGGATGCCTCGCGAGACGCGGTCTGGCCGATTCTGGAGCAGACCTACGGCAGAGATCAGGCGAGTATCTGGTGGATGCGCTGGCGGCTATTCTTCATGGCCTGCGCGGAATTGTTTGGTCTCAAAGATGGCCGTGAATGGTGGGTCGGACACTACCTATTCGAGCGCCCGTTTCCGGTATAGTAACTGCGTTAAGGTCGCACCATACCGGCGCGGCGGTGGTTAATCTGAGAGGGCGGAGATGCAGACTAGGGCTGCGGGGCTGAGGGCCCTGTTCGTTGCCGGATGTGCCGCGCTGGCGTTGGCTGGTTGCAGCAGCAATGCCGCGACCCGCGATTATAATCTGGTCTTCACCAACGTCGATGCGTTGGAGTATGCGCGGATCTTGTGCAGCGGCATCGACATGCGAGACAGGCACACCTGTCTGACCTCGGTGATGCAACACGTGAACGACATGCGTGATCGAGACCTGACGCCGACTGAGGTCTTGGACGGCCCCTTTGTGGTTGTGCTGCGCGACGATCTCTATCGCGGTAACTATGTCTCCCAGCCCTTTGCGGCAGCCTTCAACGTGAGTAACGGCCTGAATAGCTGCCGTGGCCGCTACAACGCCTTTGCCGGCGATACCAAGGCCATCTTCAAGGTCAGATGCGACGACGGCTCGACCGGCAGCGCCAACATCATGTTGGACGCATCGGGCCGAAATGGCGTCGGCATCGTCGATATGGACGACGGCACCCGTGGTGCCATCGTCTTCGGACATGGGGCGGTTGGCGGGGCGTATCTGTGACTCACCCGTATCTGTGACTCACCCGTATCCGTGACTCACCCATAGATCAGGTTCAACATCGACAGCGAGACCACCAGGAACAGCAGGGTCATGATACCGCCGGCGCGCATGTAGTCGGGTACGCGGTAGCCGCCGGGGCCCATGATCAGGGCATTCACCTGGTGGGTCGGGATCAAGAAGGAGTTTGAGGTCGCGATGGCCACGGTCAGCGCGAACACCGCCGGATTGGCGCCGGCCCCGATGGCCATGTTCACCGCCAGCGGGACCAGTAGCACGGTTGCGCCGACGTTGGACATGACCAGCGTGAAGAAGGTCGCTAAGATAGCCAACGCGGCCTGGATCACCCAGATCGGCACGTCGCCGAGCGCGGTTAGGGTCTGACTCGCGATCCAAGCCGCGGTGCCGCTGCTCTCCACGGCGAGCCCGAGCGGGATCAAAGAGGCCAATAAGAACACCGTCTTCCAACTGACGGCCTCGTAGGCCTCGTCGATCGACAACACGCCAGTGAGCACCATGCCCAGGGCGCCGGTCAGCAGCGCCACGGACAGCCGTAGATCGGTGAGCAGTACTAGCCCCAGTGTGATAACGAAAAACAGCAGCGCCATCGGTACCTTGTGCGGGCGTAACTCCTCGTGCGGATACTCTGTGGTGACAACGACAAAGTCGCGATTCTTCTTCAGTCGCGTCAGGTCCACCCAAGTGGTGTGCACCACCAGCGTGTCGCCGGGCTTGAACGGCCGATCGCGGACGCCGCCGGTAGCGAAGGTCAGGGTCTCGTCGCCGCGGCGGATGGCCAGCACCGAGAGCCCATAGACCTTGCGCAGCCAAACATCGCGAGCCGACTTGCCGACCATGCTGGAGCCCGGCGGGATCACGATCTCGGCGATGCCCGCCTTGGTGGATGACAGCGCATCGGAGAAGGTCTCGACCTCCGGTTTGACCTGGACCCCGGTCTCGGCGACAAAGGTGTCGAACCGCTCTGGCGCCCCAAGCAAGGCCATCATCGTGCCGGCCTCAACGCCAACGCCGCGGTCGACACCGGACGCCCCCAGGCGCGGGCCATCTCCCTTGTCCACCGCGACCACACGCACGCGCCAGGTCCGCTCCATGTCGTCGACGCTGGTGCCCACCAGGCGACAGTCTCGCGGAACATCGACCTCACGGACGGAAAAGTCGCTGAAGCCGTAGGTCTCGCCGTAATAGGCCATTGGGTCTTGGGCCTCGGTCTTGTCGGTACCGCGCGAGGGCAGCACGAATCGCCCGGCAAGCACGAAGTAGAAAATCCCGGCGACCAGCAGGGCCAGGCCGATGGGGGTCACGTCGAAGAGCTGGAAGGTCTGCATCGGCGCCACCCCGTCGGGCAGCGCGTCATTCGAGGTCAGGATCAGGTCGTTGAGCAGGATCAGCGGGCTGGAGCCGACCATGGTGATGGTGCCACCGAGGATGGCGCAGAAGCCCATGGGCATCAGCAGACGCGACATGGGCAGCTTGGTGCGTGCCGAGATGCGGCTGACCACGGGCAGGAACAGCGCGGCGGCGCCAACGTTTTGCATGAACGACGAGATCACGCCGACGGTGCCGGAGATGAGCGGAATGATGCGCGTCTCGGTGCTGCCGCCGATGCGCATGATGAAGCTTGCCACCTGCGACATGATGCCCGTGCGATCGAGCCCGGCACCGATGATCATCACCGCGATGATTGAGATCACCGCATTCGACGCGAAGCCGTCGAACAGATGCGCGACCGGAACCAACCCGCCCTCCAGGCCCATCCAAGGCGCAGCCAGACTGGTCAGGCCGAGCAATACCATCACGGTGATTGCCGCGACATCGACGGCGACCACCTCGAATGCGAACAAAAAGATGGTGAGCACAAGAAAGCCCATGACCCAGGCGATCTCCAGCGAGGGTACGATACCCGCAAGCCAGAGCGCAAAGACCGCGAAAACCGCTGCCGCCAGATGGCGCGCGGGCAGAACCTTCAAGACAGCGCCCATGCCGACCTCTTTCTGTTATCTGTTTGTCTCTAGCCGTTGTCTTCGCTGGTCGCGCATCTGGACTTGCTAAGGGCAAGCGAGGCGCCGCTTCGCAACGGCCAGAGCACGGCGCCGAGCTGCTTGATCTGTGCGTTGTTTCAAGGTCGTTGTCGTCATCGGGTTACCGCGAGGCCAGGACTAGGACTAGGACTGGGATTTTGACAACGACGATGATAACGACTTAGGACTAGGACTAGGACCAAGACGACGACACTTATAACGACAAGACTGTCTAAGACCCCGGCAGTCGTGACGCCTTGCCGAGAGGTCTGAAGTTATCAAGCGTTGGATGCAAGCCCCAGAGCACAACCGAGCTA
>JGI12048J13642_10817472_pt1 | contig 17130 bp, 5 predicted proteins | sample ElkSlonscriptome_16_FD_13642 | JGI IMG/M metagenome (IMG submission 13642)
GCCCAAGACGCCCATCTTCATGGAAAATGCAAAGTCCCTCGCGCCGCTGATCTCCCTGGTCAGCAGGTTCAACCGCATGTTGGCGATCTCCCCGGTGCAATGTACACGGCCGTCTTCGATCTTCCAGTCCTCCAGTGGTATGGGCCAGAACTGTTCACCGATCCAGGTGCGGTCGTTGTACCTGTCAAAGTTCTCTGTATATTTTGTTGAATCGGAACATCCTGAGAGCAGGATCAGAAGCAATAAGAGAGTGGAGATGCTTTTCATGCGTGGTATTGTTTTTGTGGGACCCAAATGTAGGAAAAGTATGGGAGATTGCAGGTTTTCAAAGTCCGTATGTATTTAACCGCAGAGTTCCGCAGAGAACCGCAGAGAGAACCGAGGAGGGATATTTCCAACACGAAGACTACACACTACGCATTACCCACAACCTACTACCCACAACCTACTACCCACAACCTACTACCCACAACCTACTACCCACAACCTACTACCCACAACCTACTACCCACAACCTACTATCCACCATAAACTACGCACCACGCACTACGCATCCCGAACTCCTGTGTCCGACTGTCAGAATTATCAATCACGGGCGCTCTTCAGGGTCTCGATCTCTTTTTTCATTTCCAGCAACATCTCTTCCTGCACCTTGATGCGATCATTCAGTTGCTGTATATAGATATGTGCTTTTTCCAGTTCCTCCAGCACCCCTTTGTTGCGGGCGCCGAGGTCGACCACATCGTTCCCTTTGTCATCTTGTACTGCCGGCGGAACCGCTGGAAGGTGCAGATTACTCCACATGAATTCGGCATGTTCTTCGATCGATTCAAGTGCATAGTCATCGCTGAACACATGGTCGGCATGCAATTCATCTCCACGGTGCAGGATTGTACCAGCTGGAGTGATCTCAAACCATGCAAAATTATTTTGTGTACCAATCTGGAAATTCTGTTCCCAGACAGAGACCTGCCAGTATTCGTCAATATCATCGAAATCGGCAGATGTTCCCAGCCGTACGGAACCTCCTGCAGGTCCGGCGGCTGATCCGGCAAATTCAGAATATCCAACGATGGAGTCTCGCTCCCCAACCATCAGCTTTGAATATGAATTGGAGCGGGAGGTAACGTGCAGATCGTTCCCGGGATTATTTGTATTGATACCCACCCTTCCATTGAATGTGAGCATATCTGCTATGAAATCCCCGTAGATCAGGGCCCCGGTACTGTCTTCAGGTGAATTTTGGATATACAGTTTGTCGGATCCGGACTCGTGATAACCGGCAGCCTCGCCAATGAAGATGTTGCCGTCCCCTTCGGAATTGAGACCGGCATTTGCGCCGATAAATGTATTGCGTTCCCCGGTTGTCCCCAGGTGTCCTGCATAAGCGCCGACAAAAGTATTCAGGTCCCCCTTTGTCTTAAAATGTCCGCTCTCATGACCTAAAATGGTATTATTGGATCCGTTTACATTTTCGTTCCCGGTACGGTTGCCCAGGAATACATTGGCGAGTCCACTCTGGTTAAACTCCCCCGAATTGTTACCTATAAAGATATTGGAATAGGTAGTATCACTGTATGCTCCTGCCTGGTTGCCGATGTAGATGTTATCCGATCCTGTGGTGTTTGTATACCCTGCCATTCTTCCGAGGAAGATATTCGTGTTTCCAATAATGTTCCTTCTTCCGGCGTAGCTCCCGATAATGGTATTGTCTGTTCCGGAGATATTGTCTCCCCCGGCCCCGGAACCAATGAAAACATTGGAGGATCCATCCACATTGTTCCAGCCTGCGATGCTGCCCATGAATACGTTGTAGTTTCCGGTGGTATTATCCTCACCTGCTTTGTCCCCGATAAATACATTGCTTCTTCCGGAGTAATTCATTTTCCCGGTTCTTTCACCCAGGAATACATTCCAGTATCCGGTCTCATTATGGTATCCCGATGAATCGCCGATAAAGACATTTTCATGCCCGGTGGTATTGGAATAGCCTGAGTGGTTCCCGATAAAAGCATTGATCACCCCTTCGGTATTGTTAAATCCGGCCTTATAACCGATGAAGATATTCTGACTCCCGATGGTGTTTGAGGTACCGGCCTGGTAGCCGAAAAAGGAGTTATAGATACCATTTTCATTTGCTGCACCAGCTTTATGACCGATAAAGTAATTCTCTGGGTCCAGTTCCATGAATGAAGAAGATTCGGCTTTTCCTGTGGAATATCCACCCACAGCAAATCCACCTTTCAGGGCCTTGCCGGCAGGCTCATTCAGCCAGATTCGCACACTGTCGGACGTAACGCGCAGGAACTCCCTGGGTTCCGCCTTGCTACCCGTACGATACCCTCCCACTGCGAAACCACCTTTGGCGCCTTTTACATTTTCTTCCTCGATATACACTCTTACTCCTTCATTGTAAACCGCAAATACCGGTTCCCCGTATATATTCTTCACCTCAAACAGGGCAGTGTCGATATTAGCATCTGGATCTCCCTGCACAGTGAGCCTGCTGTTTGCTGTCCCTGAGCCGATGGCGACATTGCCTTCATCAAAGTAAAGGTCTTTTCCTTCAATGGTCCATTCACCTTGTATCCCATTCACCACATCCTGTGCCAGGGCTGCATAGGGTACGGACATCAGGCGGGCCGTTCCCATATCCTCCCCGTTCATATGTACTTTTAAAAAGTATTGGTCGGCACCCCAGTCCATCTCCAAAAACTCATCCAGCAAGCCACCTGAGCGTTTTTCAGGATCGTTGCCGATCACCATGGAGAAGGCGCCTGTAAGATCTGTTATTATATTGTGAGTTTCCTGCCAGACAAGCGTACCATTCTCATTGTCCGAGTGTATACTCAAAACGATCTCTGCAGGTGTACCCGGAATAGATTCGCCCTGGCTATTCCTTAAGACTCCCTGGTAATTGAATCCTACCGGAACCTGTCCGCATGCGATACTTATATTCACTACAAGGAGCAGTGAAGTTATGATCTGGTTTGTTTTCATTATTAAAGGTTTAAAAGTGAAAATTCAATGAGGGGAACAAGCTAATTTATGCAAATACAGGACATAAGTCAAGAAACGATACCCTGGCAGGCCATATAACCATTTTTCCTGTTACCGTTGATTGCAGCAGTGATCAGTTTTCCAGTAATCTCCCGGAATGCATTTTGATGAGCTTACTCCCCTGGTTTGTGCAGCAGTGTCACGTCACCGGTGATGGACTCTGATTCATCGTTGGTATAGCTCAGGGTCACCTTGAATACATAAACTCCCTGCGGGCATAACTTGCCATTATAATAGCCATCCCATCCCTGGTTGATCTCATGGGTCTCAAACATCAGTTCACCCCACCTGTTGTAGATCATCAGGTGATACCTCACCACTCCTTCGGTGATCGGGTAAAAGACATTATTTGTCCGCTCCCCCTGGTCAACATACCCACCGGTTGGTCCGGACGGATTAGGTCGAAAGACACTGGGATACTTTATAAATCCTTCACCGATTACTTCCACTGCTTCCGGTATCAGGAGAGTGGCTTCACATCCATGCTCGGTCCAGGCTGTAAGCGATACATCATAGATGCCGAGTGCCGTATAAAGGTGTGACGTCTCCTCATCCGTATAGGTGGTTCCATCCCCGAAATCCCACAAATAGGAGGCTCCATATTTGGTCGAATTGAATCCCTTAGCGAGATCATCAGGAAGCATAACGAGCCTGGGTTCCACATGGAAATCGGGTTCCGGAAGTATAAATACTTCGATATCACGGAAATCAAAGGCCATGCCGCCCTCCCCGGTAACAGAGAGTTTCACCTGGTAAATGCCTGATTCTTCGAAGACATGAACAGGTTCGAATTCTGTGGATGTTGTTCCATCGTCAAATTCCCAGAAATAGGATTCACCGTACAAGGAATGATTGGTCATCGTCACAGTCAGGGGCATACATCCTGAATCCACGTCCGGTGTGAAATCAGCCACGGGCAGGGGCGGGAAGATTTTCAGCCAGTGTTCGACTGAATCAGCACAATAGGCATTCGACGCTTTCAATCTTATGTCATACTCACCCCAGTGGGCATAAGTATAAGAGCCAGGTTCCACCTCGGAAGATGCCGTGCCATCATCGAAATCCCATTCGAAATCGAACATGCCGTCGTTGGTTTGGTTGTCCAGGACAACAGTCGATTTTGGGAAGTACTGGTACACGGGTGAGTAACTGAACTCAACCACAGGAGTCGGATAGACCGATACCTGTTTGGTAATAGTATCCCCGCAGCCGAAGTCTGAATAACTCTCGAGGACGATATCATAAACAGCAGTTGCGACTCCTTCATTCAGGAAGGTATGACCCGGGTTCTCTACATAGCTGTAGTTCCCATCTCCAAAGTCCCAGATAAATGATGTGGCATTTGCTGAGGTATTCAGGAATTCCGAGGTATGCGGGGAACACCCTGCTGTATCCCATTCAAATTCGGCAGAAACGGTGGGGAAGATGGTTAGTTTCTGCTTAATGGTGTCCTGGCACCCGTTGGGGGTTGTCACATCCAGCTTCAGGGTATATACCTGGGTATTACTCTCATCATTCCAATAGGTATGTTCAACCGCTTGAGTATCGCCGAGGTTAAGAGGTGGGGTGCCATCCCCGAATGTCCATGTATAGTTATTCCCCGGATCGGACAGATTTTCAATTGTTACAGGAAGGGGGGAACATCCCTTGGTCTTATCGAGGCTGAATTTCGCCCTGGGACCCGGATACACAGTTACCTGGGTAAAAGCTGAATCCGTACAGAAGTTTTCAGAGACAGAGATCAGTCTGACATCGATTATTGTATCCGTATTACCAAAATTGGTATACAGATGTACCGGGTTCTCGAGAATTGAAGAAGAATTGTCCCCGAAATCCCATTCATATGAAGTTGCTCCCGGGGAGTTATTGGAGAAGCTTACCTGCAACGGGGTACACCCTTCGGTAATACTGGTGAAGTCGGCCTCCACACTGTGGTATACCATTACCTGTTTTGTTCTCTGCGCAGTACATCCCTCAGCGCTGGTTACATGCAGGCCGACCTGGTAATAGGCCGAATTGCTGGTGCTGGTATTTTCAAACTGCCTGTTGATCGGTGCCTTACTTGAAGTTGAGAATGGTGTTCCGTTAAAGTCCCAGTCGTATTGAAATCCGTTTACAGAAGAGTTAACGAAATTAACTTCCGCAGGTGCACATTGCCGTTCATATTCGATGGCAAAATTTGAGCTGACAATCGGGTGAACCGTGACGGGAACTGAAAAGGAATCCCGGCAGGTATAGCTGTTCGTTGCCATAAGAACAATGTTGTATACAGTATCGCTGGCCCCGAAATTCTCAAACTCCATCGATGGATTGACCTCGTCGGAAGATTCTCCGTTTCCGAAATCCCAGACATAGCTGACTGCACCTGTACTATTATTGGTAAAATTCACTGACAACGGGTGGCATCCTTCATCAATATCGACTTCAAAGTCCGGTTCCACGGAGGGCATCACGGTGATTTGCTTGGTAAAGACCGAGGCGCACGCCTGTGTATTTAAAACCGTAAGTGAAATATTGTAGTTGACAGGGGTGGTAGGGGAGGGATTGCTGAATGTGTGCGTCACCGGGCTCTTATCAAACAAGGTGATGGCATTGCCATCTCCAAAATCCCATTCATAAGTTGTTCCTCCAATGGATGAGTTATTGAATGTAATATCGAATGGTGAACAGAAGGTTTCCTGGTTGAAGGTGAAATCTGCCCGTATGAAGGAATAGACAGTGATGTCAACTTCGGATGTGTCGCCACAGTTTCCGTCAGAAGTTGCGACAAGTCTGACTGTGTATGTTGTATCGTTGGCACCCGTATTCCGGAAGGTATGCACCGGGTTTACTTCGTGTGATGAAGTTCCGTCACCGAATTCCCATAGAAATGAAGTGGCAGAGGGTCCTGACTGGTTGGTGAAAGTAACTGTAAGTTCATTACATCCTTCTGTTTCATCCTGGGTGAACTGCGAGACCACTTCCGGAAGTACCGTGATGCTGCGTTGCATTGTATCAGTGCAGCCGTCTGCATTCCGGACCGTCAATATCAGGTCATGGGAAGATGCTGCAAGCCCGGTATTCTGGTAGGTGTGACTTACGACAGTATCGGCCGAAACTGACGGGGGCGTTCCGTCTCCCCAGTTCCAGTTAAAGTTCGAAATGGCACCTTCGGAAGCATTTTGCAGGTCCACCAAAAATGGAGCACACCCCAGGTAATCCTGGAGGGCATATTCGGCATGTATGTAAGGATGCACCCTAATGGTCTGATAGGATGTGTCGCGGCAAAGGTTGGGTGTTGTGCTTACGAGCCGTACTTCATAATCCTCGTTCACTGAGTTCATGTTTTCGAACAGATGACCGGGGCTTATTGTGGATGAGGATCCGCCGTCCCCGAAATCCCATTGAAATATCGTCGCCGTGGAAGAGGATTGATTGGTAAATGCGATTACCGATCCGTTGCAGACAACCATCTGGTCCTGTGTGAATTGAGATGTAACCTCAGGATAAACTGTGATGTTGCGTGTAAGTGTATCGGTACAGCCTCGTACGTTGTTTTTCACGACGAGCCTGAGTTTATAGGTCACGGGTGTCGTTCCGGTGTTGGTATAGGAATGTGAAAGTGATCCTGCTGAACTGGAAGAGGTGGCTCCATCGCCAAAGGTCCATTCGTATTCTTCTATATATCCTGCCGAGTTATTTTCAATATCAACAACCAGGGGTGAACATCCCCGAAAGGTATCGGTAGTGAAGCTTGCTTCGAGATATGGGTATACCCAGATGTCCTCACGTGCGGTATCGGAGCAATAGAATGGTGAGATCGTTACCATTTCAACCTGGTACAGGCTGTCGGCCAGGCCGTAGTTCAGATAGGTATGAGTCAGGCTGGTATCCTTGGAGGAGTTGCCGTCGCCCAGGTCCCATTTATACCGATAGAGATTGCCGGTGGAGGTATTATCGAAATTGACGGTTACGGGCTGACAACCTTCCGTCACATCTGCATCAAAAGAAGCATCGATCTCGGGTCGGATCACAATATCGCGTCTGAATTCACTCAGACAGCTCTGGCTGTTCCAGACCAGCAGTTGCACAGTTTTAGAGATGATTGTATCCGTTGTGTTCTCATATGCCTGTTGAATACTGGCGGAAGTATCATAGACAAAGGGATTACCCGGATCATCCAGATCAAAGTCCCACTGTACATTGCTGATACTTGATTTATCGACACCGAACGAAAGGTTATCGAAAGTCACAGTATCTGGTGCACAGATATACCACTTATCCGTTGTAAAAAATGATTCCACCTGGTCGGCGATGCCCAGTATCACGGTGATGGTTGTGTCTCCAAAGCAACCCCTGTTGAGAGTTACATCATAATTATAGACTCCGGGAGGCGGTGTTGCAATGGGTGTGGCTATATAGGGGTCATTCAGGAAGGTAGTTGGGCTCCATTCGTAGGACACTGCACCACTGGCTCTCAATTGTATGGTGTCCCCGAAGCACCTGAATACAGATTTTGATCCTGTTTCTACGACCAAAACATCACCCCTTGAGACACTGTAGTCGGAGAAGTAACCATATTTACATCCCGATGTACGACCTCCCTCGATCAGACCAAGATGGAAGACTGTTACCGTGTTCCTTACCTTTACTACCTCGCCCTGGGGAACACCTCCGCCACGGTTATTCGCGAAGTATTTATTGGCTTTTTTCAGGGTAACGAAGCCTGTAGTGCCGACTGGTTCAAACCAGGATCCCGGGATGTCAAAGGTTGTTCCATCCTCGTAGTACATGGTAAAACCATCTTTGGCCCGATCCTCGGTGAGAATATTCAGGTAGAAATCCCTGTCGGTTGACCGTGTAAAACTTGTTTCCACTGATCCGGTACATCCATCAATAGTCGGGAGTACGGCACCCCCAAGTTCGCAACCGAAGCCGGAAGTATGCAGTACCATGATCGGTTTGCTTCCTTCCACATGTGTGGAATTGTTCCGGATCTCATATACTGCCTGCATCCCTGGTGAAGCCAGGGTCACATACAGGGCCCCATCCAGGTATATATCGGTATTTGGTTCGGTCGCCATGACATAGATCCGTTCCCCGGTGGCGACTCCGTCAGGATCCGGAGGAACAGCCGAAGGATTAATCAGGTTAATTTTTCCCCTCATGACGATATATTCATATCCGACAATGTTCTTGCCATCGGCATTGACAAGCGGTACTGTCTGGTCGCCGATCAGGTCCCGGCACACATTGGCTGCCACGGAATCATCCTTCAAAGTCACCGCAATGGGCTTGTCTGCCACAATATGTGTTCCTCCAAGGTGACCTGCTGCGCTCTGACTGCTGGCAAGAACGGAATAGGTCTGTCCCTTATTGAGTGTGATGGTAAACGGAACTCCAGCTGTATGTCCGCCTACGGCATCTGCGGTGGGAGTGATGGTAATAGTGGTATTGTCTTCAGTTGCAACGATATCGATAGAGCTGAATGGTGTTGGTGTATAGCTTCCGTTGTTCCATATCTCATTGAATGGAGTATAGAATTCCAGTCCGAGTGCATTCCTTCCTTTCAGGGCAAAGATGTCCTGATTCCAGTATTCATCTTCGTCATAGTATACGGTGATCAGGTTTGTAGAGGTGATCAGCACACCTTTGTTGAGCACGAGGCCGCCAGGTGTGTTTTCAAGGTCATCAATCCAGGGTGAGGCATCAATAGAGACGGTGGTATTTGCCGGCACAATGAAAGTGGTATCCAGTCCGGATGGATTGGCCGGCTGGTAGATCCTTACCATCGCATCAAGGTCCAGGGCAGAAACCCTGAAATAGACAGGTTCTCCGCCTGGGAAGTCCCCGTGTCCGATCGTGATCTCGGGAGCCACAAACCAGAATTCTACATCGGTTTGTGCCATTGTGTTTATTCCGGAGAGAAGAAATACAATTACCAGAAATCTATACTTCCCTGAACTGATCCTTTTCTTCATATAATGGGTTTTGATTAAAATAAATCTTGCTGGATCGGACCGGAGTGACTACCGGCACCTATTCAGCATAAATAATCCGGATCCCGGATCTTATCATGAAAAACAGGATATACTGTTCTCAAAGATGTTTTAATCATTCCATGGGCATTTAATATTCTGACCCCGATAAACGAAATATGGTTGTACTGGTTGATGTTTTTTGTCATTTTTTTTTCAGTGCAACCAAGTAGATAAGTAACTTGTCTTGGAATTAATTCCTGATAACTAATATAATTGTAAGTTATTACCGGTAATCGGGCAAGCCATGAGAAAAAAAATCGCACTTGGACTGATCATCAATACTCTTCTGATTTTGTCAGTCTTTTCACAGGATACCCTGCTGTTTGAAGACTTTGCATCGAGTCCCGGTGTCAAACCAGAGGGATGGACCACCGAACTGGAAGTGGGGGACCGGAGATGGCAGTTTGTTGACGGTGGCGGCACAAAGGATCCTGGGATTCCTGGCAGCCGGAAACCTCCCTCGGCCTACAGCGACACTGTGAATGCATTATTCTTCTATGAGAGTCTTGGCGGAGAATCGGTGTTCCTTATTACGCCGCCGGTGGACCTGGAATTTGCTATCAAACCGGAGCTGAGGTTTGCGCATGTACAACGGGAAGGTAACCTTGGGTTTGGTGCGGCGCATGATGAATTACGTATTTATTATAAGACTGGATTCAGCGATCCATGGATCGAGGCAAACAAGGTGGCTGAGTTTGTTGATGAGGTGGCCGACTGGACCGAACAGATTGTGCTGCTTCCCGAGGAAGTTCTTGTTCCGGAGTGCTATTTTGCATTCAAGGCCACAACCCGGTATGGCTGGGGTGTGGGAATCGATGATGTGGGTGTTATTGAGACTGATTTTCTTCAGCGATCCGTCGATTCTGTGAAGGTTATTGATGTGGCACGAAACTACATTCCAACAGGTGCGCGACAAAACCCGGTTATAAGGCTGGATGTATCGGTTTCGGGGAACTCCGGGAGTATGCCTTTTACTTCTGTTGAGGTGACCAGCCTGAACAGTTCTGATGATGATGTGCCTGCCAATGGTGTGAAGCTTCATATGAATGACCGGAGGGATTTTTACGGGGCAACCCTGGTTGATTCTGCCTCTTTTGTGGCAGGGAAAGCTACCTTCAGTTCACTCGATATTGATCTTGCATCAGGCTATACCTATTTCTGGGTATCTGTGGATGTGAAGGAAGATGCTGTTCACCAGCATACGGTCGATGCCATGATGGAAGCGGGAAGTGTTGTCATTGCAGGGGATACATACCCGCCGTCAGCATCTTCTCCCGCCGGTTCTTCACTCATCCGCGAATCGGTCTTTTTCGATGATTTCAGGATGGACAGGGGCTGGGTACTTGACGGTGACTTTCAGCGCGGAACACCCAATGGTCTTGGGGGAATTCTTTTGGGAAGTCCGGATCCCCTGTTTGCAGCTGCTGACAGCTTCATACTTGGAAACGATCTTTCCGGGCTCGGACTGATCCCGGGAGATTATGAACCAAACGTGATGAGGTATGCCAACCTTGCCACGAGCCCAATGTCTGATCTTACATATTATAACGATGTACGCATGGATATGCTTCGGTGGTTGAACATAGCTAACAATGACACCACGAATATTGAATTGAGTACAGATGGAGGTACTACCTGGAAGGAGGTCTGGGCGAATAACAACAATGTATATACCGACGGAACCTGGCGGACCTTTGGATTCAGGCTTCCGGCGGCAGACAGGGCCGATTCCGTGATGCTCCGGGTCAATCTCGGACCCACTACCGAAACGGATCACTTTTCTGGTTGGAACATTGATAATTGGGCGATTACCGGCAATTATGTTGAATACGACGTGGGACCTGCCGGGATGATAAATCCGGGTACGGGATGCGGCCACACCACCACCGAGACAGTACGTGTAAGGCTGGAGAATTACGGTCCTTCGGCAACACCGGGAGAAATTCCTTTGAGATACTCCTTCAATGGAGGGGTCAGCTATGTATATGATACCCTGAAACAAAGTATCGCTTTCGGCGGGAGCCATCTGTTTGACTTCCAGCAGTCTGTTGATCTTTCGGAACCCGGAGAATACCATGTGATTATTGAGACTCTCCTGGAGGTGGATGATGAACCTGTGAACAATACCTGGGATACCATTCTCTATTCCGATCCATCCTATTCTGTTCCATATTTTGAAAATTTTGAAAGCGGAAGAGGTTTCTGGAGAGGTGAAGGGACCAACTCCACACTTGAGTATGGTCGTCCGCTCGGGTCGATCATCTACACAGCGCCATCTGGAACAAAAGCATGGGTGACCAATCTTGACGGGGATCATGCCGATAACGAGGAGAGTTACCTGGTGGGGCCGTGTTTCGATCTTACAGGAATCGATTACCCTGTTTTTGAATTCAAGATATTCTATTATACTGATGATCAGAAGGATGGTGCGAATGTAGAATACTCTGTTGATAACGGGCAGACCTGGTCAAGGCTTGGCGACATGGGTGACGGAAGCACCTACGGATGGAACTGGTATAACTCAGATGCCATCTCAGCGCTTGAGGGAGGTCACGGTTGGACCGGTCCGGGTGAGGACTGGCAGATATCCAGGATCCTGATGGATACATTGGTTTTCAGGAACAATCCGTCTGTAAAGTTCAGGATCAGGTTTGAGAGTGATTCCGTGGACCGTATCGAGGGGATCGCCATCGATGATATAAAGATCTATGATGCACCCAGAGATCTTGGAGTAGTTTCAATCGACTCACCAGTCAACGGTTGTGCACAAGAGACTGGAGACAGGGTGGTGGTTACCATAAAAAACTTTGGTCTGGATACGCTCCTGGCAGGGGATACTATCCTCGCCGGTTATGATCTTCAGGATGATCCGACCGTAGTTGACACCATTGTCCTGGTCTCTGATCTGCTGAGTGGAGCAGAGATGTCCTATACCTTCAAAGATAAACTGGATCTGGTTGATCCGGGTTTCAGGGACCTCTATGTATTCACCCTGCTACCGGATGATGTAAACTTCTTCAATGAACCGGTCAGTAACGATACAACCTATACTTCCATCGAGGTGCTGGAAACCCCGGTTACTTATCTGCCGGAGAATATTTATACCGTACGGCCAGATACCATTGTGCTTGATGCCACCATTGCTGAAGTGGGTATCACCTATCTATGGCAGGACGGGTCCATTGATCCACTTTTCAATGTCAGCGCATTCTCGGACGGAGTCTACTCGGTTACAACCAGCAACGGGTTCTGCGATTACAGGGATACGACCTATGTCTGGAGGCTGATCGCGGATGCCGGGGTCACCGGTATCGTTTGGCCGGATTCTGATTGTGAGCTCGGAGATGCCGTACATCCAATAGTTGAAATAACTAATTTTGGTACTGATACACTTCGGGCAGGTGACAAGATTCCGGTCAGGTACCAGGTGGACGGGAACACCGCTGTTGAAGAGACGGCAATTGTTGATGGCGTGATCCTGCCGGACAGTCTGTTTACATATACCTTTGTCACACCAGCTGACATGTCTGTTGTGAAGACTTACAGTGTTCTGGCCTATACCGAGCTGCCCTATGATGAGACGCCGGCAAACGACGACCTCATCACTACAGTTGAAGTATTCGGGTATACACCGGTGGATCTTGGCGAAAATCTCGTGGTAAGGGCACTTCAGTATACCCTGGATGCGGGAGCGGGTTACAATTCATACATGTGGAACGATGGTTCAAGCGGACAAACCCTTGAAATCGATACTTCCGGTGTATATGCTGTCACCGTACAACAGGGAACCATGTGTCCGAATACCGATTCTGTAAAAGTTCGCCTTGTTGTTCCAGACGTTACAGTGACCCGGATCTCAAGTCCGCAGGATGTATGCGGGTCATTGCCTGACGGAAAACTGGAGTTTTATATTCAGAATAGTGGTACGGATACCCTGTTTGTGAACGACACTGTCTTTATCAGTTACAGTGTAAACTCAGGAGCGGTAAATGAAGATACCCTGGTAGCAGGCAGGAGGGTTGAACCCGGAGACTCATTGTTCTATGCATCTGACAAGGTGATTGACATGAGCAACGAAGGAGTATACCTGTTCTCCGTTGCATTGGATTTATCAGGCGACCTGGTCCCGGCAAATGATATGCTTGATCAGGAGATAAATGTCTACGGAGCACCCGACCTTGAACTTGGTCGTGATACACTGGTCTTCGTGAAAACCTTCCTGATCGACCCGGGAGATCAGTTTATTTCCTACCTCTGGCAGGATGGTTCGACGGACGGCGAGTACACCGCGCGGGCCGATGAGCAAACGCCCGACTCAATCTATTCCGTTACAGTTACAGATGAACATGGATGTGAAGCCACGGATGAGATAAAAGTTGGTTTTGATATCAGGGATCTTGGTGTGGTGGCAATAGTGAACCCGGTTTCGGCCTGTACCATTGATGAAGATGAGGATTTGATTGTCAGGATAAAGAACGGTGGAACCTACCAGGTATTCAATGAGACCCTGACAATCAGGGCCAGACTGAGTGGGAATGTTCCCGTGAACAATATTCGAACGATCACCGATCCGATTCTTCCCGGCGAGGAGGTGGATCTATCCCTTGGTACGTTGTTTAATTTTGCAGAAGAAGGAGATTATTCACTGAGAATAGTCATTATTTATGGTCCGGATGCCTACTCGGCCAATGATACCCTGGAGACGGTGATATCCCACTATGGTAATCCCACAGTAGCGCTGACTGAAGGGGATACGCTGAATACAACGCTTCCATATACGATAGATGCCGGTGACGAGTTCAATAGTTATTTCTGGAACGGAGCTTCGGGATCGGGTACTTTTGAAATCGAATCTTTTGGTATCTTACGATTGGAAGTACAGGATGAAAACGGTTGTTCCGACCGGGATTCGGTCTATGTGCTTCCACCGACAACCGCAGAGGATCGGATGCTTGACGGTAGTCTGAAGATCTACCCGCAGCCGACTAATGAAATTATTTACATCGAGTACGAACATACAGCATTTGAAGATCTTGTCCTGGAAATGTTTGATACGGGGGGACGAAAGATCTTCATGCGGGAATACAAAGATGTGAATGAGATCAAGGGGTCAATGGAGGTATCACACCTGTCCCCGGGTGTATACTATCTGCGTATCCGGTCCACCCATGAGATGCTAGGAAGGAAGATCGTTGTTGGTGTAAGATAACCCGGGCAATGATGCACTGTCAGAAACTATACATCATACTCATCAGCAACCGTGTGTTGATGACCTCCACGATGTCGGCAGCGATGTAGTTCACATCATAATTTGAACCGTATCGTGCCCCGGTGACTTCCACCTCGGCGCCGATTTTCGTTCTCCCCGAGATGAACTGTAGTCTGGGAGCGATCCTGATCAGTGACTCGATGTTGGTGCCGAGTCCGTATACCTCGTTTGTCACGGAGGACATGGGGTCTTTTGTTCCGATGTTCTTCGTCACCCCGGCAAACAGGCCTGCCTGGAACTTATCTCCGTTGGTGTGGATCTCTCCCCAGGCGGATATATTGCGGAGCGGGGTATAGGATTGTTCGCCGGTGGCCAGGTCAACGATCTCTTTCACGGCAAATCCGCTGAGGGAGAGGACGTCAGGGATGTTTTCGCCGTAACGGCCCTGGAGTTTTGCGGTAAATGGGGCGGTGACTGCTTTGGTGAATACAATGACCGTCATTCCATGCACCTTCTCATCGACGCTGTAGGTATTGAAAAACCAGTCTGACTTTAACCGGGGGACAATGCCTTTGTAGGCAAACCCTGTTCCTGCAGCAAGTTCAGTGATCCAGCCTTCGCTTTTGTGGTTGTAGTGGACCTGTAAGTGAAGGTCCGGGATGTGGGCATTCCGCAGGAAAACGGAGCTCACAAGAGTCTTGGTCGGATCATCCGGATCGGGCCCCCTGGAGGTATAATCGCGCTGGGCCAGTGCTGCGGCGATGAGGGTGAGCGGACCGGCTTTTTGGGTGATCCTGATCTGGGGATTCCTGGCAAATGACTGCAGGGGGGTGCCTGTGTTGAATGAAATGGTTGCGGGAAAACAGCAGGTGACAAACAGGGGGTTCCAGTACTGGCCGGTCATCAGTTCCGTATTTTTCCAGTTCAATTTGATGAAGGCATGCCGGAGCCTGAACAGGTTGATGTTGTCGTTTTGCTGTGCAAAAAAGTCGCCTTCAATGAGACCGGAGGTTTTGGCACCGAATGCATCCGGACCCGTAATCACTCCGCTGAGGCGTGATTGCACCGAAAGAAAGTTAAAGCTTGGCTGTGCATTGATATCCACACCATTTTCATCCGGAAGTACCGCTGCGGGCCACAGCAGGAAATGGCCTTCCCGCGCAGTGGTCACCTGGCGGGTATCCCAGAAAAAATCGTTTTTTACAAAGCCTTTGAAGCTTATCCCGAATTTCGGTTCCTTTTCCTGGGCATTCAGGGTGGGTTGAAGCAGGATTAAACAAGTGATGAGTGATATGACCGATTGTTTCATGGGTTTGATTATTTTGGGGTTGTACGTGTTCATGTTGTGTATTGTTAACGTTCAGGCGGAAATAGTCTCTGGATTACATTTGTTTTCCTGGGAGGCTTTCCAAGCAGCTGGTTCAGGTTGTTCTCAGCGGTCAGGTTTCTGTCCCATAGTTCAAGAGCTTTTGTGTAGCAGAGGGCTGCTGAGTCATAGCGGATATGGTACCGGTGGACGATGCCCTGGTTCGTGTAACTGACAGACAGGCGACGCGGGATCTCCCTTTTTGAGTCCAGTATCTCTTCAATCCGCAAGTCAAGAAACTGCCCCTGTTTTTCAGGAGGGTATGATTCCAGGCCATTGAGAAACTCTTCGCGGATGATCTTCCTGCACGCAGCTGCATCTGCCTCCCCGAACCTCTCCTCCCATTGCCGGTAGATCGAGATACTTTTTTGAACGGCTACAGCGGCTTTTGCAACCAGTGAATCTTTACAGATGCTGTCGCAATCACTGTCGTGAAGTGCCCGGGTGAGCCATAACGCTGCACGGTTGTTACTGATCACCCCCAGTTCGTAGGAGGATTTGTAGTGTTTTACTGAGGTATAGATCGTTTCGACTGTGTCAAGTAAACTGAATATAGCATCATTCGCTCCGTCTTCTGTCAGTTGATTGTATGAAGCATACAGCCTCCGGGCAGGCTCAATACGCGGATCGATCATCCTGTTCTGATGCCTGTAATAGGCCTGGGCAAATATGATAACGACCACGACAAGGATGCTCATTGTAAGGATGAGCATCCTTGTGGGTCTGTTTACTTTAATCATCAGGTATGGACATTTTCGACCAGGAATTTCCTGATCTCAATTGGGGTTTCTTTTGTCAGTTTTGATACGATTATATTAACGATTATAGCCAGTGGAGCTCCGAAAATGGCAAAGTACCATGCTCCGAGCCAGTAGCTGACAAATTCATGAGCCGGCAGGGTTGCCCCCATTTTACCTGCCACGAAATAGGTAAGGGCAATCACAGAAACCAGACCTCCTGCGATCAAACCTGCAATGGCGCCCTGTCGGTTTGAACCACTCCACCAGATACCGAGCAGAAACAGCGGGAAGATGGTGCAGCCTGCCAGTGAGAAGGCCACGGCGACCAGCTGTCCGATCAGTGCAAGTTTCGCCAGGGCGATGGCTGTTACGATGATCGCCATCAGGATGGTGCCGAGACGTGCGGCCAGCAATTGATTTTTTGGTTTTGCATCCGGATTGATCACTTTTACGTACAGGTCATGGGCGAATGCCGAAGAACCTGCTACGAGGAGTCCGGATACTGTTGAGAACGCTGCCGATACGCCTCCTGCGGCCAGGAAGCCGACGATCAACGGGTGGACGCTGCCAAGTTGCGCGGTATAGACGACGATGGCATCTTTAGCCAGCTTGCCCACCTCCGGGTTGGCACTGAGGATCTTTCCAAAAGCTGCGTATGCCGGGGCGCTCCAATAGAGGATACAGATAAAGAAGAGTCCCCATACCACTGACCAGCGGGCATCCCTTGCTTTTGGC
>JGI12048J13642_10038586_pt1 | contig 17128 bp, 20 predicted proteins | sample ElkSlonscriptome_16_FD_13642 | JGI IMG/M metagenome (IMG submission 13642)
GGTTGAAACTGTAGGCGATGCGGTGAATTACTGGATTTCCTATTCCGGCTATAGCCTCATCAGCGATGACAAAGCCTCAAGCGAACTCAAAGAGGTTTTAAAACAAAAACTACCTCAATCCGACAGAAACCTTGGTCCATTAACCATTCAAGACGGCTTGAAAGTACTAGTGGGCCAAGAGGTTTTTGATATGGTCTGCGACCCGCTTCACCGTCTGGTGAGCTTTGATTTAAAGAAAAAATACAAATTAGCCCTTAGCAAACATCAGGGAGGGAAAAAAGCATGAAACCGTTTATGAATTTGATAAAGAAAAATCATAAAAAAATAATCATAGGCGCGAGTGTGACCGCTGTGATTCTTGTGGTCCTTGGCATGTCTATCACATCGAAATACGCGCCTATACAAAAACAGCCGTTGGCAGAAATTAAACCGGTGACAGAGGAGGCTGAAAAGCCCGATGTGTTTAAAGAAAAAATCAACGGCACACTGGCTGTTATTGATAAAAGGCTGTCGCTGGTGCAGCGTGAAATGGAAAAAGCAGCCGTAAAAGGCAAGGCCGATGCGCCTGATAAAGCGCTCAAGGATTTATCGAACACTGTTGTTTCTTTTAAAGAAGAGGCCGAGCGCTCACTCATAAAAAGCCATGAAGAAAACGAGGTCCTGGCGCGTAAAATCCAGGCTTTACAAGACGTTATTGCATCGCTTAAAGGCAGTAATGAAAGCATTCAGTATCTGGATAAAAAAGCACTTCCTTTTGAAATCGTTGCCATTGACAGCGTAAATGAAGAGCCGGTTTTGGCACTCAAATACAACTACAACCACCTGGCCTTAGAAAAGGGCGACAAACTTGCCGGATGGAAAGTGATTAACCTTGATTATGCCAAACAGCTCGCGGAATTCGATGACGAGAAGGGCGCGCACGTCAGGCTGTCATTATCTGACAAAAAAGAGGAGGTGAAATCATGGGCTTAGCACTTGCACTTCTTATTGGGTTTTTAGGGGTTGTCGGGATAACGCATCAAGAAGCGCTGGCTCATAAGAAGATAGAAAAAGCCCGCAGTCAACAAGCAAAGCTAAAGAAACAATCAGCCAAGCGTCATAAGGCTGTGCGTCCTTCGAGTGTTGTCGCAAGGCTTGATGGCCTGGAAATAAGAAATTTAAAAGGGTGATTGAAATGCTTAAACGATTCGTTTCTTTGCTGTGTTTGCTGCCAGGGCTTTCCATGGCTGCTATTCATCTTCCAGGTATCAATGAGGCCTCTATCGATAATGCCTCTCAAGATATGGATTTTGCCAAAACAGGCATTCACAAAAACATTGATGACATCACCGAAGATCAAGACATCGAAGCTGTTCAATTAAACGCAAAGGACAAACACACAGCCCTTGTCTGGGAGTTAAGCGATACTGAGATGAAGCGCTATAAGCTTTTGATGGAAAACAAAAGCAGTATTTATTATGAAGGGCTTAAACTAACCCCTCTGGATATTTTAGGCATTAACGCAAGAAACGAGCAGGAACGGGACCATTTTGCTGAAATTTCCGCAAAGTTTGAAGCGCAAAAGGTCGCCAAAAACCTGGCCTGGAACAACGCTCATTTCAGGGCTTATCAAAAAGTATTACAGGGCTTGCCGGTTATCCAGAATTTTGATGCCTCCAAATATGGTCCACATGCCTACCGACCCATCCAACTTAAAAATGGTCAGCAGCTTCATTTTTACTTAAAAAAAGACGATGCGGTCACCACGTTGGTAGCTCCTCTCGTTAAAGCCATCGAGGAATCTCAAAACACTTTATTGGTTTTAGACTGCCTGGATTGTACCAACGCTGATATGCAGCTTTGGGCAAACAACCATAACATCCCTAAGAGCCTGGTTGATTCTGGAAGGATTAGGCTTGATTTAGGACGCATTGCCTTTGACGGTCTTTCCTTGCCTAAAAAAGAGAAAAAAACACCGCTTTTGATATCGGTTATGGGTGCTTATGCCAACCTGGTTGACTTGGGGAGCCTTTAAAATGAAGACGAACTTTTACATTTTAAGCCTTTTGATGTCGTACCAAAGCTTGGCTTTGACGACCATCTATGATGGAGCAGACAGTATCCCTGCCGATAAGTACATCAAACTAAATCTGCATCAGGAAGTACCGAAAACAAACGTCATTGAATATCCGGCAATGCGACCAGGCCTGCCTGCTAAAAGCCAACTGCAAGCAGGAACGTTTGACGCTTATAAATTGTCCGAATGCCAAAAATACCCAACACCGTTTTTCGTCATAAGTGCGGATGAATTATCAATGGCCTGGCTTGATAAACATCGAGCGCATTTAAAAGACATTCATGCTTTTGGGTTTGCAACGAACATTGATACTGAAAAAGAACTCAAAGAAGTAGAAGCTGTTTCACCCATTAACCTTATCCCGTCCAATGTGGATGCCCTGGCAAAAGCCATCAAGGCACCCGCCTATCCATTTTTCACCAATGGCTGTGAGGTGTGGCAATGACATCGAAAAAAACAGCGACTAAAAATAAGACTGGCTTAGTTGGACTCATTTTTGCCAGCCTATTTTTGAGCGTTCTTATTTTATATTTGGCCGCGGTTTTCCTTTGGGCGGTGTATGGCTATGAAACAGCGTTGCCGTTTTTTATCCGGCTTTTAAAGGCCAATCAGGTAAGCCTTTCAGGTCTTGAGGAGAGTGTTTTATCACATCCTTTCATCCATGGGGTTTTTCAAAACGTAAGCGCGTATTTGAACGATACAGGTTTGTCTCAAAAGGCACAGAGCTTAAGTCAAATCGGTGTTGAGGGGTTAAGGCAAGGACTGTCGGGTTATTTAAGCGAGGACTTGGTCTCTGATGCCATTGAAAAGGGGGCAGGGTTTTTAAATAGCGCTTATGTGTTTGTCCTAAAGGCCGGTTTTCTTTTAGTGCTTACGTTAAAAATCTTTGCCATCAAAGCGTTTTTACTGATAGCTGCACTGCCTTTATTTGCCCTTTTAGGACTTCTGGGCCTGGTGGATGGGTTGTCGCTTCGTGAAATAAGACGCGCGGAACTTGGCCGTGAATCAAGTTATCTCTTTCACATGCTTAATCTCTGGATTGCAAGAATTATAGGCTTTGGCCTTTGTCTGTGGGTGTGTATGCCGGCAGCCATCAATCCGCAATGGTTTTTTGTGCCTTTGGGGCTTTTGTTTTCAGTGATGTTAAGTCTGAGTGCTGCGAAATTTAAGAAGTATTTATAGGGAGGGAACATGCAAATTCATTTAAAAATATTAAGTATTTTGTTTTTGGGGCTTGGGTTTTTGCAGCCAGTGAGCGCTTCTCAAGAGTTATTAAATGAGCAGTTGGTGCGCATGATTAACCAGCTCAATGCCATGAAGCCCATCATCAAAGAGGCTGAGCGTTATCAGTCCCAAGGCGCACCCGTCAAGCTTCATTTAAAAGCCTTTAAAGGGGCGGATAACAAAATACATAACGGTGTTTTGGAGGATGTCGAGCTGATTAAACAAGGTCTGATCGCCTATCTTAACAGGCCCGCTGTAGCACCTAAAAAAGTATCACCCATTGAAGGTGATTTTGTTGAAACCCCTAAAAAAGGATAAGGCCATGAATACGAATGCAATGGAAGTGTTTAAAAGCGCATTTTCTCAAGCCTCAGGGGTATCGATTACTACCTATTCTTTGTCCATCCGGCTGGTTGCCGCGGTTTTGATTTGCATTGCAGCAGTCTTGGTGGTGTCGCATTTTTTAAATGGTAATCATAAAGAATCCGACACCTTTGTGCTCGATTTAACGGGTTTTGGCGCGAAGGTGTTTGTAGCGGTGTGTTTTTCCCTTTTGTTTTTAATTTACTAGGAGAGTAGATATGAAAAGATTTCAAAATCATCGGATTAATCGAGCCATAACAGCTTTTATTGGCCTTGTTTATGGGCAATTAAGCTTTGCCGATGGCGGACTCATCCCAACCATTAACGGTGCGGAAAAAGTTGCTGATGGCGGGGATGCCATGGGTGTTTTGGCAGGATGGGTAAAAACCGGTCTATTTATTTTGCTGTGCGCCTCGTCCATTTTTTTGCTCACTAAAGCCATGAATACGGCCATGGTAGGCCTTAAAAAGGCACAAGACGATGAGGGTTCAATTACCACCATGCTGAACTACCTGGTCTCGGCATTACTGGCCGCAACGCTTGGACTTGTATGCGCCTATATTGGCTATCAGGTTTATCAAAACTTTAATGTGCCAGGGTAGCTCTCATGCATACACCGTCATCAAAATATTTATCAAGGCAGCCTGCCATTTTAAAAGGCTTAAGTTTGAATGAACTTTGCTTTGTGGTGGTGACAGGGATCACGATGGGCGCAACAGCCGGTGTCCTGATGGGTTTGATATTTGGGTTTATAGCGATCCTTGCCATTGCTGGCGTGTTGATGGGCGGATTTGTCGGCTACTTTGTCTTATCGAAAGTCCTGGTAAGGCTTAAAGGCAATGCGCCTAATGCGCTTTTGAAAAAAAAATCGGTTATCGCTTTGGCGAGTGTTGGGCTTATTCAAAACCCATACCAGCACTACGAAGGTGTGTGGCTTAAATCAAAAAAAGTGAAGGGGTAGGGTATGTTTGTCTATTGGAAAAAACTCGATAATCTGGCGTTTGCCAACCGGCTTTTGGTTGGCATTATTGCAGCTCTTTTACTGGTGGTTGTGATATTAAGTACAACGCTTGCGATGATGCCCTCTAAATTTCGTTTTTTTGTAACGCCAACGCTGGCATCAACCGGCGGTGAAATTTATCAAAACGACATTCCTGATTCAGCCGTCTATTCCTTTGTCGCCACTTTATTTCCTCTGTTAAACAGCTGGAGCGGTGAAGACAAACAAGAATATTTAAAAACCATTCAAAGCTATAAGTCTTACTTAAGCCCGCGTCATTTGGAACTGTTAACCGATGCCTATTCGTTTATGAAAAAAGCAGGCCTTACGGATAAAGCCCAAACGGCAAGTTTATATTCTGGCTTTGAAAGCGGCCTGGTTCAAAAAATCGCCCCTGATTTATGGCAGGTTCATCTCAAGCTTCGGCTTACGCAACGAATCAATGAAAAAAACCCCATGGTGATAGCCGATAAGGTGGTGTCTTATAAGGTGCGTGTGATGCGCGTTAGGCTTTCCCATCAACAAAATCCCTTTGAGCTGGCTTTAGACGGTTATTCACAAAAAGAAACGATTGAAAAAAACTTACTGGATGAGGAGAGAGTCTGATGCGCGTCATTCTAAATATTGCGTTACTGCTTGTCTGCCAAATGGTCCAGGCAGACAACTTTGAGCATGTGGTGTGGGATAAATCACCCATCAACATCAAACTGCCGCTTGAAAAAGAACGCATGGTTGTTTTTCAGGGGCCCGTTAAGCTAATCCATAACGAGCTTGAAGGCTTTGCCATTATCCAGAAAACCAAAGATACCTTTTACATCAAGGCACTGCGTGATTTTGCACCCAAATCGGTGGTGGTTCGAGTCATTCCTGATGGCGATGTGATCAAGCTTAATGTGAGCGCGGATGCATCCAGCATGAATAAAACGCCCATTGAAATTGTGTCGAAAGACGCAACGTCAGCAGCGAACGAGGCCATTTCAACCTCAGCTGGCACGCCCATTAACACCATTACTCTAACCCGCTTTGCCATCCAGTCGCTTTATGCGCCAGAACGGGTACTGGAAATGCCGCAAGGGGTGGGGCGGGTAGCAATGAATACGCATAAGACTGTCAATTTAATTAGCGGCGGTGGCGTGATGGCCCATCCTTTGCTGAGTTTTGGCGGTGATGGCTTAACCGTGACCGCTGTTCGTATCAATAACCTGCTGTCAAAACCTCAGGAAATAGAGCCCGACATGCTTTATGGCAAATGGGAGTCGATTGCCTTTTATCCATCGAACGCGCTTGCCCCTAAAGGAAAGCAGGGGGATGAAACAATTGTCTTTGTGACGTCAAACAAGCCCTTTAATGATGCCTTAAATGAATTACAGGGGTATGTCCGATGAAACAAAAACACTTAAAAATACTGGCCTTCGGCTGTGTCCTACTTGTGGCTTTTAGCCTGATTTCCACTAAAAAGTCTAAACCTGCCAAACAGGCTGTTGAGAATGCGAATAATTTTTCTGAAAGCTCGATGGCCAGTTCAAATGATTATTTAAGGGCGGTATCGGCTCGTCTTAATCAGTCGGATAAAGACTTTAAAAAACTCTCTTTGGAATTAAAAGGGCTTAAAAGCGAAAATGAGCGGTTAAAAAAATCATTAAAAACCCAGGCCAGACAGCCTTCGGGTGATATTCAGGTGCTTAACCAGACCATTCATGCATTAGAGGGAAAGGTCAGCGCTTTAAGTAAAAAAACCTCAATTGATAAAGCTCCAATTACTTTAAGTGATGGACGATACGCCGTTCATAACGAAAGCACCAAACCCATTCAGTATGTTGTGGATTTGGATGAAGGGCAGGGTGATTACGTTGATACAAAAGATGAGAATGCCTATTGGAGCAAGCTTAAAAACGCAGGCCCAAGAGGCGGCTCTCATCATAAGGGCAATCGATTTGTATCCAACAAAGACAATCAAAAAGGCATTCCCTATTACACTATTCCAGCGGGTTCTGATTTGGCCTCAACAACGCTGTTATCCGCGCTAATCGGTGAAGTACCGGTCGATTCAAAGCTAGCCCAACCGTTATTTCCTTTCTCAGCGGTGGTTGGAAGGGGCTCTTTAATGAGTGCCAATGGCGTGCCCCTTCCGCCTGATATCAGAGGCATGAAAGTCAGCGGGTATTCCATCGGCGTGGGTTCTTTTTTGGATAACATCAGCTGCGCCAGAGCCTACGTGACCCAAGCCTTATTTGTCTTTCAGGACGGTCATTTTGAAGTGGTTGGCGAAGAGCGCATGCGCAATGCCACCGATCTGGTCGATAACAAGGCGCTTGGCTATTTAACCACCGCCTTTGGCAATCCTTGCATCCCTGGGACCTATTATACCAATGCGCCAAGGGTGTTAGCCGCTTTAACAGGGGCTGCTGGCGTTTCCGGTGCCGGCAAGGCCCTATCGCAGTTTCAAATGAGCTATTTTGCGGGTAGCGCAGGAGCAGTTGGTGTTCCCACAGGCTCAATCGGTAAATATGCGCTTGGGGAGGGGCTGTCTTCGGGGAGTGTGAAGGCGGCTGAATGGTTGGAGCACCGCATTAAAGGAAGCTTTGATATGGTGTTTGTGCCAGCCAGTGTTCCGGTGAAAAAACCAAATAACCAAATTTGTTTTGTACCCAACCGCTTAACGCTTCATATCACCAAAACCATTGAAATTAACAAAGATACCAATGCAAGGAGAATCAGCTATGGCAAAAACGACAACGCTCGTTTTGATTATGACTTTAAGTAGTCTATTGGGCGCTTGTGCCTCATCGGTAAGAACGGGGCGTGTTCCTCAAGAGGGGCTTACGGTCAGTCAGATTTATCATCAGGTGATTGATGAAAATGAAGTGCAGGACTTAAGACAGATTAAGGAAGGCATGAAACAAAAAAGGGGTAAAGCGCATCAAACCCATTACGAAGGCGCTTTTCATCAGGCGTTTATGAATGTATCGCATGGGTTTAAGAGGCTTGATAACCCCGCCATTCCCATCTACATCACGCCTAAAGTGGTCCTGATGGGCGATGAGCAGTTTATCAAGCCTGGTTTTGTCACCCAATTTTATCTTTATAAGAAAAACCAGTTCGCTTTAATGTCTGAAAAATATTAAGGATTGATGATGCTAACAAAAATGCTGGATTATTTCGCCCAAAGCCAAAAGCCTCAAGGCCTAAAGGAAAAAGAGGTGGCGCGTGCCTACAAACAAAGCCGTCCCTCTATTGCAGACAGGCTTTCTGTGGTTGATTTTTCAGACAAACATCATGTGTTTTTATTAGAAGACGGTGTGAGTTTAGGCAGCGGCTTTGAAATTGGTGATATCGCAGCGGACGGGGTGAATGAGAAAACGCTTCAAAGCGTTTTTGCCCGTGTCATGGATGTTTTTTCCTATGTATTGCCGCTCGATGAGGTCAACCCCTGGGTATTGCAGGTGTATGTCAATGATGAATTCAGCCTGGAGTCCACCTTTGATTTTTATCAGCAGAAAATAGACAAGACCCTGCTCGATACGCCTTATACACAGACGTATTTGGAGCAGCTTAAGCGCCTATACCAAAAGGCATGCGAGGAAAAAGGCCTGTTTTTCGATCCCATGTCGGATTTAACCTATCGAGGACGCTTGCGGCGAATTCGCATGGTGATGTATAAGCGCTATTCCAACAAAAAAGACTTGCCAAAACGTGCTGCTATCTTGCGTGAGCATTTGACCATTAGGCGGCGCATCCTAAAAAAATTCCAAAATGCCGGCATTGATATTGATGTGCTAAAGGCAAGCCAGATTTACAAATGGTGGGTTCGCTGGTTTAACCCAAGTCCAAAACTGGGGCTGGGTTCTACCGATAAGTTACTAAAAGATTATCCTTATCCAGATAAAAGACCAGCTAATTTTTCTTTTAGCCAGAATGTCTTTTATAACTACCCAAAAACAGATAGCAAAAACATCTATTTCGATGACAAGCCGCATCGGGTGCTCTTTTTTGACAGTTTATCAAAGCTGCCTGAAATAGGCTGTGTTTCACGCGAGATAGAAGATGCAGGTTCTAAAAAGAAATCAGCCCTTTTAGACAGGCTACCCGAAGGGTCCATCTATAGCATTCAAGTGGTCTTCTCAAGCGATAAAAGTGTTTCCAAACATTTAAAAATGGTGGAAAAGGGGACTTTAGGGGGCTCGCTTGAGGCACAAACGATTCGATGCGATTTAGCCGATGCCCGTGATGCCCAGACCCTTGGCAACCGCCTGTTTTGGGTGTCTCAGTGCCTGTTTATTCGAGGCCGTGATGATGACGCCTTAGATGAGCAGGAAGAATCACTCATTGACTTGTTTTCATCAGAAGCCTCAATGCCTTTGATGCCGTCAAAATATGATGTCCATCCCATCGACAGCTATTTATCCATGCTGCCGTTTAATTTCAACTTTAACTATTTCCACAAACATTTAAGCTTTGACAAGCTGATGTTTGCCTCGGAAGTGGCGGCCTTAATTCCGGTCTATGGCCGTTATAAGGGTGCGAAACACCTGCCTTGTTTTCCTTATTTTAATCGAGTCGGAGAGCCTTTTTTCTTCGATCCTTTGCACCGTGATTTTGCCAGTAAGAATTCTCATATGGCCATTTTTGCTGATTCTGGCGGGGGGAAATCGGTGATGACAGGCCATAAGGTCAATAGCCTGCTTGCCACGAAAAATGCCCGTATTGTGCTTTTTGAGATGGGTAATTCTTACGGTGGCCTCATGAAACATGCCAAAAAGAAGGGCAAGAAAGTCTCTGAGCTTGTTTTCAGTAATAACCCAAAAGATGCGGTGGCTATTAATCCCTTTGCCAATGCCTATAAAGCGTTAATGGAAGCTGAGTCCTACTCAACGGCAAAAATCAGCGAAGAATTAAAGGGCAAGCTGTCTTCGGTTTTTAACTCTCAGCATGAGGAGGCGAGTGATGAGGAGCAGGCCTGCGATGAAAACAGAAGTTATTTTACAGAGCTTTTGCTTATTTTAAGGACCATGATAACCCAGGCCTCTGAAAAGGAAGAGGAAGCGTTTAGTCTTTCTGATGAAACCTTAATTTCAGAAGTGTTGTCCGATGCGATTTTGGATAGTTTTGAGCAAGGCATAGAACAGATGCTCACAGAACATGTGGTGGTCGCTTTTAAAAGAAAGCTCAATGAAAAGGGGTCTTCAAACAAAAAAGAGCGGATAGAGGAAATGCATGAACGGCTTAAAAGCTATGTCGTAGGACCTAAGGCGCGATTTTTTAATGTAGCGTCCAAGCCACTGGATGATTTTGACATTTTTCGTGTGGATGTGTTGTCGCTTAAAGATGACAGGGCAAAGCTAGCCCTTGTGATGGTGTCTTTATTGCCCCGTATTCTTGCGATGGCAGAGGAAAACGAGGCCACCAACCGCCCCATGTATTTATTTGTCGATGAAGCGCATTTGCAGCTCGAAATTGATGTCTTAGTCGCCTATTTCACGCTTATTGCCAAAGTCGCTCGAAAATTAAATCTTTGGCTCGTCATTATTACCCAAAATGTCAGCGATTTATCCTCTGAAAAAGCAAAAAAAATATTATCGCTTTGTGAGACCTGGATTATCTTATCCTTGAGTGAAGTCGAGCTGCAAAACATCAAAACCTTCAAGCCAATAAGCTCTGAGCAAGAAAACCTGATTCGAAGTCTTCGAACCGAAAAAGGGGCTTATTCCGAAGCGATGCTCATTAACACCCATTATCAGGGCGTTTTTAGAGTGATTCCACCAAGAGAGCTTTTAGCGCTCCTGCTTAATAACGCTGATGAAAAGAAACTCAGGAAACAATTAGAGGAAGAACATGGATACGATAAGGGAATCGAAATCATGGCAGAGCGCCTTTATGAAAACAGTGATGATAATAGCAAGGATTGCGTGTTTCATGGGGATTAATATGAGTTTTGCGCATCAGATTGAAGTATTCAGCATTCAATCCATACCGGTTCAAGCAGATGGAAAGGACGTTAAGGTTTGCTGGCTGGATGAGATTAAGCGCGTGCAAGAACAACTTTCAGACATTTCCCAAGATATCGGTGCGATACAAAATCGGATAGAAGAAAAGGAAGGCACTTTAATCAAGGCGATGGATTGTCAGTTTCTGGCAGGCCTTTATGGTATTCAAAAGTTGCCGGCGATTGTGATTGATAAAAAATATGTGGCATATGGTGTGCGTTCGGTATCAAGGGCCTTAGATAGTCTAAACGATGAGGGTAGAACTAATGCGTAGACTTCTAATGCTTTTGTTCATGCTGATAGGCTTTAGTGCTTTTGGCGCTCAAGATGAGGTGAGCAGTGATGACTATATAACCTCAATTGGCATAGTCGGTAAAATTATCCCCAAACTTTATAAAAATTTGCATTATCGAATCATTGGCGTTTGCGTGTGGCAAAGAGGATGGCATGCACCGACCATGACTCCTGAAATTGAACACTTCTTTCCAGATTTGGTGGTGTCAAGCTATCAAAGGCCTTATACCAACCCCTGGCTTGAAATCAATAAAATTTATGAAAACAACGCGGCAACCAGAGCCCAGGAGAGTATTTACAAAACGGTTGTTGGCTTAAAGCCAAGTTACGGTGAATCCAATACACCAGGCTCAAGCGGCCTTCATCAAAAACGCTATTTAGTCGATGTGGTTGGCAGTCCTTATAATCTGTTACACATTCCTTTTGCATTGTTAAGGCCCGAAACAACGCCGTTAAAACCCTATTACCTTGCCATGTGGGATTTGGCGGTTTCTAGGCTTCAAGTCGTTGAGATTGCCTTAAGCTTAAGACACCTTCCCAATGCTTCCAAATTTGTTTCAGGGTTTCCCATAGGCTCTGCCATCAGTATTTGGGGGTATGAGATACCAAGGCATTTTATCACTCATACCACCTCAAAGTTTCGCGCGGCAATGGTGGCTGCGATGCAGGGTGCTGATCTAGTCACCAATGTGAATTCCGGTCACATCATTACTTCAACGAGCAATTCCTGCGGAAAAAACTGTGTGATTTCAAATGTGACCTTTGACCCAAAAGGCAAAAATGTCTTATGGCAGGAAGTCTTTCCCAATAACCGCATGATAACACCTGGTCTTGAGGAGCATGAGAAAGAGGAAATTAGTGATGATGTGAAAGGCAATGGTAATTATGTCTTTGTCGTGTGGCGAAAGTATCGAGGCTGTGTGCAGGACCGGGGCAAGCTCATTTATAAAACCAAAGGCGTGGGATATCCCCAAAAACGTTAGGAGACCAACAATGAATATCAAAAAAACGGGGACTGTAATTTTAAGTTTATGGATGGCATCAAACCCCTTATTTGCAATGAAACTTATACCCAATAACTCCAAGACCTATTATACCATTGGCGGCAGCTCAAGTTTGCTTATACCAGCGGTGCAATCAGCGAAACGTATTAAGCTTGGTACGAATATCAATGCGCACTTGCTCCCTAACTGTTCAAACTTCCATCCATCGGTGTCGATTAAAAACTCGTTAAATCATATTAAAGACAACTTTGTTGGCGTACCCACAGAGTTGGTTAAAGGCACAACAGCGGCCATTCAAGGTTATGCGCTGGCAAAGGTTCAACAAACCATGCCGGGGCTTTTTGATTCCATGCTGAACCAAAGCAAGTTTGCTGGAAATGAATTTAAATTAAAAAGAAAATCATGCGAGCAGATTCAACGCCAGGTTTCAAATGGTGGCTCACCCATCGACGGCCTTTTTGAGCTGTCCGACTCCCAGGGTTGGGTCGATGCGGCAAAAGCTGCCAAAGATCATGATGTCGATGTGGTCAGTGAAGAAAAAAAAATAACTCAGGAGCGAGAAAAATATGGGGTGCCCTGGGTTCATAGAGCGGAAACCTATTCCGGCGGTAAAGGACAAAAACCCATTAAGGTTATATCGGATGTGGTCATTGCAGGCTATAACCTGGTTGCCAATGAGTCAGGCCCCGTGGTTTTAGACTCTCTTGACGCACCGTCTTCTGATTCACATGCCAACTTTGTACGCTTTTGGCCCACGCCTAAGGTGGCCGCTGATTGGGCGACCAAGGTTGTGGGGGATATCTCTTTTAGCAAAGATGAAACGAAGAAAAACACTGAAAATGGCGATGTGGTGGCCGGTATTGGGCTGGCCGCCATGCTGCAAACCTGTCCTGAAATAGGCTCTAATGCCAATACCTGTCCGCAGGCGGTCAGTGAATTTATCTGGCAGATGGTTAATGGCAGTGAAGCCATTGATGCAAGCAACTTAGAGCGTCTTAATTCCGGCGGCATGGCGGTTAGTTTTGAGGTGATGGATACCATTAAAAATATGGAAAAAGGCGATCAAATCGTGGCTATTTCCAAGCTTTCCCATGATATCGCCATGCAAAACCTGATTGAAGAAGCACTGGCCTTAAGACGGATTTTACTGGCAGGCTTTCAAATTCAGGAAGTTCAAAACCTAAAACCGGTTAGAACTACGGTAAAAAATACCATCGAGACATTAGATAAAGAAATCGAATCACTCGCATTTGAAAACAAAATCAGACGAGAGCTGACCAATAAAACCCTGTCCACCATTTTAGACATCCGCGATGAGGCAATGGCTAAGGCCAATGCAGCAAGTAGCAATAGTACCGAGCATGTGGCCGATGGGGCGCTTTATACCGAAAAGGGAGACAGGTAATGATAGTTTTTAATCCGCTTTCGTTATACACCACCTTTCTAGGCTGGCAGGCCTATGACTTAATCTTTGAGGCGTTTTTACAAACAGGGCTGTGGTTTTTAGGGTTTTTGTTTGTTGGGTTTCGTTTTTTTAAAAATATCGTAGCCCCTGCTGGTGCTACCCATCATGCCGCAGAACACGCATTGAATCATTTTGTTTATGAGTTACTGGTGTTAGTGATTGTCATGGCAGTTTTTGTTGTGCCCTCTGTATCCATGCAGGCAGAAAGTTTTGAATTTCATCCGATGTGCTCAAGTACCGAGGCGGCTCAGAAGATAGGAAGCACCGGCTCCACCTATGATGATAACTTTCAAAGCCTTGTTGACGATGAGGTCAAAATCCCCATTGGTTTTGCGCTGCTGACCAATTTTATGGGCTCCCTCACCTATGGGTTGATGCAGGCGTCCACCTGTGTAGACGGCTTAAATCATATTAAATCGGATATGATTTCCACTCATTTGCCAGAAGATACACAGCAGGAATTGGCTGATTTTAAAAGGCAATGCTTTTTAGAGGCACGCTTAGCTTTTAAGGCCCATCCGCCGGAAAAATCAGTGTATGCAGGAACACTTGCAACGTATGGTGGTGAAAGCGATCTGCGCTGGTTTGGCTCGCATGTATTAAGACAAATTTATTATTCAGATATCAAGGCAAAATCACCGGTCACTCGTTATTCATACCATGATTACCCCAGTGAAAGCCTGCAAAAGGCCATTGGAAATAAGGAAATTGATGCCTCTCACCTGCCGAAACATGGTTTCCCCGATTGTGAGACCTGGTGGATTGATATCAGAGATTCCTTAAAAGAGCTGACGGACGATTCAAGCTTCACCAATGCAAGCTTTGAAAACCGTAAAGCTTACTTGCGGATCATGCGCGTATTGCAGGAAAGAGGGGTGGCTGGTCAGCAGGATGCGCCGCATGATGAAATTGCACATGATTTAATTGCGAAAACACTGATTGAAAACAATGACGATTACATTAACAAAGCAGGGATGTTTTCAAATACCAACAACAACCTTGCACAAAGTTACCTGGCATCAGGGCTTAACCGCACAGGACAGGCCTTAAAATCCTGGACCACGACCCCTTTAAAAAGGGAGGCAACAAGGCAAACGCTGCCTGTCATGCAGGCGGTTGGAATGTACATCGTTATTTTATTAATGCCGGTTATTGTAGCGTTTAGTGGTTGCAGCCCAAAATCTATTGGGGCTTTTTGCGGCATTATCAGCGTTTTGATTTTCGTAAACTTTATCTGGTTCGAAGTGATGGGGCTTGAGTCACGTTTATTGGAGTCCGTAGATGGTAATGGTGAACTGGTGTCTCTGGTCCAAAATATTGCCGTGATGTTTTATTTTATTGGTCCTTTGTTGCTGCTTAAGCTGTCTGCCTTTTGGGGAGCGGGATCGGCTAGTCTTATTACTGATTTTATCGGAGCTAGTGAAAATAAAAGTAATGAAGTAGCCCATGATGGTGCTAAGGCCGGCAAGACAGCTGTTTCTGTGGCGGCAAAAGCGGGAGGAAAATTTTTATGAAAAATTTAATCCCCCATTATCTTCGCTCTTCTTTCCATGTACTCGTATCTTCCCATTTCGTTGCGTTCATACCTGTCGGTAATCAAAGAAAGACTATCTGTGCTTTTAGGAGTAGTTATTTCAAAAGCAGCTTTGATCAGGTTGCCGCCGATATACAAAACCCATCCAAGGGCTTTAACAATCAAAGGTTTTTCACTTCTCATAAGGATAACGTCCTATGTTAAAAAAATTATCTCGATTTTTAATTGTAGCAGTGATTCAGCTGACAGTTCTAGTTATCGCGTTGTTTTTATTAGCCCCTTACCTTTTGGATTCCATGAAGGGTATGGCAGGCATAGCCATAACGCTTAAAAATACCAGGGTTTTGAGTTTTCTGATAAGAATCATGGTGTATGCCGCAATCTTTTTTGCCTGGCCGTATATCATCAAAAAGCTGATTCAAAATCCTTCCGCTGCAATGCTTAAACAGATTAACAAAGCGCGATTTATTTTCATTGGCGCACTGTTATCGATTGAACTTTTATATTGGGTAGGACAGTTATGAGAATCAATCCAGTTGAAAACTTATTAAGAGAGGCTACAGAGGGTTATACCGCATTAACCTGTAGCGCCTTATCGGTATTGGTGATAACCAAGCCGCATTTGTTTTTGTTAACCCCTTTTATGGCACAAACGATGTTTACTTGTCTGCTCATTTTTGGAAGTATTCGTGGTTTCAGTGCTTATAGGATTATTCGTTACCAAAAGCGCTTAATGGCCATGCCTTATTATGGGTTGGCCACAAGAGATGTACCTGTTTCAAAAAAACATTTATTCCTTGGGCGGGGTTTTTTGTGGACCTCAAAGCACACGCAACGCCTGCATCAAATAAAGCAGGTTAAAAATCTTGAATATATCACCACATCAAAGAGTTACCAGGCCGCCAGGAACTATGTCAAAAAGTATCCAAATGCCCGTTTAAGTGGTCTTTTAGATGCCAAAATCTTTTTAAATCCTTTTAAACCACTGCCTCCTGTTCAGGGAAAGCCCTACCTTCATGGGCTGGGGAACCAGGATAAATCTATCAGTATTGGTCAAGACATTCGTGGCGGACATACCTTTGTTTTAGGAACGACTGGTGTGGGAAAGACAAGGCTTGCTTCCATTTTAATTAACCAGGATATCAGAAACGGAGATGCGGTGATTGTTATCGATCCAAAGGGCGACTTGGATTTAGTACGTGACATGTATTCCGCCTGTCTTGCCTCAAACCGCCTCGATGATTTTAAAATCGTCCATCTAGGTTTTCCCGAAGTCTCAGCAAGTTATAACCCCTTAAAAAACTTTGATCAGATCACAGAAGTAGCAACCCGTATCACCGATGCCATTAATGCCGATGGGGAAGGGCAGCAGTTTGCTGATTTTGCCTGGAAGTATGTCAATGTCGTGGTGAACGCCTTACATGCCTTAGGTGAGCCCATTACCTATAAGGAAATCGCTTTTTATATCACACGCCTTGAGCAGTTATTAATGCGCTATTGCGATAAGGTTTTAGTGACTGCGGACGCAAACTATGGTTCAGGCGTTGCTGAGATTATCGCTGATAATGACGCTCGTGTTGATAAATACGGCAATCCTTATCCCCCGATGGAGCGCTCAAAAGCGGTTTTAAAGTATGTGAAGTCTTATGTCAGCAATATCATCCAGCAGGGTGACATTAAAGCCTTTCAGGGAAACCTTTTAATCGAATTATATGATGCAGCAAGTCTTGATAAGCAATACTACGACAAAATAACGGCAAGTGTTGGTCCTGTTCTTGCCAAAATTAACAGCTCTAATGCCTCTGATATCTTTTCAACCACAAGATCTGATGCTGATATTGAATTAATGGATATCATCAAGAATAAAAAAATCTTATACATTGGTCTTGATAGTCTATCTAATGCCACCGTTGCCACGGATGTGGGTAAGGCGTTTTTATCCGATTTAGTCTCAACGGCAGGCAAAATCTATAAAGAGCCAAAGGCCAATTACACACTAAACCTTCATTGTGATGAGCTCTCTGAAATCATTCAGGAATCCTTTGTCAAAATTTTAAATAAAGCGCGGGGTGCTGGCTTTCAGGTGACCGCCTATGCTCAGACCAAACAGGATTTAGAAGTAGCACTTGGTTCTCGCGCCATGGCTGAAATGACCGAAGGGAACCTTAATACGCTGATTATGCTTCGGGTCAAGAACACCGATA
>JGI12048J13642_10305741_pt1 | contig 17124 bp, 26 predicted proteins | sample ElkSlonscriptome_16_FD_13642 | JGI IMG/M metagenome (IMG submission 13642)
AATCCGCTAGATTGGATCGAGCGAATCGCGGCTTCACGGCCGGGTCCCGGTCCTTTCACAAACACGTCGACTTCTTTCATGCCGTGTGTCTGTGCAGTTTCGGAAGCGGTTTCCGCCGCCATACGTGCGGCATAAGGGGTGCTTTTACGACTTCCCTTAAACCCAGATGTGCCCGCGCTTGACCATGCCACCACATTACCGGATTGATCGGTCATGGAGACGATGGTGTTATTGAACGTCGCATAAATATGCGCCTGTCCATACGGAATATTTTTTGCTACTTTTCTGGCAGTACTACGACCACCTCTTCTGCCTCGTGCCATTGACTTTCTCTCCACAGTGTATCTACGTCAAGATGCGCCCTGTCCAATCGAGTACAGGGCGCGCCGAATTGCCTTACCGACCTCATGAAAACGGTTGATGTAATTGTGTTTGCATATCAACCACCGGAGGAAACTCACATTACGCGTAATACGGATAAATTCATCCATACAACTTATTGCGTACTGTCAGTGATTACGCACCACGCCGACGACCACGTCCCGGAACAGTCTTCTTCACACCACGACGCGTACGTGCATTGGTGCGGGTACGCTGACCATGAACCGGTAAGTTACGGCGATGGCGCAAGCCACGGTAGCTACCAATTTCGGACAGGCGTTTAATATTCAAATTGACCTGACGGCGCAAATCACCTTCTGTAACGATACCGCCCACCAATTCACGGATGGACTGTACTTGCGCTTCGGTCATATCTTGCACACGGATGTTTTCATCAACACCAACTTCTGCAAGGATTTTTTGGCTTGTCGTTTTACCGATGCCATAAATGTATGTGAGTGCGATGACTATGCGTTTATTACGCGGAAGATCCACACCTTCAATACGTGCCATATCTCAAGACTCCTTCACGGAGGCCACCCGGATGGGTTAGCCCTGCTTTTGCTTGTGCTTCGGGTTAGAGCAAATTACCATTACCCGACCGCTACGCTTGATAATGCGGCATTTTGGGCAACGACGCTTCACAGATGACGAAACTTTCATGGAATAATCTCCAAGTTTCTTGATTTTACACAGACTTATTATGATACAATTTTTTCGACGAATTGTCTACGCCCATCTTAACCACGTTACAGTAGGGTTAAGATAACTGGGTCGATTTCCGTCACCAGAATTGTATGCTCAAAGTGAACGCATAATGACTTGTCTTTCGTGACAACCGTCCACTTATCAGACAATTCACGAAGCCGGTTACGTCCTGCAATGACCATCGGCTCAATCGCATAGGTCATCCCCGGTTGAAGTTTTACATTCGCATCCTGCAAACGACGGTTACTACGTCTGGGCCACCAATTGGGTATCTGTGGCGGTTCCCACATCTCTCTACCTACCCCATGACCTGTGTATTCACGGGCGACGCTGTAGCCGGCATCTTCCGCACATTTTTGTGTGGCAACTGCAACTTCTCGAATACCATTTGGTACAACAGAAGCCGTAATCGCCGCATCCAATGTAGCCGCCCCAACATCTAACAGACGCTGTACAGCAGGAGAAACTTCCCCCACACCATACGAATAGGCTGAATCACCAACAAATCCATTATAGGTACAGGCAGTGTCCAGACTAACGATATCGCCCTCTTTCAGGATGCAATCTTTACGCGGGATACCATGAACCAATTCATGATTCACACTCGCGGTGATTGCGGCAGGAAAGTCAGGTCCATCAGATTTTGGCACACCGATAAATGTCGGGATTGCACCGTGATCGCGAATGACGGTGTCAGCAATCGCGTTCAAATCCCAGGTAGATACGCCGGGCTTAACCGCTTTTTTCATCTCTGCGTGGGCTTGGGCAACAATCCGACCTGCCTCACGCATGATTTTAATATCATCCGGTGTTTTGAGCTGAATATCCATGCTCACCCCTGAAAACTAGGTCGCTATTTCATCCAACGCGGCTTTGATATGCGCGCTGACTGTCTTAATGGGCTGTGCGGCATCAATTCTTATCAACCGCCCGTGTTCACTATAGTAATCAATGAGTGGCGCAGTTGTTTCGCGGAATGTGTCAATTCGCTTTACCACCGACGCGGCTTCATCATCGCCGCGGCGAGACAATGCTTCTCCACTATCTGTATGCACAGCTTTTACACGCGGAGCAAAATGACCATTCGGGTCTTTTTCCAATGTGTGTTCAATACCTTCATGGAAGTAGATATTGTACGTCTCTCCGGTAGATGGCGATTTCACACGTCCATACGCCCGTTTAAACGCAGTATACAGGTCAAGTTCTAGCAAAAGCACAGCGCTTAATGCTTTACCCTTACTTTCCAGATACGATGCAAGCCATTCCGCCTGTGCAGTATTACGCGGATACCCGTCAAGGATCACGCCGTTTTCTGCATCAGGTTGTTCCAGACGATCTTGCAACACCTCGTTGGTAACGTCATCAGGCACAAGTTGACCGGAATTCATGATGTCCTGTACACGATGTGCCAATGCATCCTCGCGCGTTTTCATCGCACGGAACAGATCACCGGTAGAAACATGAGGAATGTTGAATGTATCCTTAATGTAAGCGGCTTGTGTACCTTTACCCGCTCCCTGTACGCCCATAATGATTAAATACAGGCTCATTGAAATAATTGCCTCCAGAAAGTTAGCGTGCATATAATTTTAAAAAACGTCACGACCTGAATACGCTGAACATTTTCACCTCAGTATAAGTCGCAACAAAACCGGGATTGAAGTGAAAAGTTAAACACTCTCAATCCCGGCAACATAGTACAGTGTAGCAAGTGAGGTAACCCAGCGTCGGATTGCGTCTAACGCATGAACCCTTCGTAGTTTCGCATCACAAGTTGTGCTTCCAATTGGCGCAGTGTGTCGATCACCACACCCACAACGATGATAAGACCGGAACCGGTAATTACCTCGGCAGAGTTTAGTGTCGCACCAGCAATCTGTTCACCCGGGAAGATGATCGAGTTCAGCAGATCAACCAAACCCGGAACCACCGCGATCACACCAAGGAACAGCGCACCCACTAGCGTAATACGACGGGTCACACGCAGAATATACTCTTCAGTTCTGCGACCCGGACGAATACCGGGGATAAACCCACCATTACGTTGCAGGTTTTCTGCAAGGTTCTGATTACCAACCATCACCTCTGCATAGAAGAAGGTAAATGCCACAGTGAGCACGAAGAACGTCCCCCAGTAAAGCAAACCTTGCTGATTACCAAAGGTGTTGACAATATCGCGTCCAACTTGCCCTTCAGGGAAGAAGCTAACGATAATCGCTGGAAACGCGATAATCGCATTGGCGAAGATGAGCGGGATCATCCCGACCGGATTCACGCGGAGAGGCACATGGGTGCTCGCGCCACCATATTGCTTACGTCCACGCACACGCTTTCCATATTGTACCGGAATACGCCGGACACCTTCCTGGATAAGTACAACCGCCGCCAGACTGACCACCATAATCACCACGAACGACGCAATATCCCAGACCGGACGCAACGATGTCGAAATAAGGTTCGCCAGATTCGTCGGCGCGATTGCCACAATACCCGCGAAAATGATAATCGAGATACCATTACCAATACCCTGCTCGGTGATAAGTTCACCTAACCAGACCGCGAACATCGTACCAGCAGTCATCGTTGCCATTACTGATGCAGTGAGCAAGGCATCACTCCCAAATCCGGGGATAATCTCAACACCCGTACCCAGCAGAGTATTAAACACGGTAATCTGACCGAATGCCTGTAGGAGCGCCATCGGAATAGTCGCATAATAAGTATACCGGGTGATTTTTTCTTGACCGCCCGGTTCACGTTGAATTTGTTGCAAACGCGGGATGATCGGCACCAACAATTGGAAAATAATCGATGCGGTGATGTAAGGATATACGCCAGCGGCAAGAATGCTAAAGTTAGCAACTGCACCACCAGAGAGTAGGTTCAACACCTGTACGAAGTTACCACCTGCTGTCGCTGGATCAAGCAGCGTCTCTAAATTTGTGCGGTTCACGCCGACAACGGGTACATGCGCCGCAAACTGATAGATGACGATAATCAAGCCGGTAATTAATAGCTTATTACGAACATCAGAAAGCCGCCAGGCATTACGTAAAGCTTCAATCATTGCCTAATTTCCTTTGAACTGTCTTAGTTTTCGGGCAAACCGCTTATTTGTGTATTGCCACAACACAAATCGGCTACTCTCACATGGAGGGGTCGGCGAAGACGAATATCTCACGACAAACCGACCCGTTATGTGATGTTGTATTTTACAATAGCGACCATGTGTGACAAATCTCTTACCACATTGTGCGGATCACTCTAGAGGCTGTTCACTCGTCAGAGTCAGCGGCTTCTAGTTTTTCGTAATCGCCCTTGCGTAATTTCTTCACAGTTGCCCGTGCACCGATGACTTTAAGTTTGAGCGTTTCGCTCGTACCACCAGCCCCGGTAATTTTTTCAAGCGCGCTCTTGGTATAACGATGCGCTTGTACATTCAGTTTCTTGCTAAGTTCTCCACGCCCGAGGATCACAACCGGTTTATCACCATCTCGCACCAGACCGACTTCTGCCAGTGTTTCTGGTGTAACATCCGCACCATCTTCGAAGCGTTCGTTGAGGGATTCAACGTTCACTTCTTGATAATTAATGCGGAAGATGTTGGTGAAACCACGCTTAAACGGTAAACGGCGAACCAAGGGTAACTGACCACCCTCAAAATACGGTCCTTTACCGCCACCGGAACGCGCGCCCTGACCTTTGGTACCACGACCGGCGGTTTTACCCTTACCTGCCGAAATACCACGACCAACGCGGGTTCTCTTTTTGGTTGATCCGGGTGTGGGTTTCAGATCATGTAATTTCATGCGTCTTCTACCTCTACCTCTTCAACACTCAACAGATGACTGACACGATTAATCATGCCAAGAATCTGAGGTGTTTCTTTATGTGTAACACTTGTATTGACTTTACGTAAGCCAAGTGCTTCTACGGTTGCACGGGCTTTTTGCTTAGAGCCAATTACGCTTCGTACTAGCGTAATACGCAGGTGCTTTGTATCACTACTCATCACCAGCCTCCGCGTCATTAGCTTCAGCGCCCTCGCCTACCAGAACCTCTGCCTTGTCCTTACGACGTTCCCAGAACGGACGCACTGTCTCAACTGGTTTGCCCCGCATGGATGCTAGTTCTTCTGCAGAACGCAGGGATTCCAGTGCCTTTACAGTTGCCATTGTAACGTTCAATAAGTTCGCGCTACCCTGACTCTTGGTCAGGATATCATGCACGCCGACTGCTTCTAGCACTGCACGCACACCACCACCGGCGATCACACCGGTACCGGGCGAAGCAGGCTTCAGCAATACACGCGCCCCGGAGTGACGGGCGGTCACTTGATGGGGGATGGTAGAACCGGAAAGCGCAACCTTACGCATATTGCGACGGGCACGTTCTGCACCTTTACGGATGCTATCCGGCACGCCACGCGCTTTACCGACACCAATGCCGACGCGTCCTTTATTATCGCCCACGATCACGACTGTCCGGAAGGCAAAGCGACGACCACCCTTGATTACTTTAGCAACACGGGTGATGTCAACTACGCGCTCATCCAATTCCTCACGATCATCGTCGCGGCGTGAGTCTCTTCCTCGTCTATCTGCCATACTTATTTACTCCAGATTAGAACTTCAAGCCGCCTTCGCGGGCACCTTCTGCAAGCGCGGCGATGCGTCCGTGGTAACGATAGCCACCACGATCAAAAACAACCGTTTCTACGCCAGCGTCTTTTGCACGTTCAGCAACAAATTTACCGACAATACGTGCCGCTTCAACTTTGGTTTTACCCTTAACATCAGCGGCGACTTCTTTATCAATTGTTGAAGCAGACACCAAAGTCTTGCCTTCAACATCATCAATCACCTGTACAAAAATATTGGACAGGCTACGGTACACGTTCAACCGGGGACGCTCGGTTGTGCCCTCAATACGGGCACGAACACGGCGATGGCGGCGCTTACGTGACGCGTGTTTCTGTTTACCTTTTACATCTGCCATAGTGTAAACCTTACCTACTTAGCCGTCTTACCCGCTTTACGACGGATAATCTCATCATGATAGCGAACACCTTTACCCTTATAGGGTTCCGGTGGACGCAATTTGCGAATATTCGCCGCAAGCTGACCCACTACTTGCTTGTCGATGCCGTCAATATGAATTGTACGACCACGACTTTCTTTGGGGACATCAAAGGAAACATCTGCCGGTGGTTCAATCGTCACATCGTGGGAGAAGCCCAGCTTTAACACCAGATTTTTACCCTCGAGGATGGCTTGATAGCCGACACCTTCGATCAAAAGGGTCTTACGGAATCCGTCGGACACACCAGTCACCAGATTCGCAAGCAATGCACGGGTTAGCCCGTGTAATGCGCGATGGCGGCGTTCATCGGAAGGGCGCTTCGCATGAAGTACGCCATCTTCCAATTCTACGCTCATATCAGGGTGAACGGTCAAAGAAAGCTCGCCCTTGGGTCCCTTAACAACTACGTCCTGACCATCGATTTTGACATCGACCTTGTCAGGCAACGTAACCGGTTGTTTACCAATACGTGACATCGTTCGCTCCCTAAATAACTACCATACGTAGCACAGTACTTCGCCGCCAACACGTTCACGACGTGCCTGTTGTGCTGTCATCACGCCCTTAGGAGTTGTGACGATGGCAATGCCCGTACCACTTAACACACGCGGCAGGTCACGGCGATTGCGATAGACGCGTCGCCCCGGCTTGCTGATGCGGGTTAGGTTGGTAATAACCGGACGACGTTCCCGGCGGGAACCAAAGTACTTTAATGAAATATGGATAATCGCTACCGGTTGTTCATCACCGATTGTATAGTCAAGGACAAAACCTTCTTCCTTGAGTATACGTGCGATTTCCACCTTAATATTTGATTTTGGCACATCCACACTCGGCTTTCCAGCCATGAGAGCGTTACGGATGCGCGTGAGCATATCTGCAATTGGATCGCTTGTCATTTTCGCCGCACTCCTACCAGCTTGATTTCACGACACCGGGAATTTCACCCTTTAGTGCCATCTCGCGGAAACAAATACGGCATAAGCCGAACCGGCGTATGTACGCCCGTGGGCGCCCACATTTTTTACAACGGTTCTGCACACGCACGGCATACTTCCGGTTTTTCTCACGAGCAATCATTGATTTTTTAGCCATTACGTTTCTCCGCTATTTCTCGTCTTAGTCTTCTTGGAAAGGCATACCCAGCAATTTGAGCAGGCGGCGACCTTCTTCGTCATTTTCAGCAGTGGTTACGATGGTCAGTTCCATCCCACGCACTTTGTCCACCTTGTCGAAATCAATTTCCGGGAATACGAGCTGTTCACGGAGACCCACTGTATAGTTGCCACGTCCATCGAGCTTTGCCGGTACACCACGAAAATCGCGGATACGGGGTAGAGCAATGTTCACGAGGCGATCTAACAGCGCCCACATGCGTTCTCCACGCAGGGTTACCTTCACACCAATCGCACGTCCTTCACGCAGTTTAAAAGTAGCGATACTCTTACGTGCTTTGGTCACTATTGGTTGCTGACCCGTAATCATCCGTAGGTCTTCAACCGCGCCATCCAAAGATTTCGGATTATCAATTGCTTCTCCGACACCAATATTGACGACGATCTTGCTAATACCTGGTACCCGCATGGTGTTCCCATAGCCAAACTCATCCATGAGTGCCGGCATGATCTCTTCCCGGTAGCGGGTCTTTAAAGGTTGTTCAACTGCCATTTTCTACTCGCTCCGGTCCTAATCAATATCGTTACCGCTTTTTTTGGAATAACGCACCTTACGCCCAGCATCAGTAAAACGGAAGCCGACACGGGTGGGTTCATCCGTATGAGGACAAACCAGCATCACATTTGATAAATCCAGCGGTGCATTAAATTCTACAATCTGTGCCGGTATCTGTTGGTTACCAGCCTGGCGCGCCTTCTGATGGCGCTTCATTACATTTATACCGCTAACGATTACACGGTTATTTTTCGGGTACACTTCGATCACTTCGCCGCGCACACCGATGTCTTTTCCGGCAACCACTTCAACGGTATCACCTTGTTTGATACGTTGCATGTGTTGTCTCTCCCTAAAGGGTCTCAGGCGCGAGCGAAACGATTTTCATGTAGCCCTTATCGCGCAATTCACGCGCAACAGGACCGAAAACGCGGGTTCCACGCGGGTTCATCAAATCCTGATCCAAGATCACAGCGGCGTTATCATCAAACTTGATATAGGAGCCGTCACTACGACGATATTCCTTTGCTGTCCGTACGATAACCGCACGCACGATCTCACTCTTTTTGATGTTCCCCTGTGTATTGGCGGATTTCACCGTCCCTACGACGATATCGCCCACACGGCCATATTTTTTCTTTGAGCCACCGAGTACACGGATCACAAGAATTTCTTGCGCGCCACTGTTATCGGCAATTTTAAGGCGAGATTCAGTCTGGATCATGGTGCTTAACCTTCCTCGCCTTCAGTTTCCGCCAGAATGTCGTTTGGATTTTCGACAACTTCTTCAACCACCCAGCGTTTATTTTTGCTGAGGGGACGGCTTTCTACGATGCGTACAACCGCACCTTCTGGAACCGTGTTGCTTTCGTCATGTGCCATGATCTTGGTGCTCGTAGTCAAAAATTTCTTGTACGTACGATGCATACTGCGACGTTCGACCAAGACAACAACGGTCTTATCCATCTTATCGCTCACCACGCGCCCCTGCAGACGCTTGCGATTATTAGCCATACTATTCTTCCTCTCCTGTCACCAGCAATGCCAGCTCACGTTCACGGGAGACGGTGTTTAACCGTGCCAGGTCACGTCTTGCATCGCGGATCACGTTGGTGTTCTCTAGCTGACCGGAAGCCTTTTGAAAGCGCAAATTGAAGAGTGCTTCTTTCTTATCTTCAACGGCATCCAGCAAGTCATCATCAGTCATCTGACGAATTTCGCGTATATCCATTAGCTCACCTCCTGCCCAGAAATGGGGTCGATGCGCTTGACGAATTTCGTCTTGCAGGGCAACTTATGGGCAGCCAGGCGCAGTGCTTCACGGGCGATGCTTTCTTCCACACCGCTCATCTCAAACAGCACACGCCCCGGCTTAATCACCGCGACCCAATATTCCACATTACCCTTACCTTTACCCATACGGGTTTCTGCGGCTTTTTGGGTAATTGGCTTATCCGGGAACACGCGGATCCAAATCTTGCCCCGTCGTCTAATGTAACGGACGATTGCACGACGGGCGGCTTCGATCTGACGGCTTGTCAGCCAGACCGGTTCGGTTGATTGCAGTCCGAAATCGCCGAACTGTACGACCGCACCGCGATTCGCCTTACCGCGCATACGCCCGCGCATTTGCTTACGATATTTTACTCGTTTTGGCATTAACATAGCCTACGCTCCTCGTGCCCGGCGCTGTTTTCCAGACGGTAACACTCCCTTATGGAAAGGAGTTTATGAATCCGACTGGTCACCACCGGCGCGTTTGTTCTTATTTCCACCATTATCTTCTGCTTCATCAAGGACTTCGCCCTTATAGATCCACACCTTGATGCCGATGTTCCCAAAGGTGGTCGATGCCTCGGTGAAACCATAATCAATGGCTGCACGTAAGGTGTGACGTGGGATACGCCCTTCATTCATCTGTTCACGACGCGCCATATCCGCACCAGAAAGACGACCACTCACCTGAATCTTAATCCCCTGAGCACCTTGGCGCATCGCCTGACCAATCGCACGCTTCATAGCACGACTATGACCAATACGGCGCTCAAGCTGACTGGCGATGTTCTTGGCGACCAGCATCGCGTCCAGGTCAGGTTTTTCAACCTCGGTGACCTCAACACGAACCTGCTTGCCTGTCATATCTTGCAGTTCGCTCTTAACTTTTTTGACTGCTTCACCCTTACGTCCGATGACAATGCCAGGACGGGCGGTGTGAATGTTGACCAAAACTTGATTCGGATACCGTTCAATTTCTACGAGAGAAATACCGGCACGATCAGATGTTTTGGCGATGTGATTACGAATGGCACGGTCTTCTTGTAACTGTTCAACGAATTTTTCGCCTTCAGCATACCAGCGCGCATCCCAGTCACGGTTGATCTTAAGACGATACCCGATCGGGTTTACTTTACGACCCATAAACTTACGCTTCCTCTCGCTCTTCTAGGATGATCGTCAGGTGTGCCGTGCGCTTTACGCGTGGCTTATAGCGCCCGCGTGCACCGGCAGTAAAACGCTTCAAACGAGCGCCTTCATCCGCGAAGATCTCAGTAATAACTAGATCACCCGGGTTCAGGTCGAAGTTGTTTTCTGCATTTGCAATCGCAGAGTTCAACGTTTTACCGACGAGCTGTGCCCCCTTCTGTTGCATAAATTCCAACAGAATACGAGCCTGCGTAGCATCCATTCCGCGCACCTGATCACACACCAGGCGCAATTTTTGCGGAGAGATTGGTAAATGTTTGTTTTTTGCGCGTACTTCCATGATCTCCGCCTATCTTTTCTTCTTTTTCTCAGCCAGGTGACCACGATACGTACGTGTCGGGGCAAATTCACCTAGCTTATGACCGACCATATTTTCGGTGATGTAGATCGGAACATGGCGACGACCATCATGGATGGCAATTGTGTGTCCCACAAGTTGTGGATACACCGTGCTAGCACGGCTCCATGTACGAATTACAGCTTTTTTACTATCCGCATTCAGCTTCTCAATCTTTTTGAGTAGCTTCGGCGAAATGTACGGTCCTTTTTTAGCAGAACGCGACATACTTACCCCCGATTATCTTCTCTTACCACGACGACGAACGATAAAGCGGCTACTACGTTTGTTGGTGCGGGTGCGTTTACCAAGTGCCGGTTTACCCCAGGGGGTTTTCGGACCGGGCATACCGATACCGGTACGACCTTCACCACCACCATGCGGGTGACTGGAAGGATCCATTACACTACCGCGCACAGACGGACGCCAGCCCAGCCAGCGGTTACGCCCTGCTTTACCAATTTTGACGTTACCATGATCCGTATTACCAACCTGACCAATCGTCGCCATACAACGTTCGTGTATCATACGGACTTCGCCACTTGGCAGACGAACCTGAGCATATGTACCCTCTTTCGCCAACAACTGACCGGATGTCCCTGCGGAACGTGCCAGCTGACCACCTTTACCGGGTTGCAGTTCAATGTTATGAATCTGCGTACCAAGCGGAATATCTTTAATGGCTAAGGCGTTACCGGGGCGCAATACTGCGAGTTCCCCGTTACCAATCTTATCGCCGACTTTTAAGCCCAGCGGTGCGATGATGTAACGCTTTTCGCCATCTTCATACTGTACAAGCGCGATACGGGCAGAACGGTTGGGATCATATTCAATCGCCAATACTTCTGCGCGTGAGTCAAACTTATTGCGCTTAAAATCGATAATCCGATAACGACGCTTATGACCACCACCACGGTGACGAACGGAGATGCGCCCCTTATTGTTGCGCCCGCCCTTCCTACGCATTGGCTCAGTCAGCGACCATTCCGGCTTCGACTTTGTAATTTCTTCAAATGAATGCCCTGTCATATCCCGGCGACCTGCCGAGGTGGGCTTGTAAACTTTTACCGGCATTTTCAGAACTTCCTTATACGTTAAACAGTTCGATCGAGCTACCGGGTTGCAGTGTGACCACTGCTTTCTTCCATTGGCTAGACCGCCGGTAGAACTTGCGACCACGCCGTCCGCGTTTCGCGGGCATTACCATCGTGTTTACCTTTAATACATCAACTTCAAAGATAAACTCAACTGCCTCACGAATCTGCATCTTGTTCGCTTTAGACGCGACTTCAAAGACGTACTTATTGTCCTCACTGATTTCATTACTTTTTTCTGTAATGACCGGGCGGACAATCACATCATAAATGTGTAATTCTGCCATCGCTTAGCTTTCCTTTCCCCAGATGCCCTGAATAATTTCCAGCGCGTCCAGAGGCATAATGACCTTGTCATACTTCAACAGGTCACGAATGTTCAGGTAGCTTGCCAACAGGTAACGTGCATCTGGCAGGTTTTTTACACTACGTTCAACATTCTCGTTCGTGTCACCCAACAATACGAGGGCAGAATTATCACCAACGAGGTTGGTCAGCGTATCACGCATCAATTTTGTACGTGGCTCGCTAATTGTGATCTCGTCAACAACAATCAGTTGATCATCACGCACCAAAGCGCTCAATGCACAACGAATTGCCTGACGGCGCATCTTCTTTGGCATACCTTTAGTATATTTACGCGGGCGCGGACCATGTGCCAGACCACCGCCGACAAAAATCGGAGCGCTCTTTGCACCGTGACGCGCACGACCGGTACCCTTCTGACGATACCATTTCGCTTTTGTCAGGCGAACTTCACCACGCGACAGTGTTTTGACCGTACCCAGACGCGCATTTGCCATCTGGCGTACATACGCCTGGTGCATCAACCCAACATTGACTTCTTGTTCGAAAATATCGGCGGGTAGGTCAATTGTTTTGACCTCTTTGCCGTTAATATCCAATACTGGTGATTCCATTACTTATCGTCCTCCGTTGCCTAGTTACCGCGCGCCGGCTTAATCAAAACAATGCCATTACGCGCACCGGGCACCGAACCGCGCACGGCGAGCAGATTACGCTCGGCATCAATCACGACGACTTCCAGATTTTTCATCGTTACGCGATCATTACCCATACGACCAGCCATGCGTTTCCCCTTCAGGGTTTTACCGGGACGCGCACACATACCAATCGCACCTGGTGAACGTTCACGATCTGACTGACCGTGGGTTTTTGGACCACGACCAAACCCGTGACGTTTAATATGTCCGGCGAAACCGCGCCCTTTGCTCGTCCCGATCACATCGACACGTTCGCCTTGTTCAAATACATCAACGCGAATTTCCTGACCTTCTTCAATTTCTGCGTTGTCATCGCGAACGCGAAACTCACGCAGAACGCGTAATGCAGGTAGGTTGTTGCGCCGCAAGTGACCCAACTGACCCTGTGTTAACCGCTTGGGCTTTGTCTCAGAAAAACCGAGTTGCACAGCAGTATATCCATCGCGGTCAGCGGTACGAACCTGTGTCACGTAGCATGGACCTGCTTCGAGGACGGTTACAGGAATTGCATTACCCTGTTCGTCAAAGACCTGAGTCATGCCTACTTTTTTACCAATTATGCCCTTCATCAATCAGCCTCCAGAGGGGTACGGCACATTTTCTTCATCACGTGCCGGGGGTCATCCCCGCCCCCATACTGTTTTTTACTACGCATTGGCGATAAACCGAGCTTGTGTTTACCGCTTACGCCTAGTTGATCTAAATCTTGATTTCAATATCTACGCCTGCAGGACCGTTCAAACGCATCAAGGTGTCGATGGTTTTGCTATCCGGGTCCAACACGTCAATCAGACGTTTGTGTGTACGGATCTCAAAATGTTCCTGAGAATCCTTATCAATAAACGGTGAACGCATGACGGTAAAGCGTTCCAACCTTGTCGGCAATGGCACTGGACCTACAACGCGCGCACCTGTGCGCTCCGCAGTTTCAACGATCCGCTGTGCGAATTGGTCGAGAATGCGGTGGTCGTATGCCTTTAACCGAATGCGAATCTTGTTTTTAATTGCCATATTCCTGTTTCCTCGGCTTGCCGCCTTATCTAGCAGAGTTCGGCATGGTTTGTAAAAGTGCTTTGTCTACTAGCGTAGTAGATGCCGGGACGATATACCTATCCCGGCATCTAAAAAGCGTTCTAAGCTAGCCTAATTATGCTTACTCAGCGATCTCGGTGATGATACCCGCGCCTACGGTCAGACCACCTTCACGGATCGCGAATTTGGAACCTTTTTCCAGCGCAACAGGTGTGATCAATTCCACATCGAGGTTCACGTTGTCACCAGGCATCACCATTTCCACACCACCAGGAAGGGTAATTTCGCCAGTCACATCCATGGTACGAATGTAGAACTGCGGTTTGTAACCGGTGAGGAATGCCTTATGACGACCACCCTCTTCCTTCTTCAGCACGTACACTTCGCACTTGAAACTTTGGTGTGGGGTAATGGAACCGGGCTTCGCCAGAACCATACCACGTTCAACCTGTTCACGAGTGATACCGCGCAGGAGGATACCGGCGTTGTCGCCAGCTTCTGCGTTATCGAGTTCTTTGTGGAACATTTCGATACCGGTTACAACAGTTTTCATACTATTTTCTTGCAGACCGATAATCTCAATTTCCTGACCCTTTTCCAGAGTACCACGTTCCACACGACCGGTTACAACAGTACCACGCCCCTTGATGGAGAACACATCTTCCACCGGCATCAGGAATGGCTTGTCGGTTTCACGTTCTGGTGTGGGGATCCACTCGTCGACCTTATCCATCAAGTCACGAATCGGCGCATATTCTGGCGCATCGAAATCTTCACTAGCGCTTTCGGTAGCCGCCAATGCAGAACCACGGATGATGGGGGTATCAGGATCAAATTCGTAGCTTTCCAGCAGTTCTGCCAGTTCAAGTTCAACCAGTTCCAGCAGTTCTTCGTCGTCCATCTGGTCGACTTTGTTCAGGAAAACAACCATTGCAGGGACTTCTACCTGACGTGCAAGCAGTACGTGCTCACGGGTCTGTGGCATTGGTCCATCGGGGGCGCTTACCACGAGGATAGCACCGTCCATCTGAGCCGCACCGGTAATCATGTTCTTGATATAGTCACGGTGACCGGGGCAGTCCACATGTGCATAGTGGCGCTGTTCGGTTTCATACTCAACGTGACGAATATTGATGGTGATACCGCGAGCGCGTTCTTCCGGCGCATTGTCGATATCTTCATAATTCTGTTTTTCCGCCTGACCGCGCAGACCAAGAACCTTGGTGATAGCGGCTGTCAGGGTTGTTTTACCATGATCGACGTGACCGATTGTACCGATATTGACGTGTGGTTTACTACGATCAAATTTTTCTTTAGCCATTTGTTGCTTTATCCTTTTTACTCAAACTCTACGCTCAATGATTTGTTGGGTTATACAAAGCGCGCTCGCTTAACGATTGCCTTTGATAACATCCTCAGCAATGCTTTGCGGTGCGATTGTATACGCATCAAATTCCATCGTGAAATTACCACGACCTTGTGTCATGTTACGCAGATTTGTTGCGTAACCGAACATCTCACCCAGAGGCACTTGTGCGGTAATCGTGCTAACACCCTGACCGCGCGGTTCCATCCCCTGGATTGTGCCACGCCGTGAGGATAAATCCCCCACAACGGAACCCGTATAATCATCGGGCACAACAACTTCAACCTTCATAGAGGGTTCAAGAATTGCCGGACCCGCTTTTTGTACACCCTCTTTGAGCGCCATAGAACCGGCGATCTTAAAGGCGATTTCACTGGAGTCAACATCGTGTGATGCACCATCAACCAGACGGGCTTTAACGTTCACCACCGGATAACCAGCGATCACACCCCCGTCGAGGGCTTCACGTACACCATTTTCAGTCGGCTTAATAAATTCACGCGGGACAGAACCACCTTTAATTTCATCTACAAAGAGGAAATTGGTGCTACTATCTTTGTGCTTTTCTTTAGCCGCTTCACGATCTTCTTCGTTCATCGGTTCAAATTCGATCACCACTCGCGCAAACTGACCGGAACCACCTGTCTGACGCTTAAAGGTGTGGTCAATACGGGAGCCACGAGTAATTGTTTCACGATACGCTACACGTGGGCGACCAACCGTCGCTTCAACACCATATTCGCGCATCATGCGATCAATCAACACTTCGAGGTGAAGCTCACCCATCCCTTTAATCTTGGTCTGACCAAGTGCATCATCAACCTCGATCTGGAAGGTCGGGTCTTCCTGCGACAATTTACGCAGTGCTTCGCCCATCTTATCCTGATCGGCTTTACTGTTAGGTTCAACAGCAACTTCGATCACAGGATCAGGGAAGCGGATATTTTCTAATACAACCGGATTATCTGGCGCGGCAAGTGTTTCACCGGTGAAGGTATCTTTCAGACCGATAACAGCGGCAATATCGCCAGCATGAACTTCGTCTACATCTTCACGGCGATCCGCAAACATACGAACAATACGTCCAATACGTTCACGTTTACCCTTGCTGGTATTTTGCACTGTGGTACCGGAGCGTAAAATGCCAGAGTACACACGCACAAATGAAAGCGTGCCGTATTTATCAGTCGCCAACTTAAAGACGAGAGCAGACAGCGGTTCTTCATCAGAAGGACCACGTTCAACTTCTTCATCATTTTGCGGGTTGATGCCCTTAACCGGCGGAACATCCAACGGTGACGGGAGTAGATCAACAACGCGATCAAGCATCACCTGAACACCCTTGTTCTTCAACGCCGAGCCACACAACACAGGTTGCAGAGCATTGGAGATCGTCGCCGCACGAAGCGCACCCATCAATTCCTCATCGGTAATTTCTTCTTCCATGAGGTATTTTTCTGTCAGGTATTCATCATTCTCGACGATTAATTCGATCATCGCGGCGCGTTCGGTTTCTGCCGCTTCACGATGACTTTCAGGGATCGGATGGCGTTCAATCGCTGTACCGAGGTCATCACCGTAGGTAATCAGTTCCATTGTTAACAGGTCAATGATGCCATTAAAGTCATCACCTTCACCGTAAGGAATCTGAATTTTTACCGGATTACCGTGCACACGCTCGACAATCATATCAACGGTACGTTGGAAATTGGCACCGGTACGATCCATCTTATTAACGAGGCAAATACGCGGTACACTATATTGATCAGCTTGTCGCCATACGGTTTCAGACTGTGGTTCTACACCAGCAACACCATCGAAAACGACAACACCACCATCAAGCACACGCAAACTGCGCTGTACCTCTGCGGTAAAGTCAACGTGTCCGGGAGTGTCAATAATATTGACTTGGTGACCGTTCCACGCACACGTCACAGCGGCGGAGGTGATGGTAATACCACGCTC
>JGI12048J13642_10535349_pt1 | contig 17094 bp, 15 predicted proteins | sample ElkSlonscriptome_16_FD_13642 | JGI IMG/M metagenome (IMG submission 13642)
GGGGCATCGCAATGCGATGCCCCTACAGCAGGTCATCCATGAGTTGAATCTTTCCGCATCATTCCATGCTGTGCAACGCCCTCAGATTTCTTGCAACCGAACTTGGCAGAATCGAACTCGAAGGAACTGCACTCTACTGAACCCTAAAGTATCGAACTCAACCGAACATGAGCAAATCTAAATCCAACCCCGCAAGCCATAGATCAGCATCCCCAAGTATTCCTTGAGCGCACGAGTAGAGTTCTCAAGTCGCTCAACATCGGGCAGGGCATTGAGCACTTCTCCTTGGAAGTCTCCAGCCTGATAATCTAGGTCTTCAACGACTAGAAAATCAGTAGGAGCGGCGATCGCCTCAATCCCAAGCTTCTGAAAAATTTTGAGCGATCGCGGCATGTGAATGGCAGAGGTCACCAACAAGATCTTTTCCAGCCCTTCTTGCTGCAAAATTTTCTCTACATTGACCGCATTCTCACGCGTATTGCGGGAGTCGGGCTCTTCAACAATGGCCTCTTCAGGTACGCCCAAAGCTCGCGCAATCTGAGCCATATCATCTGCTTCCGAAGAGACGTATTCGCCCCAAGGTGCTCGCCCTCCGCTCAAAATCAACACCGGGGCTTTGTCTTCCAAATAGAGCCGCGCTCCGTGTAGGGGGCGATCGCCTGCCTCTTGCACGTCTACCCAGGGACGAGGGGGAGTGGCCGAACGGGTAGCCCCGCCCAAAACCACAATGGCATCGGCAGAAGGCATCGTCGTTGGCGGCAGGTGCTGCCATTCCAAAGTTTGCACCAACCATCGACTAAAAGATCCATGGCTGAACAACAAAAGCACGCCAAGAGCTGCAACTAGGCTTGCCGAGGCAATTCGAGGCCGTTTCCAGAGAGTCACCAAAGCGACCGCAATGAGCACGCACGACAGCCCCAGCGGATAGACGAATACAGGCAAAATCTTCGACAAAAACAGAAACATGTGCAGTTTCAACCTGGGTTTCTACCTAGGGAGAATACCCGTCTTGAGCCAAGATTTGCGAGAATTGGCTCGACGAATCTGACTGACGTTCACGGCTGTTATGCTGATGGCAAACGTCGAGCCTCAGAGCTTTGGGCAGGTTTCGCTGAGAGAAGGGGGCGATCGCCTTCGAAGACCTTTTTGTTTCAGCATTAGCGGTGCGGAACGCATGCACCTAAAAGAATCGAAGGTTCCAACTTGCCATCTCGCGTTTCTCGAACATCCTCTTGAAGAGATCTTCGAGTCAAGTAAAGTTTGGAGCTAATGCCGCTGAGGGGCAAAAGATTCTACAGAACATAACGCACAGCACCCACCCCGACCTTTAGCATGGGAAAGGTAAAATAAGGAGAGAATATATGGTAGCCACCATTGCGCCAGAACAGATTGACAAGATTGTCAATAATCGCCACCAAAATCCGTTTGAGGTGTTGGGATCACATCTCATTGTTCGCTCTGAAGGCAGTGATTCAAATGGCGAGGGGAAGCAACGGTGGGTCGTGCGTGCCTACTTGCCTGATGCTGAAGCCGCCTGGGTTGTGCGTCCGGTGGAACGAACAGAACATCCGATGGAGACGGTTCACCATCCTCACTTTTTCGAATGCACCTTGGATGTTGCTGAGCTACAGAACTATCAGATTAGAGTAAGAGAAGGCGATCGCGAACGGGTAATGTATGATCCCTATGCGTTCAAATCTCCCCTCATCAGCGATTTTGACATTCATCTTTTCGGTGAGGGCAATCATCACCGCATCTATGAAAAGATGGGAGCTCATCTTATTGAGACAGGCGGAATTAGTGGCATTTATTTTGCGGTGTGGGCTCCCAACGCCTTTAACGTCTCTGTCGTAGGCAATTTCAACAACTGGGACGGGCGTAAGCACCAAATGCGGGCGATCGGAGGCGGCATTTGGGATCTGTTCATCCCTGAGCTTGAGGTAGGCGAAATCTACAAGTATGAGATCAAGAACGTCGAGGGTCATATTTTTCTCAAGTCTGATCCGTATGGATTTCAGCAAGAGATTAGACCCAAGACAGCCTCTGTGATCACTGATCTATCGTATGAATGGCAAGACGCTGCATGGCTAGAAAATCGACGCAACACCGATCCTCAAGAAGAACCGATTTCGGTTTATGAAATGCACTTGGGGTCGTGGCTGCATGACAGTTTTGACAACCCGCCCGCCGAAGGAAAAGTTGCTCCCATCGGTGAGAAGCACAACACCCGATTTCTCAGCTATCGAGAATTGGCTGAGAAGCTAATTCCCTACGTCAAGCAAATGGGCTATACCCATATTGAAGTGCTGCCTGTTTCTGAGCATCCGTTTGATGGTTCATGGGGATATCAGGTTGCGGGACACTTTGCGCCCACCTCTCGCTTTGGCTCTCCCCAAGACTTTATGTACTTTGTAGATCGGTGCCACGCAGCAGGGCTAGGCATCATCGTAGACTGGGTTCCGGGTCACTTTCCTAAAGATAGCCACGGACTGGCCCGTTTCGACGGTTCCAACCTGTATGAACATGCGGATCCGCGCAAGGGCGAGCACAAGGGTTGGGGGACTCTCGTCTTCAACTATTCACGCCATGAGGTCAAAAACTTCCTCATTTCTAACGCGCTCTTTTGGTTTGATAAGTATCACATTGATGGGATTCGAGTCGATGCGGTTGCTTCAATGCTGTATCTCGACTACGACCGCAAAGATGGCGAGTGGGTGCCTAATCGATTTGGCGGACACGAAAACATAGAAGCCGTTGATTTTCTGCGCCACCTCAACTACGTGCTGTTTGGGTACTATCCTGGTGTGTTGTCGATTGCCGAAGAATCGACCTCCTGGCCTAATGTATCGCGTCCGACCTACATCGGCGGTCTAGGGTTCAACTTCAAGTGGAATATGGGCTGGATGCACGACATGCTGAACTATTTCAGCACTGATCCGATTCACCGCAAGTATCACCAAAACAGCATCACCTTCTCTATTTGGTATGCCTTTAGCGAAAACTTTGTGTTGGCACTGTCCCATGATGAGGTGGTGCATGGAAAGAGCAACCTCTTGCAAAAGATGCCGGGTGACGATTGGCAAAAATTTGCTAATTTAAGAGCGCTCTACGGCTACATGTTCACTCACCCTGGCAAAAAGACGCTGTTTATGGGGATGGAGTTTGGTCAGTCCAATGAGTGGAACGTCAATGACGATCTCAACTGGAATCTTCTAGATCACGAGCCTCACCACAAACTGAAGCATTTTGTCAGTGATCTCCACCAACTCTATAAGAGTGAGCCTGCTCTCTACACAGACGATTTTTCCGACAACGGATTTGAGTGGATTAGCTGTAGTGATGCTGAAAACAGCGTGGTCTCCTTCATCCGCAAAGACAAGCATTCCAATGATTTTGTTGTGACGGTGTGTAACTTCACTCCCGCTGTTCACCACGATTATTGGATTGGTGTTCCAAAGCCTGGGTACTACCGAGAATTACTGAATAGCGATCGCGCGAGCTATGGCGGCAGCGACGTTGGTAACAACGGCGGAAAAGAGAGCCACAACTGGGAAAACTCTGACTGGCCCTACGCTCTGAGCCTTACCTTGCCGCCTCTCAGCGTTATGGTTTACAAGTTGGAGGAATAGAGAAGCAGACGAGTCAAAATCGAGCGATCGCAGATGTCATTGTTCAAAAAACGGCAGTGCGACCTTCAGCATCCGTATTAACATCGATATATTGGCGATCGCCCGTCATTTTTTGATACAAGTATGCACACAAGCCCGTAAGGCACGGTGATAAAGATCACTCCTGGGGTTGATCTACATCCTGTCAGTTAAGCGTTGGAGTAAGCATACTGTAATTGACTCAACTCTAGCCGAGTCATCAACAGGGAACACACGACTGACCGATACTCTTCTGCGCGGAAGAGGGTCGGTTTTTTTTTGAGCTAGATTAGGAAAAATTACCGCATCGCGCCCATAGTCGATTTCCAGCACAGTTCCTTTCTTAATAGTTCCAAGGCTCGCTGATCAGATCCGGTGAGTGTGGCTCGATCGATGAGGTCGGTCAAGATTTGCTGGAGCAGATCTGCTGCAAAATGGCCTCCACATCGAAGCAAGTGGCTGTAGTAGGTGAACTGAGGACGCTGATCGGCGTTGAGGTGAAACTGATGGACTTCGTCTTCGCTCATGAGACAAGCAGGGGTGTTGACCGGAACGACGACTTTAGGAATGCCCTGGAGTCCATAAGTCGTGCGTTCTTTTTCTTTGATCGTTCCGACAAGAACGACACCGAGTAGGGTCCGAGTCTCACTGATTAAATCAGGCGTGAATAGGGGGTCGGGTTCGCTGGAAAGACGGGGGCCATTGTTGAGAAACATCGGATTGGAAAGCTGGGTGTTGTAGACAATGCCCACAGCCCAGTGGCGATCGCCCTCATCTTCTAGCTTGAGAAAGCTGCCAAAACCATAATCATCAGCCTCTGGAGGGCTATCGACAGAATATTTATCGTCGAGTTCAACCACGTAGTCGCAGTGAGAATTGGACTTGACCACTTTACCGAGGCGCATGGCCTTGCTCCTTCAATCTTGCAGTTCCAATCTTTCAGTTCAGCGCTTGACTCTCTTTCAGCCCAATGAAGCTTTTGTACTAAAACAGGCTATCTTACGTTGTACTTGGTTTTGGCGATTTCTTCAATGGGGGCGATCGCCTGCCGGGTTTACCACTGGCGATCGCCTTACAATTGAAATAAAGGGCACGTCAAGAGGTTCTGTCGTCATGACTCTATCTACGTCACAACGAGCCGATCGAGTCTTGCTGCACGATGTGAGCTGGGCACAGTTTGAAAACATTTTGCGCGATTTGGGCGATCGCCGCTCTGCTCGTGTTGCCTACTGTGACGGAATGCTGGAAATTATGACTCCGCTACCCGAACACGAATATTTCAAAGAAACCATCGGTGATGCGGTGAAAGATATTGCTGAAGTCTTAGAGCAAGACTATGAAAGCTATGGTTCGACGACCTGGCGGCGTCAGATGAAACAAGCAGGGCTAGAACCTGACAATTGCTTTTATTTTCAAAATGAGGCTCTTGTGCGCGGCAAGCTAGAGTTTGACCTCAATGTTGATCCGCCGCCTGACCTTGCCCTCGAAATCGACCTGACGAGTAAATCCCTCGACCGATTGCCGATTTACCAGCGACTGGGCATTCCTGAGCTGTGGTGCTACGAAGAGGGTGTGCTGAAGATTTACCAGCTTCAGGAAAATGGCTATGTAGAAACGGAGGGTAGTGATGTTTTCCCGATGCTTAAAATTCGCGAATTGCCCCGGCTGCTTGAAGCCCATCGCTTAGAAGGGCGGTTGGTATTGAGGAGAACCATTCGGGATTGGGCGAGAGAGCAAGTTGAGTAGAGATATCAAATTGTTAGAGAGCCATCCAACTTATACGCAGCTAGCTTCCCCGTTTGCTAAATCCCTAATTGCATCATTGCTGAACACAATCGTAGTGCTTTGACGACGAGGAAGCTAGTGGCATCTATGTCCGAATCTAACCTAAACGATATTTTTAGACAGTCCTAAACGATATTTTTAGACCGTCCCTGAATTTCCACACCTGATTCTAGAAGGACGCATCAGGGGGCAAAAGAACTTGGTCGATCGCGTGAATCACGCCATTACTCGCTTGCACATCAGGCGTTACAACCATCGCCTCGTTGACCATGACACCTTCAGTGGCTTCGTCGATGGCGAGGTTAATCTCAGAGCCTGCAACTGTCTCGACAGGGCCTGCTGTAATGTCAGCAGAGGCGACTTCTGCAGGAACGACGTGGTAAGTCAAGACTTGGGTCAACAGATCCTGATTTTCAGGCATTAGCAATTGATCAAGCGACCCTTCGGGTAAAGCTTCAAACGCTTCATTCGTAGGCGCAAAAACGGTGTATGGGCCTTCTGCCGCTAATGTCTCAGTCAGACCCGCCGCTTCTATGGCTTGCACCAAGGTGCTAAAGGATTCGTCGCTAGAGGCCACACTCACGACCGTATCGCCCATCTCTTCAGACATGGAACCTTCTGATTCTGCCATATCTGTTTCCGCTGTAGTCGTTTCCTCCTCAACGGGTTCCGTCGCTGTATCTGTTGGCGACCCACAAGCAGAGAGTGCAACAGCAGCACCTAAACCGACAAAGCCGATTGCTAGTCGCTTTGAACGTAAGTTAAATAAACTCGTCATGAACATACTCCTGGTGATAATTTGATAGACAGTAAATCGCAATCTACAACGATTCTTTGAATGCTTTCTTAGGTGCTTTGAATGCATTCCGTAGAGCCTATCGAATTATTTGAAGCGACGCCCTCGTTCTAGAGACAGACATTATCTACATTACATTTACATTTGGTTTTCAGCGCGGTCGTGGCGCGATCGCCTCAGCAGTTTCCAGATGTGGAGATGGTCAGACAGCAGTTCTCGATGTAGCTTCTCATCAAATGCGCCAAACGCACCGCTGCTAATGGCTCCGCTCAAATCTAGCGGCACAAACACGTCTTCTAATAACGGAATCGTCGTGCGATCGGGGTTATAGCCCTCGACATTGAGTTCTTCGTAGAGCTGCGCCTGCCGCTTCAGGTATTGCCCCTCGAAATCAGAGCGCACGGTGGATAGCGATTGTTCCACAGCCGCAATGATCCCATTGAATAGATCATCAAGTTTGGGCGACAGCGCCTTACCTGCCTTGATCACGACCCAGACCGCAGCAGCTCCCACAAAGCACCAGGCCGCATCTGTAACTTGGTTCTCGCGAACTTTTGTAATGCCCACGAAGGTCAACGCTCCGGGAACTCCCAGCGTGACTAACTTGTTGTCAAGCAGCTCGAAAACCTTATCAAGATTCGTCGGCGTGTAGTTGGGAGGCTGGGGCGACATAGACGCTCATCGGCAAGTTGATACTTTTAGTTTTACCCTAGAAATGAATCAGCATCCGGTTCTGTATTATTCGAAGAACTCGCTAGCTGTGGAGTCTTGATTATGCAAATCACTATTGATTTACCCGATGAATACATCCAACGGCTTGAGCCAGATTTAGCAAACCTCTCTCAGCACATCCTCGAAACGCTTGTTGTCAATGCTTACAAAGAAAGACGGCTAACGAGCGCAGAAGTTGGCCGTATTCTTGATCTCAATCGTTTTGAAGTTGATGCTTTTCTCAAACAGCATCAAGCCTATTTGCATTACACAACCTCCGATTTCAACCAGGATATTCAAACTTCCCAACGGATTCAACAACAGCAATAAACCACTGTGACCGTCGTTTCTGATACTTCGCCTATTCTTTACTTGTTGCTGATTGACCAGATTGACTTACTACCGCGTCTCTACCAGACCATAATCATTCCCGATGTTGTTCAAGCTGAAATGCAAGCAGATGGCGCTCCGGCTACTCTGCGAAACTGGATTTCCGCGCCTCCCGATTGGCTAGAAATTACCCCCGTTCCTGAAGGAGACTACACTCGATTGTCACGTCTTCAATCTGGAGAACAAGCTGCTATTGTTTTAGCTCGTTTCCTTCGCGCCAATCTGCTGATCGTAGATGATCTAGATGCGCGAAATATTGCTCAAAGTCTTGGTTTAGAGATTATTGGGATGTTAGGGATTTTAGGCGAAGCCGCGAGGCGAAATTGGATCGATTTCCCGAGCGTACTGAATCAGCTTCTACAGGAAACAAACTTCCGCATTTCCCCCCAACTCGCTAAAAGCTTGCTGGAGCAGTTTTCATAAAACGCCAAAGATTCAGTAAGGAGCTGATGCGTTACATTAGCGCTGAGGCATTCTACAGGAGAATCAGGGTTTTTGCTTTTGCTCTTGAGAAAAATATGATGCGGTGTAGAGAGCGGCGAGAATTGTCCAGTTGAGGGCGTTGGTGCGGACATCGTAGAAGGTGATGTCGAAGAGTGCGAATCCAATGCATCCCCAGAACGCGAGTAAGTAAGCGGTGGCGATCGCCCTCTCCTCCTGCACCTGAGACGGCTGCGATTCAGATGAGCTGGATCGTTGAAAGAATCCATAACGCACGGCTCGATAACAGACAAACGCCACCATCAGAGTCATGCTGAGCATCACCAATAGCCCTGCTTCAGCTCCGAGCAGCAGCCAGATATTGTGGGGATGAAACACATTCTGGTACTCCGGGTCGATGAGGCGAGGTGGATAGAGAAACTTGAAGCTGCCCAACCCCCAGCCCAGCCAGGGACGCTGCTGAATCAGATCGAGGGCGATTTTCCACAGTCCTACACGGGGATCGTCGGTGACATTCAAAATTGAGATCTGCCGGACTCCAAGGCCAACGGTGACGGTTCCCAGAGCGATCGCCCCCACAACGCCTGCAAAAATCGCAATCATCCGACGGCTCAATCGAGCGACTAACACGAAGACGAATATCTGGGTGAGGGCGATCGCCAAACCATTGCGCGACCCGGTGCAGAAGATGCCAACCAGGTTTAGCAAAGTCATACCCATGAGCAGTTTGGGACTAACCGAAACCGCAAGGGGGCGAATGCGCTGGAGGGCAATCATCCCTAGCCCCAATCCCAACACAATGACCAGGTAGCTCGCCATGACATTGGGATGATCGAACATGACCATCGCGCGTCCGGCGTGGGGAGCCGAGTAAATCGCATCAACCCAACTTATTGCCCGCCACGACTCCGGCAATCGCGGTGATTTGAGCAGATATTCGCCGACCGCAATTAAATTGATGGGAATGGCCGTGAAAACAAGGGCGATCGCCAGCCGTTCAAACAACGCTGCCTTACGAAATAATCCCGGCAGATAAGCAAACATCAGCATGTAGGGCAAGAAGTTAGAGAGCTGAAGAAAAGCTTCTCCTGGATAGGGCGATCGCCCAGCGCTGATAATCATCAGCCCGCTCGTAGCCACCAAACAGCCCGCCGTCAGGACATCAAGGCAGGGTTTTCTGAAGGCACGAATCAAGTTGATCAGCACCACCAAAATGCCCACCATGCTGACGTAGAACAGGTAGGGAAGCAGCGCCAGACTGATGAGAAATAGGGGAGCATTGAACGGAGCAAGCCCCGCTCCTTTGAGATTGCCCTGCGGAATCCTAATAAGCGCCCTCACCGACAATCACCACCCAAATAGTGCGCAGCAAAATATAGATGTCGAGCCAAACTGACCAGTTGCGAACATAGTAGGTATCTAGGTTGACTCGTTCTTCGTAAGAAATGTCGTTGCGGCCTGACACTTGCCACATGCCCGTCAGTCCGGGTGTCACTTTGCTGTAGAGAGCGAGCTTGTCGCCGTAACGCCAGATTTCTTCATCCACAATGGGACGCGGCCCTACGAGACTCATCTCTCCTCGCAAAATATTCCAAAGTTGTGGCAGTTCGTCTAAGCTGGTGCGTCGCATCAGTCGGCCTATTCGAGTCACCCGAGGGTCATTCTTGAGCTTGTGATCTTGATCCCATCCTTCGCGCAGTTCTGGGTGGAGGCGCAGGTAGTCTTCTAAAACCTGATCTGCATTCTGCACCATCGAGCGAAATTTCCAGGCTTTAAATCGGCGTCCGCCCTGACCAATCCGCACCTGTCGATAGAAAACAGGGCCAGGGGAGTCGATACGAATCAGGAGCGCCGTGATGATGAGAACAGGCAGCAGCAGCGTTCCGCCAATCAATGTGCAAAGCAAGTCAATCATGAACTTAGCAAATCGAGGCCCTGGCAAGAGGAGTTGCTGACGCACCTCTAGTCCCAAAATTCCGCCCAGATCTTTAGCCGCAACCCAAAGACTAGCGAATCCAAACAAATCAGGAATGATGAGCAGATGGGCGAAGGTTTGACCGTAGCGCTCTAAAAGGTCGAGCAAGCGCGATCGCGGCACTCCTGGCATGGCCACAATAGCGTAGGGAATACGGCGGAGACGGGCTAAGCGAGGAGCCATCCCCAAGCCTCCAACGACGGGAACGCCATGTAAACTACCCCGCTTTTTGGGGTCGTCATCAAGCACCAGCACTGGCTTGAGACCAATTCGAGGGCGTCGCTGCAACGTGCGAATCACCATCTCTCCTGTATTGCCAGCACCTAAGATAATGACTGGATACCCCCACCAAGGATGGGGCGCAAACAAAAACCGACAAACGAGACGGCTGGCATGCACCAACAGCAGCGAGAGAAGCCACGCAATCAAAAACACGCTCCGGGAGAAAAGCGTGGCTTCCTGAAACAAGAAGATAGCTGAACCTAGCACTAGATAAATCAGCGTTGTGGCGACGCTGATCCAACGCAGCTCGTCAACTGGGCTAACAGCCACCCCAGGATAAAGTCCTACCGTCGCATAGGCGATGACAAATAGTCCTAACAGCGGCCAAAACTGCCAGTACAGTTCAGCCGAAGCATTTAAATCTCCGTCTACCCACAGGCCCAGATGCGATGCGAGTAGTCCGGCGATCGCCAACCCCAGCAAATCGGCTCCGATCATGCAGATGATCGTAGGCCACGAGCGGGTCGAGACCGTCAAAGCAGAAAGGGCAGGTTTGAGCGCTCGATTTAGCTGCATCCGTTTACGTCATCATCTACTACGACTACAGAGCATGGGCAACATCTTCAGTGAAAGACGAATAAATAGTATCCCAAAGGGAAGAGTAGTAATACTGCTTAATACTGTATGCCATTCTCGTCACAAAACTTTGTCCAGGTTGTTTCCACGAATTTGGCGAATTCTCGCTGAAAACGCTCAGGAGAAAATCTCTCGGCCTGTTGTCTGAGAACCTCAATATCAAATGGGTCGGGTTGCGCCTCAAATGCCTTGATTGCACCGATGAGACTATCCAAAGTTTGGTGAGGAAACAAGAGTCCTGTTTTGCCTGGAATAACGGTTTCAGTGATACCTCCTTTGCCATAAGCAATGACAGGTGCTCCTGCGGCTTGAGCTTCTACGGCTGCAATACCAAAATCTTCATCGGCAGCGTAGACAAATGCTTTACAGCGGTTCATATAGTCTGCAATGACCGCATCCGATTGAGGCGGTAGCAGCGTCACGTTAGGCGTGGCAAGGCTTCTCAATCGGGATTCATCCGGCCCCTTACCCACGATAATCACGGGATAGCGAAGCTGAGCAAAGGCTTCAACAATTAGATCGACTCGCTTGTAGGGTACAAAGCGGGATAGGACAAAATAAAAGTCATCGCGCTGACGCTGGGGCTGAAACCGATCAACACTGACGGGAGGATAAATCACCTGAGCCTCGCGACGATAGGTTTTTCTGATGCGGCGAGCGACGTAGTGAGAGTTGGCTAGAAATGCATCGACTCGATTGGCGGTGGCAACATCCCACAGCCGCAGGTAGTGCAGCATGACGCGGGCGATCGCTCCCTTCACCCCTGTTCTCAGCCCTGCGCCGCTGAGATACTGTTGCTGCAAGTCCCAGGCGTAGCGAACGGGTGTGTGAATATAGCTGATATGAAGCTGGTCGGCACGGGTGAGTACGCCTTTAGCAACGGCATGGTTGCTGGAAATCACAACATCGTAGTCGTTCAGGTCGAATTGTTCGATCGCCAGGGGCATGAGGGGCAGGTATTGGCGGAAATGCTTACGAGCCAGTGGTAAATGTTGAATGAACGACGTTGTTACAGGCTTGTGCTGAATGAAGTCGCGTAGGTCATCTGCCAAAAAGTCCACTAGGCTAAACACATTTGCTTGGGGATAGACCTGCAACATCTGCTCAACCACTCGTTCTGAGCCTGCGTGCTTGTCTAGCCACTCGTGGGCGATCGCCATTCGCTCTAGGCCATTCCCCATGATCTGCTCCTACTGTGGGCTACTATCTGGCACTCGACTATTCATTAACGCATGACTTTCAATGATAGGTGACCTTGAACGGTCAGTTTTTTCCACAGTCTGATAGGGTTCTGATCTCCGCCAATATGAAGTATTATCAACACCTACCACAAGGATTTGAGGAGGCAGCCCTTGCAAGCCAGGAACGTTAAGGCCGACTTGCCTGTCAAGATATATACGCCTGAGAGTCGTTTGCGTCGTCCTCTTGCGCTCTTCGACGAAATGACGACCGACTTGCTGTCTTCTCGTGAACTAGCCTGGCAGTTTTTCTATCGCCAAATCAGTTCTCGTTATCGTCAATCGGCGCTAGGGCCATTTTGGGCACTGATTCCTCCGGTTTTGGTGGCGTTAACATCAACAGTGCTGCGCCGCAGCGGAGTGATCTCCGTTGAGGAAACGGGCATCCCTTATCCTCTCTATGTCATGTTTGGCACGGTGTTGTGGCAGTTGTTTGCCAATAGTTTAGAATTGCCCCTCAAAGCGATGCGTTCAGGCATTCAGCTATTGAGAACGATTCGAGTCCCTGTGGAAGGGCTGCTCTTAGCCTCCATTGCTGAGTTGCTGTTTGACCTCGGGATCCAGTTTGGGGTGCTGATGGTTGTCTTCGCATTGTTCAAGGTGTCTATAAGCTGGGGAGTCTTTCTAGGCGTTGGCGCAATGGCGATGCTAATGTGTTTGGGAATCGGCATTGGGCTGTTTTTGGTTCCTTTAGGCAGTCTCTACACGGATGTGTCGTCTGCGCTGCCGTTTATCACGCGCTTCTGGTTCTTCCTAACGCCCGTGATTTATACGCCTCCAGAACAATGGCCCTATTCGCTGCTAGTCGATCTCAATCCAGTGACGCCGTTGCTGACTACGGCTCTGGACTTATCCCTGGAAGGAACGGCAAGCAACCCAACGGGGTTTTGGATCATGTCGGCGATCGCCATCGTACTTCTGCTTGTAGGATGGGTCTTTTATCGGGTTGCAATTCCAATCCTGGTTGAACGTTAAGGGTGAAGGTGAATGTCCTCTGACGATTTCTTAGTCAAGGTAGAAGGGGTCTCCAAAAAGTTCTGCAAAGAACTGCGGCGATCGCTTCGCTATGGCTTGCAGGATGTAGCCAGTGAAGTTCTGCTCCACCAAGAGCCCAGTTCAGAGCTGCGTCGCCAAGAGTTTTGGGCGCTTCAAGATGTCAACTTCGAGCTCAAGCGGGGTGAATCATTCGGCATTGTCGGAGTCAACGGTTCGGGCAAAACGACTCTGCTGAAGATTTTGCAAGGCTTACTTAAGCCCACGACAGGCCGCGTTATGATTCGGGGTCAGGTTGGTGCTTTGATCACGTTAGGCCAGGGATTTCAGCCCCTTTTGTCTGGGCGAGAAAACATTTATATCAACGCCGCAATCCTAGGAATTCCTCGGGTTGAGGTGCAAGACAAGCTTGAAGACATTCTTGCCTTTGCAGATTTGGGCGAGTTTATAGATGCGCCTGTCAAGAACTACAGCTCGGGAATGAAAGGGCGGCTTGGCTTTTCCATTGCGACAAACCTCGTTGTGCCTGATGTGCTGCTGCTTGACGAAGTGATGGCAACGGGCGACTGGAAATTTAAGGAACGATGCTTTCAGCGGATGGAAGAAATCGTCAATTCAGGAGCAACGATTGTTTTTGTTTCTCACCTCGTTCCCAAGGTAGAGCGGCTATGTAATCGAGCCATGCTGTTGCACAAGGGTGTGGTGAAGCGAGTGGGGACAGCAGCAGAAGTCTGTGAAGAGTACTATGCTCAGCCAGACTCCTTTGACGGTCGCGGAGCCCGAAAACGACGGAGGCAATTCATCAATGCCGCCAAGCGATCGCCAGAAGACCATCAGGAAGGAATGGATTTCGATTCAGACTCCTACGACGAAGCGTACGAGGAGGAGACTGAACCCATCGAAATCCAAAATATTGAGCTTTTAGATGACGACCATGCTGAAACCGAGCAAATCAAAACTCTAGATGCACTGACTGTGCGAGTTTCGTTTACTTCTGAACAACCTCTTGCTCAGCTCAAAGTTGTGGTGCAGTTGATGACGCTGGGTGATGAAATCACCATTGTGGGATTTGAATATTACTTCTCACCGGAAATGCCGATGCCATCGGACGGAGAAATGACCATCGACTGCCGCATCCCCGAAGTTCAGCTAAGAGAGGGAAAGTATCGCGTTTCCGTGACGGTCGCTGATGCTGATGAAGTGAAGGGGAGCGGCGGATTCAAAGCCTCGGATCTGGTGCGGCTGTCTGTGAAGCGCAATGCTGCCCTTGGGGTGCGACCTGCAAGATCACCCGGTATGGTTTACATGCCAGCCACTTGGGAGATAAGAGGCTCTGGTGCAGTGTCTCTCATGGACACCTTTGGTCAGGAAGCCGCAGACACCGACTCAGGTCCGTCATCCGTGCAGCCCATGAGTTCGACGGGCGATCGCTCGGGTGGATGATGAGTGCAGCAGCGACTAGAACATGCCGGGATGATTGATCACTATCAGGAGCGAAAGAGCATCAACCATGAATTTGTCAGGCAGGAATTTGTCGGGGATGAATGTTTTGGTTGACGGGTTCAACCTAGAATTAGCAAAAGGGACTGGCATCAAAACCTATGGCGTCAGCCTGGTGCAAGCGCTCGATAAGTTGGGTGCAGATGTCAGTGTCTTGTTTAGTCGAGATGTGAACCAGACTCGCGATCCACTGCTCGACGAAGTTTTGTTTTTTGACACCGAGCCTGAAGATTCTTACGCAGGCTCGGTGGGGCGCTTGCGCAAATATCGTGACCTTTCCAAAATTCTCTACAAAGCGGCGGCAAAACGCCCCTACAAGGCTCAGCACTTACCCAACAGCGATCGCGTCGTCAAAAAGCCTGTGCAGGGAAGTTTCGTCAGTTCCCTTGCAGATGTAATCGACAAGGTTGATATTTACAACCTGCGGAACTGCTACAAGCAGGCCAACACTCTATTTAAATACCTGAGCCAGGAAACCTATATCGATCTGAGTCAATCGGGTTCCAGCGCTGATAAAATCGACGTGTTCCACTCCACCTATCCCTTGCCTGTGCAGGTGAAGGGTGCCAAAAAAATTACCACGATTCATGACCTGATTCCCCTACGACTGCCCTACACCACCCTCGACAAGAAGCCGTTTCACTATGAACTGGTGCGCCGCAGCCTCAAGGAATCAGCGGCGATCGCCACGGTTTCTGAAAACTCTCGTCGCGACATTCTAGAGCTGTATGATGTCGATCCCGACAAGGTGAAAGTCACCTATCAGCCCATCGCCCTGCGCCAGATGGACGAGGATGAATCGACGGTGCAGCGGTTCTTGCGAAAGTACGGCCTGGACTACAAGAACTACATCCTGTTTGTGGGGGCGATCGAGCCGAAGAAAAACGTCGGTCGCTTGATCGATGCCTATCTGGGACTCGATACCGATATTCCTTTGGTCATCGTCGGCAAGCTGGGCTGGCTCTGGTCAGAGGAAGTGGGTCACGTGGTCGATGGAGCCGGGAAAGACGAGTGCAATGTGCAACTGCTCCAATATGTGTCCAGCAACGACCTGCGCTATCTGTTCTCAGGAGCCACCTGTTTTACCTTCCCCTCGCTCTACGAAGGGGCAGGGTTGCCCGTGCTAGAGGCCATGAGCTTTGGCTGTCCGGTGCTGACTTCCAATACCTCGTCGTTGCCAGAGCTGGGCGGCGATGCGGTGCTCTATGCTGACCCCTACGATGTTCAGAGTATTCGCGAGCAGTTGAGCAAGCTGTTGTCTGATACAGAGCTGCGCCAAACCCTCAGCCAAAAAGGTCTCGAACAGGCACAGAAATTTAGTATGGAAAACTACCTCAAGAGCGTCAGTGAACTCTATTCTCTTGTCACTTGATGAGCTGAGAGAACGATAAAGATAACGTGTCACTTCGTAATAGGGAAGAAGTGATTGAAATGTATTTAGAAGCTTGGCAAGCTGAAGGGGAAATCATTCCCGAACCTAGAACAATGCAGGTGACAGCAGAAGCAGAGGCGATCGCCTAGCCCGTAGAATAGAACCTGATTCATCAAAGGATAACCACGGGTGCAAACCGATTCCTTATTCTACTGGCTGTTTCAGACTGCTCCATCCCTACTGTTCGAGCTAATCAACACTCCCGTTCCGTCCTCTGTGTCATACGAGTTTCGCTCTGTCGAAGTGAAGCAGACCGCATTTCGGCTTGATGGCGTCTTCTGGCCGGAATCCATCACCGCTGAAACTCCTGTCTATGTCGTTGAGGTGCAGTTTCAGCGCGATGAGCAGCTCTATGCTCGACTGTTCACCGAAGTGATGACCTTCCTGCGCCAAAATCCTACCGTTCGCTACTGGCAGGTGGTGGTGATGTATGGCAGCCGCGCCTGTGAACCAAGAGATGCGACCGCTTACGAGCCATTGTTAGCGCTACCGCAGGTTCAACGGATTTATCTCGATGAGCTGGCGGAGGCAGACGGTGAATCGATGGAATTAAAGCTGGTGCGTTTGATCGTCGAGCCGCAGCAGTCGGCGGTGGACAAAGCGCAGCAGCTTGTCGAGCAAGCTGTAGACACTCCATCCCGATTGTCAGCATCGGTGATAATAGAGATGATTGAGACGATTATTGTGTACAAGTTTCCGCACTTGAGTTGGCAGGAGGTTGAGGCAATGTTTGGCTTGAGTGAACTGAAGCAAACCCGAGTCTATCAGCAAGGTCGTGAAGAAGGTCGGGAGCATGAAGCGCGATCGCTCGTTCTCCGGCTTCTCAATCGACGAGTGGGTGAGTTATCTGTCTCGGTGGTTGAGCAGGTAAACCAATTGTCGCTTGATGCGCTAGAAGCTTTGGGGGAGGCGCTGCTAGATTTTCAGACGATGGATGACTTGGATCTGTGGTTGATAGATGATCAGCAGCGCCGTACTCAGGAACACTAACCACAGAAGCGTTCCCATTGCAACTCCTACGACCTACCGATAAATTTCTGGAAACACACTATCCTCATCAGTTCCTTGAAGTAGGCGATCGCCCATGCGGTGTGAGTGGGATGGGCGATCGCCTCCCGTTTAGCTGTTCACTCTAATCTTTGATTCCAGAATGTTTCAGCTTGCCTGATACGATTGATCATTACAGCCATTGGTGATTCAAGCGGCATAACGATGCCTTATGGTGACACTCCCCGCCCTAGAAGGGCGAGGCTTCTTTAAGTTAGGCTAAACCCAGCAGGAGTTAGCTTCACCTTAGAGGGCGCTGCCACAGCGCCCCTACCCACTCC
>JGI12048J13642_10051529_pt1 | contig 17089 bp, 21 predicted proteins | sample ElkSlonscriptome_16_FD_13642 | JGI IMG/M metagenome (IMG submission 13642)
CAAAGTGCTGGATGAAACACCCTTGCCACACCCTCATGAGACCAAGCGAATTGATCTAGAATAGGGGGTCGAGTTTGGCGCAATCATGGCAAAAGGTTTTCACATCACGCTTCTTCCTGGCGATGGCATTGGCCCCGAAATCATGGCCGTTGCGGTTGAAATCCTCCAAGAAGTGGGGCGTCAGCTTAATTTAGCATTTGACCTTGATTCAGCCCTCATCGGTGGAGCGGCAATTGACGCCGCCGGGGAGCCTTTGCCTTCTGAAACGCTTCAAGCCTGTCGCCAGAGCGACGCGGTCTTGCTAGCCGCAATTGGCGGTGCTAAGTGGGACAGCCTACCCTCACACCAACGCCCGGAGCGTGGCCTTCTAGGACTTCGGGCTGGGCTAGAACTCTTCGCGAACCTCCGCCCAGCTCAAATCTTGCCCCAGCTCATTGATGCCTCATCTCTAAAGCGGGAAGTCGTAGAAGGGGTCGATATCATGGTTGTACGAGAGCTGACAGGAGGCATCTACTTTGGTCAGCCGAAGGGAATTTTTGTAACTGAGTCGGGAGAAAAACGGGGGGTCAACACGATGGCCTACACCGCAACTGAAATCGATCGCATTGGCCGCGTTGCGTTTGAAACAGCTCAAAAACGCCAAGGTCGTCTCTGCTCAGTTGATAAGGCCAACGTTCTAGACGTGTCGCAACTGTGGCGCGATCGCATTACCGATTTGTCTAGTGACTATCTTGATGTGGAACTCAGTCATCTGTATGTAGACAATGCTGCAATGCAGCTCGTGCGCTGGCCTAAGCAGTTTGACACGATTGTGACGGGCAACTTATTTGGCGATATCCTATCCGACGCAGCCGCCATGTTGACCGGAAGCATCGGGATGCTGCCTTCCGCAAGTCTCGGCGCGAAAAATCCTGGAGTGTTTGAACCTGTTCACGGATCAGCGCCCGATATTGCTGGACAAGATAAAGCCAATCCCATGGCTCAAGTTCTGAGTGTTGCCATGATGTTGCGCTATGGCCTTGACCAGCCAGAGGCTGCTAATCGTATCGAGAAAGCGGTTCAGATTGTCTTAGATCAGGGCGATCGCACAGGCGACATCATGTCTCCTGGCATGAACTTACTAGGTTGCAAAGCGATGGGAGCGGCTCTTCTCAAAGCTCTCCGCTCACTAGATTCGTGATAGAAAATCATCGGTATGACTAATCCCTCATCAGGATTTCTGAACCATACGGTAAAATCAGACCTGAGAAGCGCTGTGATAACCTATGACGGAAGATCAGTTTTGGGAAATGATAGACGCGAGCCGGATTCAGTCTAAAGACTGTGAAGGGCAGGCACGAAAACTCCAGCACCTCCTTTTTGAAAGCTCTGCGCAAGATATCTTAGCTTTTGACCAGAGGTTCCGACAAAAGCTGATTGACGCCTATCGCTGGGATCTGTGGGGCATTGCCTACCTGATCAACGGCAGTTGTTCTGCAAAGGGAATGCGCGGCTTTTGCTGCTGGCTGATTGGGCAAGGTCGCCAAACCTATGAACAAATTCTCCGTGAACCCGAAAGCATTCTCCGGTGGGTTGAGGAAGATGAAGAAGAGCTAGGATGCGAGGCCCTGATGCATGTGAGTGCCTATGCCTACGATGATGTTGTCGGCGATGACATGCCTTCGTCTGATCTCTCCCTTCCAGAAGAACCCGCTGGCACACCCTGGAAAGCACAAGATCTGGAAAAGCAGTTTCCTAAAGTTGCAGAGGTCTTTGTTCACTAGGCTGTCAAGAACTGATTAATGTCCGATTTTCTCAAAAGCAACCTCAGACACTCATGGGCTGAGGCTGTTTGCGATCTGTAATCGCGTCGCCACAGTAATCTGCCAAAAAAGGTGTGCGGTGATTATCATTTCTCCAAAGGATGGGAAAAAAGCTTTCATCCATCGTCACATCGCCCACTCGCTTGTAGCGACCATAGATATAGCCTGCTCCAGTCGGCTGAAACTGAGCATCGGCAGAAAGGGTGTGAACCGCAACGCTGCGTCGAGGGCGATCGCTCCGCAGATTTTTGCCGGAACCGTGCCAGGTATGGCCGTGGTGAACAACGCAACTTCCTGCCGGAATTTCAATCTGAACCACCTCTGGTTCATCAACGCCCAACTGAGCGGCAGCCTGCTTCATGGCTGCACGATGATCCCCCGATGGAGCATGAAAGTCGCCAAGGGTCTTGACCAGAGGCCACTTGTGAGAGCCTCTCGCGTATTCGATCGTGCCGATGTCCGCTGTTGTGTTGTCCAAGGCAATCCAGCAGGTCGTCATCTCGGCTGGAGTGATGTAACTGATGTAAGTTGCGTCTTGGTGAAGCGAAACCGCTTTGGCTCCAGGAGGCTTCATCCAGAGACTGTCCTGTCCAATGCGAGCTCCAGGCCAGCCAGCCAAAGTTGCGGTAATGCGGCCAATCGTTTCAGAAAGAACCACGCTGGCAAAGAGGCGATCGCTCTTCCACACATTACAAATCTCGCGGGTAATGTCAGGTAGGCTCATGCCAGGTCGCCAATGCCACTCATCTGGGTAGATGCCGGTTTCAAAATCTCCGGCAAAGATCGGCTCAATGCGTTCAGCCAGTTGCTCAACCAAAGCACGGTCAATTAAATCATCGATGACCAAAAATCCGTCTTCGTTGAACTGGGCAATATGTTGCTCAGTCAGAGGGGCGGAGGCTTGAGCTGAAGCGTGAACCATGGAGCTGCTCCCGTGGGTAATGCGGTAAAGTCATATCCGGATAGATGAGTCAAGCTATCCAGAGAGGATCATTGAGCTTGTTATAACAAGCTCGACCACAGGAAACTGTAGTTTCAAGCACGGTCTGACCCATGCCCATCACATAATCTGTGCCACACTGCACATTCATTGATGGTGTGCAGCAGGTACAACGAACCACCGTCAAGAAAACATGATAAATCCATGACTCTTCAAACTATTCAGCCCGGTCAATTGGCGATCGCCACCAGCGACTTTTATGCTCGTCCCATGACATTTGTCGAGAATGGACAGCGATTGGGCTACGAACCCGATGTTGCTCGAATCCTTTGCGCCCGTTTAGGACTAGAACCCATTTGGACAAGCCTTCGGATGGATGAGTTCTACCCTGCAATGCAGACCGGGCAGTACGATGTCCTATGGTTTAACCAGGCCATCACGGATGAGCGAAAAGCATGGGTCAACTTTACGCGCCCCTATGGTCTGTTTGACGAAGCTATTTTGGTGAAAGGCGATCGCCCCATTCATTGCATCGAAGATCTGAAAGGGATGAAGGTCGGGGGACTTGCTGACAGCACAAACATCGCTCTAGCCGCAACTTTTCCAGATGTGGAAGCGATTTCATACCCCGGCAGTGATCAGGTATTGCCAGAAATGTTAGACGCCCTTCGTGGAGGAGAGATTGATGCACTGATCGATGACGAATTGGTTCTTGTCGTCGCTGCTGAGGATAATCCGGCCCTGCGAGTAGCCTTTGACGTACCCACGCGCGTTCCGTTTGGGGTGGGAGTAAGAAAAGATGCGGCTGAGCTTCATGAGGCGATCGACAGCACACTCCAAGCACTCATTGACGACGGAACCTTAGCCGATTTGTGGGCAACCTGGATTCCGTGGAAGCCTTTTCCCCTAGGCAAGTAAGCAAATTTTTCAACACACTGCTGTTGTGCTCCGGGCAGCTCTAAGCCCCTGTCTACACTCAAACTTTACTTTTCACAGAATTCATAGACCTGGAAAGGCAAAGGGCTTGCCTTGTTCCAGGTCTATGAGTACGAGCAATCTAAACGATGGAATCCAGCCTAGTAAGCGTCCTGGATTTCGTAGAAATCAGGTGAGATATAGTCTTTCCGAAGAGGCCAGCCAATCCAGTCTTCAGGCATTAGGAGTCGCTTCAGGTTCGGGTGTCCTTCAAACTCAATACCGTACATGTCGTAGGTTTCGCGCTCTTGCCAGTCTGCTGAGTTCCAGATCCAATAGACTGATGGCACACGAGGATTATCGCGAGGCAAAAAGACCTTGATTCTGACCTCTTCTGGCCCAACCACGTCATCCTCTAGCTTGACCAGATGATAGACGCTAACGAGTTCATCTCCAGGGCCAGCATCATAGCCCGCTTGACACTGCAAATAGTTGAAGCCGTAGGCATAAAGCGCTGTTGAGAAAGGAAGTAGAAAATCAGACTCCACCTTCAGCACTTCAACGCCCAGATGATCAGGCTCCATAATTTCATGGTCGAAACCATTTTCAGTCAACCATTTTGAGACTTTTCCAGCCTCAACGATATCTGACTGTTCCTGTTCAGCGTTGTCTTGGTTTTCTGCTTTTGAATCAGACGATGCCATTTCTTCAGACTTCCTCTTTCTCGGCTTCTTCTTCAAGAGCGGAGGCAGGCATTCCCATCGCGCTCCTTAGTTCCTTCGGGGGAGCTTGTCTGGTGTCAGCTCTGAGATATTCCCCGGTTAAAATTTCAGGAACTTGCTTCATATTGTGCGATCGCGTGTAGTAGCGATGAGTCTGCTCATAATTGCTACGCTCTTGAATGGCCTCGTTGGCAATCTTCTTCCGCAGCTTTATGATCGCATCAATGATGGCTTCTGGGCGAGGCGGGCAACCCGGAATGTAGACATCTACTGGGATAATCTTGTCTACGCCACGAATCGCTGTTGGAGAGTCCATGCTGAACATCCCTCCAGTGATCGTGCAAGCACCCATGGCGATGACGTACTTTGGATCAGGCATCTGCTCATAGAGGCGAACCACGGCGGGAGCCATCTTCATTGTGATCGTTCCAGAAGTGATCAAAAGATCAGCCTGCCGAGGAGAAGCACGTGGAACCAAGCCAAATCGGTCAAAGTCAAATCGAGAACCGATCAGAGCGGCAAATTCGATAAAGCAGCAAGCTGTGCCGTATAGCATTGGCCATAGGCTAGAGAGCCTCGCCCAGTTGTGTAAGTCATCAACCGTTGTCAGGATGATGTTTTCAGAAAGCTCCTGTGTGACTTGCGGAGCCCCAATCGGATTTGTGATGTTCTGTGTAGAACTATTAGAAGTAGCGATATCGGAGTTCATGACCATTCCAGTGCTCCTTTCCTCCAAGCGTAAACCAAGCCAATCACGAGGATGGCAACAAAAATCAGCACTTCTATAAATGCAAGCAGCCCCAGCTGATTAAAAGCAACTGCCCACGGATAAAGAAAGACAACTTCAACGTCGAAGATGACGAAAACCAAAGCGAACATATAGTAGCGAATGTTGAACTGAATCCATGCACCACCGATAGGCTCCATGCCGGATTCGTATGTAGTTCGCCGTTCAACACCCTGACGCTTGGGACGTACAATATAAGACACCGTGAGTGCCAGTACAGGAACCAAGCCGCAGATAATTAAAAACCCGAGGAGGTATTCGTAACCATTAAGGACAAACACTTAAGAACTCGTACCCCAGCGCGAATGACACAGTACATGTTACATGCTTTTTACATTGTAGAGGATTGTTCTCAGAAGTCATCCCACTGTTCTCATAGCAATTCTGATGGTTAGGATTAGAGAGAGCGATTGATGGTTGAGAATAGCAAGAGCGATCGCCCAAATGCCTGATGAACAGACCCAATACCAAGCAGGGAAATTTTCTCGCTGACTTTGGAGCCTCGACTAGATTGGGTTGCGAGCTGATATCAAGGAGAAAATTATGCCTTCTGATAGACCAGTCCTATAGATTAGCTCTTGCGAATAGATTCATCAATGACTCTGATACATTTCGCTTGCCCGCAACGCTGTTGTCGCTTCTCCAAATCATCTGATCATTTCTCTTGTTGAAATCGTCGTTTAAAGTGAGTGATTGCGTGTCAAAGCAGGATTCTCTCAAGTCCGAAAGCAATGTTGGGCAAATCATGAACGATATTAACCAATTGCTTGACTCGTTCGGGCGATTTGGGGTGGATCTAGGACTCGATCGCATCGTTCAACTACTGGAGGATTTGGGAAATCCTCATCACCGCGTTCCCGTCATTCACGTTGCAGGCACTAACGGTAAAGGTTCAGTTTGTGCCTATCTTGCTTCGATTCTGACTCAGGCTGGCTATCGTGTAGGGCGCTACATTTCACCTCATCTCGTCAGTTGGTGCGATCGCTTTTGTGTCAACGGTCAGGCGATCGCACCCGCAACCCTCTACGACATCCTGACTCGCGCTCGTGAAGCGATTCGTCCTGATCTCCCCTCTCCCACTCAGTTCGAAGTGGTTACTGCTGCAGCATTTCTTTACTTCGCTGAACAACAGGTTGATATCGCCGTGATGGAGGTGGGACTGGGAGGACGGCTTGATGCAACGAACGTGTGCGATCGCCCTCTAGTCAGCGTCATCACCTCTATCAGCCGCGAGCACTGGCAGCGTCTGGGTTCGACATTAGGAGCGATCGCTGGAGAAAAGGCAGGTGTTCTAAAACCTCAGTGTCCCGCAGTGTTGGGGCAGTTGCCTCCAGAAGCAGAAGCAGTGGTGCGACAGCGAGCGGCGAAAGTGGGTTGTGAAGCACGTTGGATTAAGCCGTCTGTGGATTTAGGTGATGGAACAGCTCAACATAAAGGGTCTCCTTCTTTGGTGTATCCGCTTCCGCTGCCCGGAGCGCATCAGTTGATGAACTCAGCCTTGGCGATCGCTGCCATTCAAGTTTTGCGAGAGCAGGGATGGAACATTGGCGATCGCGCCATTCTTGAAGGAATGCGGCAGACTCGCTGGCCTGGACGCATCCAGTGGTCACAGTGGAAAGGGCATCCGTTGCTGATTGATGGAGCGCACAACCCGGCTGCCGCAACCGTCCTGCGGCAATACGTGGATGACAAGCTTTCCCGGTCTGAGCCAGCCTCTGGTTCTCAAACCGTTCACTGGGTCATGGGCATGTTGTCTACCAAAGATCATGCCGATATTTTCAAAGCTCTATTGCGAGATGGCGATCGCCTCTCTTTAGTCCCCGTTCCCGAACACAGCAGCGCGATACCGTCAGAACTGGCTCAGCTCGTTACCGATTTGGGAATTAGCCTGGAAGTCTGCAAGTCTTTTGAAGACATTCATCTAGCTTTAGATGAGGCTTTTGAGCAAAGCTCAATTCAAAATGCTGCGGAAGCGTCTCCAGTATCGGCTTCTACGTCAGACGTTTCTCAAATGGTGGTGTTCTGCGGCTCTTTATATTTAATTGGGCATGTCTTCCAACAGCACCCTGAACTTTACTCTTGAATCTGAGGAGGACGAGCCTCTTTCCACACAAAAAGGGTAATCCAGCAAACTACAAGCACTAAGGCCAGTCTTGTAAATTGAGCAACGCCTTGAATCAACTGTGGCAAAGGAACGAGCCGTCCGGCAAAGTAAGCCAGACTCACGATCGCTGAAGCCCAAGCTAAAGCTCCCAAAGCATTCCACAGTAGAAACTGAGCGCAGGGCATTTTTACAGCTCCAGCGAGGGGGCCTGCAAAAATTCGGAGCAGCACGATAAACCGTCCAAGAAAGACTGCTCTGTCCGCATTCTGAGCGAACTGGCCTCGAACTCCGAGCATCTGCTCTTCGGTCAAACGAAATAAGCGCCCGACTCGCACCAAAATCGGCCAGCAAAAGAAGCTAGAGATAAAAAAAGGATTTTAATCTAACTGCAATCCCTGCTATAGCGAATCGCAGTTAGATTGAGGCAACCTGAAAGGCTAAACCTCTTGCATAGAAAGCATTTCATTCTGAATCTTGAATGTTGAATTCTGCTTCTTACTATAAGAGTTCGATTTGTAGTGCTACGCACTGATATAAAACTAATAGTTGATGGAGAAATCGCTCACCGCGCGATTTCTCCATCAACTATTAGTCCTAACCTATCTGCGCATTGCTATAATTCCTTTTTGTTCTCATCATCACCATTACGTAGGTTCTGTTGAGTTGTGCTATCCATGCCCCCAATCCCCAATAAAGATGTAGAGCATTTGGAGTTCAACAAGTGTTGAGCAGAAGTATCGCAATTTAATCTAGTACGACCTGCTCTATACAATTTGCTCTATCCAAATTTCTCAGACAGGCTCAATGCCCCCAACCCGCATAGGGCATAGAAAAAAAGTTGCAAGTTCGGTAACGTGGTTGCCTGTGCTTCGACAGAGTGCATTTGTTTTTCTGGGGAATATATTATCCATGACTCGATTTAGAGTATTGACCGTAGGGGCGATCGCCCTAAGCTTTGTGGGCAGTTCGGCAGCATCAGCTTTAGAAGTAGCCTCACCCAATGCAGACGTGCCGCACATGGGGGTGGATGGAGTTTTTACGTTAGATGTCAGTGTTCCGGCTTCGCTTCACGACCCGCGTAATCCTGGACGTATCGTCTTTGAAGAGATGGAACGCTTCTCGTTTTATCGAGATATGGAAGGCGAAGATCCCATTGCTGAAAGTTGTCAGTATTCTTATCAAGGTGCAGTCCCTGATCCGTTCTACTATCCAGAGTTTCAGACCTCGATTTGGGATTTATTTGAGCTGACATCTGATGACCCCGCTTGCACTGGTTTTCAGTATGTGGCGTTGCGATCGCCTCATGGAGAACCGATTCATATGCATGTTCGCTATGGGAATGAAAGCTCTAGTTTCGAAGAATTACTGCAAATGAGCTTGGCAGAACCCGACCGCGCAGAACTCAATCCTTGGTGGAGTCTCTACTGTGCCGAAGGGATAACGGCCTGCGATCAATAGCTGAATGGTGAGAATAGCCATGCGTTATTTCCGAATCGGACTTCTCTCATTCATCATTGCCTGGATTTTGATTCTGTCGGTCAATGCTCACGAAGTCGGGATGCGGGCTGATGTTCAGGCTCGCTCTGCGAGTGGAGCTAGAGTCACCTATTCTGCAACCACGCTTCCAGTCAATGCCCAAATTATATCGATTACCATCACAGTCATCTACAGCACCAGAGAACCGATGGCTCATGGGCGCATTCAAATTTATGCTCCTGATCGTTCTGATATCCCTTGGCGAGTAGGCAGACTCGATGCGGAAGGCGAGTATCAATTTACTCCCGATCTATCTAGGCGAGGTCGCTGGACGATTCGCGTTGAATCCGAAGGACACACTAATTTCATGAATCTAGTCATTTGAAATTGGAGTCAACTGCTCATAAGTTAAGTTTGTGCTGTAATGACAGCCAGCATCTTACTAGGTCATTTCTGTAGGCGCGCAGCGCGCCTCTGTCTAGCCTGTTTTTGACGAGACAGAAGTAGCACTACGCGCTGAAGTCAAACCAATAGTTTATGGAGAAGCCGCGCACCGCGCGGCTTCTCCATAAATATCTGTCCTAACCTATCCGCGCAGTAAGAGGTGTTCTATAGCTGTAGTCAGCTTATTTAGGACATAGACGTTTTTGTAGCCACGCGGCGCGCGGCTACAAAAACGTCCTAAGGCTAATGGCTGTAGCTATATATGGATGAAACAAGAGAGTGGGTAAGCAAATCCCAGCTACTTTTGGATGAGTCAATCTTTGGTACCAGATGACGGATGTCCCAAACTCTGCTCCTTCATGGTTGCAGAGTCTGTAGCCCCAGTTAAGAGAATTGGTATTAAACGTGCGATAGCCGGAGCCGTGGAACGCAATCACGATGATCATGACTTCACTCCGGTGCAATGCAGGGACGAATCGGATGTTCTCGCTGCATCGAGGGGATCTGCGGGTGGTGCTGCCACTTCTGTTCATCGAACTCACGTATGACAGTGGACAGTGCGCGACAGTGGCGATCGCCATTCATCGAAGCGTACGGGTGCTCATCACTAAGCCTGCTGGTTCCAACGACCTAATGAACTAATTGCGGTGATTGTTGCTGTAGCGAATTCGGGCACCTGCCCAATGCAATTTCTCACGCAAGGTTTGATAGTAAGAATAGTTTTCTCTCAAAATAATGAACTGAGCATTGCAGTCTGCAATCCGAATATCAACGCGCTGACCCGGCCAAATCGACGTAGCTAAAACTCCATCCATCCAGAGTTTGGTGCTCAGATCATTGTCAGCCAAAGGCCAAATGCTGACCACACATCCAGGAGGCAACACAATCGGACGACTCGACAAGCTCAACGGACAAATAGGAGTAATCACCATTGCGTCCATACCAGGGTGAACGATGGGGCCGTTTGCCGCAACGGTGTAGCAGGTCGAGCCTGTCGGGGTCGCAACAATGAGCCCATCCCCCTGATACTGATCGACGATTTCTCCATCAATTTCCATTTCTAGAATGGAAGTAATCATGCGATCGGCTGATGCAGGTTTGACACACATCTCGTTCAGAGCCAAGTAGCGATCGCTCACGGGTTCCAGGTTTGAGCGCCCGCCTTCATGAGTGGTGGCTTGCAGCATCATCCGCCGCTGAACGGCAAAGCGATCGCTCAGCAGTCGATCCCAGACTTTTTCCGTATCTTCGAAGTCATCGTTGGACTCTGTCAAAAAACCCAGATGTCCACCAATATTCACAGCAAGAATCGGGATTCCATCCTCTGCCAAGTGACGGGCAGCAGCCAGAGCTGTTCCATCTCCACCAAAGACTATAGCCAAGTCAATTGGCTGAGTCACTGAAGACAAAAAAACCGGGTACGGATTGTCTTTAGGCCCGCTCGGCCCCATCAAAACATGGCACCCCCTTGCCTCAAGCTGCTTTGAGCACTGCTCTGCCCAGCGCTTGCTCAGCGCATCTCCAGCCTTATGAGCAATAATAACTTGGTTGAGATGCACGCGCGCTCCATCTCTGCAGAAGAATGATCAAAGGACAGCTTCTCACCCTATGGAAGTTCAAGCGCTACCACTTAAGCAAATTAAACTGTTCCATGTCCACCGTATCGCGATTCCGATAGATAGAGAGAACGATTGCCAAACCCACCGCTGATTCTGCGGCCGCGATGGTAATCACAAAGACACCGAAGACCTGGCCTCGAATTTCTGACGGGTCAAGATAATTGGAAAACGCAATCAGATTTAGATTGACCGCATTCAGCAGCAGCTCAATTGACATCAATACGCGGATGGCGTTGCGACTGGTCACCAAGCCATAGATACCAATGCAGAATAGGGCAGCAGCAATAAGAAGAAAATACTCAAGTTGCATAGCTTGACTTCACACCAACAGTAATCATGAAAGGTCGAGAGAACAAAACCGTTCAAAGAAATTTTCCGACGCAATGCGAACTATCAGCTCGATTTGTCTCGACTGAGCGTTGCTAACTCACGAGAGCGCTCTGGCAAGGTAAAAACAGGAGCATTGGTCGCATCCGTCGCGTCGTCGTCTGGCAAGAACTCTCGACGAGCCAAAACGATCGCTCCAATTAAAGCCATCAACAACAATACTGAAGCCAGCTCGAACGGAAGTAAATAGTCACTGAACAAGTGCATTCCGATAATCACCGTGGCCTCATCACCTGCTGCAACAGCGGTCGATACTGACCAAGGCGTCGCTAGAATCATGGTTCCAAGCAGGGCAAAGAGACCGACGCAGACTGCGGCAGTCACCAGACGACCCAGCCAAGCATTTTTGATTTCGATAAAGTCTTCACGCTTGTTGACCAGCATGATTCCAAATAGAATCAGCACGTTGACAGCACCGACGTAAATCAGAATTTGCGCAGCAGCAACAAAGCCAGCATTAAGCAAGATGAATAGGCCAGACATGCTGACAAATACCGCTCCTAGCAAAAAAGCGGAGTAAACGATACTGGAAAGAAGAACCACTCCTAACGCTGACCCGATCATCATCAAAGCCAAGATGGCTAGCGATACAATTTGAACTCCATCCGCTAAATTCACGCTTGTTCCTCACTTTGCATTTGCGCTTGCTGCTTCAGACTCACCGTCTTGAGTCTCTTTCATTTCGTCTAAGATTTCCTCGGGCAATTTGCCTGCACGACGAGCTCCCTCAGGAAGATCGTGTGGATTCATCACTCCCTTAGGAAGATAAGCTAATTCGCGCAAAGGCGTCACCATCGGATCTTGCGTCACCTTATAAGGCAAACGACCCAATGCCACATTGTCGTAGTTGAGTTCGTGGCGATCGTAGGCCGCTAGCTCATACTCTTCTGTCATCGACAAACAGTTGGTTGGACAATATTCAACGCAGTTGCCACAGAAAATACAAACCCCAAAGTCGATGCTGTAGTGCTTCAACTTTTTCTTCTTCGCTTCTTTGTTGAACTCCCAATCGACTACAGGCAAGTTGATAGGGCAAACGCGAACGCATACCTCACAAGAGATGCACTTATCAAACTCAAAGTGGATGCGACCCCGATAGCGCTCAGAAGGAATCAGCTTTTCATAGGGATATTGAACGGTCACTGGACGACGCTGCATATGATCGAAGGTCACAGAAAGTCCCTGACCAATAAATCGAGCAGCATCTACAGCGCCCTTTGTGTAGTCTGTAACTTGCTTGAGAAATTTAAGCATGAGCTTTAGTCCTTATCTTCAACCCACCTAGCAGCTTGATGAGAGATGTCCCAAAACATTCAGAAAACCAAACCTCACATACTGATGAAGCTCACTTAACCTCGGGAGGAGACTCTCTATCCGCCAAAGGCAACAGGGAACGTCAATTTTAAAGCAGCTGTAATCAGAACGTTGGCCAAAGAGACGGGCAACAAAAATTTCCAGCCTAAGTCGAGCAATTGGTCAATGCGAACTCTAGGGACAGTCCATCGCAGCAAAACAGCCAAAAAGACGAGCAAATAAGCTTTGAACACTGTCATCATGATGCCCAGTGCCCCGGTTAGCACTTGTAGCCATGACGTTGTTTCACTAACGCCGATCCAGTCCGCAATCATTTCCACAGGAATCGGGAAACTCCAGCCTCCCAGATAAAGTACGGAAACAAACAAAGCTGATAAAACCAGATTCACATAAGAGCCTAGGTAAAACAATGCAAATCTCATGCCTGCATATTCGGTTTGATAGCCCGCGACGAGTTCTTCTTCAGCTTCTGGTAAGTCAAAAGGAAGACGCTCGCATTCAGCTAAAGCCGCAATCCAAAAGATGATGAAACCAACGGGTTGCCGCCAGACATTCCAGCTTAAGATGCCATATGCGGATTGCTGTTCCACAATGTCGATTGTGCTGAGAGAATTGGACATCAGCACGATCGCCAACACAGACAGCGCTAAAGGTAGCTCATAGCTAATTGACTGAGCCGCAGCTCTGAGCCCCCCTAATAGCGCGTATTTGTTGTTGGATGAATAACCTGACATCAGCAGACCAATAGGAGCAATACTGGACAGAGCAATCCAGAGAAAAATTCCGATTCCTAGATCTGTAATGCGGATGTTTTGCCCGAACGGAACAACTAAATACGAAAGAAAGACCGGAACGACAACCAAGACAGGTCCCATCGTGTAAAGAAATGGGTCAACCTTGGTCGGCAAGATGTCTTCCTTGACCAAAAGCTTTAGTCCATCTGCAGCGGGAATAAAAATTCCCAACGGCCCTGCGAGGTTTGGCCCAATGCGCTGCTGTGCCGCAGCCGACACCTTACGCTCTAACCAGGTTGTGACCAAAACACCTACCGTTGCAGAGACCAGCATCAACAGCAGCGGGAAGGGCATCCATAAGACTTTGGAAACTCCGGTTGATAGCCCAAATTGTGTTGCGATATCGACGAAACTGCCCTGGAGGTCGATTCCTGAATTCATGCTCTCTAACAATTCCTCACCGTGCTATTCAGCGAATTTGAATCCAGTTGTTGAATTCAACTCTTGAGTTCACCTTAATTAGGCGTTGACCTGATATTGCCTGAAGTCTCTGGTGGCACCTTGCCCCGTTGAAAGTCAGACAGAATAGTCAACAGTTCGTAGTTTAGCGGCTTTATTGCCCGATCGCGCCTAGATTTGAAATTATTGCTACTTATTTGACTCGTAAATTTGAATGATGGTCAATTAAGTCGAATAGATCAAAGCTAGCGCTAGCGATCGCCTAGGCTTAGTATATCTTTGCACAGCCCTTTAGTGGCACTGTACTCCATTAGGAAGTTCTATAGCAGTGATGAGAAAAGTTCGGGGTTGAAGAGTTTCCAGGCGTTTATTTCAGCACGCCATCGAGTCAGGTTATTGATGGAGAGTCTAGATATGAAGAAGCGTAGACAGACAGGCGAGATCGGAAACAAACCGCTATAGTGTGGGACAGGCTAGTTGACTAAAGTTCTATTTGCTGCTGTCCTTAATGTCTCATCTGGACTGAGCTTCAGCGGTCTTTAATTTCACTGATTCCATTCAACAAACTGACTGTTGTGCAAATTCCTACGTTTCCTGAATGTCGCCATCCGATTGTTAAAGCCTTGTTTCGACATCCTGATCAGGAGCTACTGCTGCTGTTTCAGCGATATCCTGATCGAGGACAATATTTCACGGCAATTTTTTGTCGATACAGCCCGATTGTCTATACATTGATTCGCCATTCAGCGCGATCGCCCGTTCAAGCCGACTATCTGTTTGCGACTACTTGGCGGCACATCTACCACGAGCTGCGAGGGCTAGATTTGAGGGAGTTTGCGATCGCAGCATCTGAAGCTGCTTCCCCAATCAACAGTTCCGATGGTCAAGTAGGATCAGCCGAAAAGCCAGCTCCGTTCAATTTGCAAAACTGGCTGATCAGCATTACAGCGGTTTGTATCAACCATGCCAAGTTGCCTCCCGTCGAATCGATTCATTACTCTTTAACCGACGCGCCGCCGCCTCTATGGTGCTACCTGGAGCAAGCGTTGAATCAGGTGTCTCCAACTCAGCGTCTGACGATTTTGATGGCGCAGACTTTTCACTGGAGCGAACCTCGCATTGCTGCTTATCTTCAGGCTGAGGGCGAGTCCATCTCATCGGGAGAGATCGGTCGTCTGCTCGAAGAGGGATATCAGGCTCTCCAAACAGCCTTGCCAGAAGACATTCGGGAAATCTATCAAATGTCCGGGCAGCATTCGGTTTCTGAGGCGATCGCGCAAACTCAAGCTTTAGGTTAAACGCTTTACCAGAGCCGCATTCAGATTAGATACGTCCAGGGCATAGCAATCTGCTTTCATGGAAATTCCTGTCCAGGAAAACTCTTAGCTCCACTTTCGAAATTCTCTGAAGAGAATGTTTATCGCCACGGCTGAGCTACCGGATTGCACTAGATCCTTCTCAAACCTCAACATTCAACAGTTGGGACTTAATTTCGCTTCAATCCTTCAATAATCTCAAGATTGAGTTGGGATTCGTCAGAAAGCGATGGATAATAGGCGATGATATCCAGCTTTTTTCTATTTTTTGGATTTTGCTTTGAATTGGCGATCGCACTTGAGACCTATAGCCTCATTTCCTGTGTTTTCACCCCTCGAATTGCTGTGGGCCTTCATCGGCCTTATTCTCACCATTGGTGGCACCTTCATTGAAGCCTTTGTTGCAGGGGTTCCCTTCAGTTGGGCGACTCCTGTTTCACTCGGAGTCAACTGGCAAATCGGAGCTGTCTTACTCGTGGGTTGTCTAGGTGGACAAAATGCTGCGTCGATTTCCCAAATTGCTTACTTACTTTTGGGGCTCACGTGGTTTCAAATTTTCACCTATGGCGGTGGAACAGGCTACATCTTTGAGCCAACGTTTGGCTATCTATTGGGGTTTGTTCCCGGTGCATGGATCTGCGGGGCGCTCGCATTTCGATTGCCCAGACGGCTAGAGTCTTTGGCCTTGAGCTGTCTGTGCGGACTGGCAACCATTCATCTCACAGGCATTACCTATCTCGTGTTAAGTCATTTGTTGAACGATGCTTCAACGCAACGATTTTCTACCTTGCTGGGTCAACTGTTCAACTATTCGCTCGTGCCAATTCCCGGCCAAATGGCCTTAGTCTGTGCTGTTACAGTGATTGCCTTCTGCCTGCGACACCTGATGCTTTATTAGGCTCGCTCTTTCGCTATTGTTCTTTGGTATTTTGGGTGACAACCTCTCGACATGGCCATTAAAAACCGCCTCTTTTGGATAGCAGCATTTGTCTCTCTAATGCTTGACCAGTTAACCAAATACTGGGTCGTCCAGAGTTTTGACTATGGAGAGAGTCTGCCACTGGTGGAGGGCGTTTTTCATCTCACTTACGTCACCAACACGGGAGCAGCCTTTAGTTTGTTCAGCGAGAATGGGGGATGGCTCAAGTGGCTGTCGCTCATTGTTAGTTTGGGTTTGGCTCTGCTGGCATTGGTTGGCCCGCCGATGAATCGTTGGGAGCAGGCAGGCTTCGGCTTTATTTTGGGAGGGGCACTTGGTAACGGTTTGGATCGCTTTGTCAGTGGCGAAGTTGTTGATTTTCTTGACTTTCGCCTGATCAACTTTCCGATTTTCAATCTAGCTGATGTATTTATCAATATTGGAATCGTTTGCATTCTGATCACAGCGTTTCGGCAACCTGATGCGAAAGCCTAGGGACATGAGGGTTTGGGCTGGCTGACTGATAAAACGCTGTGTAATGGCAGTTAAAATAAAACCCGCTTGCTCGATTGGGGATAGTCGGCGTAGGACTACCTTGCAGGATTGGGCGCGGTTTTAACCGCCCGCCCCGAAATTTTGTCAGTCAATCAGTATGATGACTTTTCCGATGCCTCTCAACTGGACGAAGTGCGATCGCTCAGCGATGAGTTTACCAGCGTTCAAGACAACTTGACTCTGCTCGTGACCCATGAGGTCAAATCGGAATCATGACGGTTCACCAATTGCTTCGTAAAACTACTCGCTGCGTCAAAACATGACATCGCAAGGAGCCTGACGCATGACGCGGCCTGCTATCGTTCCTAAAAGGTAATCGATTGGTTCTGGGCGATCGGCTCCGAGGAAGATCAAATCCACCTGCTCTTCTTCAGCGACAGCCAAGATTTCAGTATGAGTGAGGCCGTGCCGAACGCTTAACCCAGCGACCAAATCGGCTGGAAGATGTTGACTCGTAAAAGTCTCTAAAGATTCCAGCGCCTTCGTCTTCGCTTATCAACAAAGTTTTCTGGCAGCAATGAACTGACAAAGTAAGCGCCGTAATCTGCCATAACGGTCATCACGACAAACTGACCTTCAAACGCCTTAACGTAGTC
>JGI12048J13642_10563478_pt1 | contig 17076 bp, 14 predicted proteins | sample ElkSlonscriptome_16_FD_13642 | JGI IMG/M metagenome (IMG submission 13642)
CGAGCAACAAAAGCGAGCTGGCCACCGGATACTCCACGATCTACGGCGACATGTGCGGCGGATTCAGTCCGATCAAGGATTGCCTGAAGTACCTTGTGTTCGAATTATCGAGCTGGCGCAATGAGCAATCACCTGCGATCCCCCAAGGCATCATCGACCGCCCACCGTCGGCTGAACTGCGACCGAATCAGACCGATCAGGACAGCCTGCCGGACTACGAGGTTCTGGACCGCATCATTACCGCCTACGTCGAAGACGATCTGCCGATCGCCGACATCGTCGCCATGGGGATTGATGAGCGTCAGGTTCGACGCGTGGCCGGCATGGTGCTGACCGCCGAGTTCAAACGCCGGCAGGGCGCGCCCGGCCCCCGAATCACCCGCAAGGCCTTCGGGCGTGATCGACGCTACCCCATCACCTCGGGCTGGCGCGATAGCGGCATTGTCGGATAGCGAGGATTTCAACGACCCAGGTCCGGTGATCATTGCTGCTTCGTCGCAGCCCCAGCCTGACATCCTTCTTTCTGGCCCTCATGCTACTCTTCCCCATCGGCGATAAACATGGGGGCCTCCAGTAATCATGTCTGCATCATCTCGTAATCCATTAACCATGGCCATCGCCATGGCTTTGCTGGCCACACCGTTGGTCGCCGTGCCCACCAGCGTGGCGGCACAGGACGTCGACCTCGGCATGCTCGGTGAGCGCGGTTTTCGCATTGATGGGATTGATTTGCTCGACTACGCGGGCCGCAGCGTCTCGGGCGCGGGTGATGTCAACGGCGACGGCCTGGCCGATTTGCTCATTGGGGCCAGTCGCGCCGATCCTGCCGGCGAGAGCTACGTGGTGTTCGGCAAGGCCGACAGTGCAGCGGTGAGTCTGGCCAGCTTGGATAAAGGCGGTTTTCGCATCGACGGAATTGATGAGGGCGACGGCTCGGGCGTCAACGTCTCGGGTGCGGGCGACGTCAACGGCGACGGTCTGACCGATCTGATCATTGGCGCCTTTTTAGCGGCCCCTGGAGGCGTTGAAAATGGCGGCGAGAGCTATGTGGTGTTCGGCAAGGCCGATAGCGCCACGGTGAGTCTGGGTAGCCTGGGATCCGGCGGTTTCCGCATCGACGGGATCGATGCGGATGACTACTCGGGCTTCAGCGTGTCGGGCGCTGGAGATGTCAACGGCGACGGGCTGGCCGACCTGCTCATTGGGGCCAGAGGCGGTGATCCTGGCGATATCGATAATGCCGGCGAGAGCTACGTGGTGTTCGGCAAGGCCGACAGTGCAGCGGTGAATCTGGCCAGCCTGGGATCCGGCGGTTTCCGCATCGACGGGATCGATGTGGCTGACCGCTCTGGGGTCAGCGTGTCGGGTGCGGGTGATGTCAACGGCGACGGCCTGGCCGATCTGCTGATCGGGGCCTATAACGCTGAATCCGGCGATGCCGGGCTTGCCGGTGAGAGCTACCTGGTTTTTGGCAAGGCCGATGGCGTAGCGGTGAGTCTGGCCAGCCTGGGCTCGGGCGGATTCCGTATCGACGGGATTGACGCCAGCGACCGCTCGGGCCGAAGCGTGTCGGGCGCGGGCGATGTCAACGGCGACGGTCTGGCCGATCTGATCATCGGGGCCAGGTACGCTGATTTAGACGGTGCCGATAATGCTGGCGAGAGCTACGTCGTGTTTGGCAAGACCGACAGCGCAGCGGTGAGTCTAGCCAGCTTAGGTCAGGGCGGATTTCGCATCGACGGGATCGATGCGGTCGACTCCTCGGGCTCCAGCGTGTCGGGCGCGGGCGATGTCAACGGCGACGGTCTGGCGGATCTGATCATCGGCGCTCCGGGCGGTGATCCCGGCGCTGCCAATGCCGCCGGTGAGAGCTACGTCGTGTTTGGCAAGGCCGATGGCGCGCCAGTGAGTCTCTCCAGCCTGGGGTCGGGCGGTTTCCGCCTCGACGGGATTGATGCAAGCGACCAGTCGGGCCGCAGCGTGTCGGGCGCGGGGGATGTCAACGGCGACGGTCTGGCCGATCTGATCATTGGGGCCAATTTGGCTGATCCTGGCGGCGTCGATCGTGCCGGCGAGAGCTACGTGGTGTTCAGCGTCTCGGAACCGCCCCTGTCTTCTGTGGTCCGCGGGCGCAGCCGCAACGGCAATCCGCCTCGAACCGCCTTTGGGATCACCGGCGACGGCAGCAACGATTCAAGCCCGGACGCGCGTGCATTTGTCGATTTTGCCGACGGTGCGGATCTGTCTGAGGATGCTTCACTCGAGACTGTGACGCTGACACGTTCGGCCGGTGTTTTTCCCAATCCAGGTGCCGTCGTGTCGTGGCGCTTACAGACGAGCCGGTCGGATTGGTCCAGCGCCGAACTCACGCTGCGCTACCTGGACAGCGAACTCATCGTGAGTGCCGGAAGCGCCCTGGAGATCGTCTTCTCTCCGACCGGCGCTGCCCCCTTCACTCCGCTGACCAGTCAGATCAATGCCCAGAACAACACCATCGGCGCCACGATCACGGACGCTGGCTTCTACTACCTCGGCCAGCGCATCCTGCCCGATCCGCTCTTCGAAGACCGATTCGAGCCAGCGCCCTAGGAGCGCGACCGGTCTCGCAGATGCGTCGGTCGGATCGCTACGCTGAGAGCACGCTGGCGATTCGACGAACGGCGTCCTTGAGCGTATCCAGGCTGCAGGCAAACGACAGGCGCAGATGACCTGGTGCGCCGAAGGCTGTGCCTGGAACTGTCGCCACGCCCGCTTTTTCTAGAAGCAGTTCGGCAAACTCAAGATCGTCGCCCAAGCCCAAGGCGTCGATCGCTTCGCGGCAGTCGGCGAACACATAGAATGACCCCTGACCCGGGCTGCAGCGAATGCCCGGCAGTCGATCCAGCGAGGGCACCAGCCAGTCGTGGCGCTGCTTGAATTCCTTGCGCATGGTCTCGACACAGCTCTGGTCACCGTTCAGGGCGGCCGTGGCGGCGGCCTGGGAGATCGAGCAGGGGTTGGACGTGCTCTGGCCCTGGATCTTGCGCATTTCCTTGACCAGTCCGGCCGGTCCGGCTGCGTAGCCGATTCGCCAGCCGGTCATGGCATAGGCCTTGGAGACGCCGTTGATGATGACCAGCCGGTCCTTCAGCGCGGGAGCGACCTGAGCCAAGCTCAGGAAGGGCTCGTCTGCCCACCAGATATGCTCGTAGATATCGTCAGAGCAGATCAGGATCCTCGGATACTCGAGGAGCACTTCGGCCAGTTCGATCAGCTGTTCGCGGTTGTAGGCGCGTCCGGTCGGATTGCTCGGTGAGTTGAAAATCAGCAGACGGGTCTGATCTGTGATCGCGGAGCGCAGCTGAGCTGCGGTGATGCGGTAATCGGTTTTCTCGTCAGCGCTGAGAATGACCGGCGCAGCGCCGGCCAGGCGCACCATGTCCGGGTAGGACACCCAGTAAGGGGCCGGAATTAGCGCCTCATCGCCTTCGTCCAGCAGGGCCTGGAACAGGTTGTAGATGGACTGTTTTGCCCCGGAGGAGACTAGGATCTGATCGGCGGCATAGTCAAGCTGATGATCGCGCTGGAGTTTGGCGATGATGGCTTGTTTGAGCTCTGGTGTGCCGTCGACTGCAGTGTAGCGGGTCTTCCCGGCGTTGATCGCGTCGACCGCGGCCTGGCAGATGTGTGGTGGTGTGTCGAAATCAGGCTCACCCATGCTCAGCGACAGGACGTCTCGACCCTGCTGTCTGAGTTCGGCCGCTTTCATGCTCATGGCAATGGTGGCGGATGGCTTGACTTGGGCGACGCGCGAAGAAAACCGAATGCTCACGGAGAAACTCCCTGTACAACGTTAGGATTGCACCTGTTGGTTCGGTGCCTGAAAGAGGAATTATAGTATGTCGCGTCGATTCCAGATGGCCTCAAGTTACAAGCCGGCCGGAGATCAACCCACGGCGATCAATGCGCTGATTAATAGTCTTGATGCCGGCGATCGGCATCAAACACTTTTGGGGGTGACCGGCTCCGGCAAGACGTTCACCATGGCCAACGTCATCGAGCGAATTCAGCGCCCGGCGATCGTGATGGCGCCTAACAAGACTCTGGCGGCGCAGCTCTACGGAGAATTTAAGGCATTCTTCCCGGACAATGCGGTCGAGTACTTCGTGTCGTACTACGACTACTACCAGCCTGAAGCCTACGTGCCATCCTCCGATACCTTTATCGAAAAGGACGCCTCGATCAACGAGCATATCGAGCAGATGCGCTTGTCGGCCACCAAAGCGCTGCTCGAGCGGCGAGATTCTTTGATCGTTGCGACCGTATCAGCCATCTACGGCCTGGGTGATCCAAGCTCCTTTCTGAAGATGACACTGCCCCTGCAAGTGGGTGAGCGTTTGAATCAGCGTGAAATGCTCCGCCGGCTGGCCGAGATGCAGTACTCGCGCAATGATTTCGAGCTCAGGCGGGGCACCTATCGAGTGCGCGGTGAGTTGATCGACCTCTTTCCCGGTGACTCCGAAATGGAGGCTGTGCGCGTCGAGCTGTTCGACGACGAAATTGAGCGCATCAGCCATTTCGACCCCTTGACCGGCGAAATTCACGGGAAGGTCGATGAGCTGACCATTTTTCCCAAGACCCACTATGTCACGCCGCGCCAGGTGGTGCTGGACGCGATCGACGCGATCAAGGACGAGCTCAAGCAGCGACTGGCTCAGCTCGAGGGCGCAGGCAAGTTGCTCGAGGCTCAGCGCATCAAACAGCGCACCCAGTTCGATATCGAAATGATGTTGGAATTGGGCTATTGCCAGGGCATCGAGAACTATTCGCGCCATTTGACTGGTCGCCAGCCGGGCGATCCGCCGCCGACCCTGTTCGATTATCTGCCCAAGGACGCGATTCTGATTGCGGATGAGTCGCACGTGACCATCCCTCAGATTGGCGGCATGTATCGAGGCGATCGGGCCAGAAAGGAGACCCTGGTCGAATTCGGGTTTCGTCTGCCCTCGGCGATGGACAATCGCCCGCTAAAGTTCGAGGAATTCGAGGAGCGCGCGCCGCAGATGGTCCTCGTCTCGGCCACGCCTCGCGCCTGGGAGCTGGAGCGCTCAGCGGTGATCGCCGAGCAGGTCGTGCGACCGACCGGTCTGATCGACCCGGAAGTCGAAGTGCGGCCGGTCGACACGCAGGTCGATGATTTGCTCTCGGAGATTCGAGAGCGGACCGAATCGGGCGACAGAGTCCTTGTCACCACGCTGACCAAGCGCATGGCCGAGAACCTGACCGAGTACCTGGCCGAACACGACGTGCGAGTTCGCTATCTGCACTCCGACATCGACACGGTGGAGCGGGTCGAGATCATTCGCGATCTTCGGATTGGCGTGTTCGACGTGCTGGTCGGGATCAACCTGCTGCGTGAGGGTCTGGATCTACCTGAGGTCTCGTTGGTTGCGATTCTGGATGCGGACAAGGAGGGGTTCCTGCGATCGGAGGGCTCGCTCATTCAGACCATCGGACGCGCCGCCCGCAACGCCAAGGGCAAGGCGATTCTTTACGCTGCTCGTCACACGGACTCCATGCGTCGCGCCCTGGAGGAGACCGACCGGCGTCGGACCAAGCAGGTCGAGTACAACGAGGCCCACGGGATCACACCGCAAACCATCATAAAAAACATCGCCGATATCATGGCCGACGCCCACCAGATCCCGGGCAAGAAGGGCTCGAAGCGCAAGGCCGCCGAGAAACGCGGCCGCTATGACGCCGAGCCCCTGTCTGTCGAGGAGGCTGCGAAGTCGATCGGTGAGTTGGAAAAGGCCATGTTCAAGGCTGCCGAGAATATGGAATTCGAAGAGGCCGCGCGATTGCGCGACGAGATTCAGAGCCTCAAGAACTCGGGGCTGGGTCTGACTGCTTGAATTCGACGCTTGCCTGCGAAGCTTCACAGCGTGCCGCAAGACCCTTTAGGACCTTGCCAGTATGACTCGTTCAATCTGTGTTCATTGAGGCTATTGACTTGCTAGTGGGAAAAACTCCGCAGGCCCGAAAAGGCTTATTTCAGGCTGCTGCGTGCAGCAACCTCGCGTGGTGATCGAGGTGGTCGTTGATGAAGCTGGCAATGAAGAAATAGCTGTGGTCGTAGCCGGCCTGGTAGCGCAGCGTCAGCCGGGCATCGGCGGACTGACAGGCCGACTGGAGTGCATCGGGCAGTAGTTGGCCTTGCTCCAGAAACCCGTCGTCCTGGCCCTGGTCGACCAAAAGCTCGAATTTCGTTCCTTCGTCACGAATCAGCTCAACCGCATCCCAGTCTCGCCACTGGTCTGGATCTGATCCCAGGTAATGTTTGAAGGCCTTCTGGCCCCAGGCGCACTGCATGGGATTACAGATCGGGGCAAAGGCGGAGACGGACCGATACAGGTTCGGCTTTTTGAGCGCGCAGATCAGGGCACCGTGCCCGCCCATGGAATGCCCCGAAATGCCCCGCAGGGCCGTCAAAGGTAGATTCGAGGCGACCAGATCAGGCAGCTCCTCGGTGACGTAGTCGAACATTCGGTAGTGCCGGTCCCAGGGTGCCTCGGCGGCGTTGAGATAGAAACCGGCGCCGGAGCCAAAGTCCCAGTCCTCATGTTCACCCGGGAGGTCGGTGCCGCGCGGGCTGGTGTCCGGGCAGATCAGGGCCAGGCCCAGTTCGGCGGCCCGCTTTTGGGCGCCAGCTTTTTGCATAAAGTTCTCGTCGGTGCAGGTCAGGCCGGAGAGCCACCAGACGGCCGGCACCGGCTGCTGGCCTGCCTGCGGCGGCAGGTAGACGGCGAATTCCATCGAACAGTCCAGGACTGCGGACTGATGTCGGTAGCGGCGATGCCAGCCACCGAAGCTACTATTTGAGCTGAGTGTTTCCATCACGGGTCTCCTGATCTCAGCTGGAAGGAAAATGCAGGACGGTCCGGATACTTCGGCCGGCGTGCAGAAGATCAAAGGCTTCGTTAATGTGCTCGAAATCCATGGTGTGCGTAATGAACTCATCGATCTTGAGCTTGCCGTCCATGTAGCGCTGGACGTAGTCGGGCAGCTCAGTCCGCCCCTTGACGCCGCCGAAGGCCGAGCCGCGCCAGACCCGGCCGGTGACCAGCTGGAACGGCCGGGTGCTGATTTCTTCGCCGGCACCAGCAACGCCGATGATGACCGACTCGCCCCAGCCCTTGTGGCAGCACTCCAGGGCTGAGCGCATGACCTCGACATTGCCGATGCATTCAAACGAGTAGTCCACGCCGCCGTCGGTCAGATCGACGATGACCTGCTGAATGGAATCGGAATGGTCCTTTGGGTTGACTGTATCCGTAGCGCCGAACTGCTGGGCTAGGTCGAACTTTTCCGGGTTCACGTCGATGGCAATAATGCGTTCGGCACCGGCCATGACCGCACCCTGGATCACCGCCAGGCCGATCGCCCCGAGGCCGAACACGGCCACAGTGGAGCCTGCCTCGACCTTGGCCGTGTTCAGCACGGCGCCGATGCCGGTGGTCACGCCGCAGCCCAGTAGGCAGATCTTGTCCAGCGGCGCACTCTTCGAGACCTTGGCCAGGGAAACCTCGGGCAGGACGGTGTACTGGCTGAAGGTTGAGGTGCCCATGTAGTGGTGCAACATCTGGCCTTTGACCGAAAAGCGCGAACTGCCGTCCGGCATTACGCCCTTACCCTGGGTGGCGCGCACCGCCTGGCAGAGATTAGTTTTCCCGGACGTGCAAAATTTGCACGTGCCGCACTCGGCGGTGTAGAGCGGGATTACGTGGTCACCCGGACTGAGGCTGCTCACGCCCGAACCGACCTCGCGCACGACGCCCGCGCCCTCGTGGCCCAGCACGGCCGGAAAGAGGCCTTCCGGGTCGGCTCCGGACAGCGTGTAGGCATCGGTATGACAGACGCTGGTGGCCATGATTTCGACTAACACTTCTCCAGCTCGAGGCCCTTCAACGTCAATCTCGGTCAGCTCAAGGGCCTTCTTCGGCTCGAAGGCAACGGCGGCAAGTGACTTCATGGCTGGATACTCTCTCTTGAATAAAAAACAGTCTATCGTAATGACGTCCTGGTGCCGGGGTGCGATGTGAGCTGGTCAGTAGCCCCGCTCCCGGTCAACCAGGCCAGAGGGCGGCAGGCCCTGCAGGACGCGCAGGTAACTTTCAAGGATCAGCGCGGCGGTTTCCTTATCCTGGCTGACTGCCGCGCAGTGCGGGCTGATCCTCACCGCTGGGTGAGCCCAGAAGGGATGGCCCGGGGGCAGGGGCTCGTGCTCGAAGACGTCCAGAATCGCGCGTGCGGGTCGGCCCTGATCCAGGGCATCCAGCAGGTCTTCTTCGACCAGCTGCGGTCCGCGTCCTGCGTTGATCAAAATTGAGTCCTGCGCCATGGAGGAAAAAAGCTGGGCATTTAGAATGCCTCGCGTCGCTGTTGTCAGGGGCAGCAGGCAGATCAGCACGTCGACCGTGGCAGCCATCTCCAACAGCCCCGATTCGCCCGTGTGGATCGCGACGCCCTCTATGCCTGTCCCGCGCCGATTCCAACCCCTTATCTCGAAGCCTAGAGCGGTCGCTGCCTGGATCAGCGGCTCCGTGATGGCTCCCGTACCCAGCAGACCGATCCGTGGCGGGCGGGAAGGGGACCAGGGCCGCCACTGTTGCTTGCCTTGATCAATATCGAACCGGTCCAGCCTGAACCACTCTCGATTGATGTGGGCCAGCAGCCATGCAGCCATATCGCGCGCTAGACGCGAGCCGGTCAGTCTGCCGATGGGAAGTTCGGGCGGGAGGTCGGGGTCGCTCAGCAGGCTGTCGATGCCAGCGCCCAGAGAGCTTGCGGCTTTCAGCGAGGGGAGGGTCGAGAAAATTCCCCTCGGGGCGTGCCAGCAGACGGCGAACTCGATTTGTTCGGGCTGGTGAAGCTTAGGCCATTGTTGAACGATCAGATCGGGCGCTGCCTGCCTGATTTCTTGCACCAGACCGCGAAGGTCGCGGTCTGGTGCAATCAGTGCAATCGACACGAGACGGCGGGCCTTAAATCGATAGCACGCGCTTCAACCGCAGGCGTTTATCAGCGGGACTGGACGTCGGCGTTGCGCTCGCGATAGCGGGGATAGAGGCTGCGACCGTGGTCGCGGCTCAGGTCGTACTCGTCACCCTCGATCCAGACCCGTTCGATTCGGGTCATGGGTTCCAGCGCATCACCGGTCGCGGCGAATAGGCTGGCGCGCTTGCCGACTTCGATCGATCCGAGCTGATCGCCGACGCCCAGGATTTCGGCCGGCCAGAGTGTGACTGCTTTCAGCGCGTCGGACTTGTCCAGTCCGTGCGCGGCCGCGGTGCCGGCCTGGAAGGGCAGGTTGCGAGCGTTGGCGATATCGCGTCCGCCGCCGGTGTCGGCAATGGCAAAGCGCACGCCCGCCTCGGCCAGTCTGGCCGGAGCGACGAAGGCCATGTCGTAAGACTCCCAGCGGCGGGTCGGCATCGCGTAGACATTGCGCAGGATGACCGGGATATCGTCGCTGGCTAGGCGTTCAGCAATGTACTGCACGTCCGGATTTGCCATCAGGACGACGTTCTCGAAACCTTGGTCGGCAGCCCAGTCCAGGGCCTTTTCCATGACGTCGTACCGATTGGCTCGCAGATACAGGGTTTGCTCGCCGTTTAGAAGGGGTGCCAGTGCCTCGAGTTGGTTATTGCGGGCCGGCTCGGGCGCGTCGCCCTGCGCGGCTGCCTGCATCGCTCGATGATGGTGGCGCGCCTGGTCCAGGACCCGCTCGATGGTCTTCAGGTCCCCGTTGTTCTCGTCGTCGACCGCGGCCGTAGGAAAGTCGATGTGCATTCCTACCGGCGAGCGGATCACCATTTCTTCCCAGCTCCAGCCGTCGAGATTCACGACTGCGGAGGTGCCCTGAATAAGGCCGCCGTTGGGCATGATGTGCGCGCTCAATACGCCGCCGGCAATGGTGACCGGAAGGATGTAGGAGTCGTGGTTGATGGCTACTTCAGCGCGCAACGCGGCGTTGATCGAGCCCATTTCACTGGTATCGATCGTTCCGGCCACGCTGCTGATCTCACTCAGACCCAGTTGCGTGGCAGGATGCACGAATCCAGGATACAGATGTAGGCCCTCGAGATTGACCACCTCGGCATCGTCAGACCACTGAAGGTCGGTGCCGATGGCTGAAATTTGGCCGTCTTCGATAATCACGGTCGCATTTTCTAGCGGTTCACTGCTGACCGGATGCACGGTGGCACCGGTTAGGACGAGGACGTCGGCCCAGGCATTTGGAAGGCTGATTAGCACCAGCATCAAAGCAAGGCTGGAAAATTTGAGTGTATTCACTTTAGACAGGTTCATCGTGTTCTCACTCGAAATGAAAGAGGCAGTAGTCATCGTGCGACAGCTCCGATCGGCGATACCCCACCAGATGGGCCGCAAAACTGTGCTGATGGGTATGCTGTGGCACGCCGGCGGTCAGATGTGAAGCGAAGCTGCGCAGGGCACCAGGGGCTTCCGGCTCGGCGGCTTCTTCAGTGGTCTCCTCAGGGGCTTCCTCGCCTGCGCCTTCACCCTCCTCCAGAACCAGTGCCATCAGTTCGGCGCGTTCATTCTGTAAGGCTTCGCGCATGCGCTCATCGGCGTCGCGATCGAAATAGCGGCGTCCGTCGACCCAAGTCTGTTCGACTCGCGAATAGACTGACAGCGGGTGACCGTTCCAGACCACAAGGTCGGCGTCCTTGCCTTCCTCCAGGCTACCGGTGCGGTCGTCAATGCGAAGCTGAGCGGCTGGATAGTGGGTAATCATCTTCAGCGCCTCGTGCTCATCGACCTGGCCGTAGCGAACGGCCTTAGCGGCCTCGAGATTCATACGCCGAGCCAGCTCCGGATCATCGGAATGGAGCCCGGTCAGAACACCGGCTTCGTTCATCAGCGCCGGGTTGAAAGCGATGGCGTCGCGCGCTTCGTATTTGAACGCATACCAGTCGATGAATGCTGATCCACCGACGCCGTGTTCAGCCATCTGCGGGGCGATCTTGTAGCCCTCGAGCACGTGCTGGAAGGTTCCAATGGTGATACCGAAGTCGTCAGCGAGATCCATGAGCGCTAGCATCTCGTCGGCCCGATAGGCATGGGAGTGGATGTCGCGCTCGCCGCTGAGCAGCTCGGCGATCGCGTCCATTTCGTGATTCGGTCGCGGTGGGACCGCATCGCGCGCAGATCGTCCGCTGGGGGCTGTTTCGATGGCCTGCTGATAGTCGGCGGCTTGCTGAAATTTTTCCAGGATGATCTGATTAACCCCCTGGCGCGTGCGCGGGTAGCGCGGATTGTCGTTGCTCCAGTTGCTCTGCTTGGGATTCTCACCCAGCGCAAATTTGATGCCGGGCTTGGCGCTGTCGACGACCAGTTCATCGGGCTCATCGCCCCAGCGCAGCTTGATCACGGCCATCTGACCGCCAATCGCGTTGGCTGAACCGTGGAGCAAGTTGATCGTGGTGACACCACCGGCAAGTTGACGGTAAATGTTGATCGACTCGGGGTCGATGACATCGCGGATACGCACGTCAGCAGTGCTGATTCTGGACGCTTCGTTGACGCCGCCGAGGATGGCGGCGTGCGAATGCGCGTCAATGATCCCCGGTGTGATGTGCATGCCGCTCGCGTCGATTTCGACCGTGTTTCGCGGCGCGCTCAGCGACTCGCCGATGGCATCGATACGACCGTCGCGAAGGAGGACGTCGGTGCCTTCAAGAATCCCGACATCGCTGGCGGTCCATACGGTGGCATTGCGAAACAGGACGGCATCGATTTGTTCGGGCTGCGGGCTGTTCCAGGCTTCGATGTCCGGGGTCCACTGGGCGTGGCTTGCGCCGCTGCCTAGCGCCAAAACGGCAACAAGACCCGTGATTGCAATCTGTCTAATCATTATAGGATCTCCGTGTCGGGGGTGGCGCTGCGCTGGCCGCGAATATCAAACTCTCCGAACGGACCGGTGCCGGTGCCTCGGGCGCGATCGCCATCGATGGTCAGTCGGACCGTAATGCTCCCGCTGCCGCCAAAGCGGGTGGCGTCCAGCGTCGCGATCACCTCATCGCCGCTGACGCGGACGTCTGAAAACGGGGAATCATTGCCCATCACGCTGAGTGATCCGCTCATTCCAGTGACCGGACCGCTCAACGTCATCTCGGCAGCCATGTCCCCCATGCTGCCGACGATTAGAGTCAGGGCCCAAGTTCCGGCGGGATCGACAGTCGGCGGTTCAACGGAGGCCAGAACGTGCTGAATGCCGTCGATCCAGACCGCAGTAATGTTCGGGCTTTCAACGAGAAGATCGCCTTCTACAACGACCAGGTTAGCCATGTAGCCTTCCGCAATTCGCCCGGAAAATTCAGAAATACCCAGCCATTCGGCAGGTTCGGTGGTCAGAGCCGCAATCGCTTCATCTCCATTCAAGCCGGCGTCGACTGCGGCGACCAGCGCCTTAAAATGATCCTTCGGCGAGCTCAGGCCGTGGCTTGAAAACATCACAGGAAGGCCGGCGTCCACCAGCTGCGCGGGATTGCCGGGTGCGTTGCGCCAGTGGCGTAATTCTCCCAGCGACACGTTGCGGTCATTTTCGTCGCGTACGTCCGGGGGCTCAGGGAAGTTTAGGGGAAGGATATGCCGAATCCCCCGATCGACCAGCCCAGCCGGGCGCTTGTATTCGTGGCCATGGCCGACAACTGTAAGGTTGAGATCACGGCCCGCGGTGAATTCCAAGATCCTGAGGCTGTCAGGCATGTCGCTTGCGACAAAAACCGTCGAGACCTCGCCGGACAGGGCGGGTGCGAGCGCATCGAGGCCCTCCAGCCACTCAGGTCGCGGCTGGGCAGGGTTGCGTTGCCATGCGGTTCGCGCTTGCCCCTGCCACGCCGCGTCGTCCAGGGTCTGTCGAACAAGCGCGACCGAACCCATCAAAGAATTAGGAAATTCTCGCCCGCGCTGCTCGGCAGAAAAGCTCATAAATTGTCCGAAGCTCGGGACGAGCAGATTGTGGCTGAGTTCGCCCTCGCCGAGATTGGCGATCAGCCCCGACCCTTGAATCAGGCCGCCTTCGGGGGCCAGCAGCGCCGTAGTGAACCCGGCCTCGCGCAGGGCGATCAGACGGTCAACCGGCCAATCGGCTGCGGTGATGGTCCGATCGGGGCGGATCAGCGGGTGCCGGCCCGCGGGATTTGTCAGCTCATCTTCCTCGGCGTCGGGTTCGCTGGCCGAAATCGCAAGATAGGGTTCGATCAGGCCCGGATAAACAGTGACCTGTGGTTGATCCGGCTCGCGCTCGAATTCATGGATTCGAGCGTCTGCAGGGGGCTGGATGTCGGCGCCAACTGCAACAATTGACCCATCCCTGATTACGATGGTCGCATTCTCGATCACTTGACCGGGTTGGGTCACGACCCGAACGCCGACCAGGGCGTGGCTCTTGGGTGTTGGCTGTCGCAGATCCTCGGCCAGCGCAACGCTGCTGATCAACAGCAGGATTAGAAAAGATCGCAAGAGAAGTCTCCCTCAAACAGTGACGGTCGGTTGGACGATAACCGGGTGGATGTGAGCGGCCATGGGCCAGAAGTCATGGGTCGAACAGCAGCTGTCAGCTCAGGCTGGCATTCATTTCAGGCTGGGCGAAGAAGAAGCCCTGGAAGAGACGAAGGCCTGCCTCCTGCAGCCAGCGAAATTCCTCGGCGGTCTCGACTCCGCTGGCAACAGCTTCGATGTCCAGCGCTTTGCAGAATTGAATCAGGCCGATTACGATCGCCTGTGCTTCGGGGTTTTCGCTGATGCCAGCGACGAGACGATGATCGATTTTGACAAGATGAGGCCGAAACCAGGCTAGCGGCCGAAGGTCTGCATCACGCTGACCGAAATTATCCGCCAGAGTCCGGAACCCGGCGTCAACCAGAGCATCCCTAATCTTTTGCAGTGGTTTCGCGCCGCCTAAGGCACCCAAATTATTGAGCTCAAGGACGATGCGTTCAGGGTCGATCTTGTGGCGTTTGGCCAGATGCGTGGTGACTGCGACCACAACATCGACGTTGCTCATTTTGATGTCGGTGGCATTCAGGTGCAGATCGGCGTCGATTTCAAATTCGGCCGCGGCTTCGATAGCTCGAATTCGGCAGGCCTGGTCAAAGTCGAACCGTTGATCATGATTGATTCTGCTCATGACCTGTGGCGCGGGTTCGTTGCGAATTCCACGAACCAGCGCTTCGAATCCGATTACTTCAAACTCCGAAGCATCCATGATTGTCTGGAATGCAAAACTGATGTCTGTCCCAACCAAGCGGTTGTATTGACGAATGTGCTCATAGACATCAAAGCTGGGCGCAGATTGTTCGACAGTATTCATGATGGATCCCCGAGGCGTGGTCGAGACGCTTAATTATCTCGATTGACAGCACCTAATAGTACCTCGAAAGGCCCGGGCGATGAAAGACGCCCGGAACTGCGGCCTTCTTGCGCTTTCTATGTTGTCGGAATCAATTATCGGTGGCTCGTCGCCTGAACCAGATCGAGCCTGCCAGGAGAACCGCGGCAATGGCCAGTCCGATCCACATCGCGGGGTCGACCATGACGTCAACTAGGTTGCCGAAACTCATAAACAGGCTTTCGTCGAAATCGATATCGCTGGCGTTGTCGAATTCGATGTTGATGGTGCCCGGAAGTGCGCCGCTGCCCAGGCGCCGAAGAATGATCCAGCCGATATTCATACCGGGTAGGCTAAACGTGGTGGCCAGGCTCCAGCTGTGCTGCACCAGAGCAATGCCCGCAGGAATTCCGAACGCGATCAGGATTGGCAGGCGAGGCGCCCAGGAAGAGCAGAAGGTGATCCAGGCGTAGATGGGCAACAACCACAGGGCCTGGACCAACAAGCCTAAGGCGATGATCGTCCACAGTCGCGGTAGACCGGCGGGCAGCAGAAAGGTGGTGAACGGATTGAGGCCGGCCATCAGACTGAGGGCGGAGGCAAACAGCAGCAGGACGAGATGAGTCAGCATGATGGCGAAGAGGAACATTGCCGGAACTAGCAGGCAAGCGGTCAGGATTTTCGAGGCCACGGTCATACTGTCGGAAACGGGCAGGGACTTCCAAAATAGGATGGAGCGGTCCTTGCGGTCATCGTACAAGCTGCCTGAAAGATAGAAGAGGATGATTAAGAGCATTAGCTGAAAGAACAGGGCCGCGACTGAGAACAGGCCGCCTTTGACTACCAGGCTTCGATTCTCTGCGGATCGCTCTGACAGTAGCCTGAGCCCGTCATAGAGGCTGGCCAGGCTCTGGTCGAACTGGGTATAGATGATCAGGGAGACGACGGCCAGAAAGACCAAAAAAATGCCGATGCCGATCGGGGTCCACTTGAAGGCAACCGGGCTCTCCCAGAGTTCTCGGCGCATCAGCGCCCACATAGTTTGCAGTCGATGTGATTTCATGCGGCATGCTCCCCGATTCCGGCCTCTTCATCTTCACCCATTAGGGCAACGAACAGATCTGCAACGCTGGGTTTGTGGATCTCGCCTAATTCACGCAATAGGGCGGGATCGACGCGGTCGAACAGCAGGATATGGCGGCCGAAGAGTACCCGCTCGTGAAGCGGCTTTAGCGCTCGGGCCTGCTCGACCTGGTCGGGTTTGACCATGCACTCGGTGTAGCGCTCGTGGATGTCATCCATCGTATTGTTCAGAATCAGCTTGCCGTCCTTGATGAAGATCAGGTCGGTGAGGATGTGTTCGACTTCTTCGACCTGATGGGTCGTGATAACAATGGTCCTTTCTTCATCGAAATACTCGTTGAGCAAATTCGAGTAGAAACGTTTCCGGAAAATGATGTCCAGTCCAAGGGTGGGTTCGTCGAGCACCAGCAGCTTTGCGTCGATGGCCATGACCAGCGCCAGGTGAAGCTGAACGACCATGCCTTTGGACAGACTCTTGACCTTGGAATCCATCTTGATCTTGGTGTTTTTCAGATAGAACATGCATTGCTCCCGAGAGAACCTCGGGTGCAGCTCTTCGGTCAGCTGGATGATGTGTTTGACTCGCGCCCAGCGTGGAAGTACGGCGACGTCGGCGATAAAGCAGACCTCTTCCATCAGCTTGTCGCGAGATTTTGATGGGTCAAGCCCCAGGACCTCAAGTTCGCCGTCGTAGCGTCCGAGGCCCAATATGGCCTTCAAAGCGGTGGTCTTACCCGCGCCGTTCGGACCGATCAGTCCGACGATACGGCCCGAGGGGATGTCGAGATCGATCCCGTCTAGGGCCCTCGTCTGGCCGTAGCGCCGGCTGAGGTTTCTTGCTCGGATCGTTGCATTCATGATCGCTCAGTCGTCCCTCTTCATAGGGATCTGACTCAATTCGTCCAGACTCAGACCCAGTTGTTCGATACGCGCAGCCAGTCGCGGCCACTCGTCCTGTAGAAATCTTTCACGTTCGCTTGCCAGCAGCTGCTCGCGGGCACCGCTTCGAACAAACATGCCAACACCGCGTCGCTTGTCGACCAGCGCATCATCAACCAGCGACTGATACGCCTTGGACACGGTCAGCGGATTGATCTGAAAATCCACGGCAACTTGGCGAACCGAAGGCAGGGGTTCACCTTCCGCCAGCGTGCCGTCGAGAATGGCGGCCACGGTTTTTTCGCGCAACTGCCAGTAGATCGGCTGATTGTCGTCCCAGTGTGCGGTCATCGGCAGCTCGTCAGCGGCTCAGTCCGAACCAGTTGATGAGTGCGCTAGCGCCGGCCTGCGTCCTCGTTTCTCCTCCACGATGATTCTTGCTGTCTGTGGCGGTGGCTCGGTCCTCGCCGTCTGTGGCGACATGCCTGGCAACGAAATCTGTCGGCAGGCTTTTCTCTGCCGCAACCGAGCTCGGACGATCGCGGTCGGAGAAATCGGTCGCAAAGGCCAGAACGAGGCAAATTGCAGCAGCCACTGCAGCCAGTCCGTGCGGGATCTCCAGAGTCTTGCGTTTCACAATGGGCAGCATGGTTTGCCTCCTGTTCTGATCGTGTTGGTGTACTAGTCTAGTAAAACACCAAGACAGAGTCAAGTTTTTT
>JGI12048J13642_11056435_pt1 | contig 17072 bp, 14 predicted proteins | sample ElkSlonscriptome_16_FD_13642 | JGI IMG/M metagenome (IMG submission 13642)
CAGAGGGAGCCATTGTTGGTACTGCCATTGGCTACGGGATGTCAGGAGGCAGGGTGATCGCTGAGATCATGTATTGTGACTTTCTCGGTCGTTCGGGTGACGAGGTGTTCAACCAGCTGCCCAAATGGCAAAGCATGAGTGGGAACATCATCAAGATGCCCGTTGTGATCAGGGTATCGGTCGGATCCAAATACGGTGCACAACACTCACAGGACTGGACAGCACTTACCGCCCATATTCCCGGACTCAAGGTGGTATTTCCAGCGACCCCCTATGATGCCAAGGGTCTGATGAATGCTGCGCTGCAGGGAACCGACCCTGTAATCTTCTTCGAGAGTCAGCGCATCTACGATATCGGTGAAATGTTCCATGAAGAGGGGGTTCCTGAATCTTATTACGAGATTCCGCTGGGAGAACCTGATGTCAAGCGACAGGGAAAGGATGTGACCATTCTATCCATCGGGGCAACGCTTTACAGGGCAATAGAAGCAGCCGACAAGCTTGAATCCGATCACGGTTTGTCTGCCGAAGTAATTGATGCAAGGTCACTTGTCCCGTTCAATTATGAACCCGTGATCGCCTCCCTGAAAAAAACAGGACGTATCGTGATCACCGGTGATGCCTCCACGAGAGGCGCTTTCATGAAGGAGATGGCGCAGACGATATCTGAGCTGGCATTTGATGAACTGGATGCACCCCCCGTAGTGGTAGGTTCGAGAAACTGGATCGTTCCGGCTCATGAACTTGAAGACTATTTCTTCCCCCAGGCCGAATGGATCATCGATGCCATCCACCAGAAGATCCTGCCGCTTAAGGGATATCAACCTGTCACGGATTGGTCGTCAGAAAGGGCGATCCTTCGTAACAGCCTGGGGGTGTAATCCCCTGTTTTGTATCTACGGTCGATTGTAGTATTTTTCGGAGGAGAAAACCAGATTACTACTGAACACCGAAAAGATTATCAACTGATTATGGCTGAACTGACCATCTCAGCAACCGGATGCACCCTGGTGGATTACCTCTACGGCCCGGTTGATTTTGCAAGGGAAGCCTTCAGAAAATACCAAAGCATCCGTCCCGGGGATGGCGGACTTGTACCCGGACAGCTGGTCTTTCTTTCTGAACTTGAACAGTTTACTTCAGAATCCATTGATACGATTATCAGTGAGATCACAGGGGGACGTCCCCCAACTGCTGAAAACCTCGGCGGACCATCCATTGTTTCGGTGATCCATGCGGCACAACTGCTCGGCAGACAGGCAAAGTTTCAATTTATTGCAGCCACGGGGAAAGACCGGGCGGGAGAAATGATCAGGGAATTCATCTCCAGGACACCGCTGAAAGGCACCAACCTCATTGAGAGACCTGAACGAACGCCTTTTACCTATGTGCTCTCAGACCCCGGATATGATGGCGGGAATGGTGAACGGACCTTTATCAATAATATCGGGGCAGCAGGTGAATTGACAGTTTCTGATCTGCCTCCCGGCTTTTTCAGTTCAGACATCCTGGCATTGGGGGGTACAGCCCTTGTCCCCGGGTTACATGATGGAATGGACGAAATTCTCCGGCGTACTTCGAAACATACATTCAGGATCGTTAACACCGTTTTCGATTTCAGGAATGAGCATAAAAACCCTGGCAAACCCTGGCCGCTTGGAAGAGGGCATGATGCCTTCAGGTATATCGACCTGCTTATCATGGACCGGGATGAAGCACTTAAAATCAGTGGTACAGCCTCAAAAGAGGATGCCATTGCCTGCTTTGAGCAGAGTGAGTTGGGGTCATTCATTATCACCGACGGAACAAGGCCAGTGGTCCTGGTTACGCAGGAAGGCAGGAGCAGGCGGACCAGGATACACTACAGGTTGCCGGTCAGCAAAGCCATTACCGAAATGCTTGGAAAAAAATCTGTGGGCGATACCACAGGTGCCGGAGATAATTTTGCGGGTGGCGTCATCTATTCCATTGCCAGGCAGATGCTTTCCGGCAAAAGCAGACCAGATCTTGAAGAGGCTTGTGCCTGGGGAATCGTCTCAGGGGGATTTGCCTGTTCATATATTGGAGGAACCTATTTAGAATCCAAAGCTGGTGAGAAATTGAAAAAAATTGAACACTTTTACCAGGAATACAGGAACCAGGGCACCTGAAAAGATACATGAAAAAACTATTACAATTTGGAGCAGGCAAGATCGGGAGATCGTTTATCGCCCAGGTATTCAGCAAGGCGGGATATGAGATTATTTTCGTGGATATTGATCCCTGCGTGGTGAAGTCGATCAATGAAGCCGGCTCTTATGATGTCATCATCAAATCGGATGAAAAAGAGGAGAGATATACGGTTGATCAAATTTCAGCCATCGATGTTACCGCCACCAGGAAGGTCATCAATGCGATCATGGTGACAGATATCATCTCGATCTCCGTGGGGAAAAAGAGTCTGCTCAAACTTGCCCGTATCCTTGCTCGTGGAATTAAAAACCGATATACGGAGATACCTGGTGCTCCCGTGGATATCATCCTCGCAGAAAATGTAAGAGACGCAGCATCCCTGCTCTCTGCAGAGATCGCACGCAGGATCCCTGATGTTCCGGTTGAAGCATATGTCGGTTTTGTAGAAACCAGCATCGGTAAGATGGTACCTTTGATGACGGAGGAGCAGACCCAACAGGACCCGCTCTCTGTATTTGCCGAACCATACAACGACCTGATCGTCGACGCAAGGGCCTTCCGGGCCGGGATCCCTGATGTCTCCAGCCTGGACCCAAAGGAGAACATGAAGGCATGGGTCGACCGCAAGATTTTTATACACAACCTCGGTCATGCTGTACTTGCTTACCACTGCAATGCCCTCTACCCGGAAACAAAAACCACATGGGAGGCACTTGATCAACATGATCTGTTCGAAATCACCCGTGCCACCATGCTCGAATCGGCGCACATCCTCCAACATCTCTACCCTTCCGAGTTCACCATGGAGGAATTGTCGGCCCATATCGATGACCTGCTGGACCGTTTTGCAAACAAAGCATTGGGCGACACCATATACCGGGTGGGGTGTGACATTGGCCGCAAACTGGCACGAGATGACAGGTTGATGATCCCTGCTGAACAGGCTGCCAGGGCCGGACTCGATCATGACCTCATCCTCAGGGCCTGGGTCAGGGGCTGCTCCTTCAACGCTGTAGACGACCAGGGTAAAATGTTTCCGGAAGACCGCAAATTCAGGAACAGATACAAGGAAGATCCCATCAGGATACTAAGGGAACACTGTAATTTCGATCCGACAAAGGACCGTTCACTGTTCCAGGAGGTAGAAGCAATCATTGAAAATAAAGGCACATGAAAATAACTGCAGTATTGTTCGACATGGACGGTGTACTCCTGGAATCGGAGGCATATATCAACAGGGCAGGGGTAATGATGTTCCGCGAAAAGGGATATGAAGTGGACCCTGATGATTTCCTTGAATTCACCGGGATGGGTGAAAACCGGTATCTCGGCGGGGTGGCTGAAAAAAACGACATTCCCTTTGACCTGGATAAGGACAAAGCCCGCACCTACGAGATTTATGCATCATTGATCCACGGGAAGATCGAACCACTTCCCGGGGTCCTTTCTATAATTAAGAAATGTAAGAAACGGAATCTCAAAATTGCCGTTGCCACGAGTGCCGACCGGGTGAAGATGGAGATCAACCTGGATGAGATCGGCATCCCGGTTTCCACCTTTGACGCGACGGTGAACGGACAGGACATCAAACACCTGAAACCGGAGCCTGATATCTTCCTGGAAGCTGCACGTCGTGTGGATGCAAATCCTGAAAACTGCCTTGTGATCGAAGATGCTGTCAGCGGGGTGAGCGCCGGCAAAGCTGCAGGCGCAAAGGTTTTGGCCCTTACAACCACATTCTCAACTGAAGAATTGTCTGAAGCCGACTGGATTGCAAAAGATCTCTCCGAAGCCCCGGAAGAGGTGCTGAACTGGTGATCCTAAATCGGTTTCGCGTTGGCCATGAGGTACTTCTCCGCCTCAACCGACCACAAACCATTGTACTTTTCAACGATTCCGGCCAGGTCGGCGAAAAACGGATCCTCCTTTCCCAGCGCTTCAAAATCATCAATGGCTGTCAGGGGCATACTCACATTGGTATAGATCAGTTTCTTTCCTCCAGGTATTTTCGGCAGGTTCTTTGTCGTCTCGATCACCGCATCCAGTCCGCCCACATGGGTCACCATCGCTGTCGGGTTGATCGTTCCCTCACTCATCATCTTGAGCGACTCCTTCATGTCATCCGTATTCCCGCCTGATGTCCCCGTGATATGCGTAAATGCATAATGCACATTGAAAAAATTCAGCTCCGCCTTGAAATTATGGTCGGCCGGACCGGCAAAAAAGTTCAGGCAGCCATCAAATCCCAGGATCTGGTCGGCTTGCTCAACCACCTGCTTCACAGGGGCAAACACCAGCACATCATCGAATCCCTCACCACCGGCAAGTGACTTCAGGTATTTCACCGGGTCTGAATGCTCCGCTGTATTCACATACACAAGCTCCACCCCGTTCTTTGCCGCCTCTTCCACGGGCAGCACCTCTGCAGCACGCTTCAACCGTCCTTCATCTATATCGGTCACCACCAGCAGCGACGGTTTCCTGTCATTGTGGATGGCATAATCGATGGCACCCAGTCCCATGGGTCCCACACCTGCCAGGATGGCCATCGTTCCGCCCTCTTTTATCCCCATGTCATGGACATAGGAGCCATATTTCGTATGGTAACTGGCATGGAAAGCCCCGACGATGCATGACATCGGTTCGGACAGAGAGGCGAGGTAAAATCCGTCTCCATCATAAGGCAACAGACAGTCCATCTCCATCACCTCGTTCGGAATAATGACATGGGTCGCATCGCCGCCGATCCAGTTAAATGAATACCCGGGCGCATCCAAACTCCCCTTGTAATTCAACGCAGGTTGAATCGAAAATCGGTCCCCCGGTTTGAAACTCTCCTTCCACTTGCTTCCCACCTCCAGGATCTCTCCTGAAAACTCGTGCCCGATCATCGTCGGGTTCTCATGTACATTGTCGGGTACACGCTTGTGGTCGGCCCCAAGTTTCGTCGCCTTGTAGGACGACATGCATATGCTGTCCGATATCACCTGTGCAAGGATCTCATCCTCCTTCATTTCAGGAAGGTCAAATTCTTCCAGTCTCAGGTCATCCTTACCGTAAATCCTTACTGCTTTTGTTTTCATAATTTCCTTGATTCATCTTCCCGGGTGGTCCCGGTGGTACTTGAAATAGTTAATAATGTATGCTGAACAGTACGCCAGTCCCGCTCATCAGGCTTTAGCCGAAAACCTGACCCAAGTCCCATTCATAAGACTTTATCTCAACATCACCTGTCCGCCAGTCACCGGAACCGCCTGTCCGGTTTCATATTCCTGACCGATGATATAGTAGATCGCTTTCATCACGTCCCCTACCCTGCAGCCACGTTTCATCGGAACCTTGGATTCGTAATGTTTCCTGACATCATCCACCGATTTTGCTCCCGGCACCTTCCCTGCTTCCAGGTACTGTACGAACAGGCCTTTTTCGGGATCTGACCAGAGCGGACCTTCAAAGAAATTCCCAGGGCATACAGCATTTACCTTGATCCCGAACGGTGCCAGTTCCAGGGCGAATGACTGCGTCAGCCCGATCCCCCCGAACTTCGCACCTGCATAAGCAAAGTTCCTGTTGGATCCTTCAAGTCCGGATTTCGAGTTTATCTGGATCAGGTCCATGGTATACCCGGGTCGTGCCTGTGACTGCAGCTTCATAATCTTTGATGCTGCGCGGGTGCAATAGAACCATGCATTGTAATTGATCCTTGTCATGCGATCAAACACCCCTGGCTCCAATTCATCCACACCGCCGGCATGCAGAATCCCTGCATTGCTGATCAAAACATCCAGTCCGCCGAATTGTTCGACCGTTGAACGCACAAGCGCCTCCACGGATTCCGGATCACCAACATCTGTTTTATGGAAGACCACCCTGTTCTTTTTGCATCGTCCTGCCAGTCTTTCACTTGTTTGTTCTCCCAGCTCAGCATTCAGATCGGCTACCACGACATTGGCTCCCTGTCTGACAAGGTCTTCGGCAATTCCTTCACCAAAGCCCTGTGCCGCTCCCGTGACGATCACCACGCGTTGATCAACCGGACTGCCGGCTCCCTCTCCCTTCGAAATTTTCCTGCGGTAATTCTCCACCTCCCAGTTATCGATAAAGGCGATCTCATCCTGCTCCAGGAAGTGGGGGCCGCCGAACGATTCAGAATAGAGGCTGACCTTCAGGAGGTCCTCATACACCTCCAGCGCGATCTCAGCGGAGACTGCACTGTCCTCCACTGCAACAACCCCGTGGTCCTTGATGACGATGATCTTGGGCGGATATCCGTACTTCTCCCTGAACTCCCCGAGCTGTTTGCTGAATGAGGAGATGATCGATTCGGCCGAGCCGCTCTCTTCAATAAACATATAGGCAGCCTTGCAATAGACGATGATGTCGGGGGTAAACGGAAGCGACGCCTTTTTAAATGCCTCAGGCGAGGAGTAAAAGTTCTGGTGCAGGGTTGTATGTTTGATCACTGCATTCTTTGGTTGCTCTTCTGAGAGCATCATGCGGATCACCGGCAGGTATTCAGCTGCATTCGAAGGGATCTCAAGGTCCCTGATCGGTTCCAGGTTGGTGATCTCAGCTTTGATCGTATTTGTCACATAGCTATAAAGTTCTTTTACCTTGTCGGTGGTATCGGCACTTACAAACACACCGTGATTTTCCAGGAAGATCAGTTTCGGGTCCTTGCCGAATTTTGCACGGTAATCCTTCATTGCCGTTTTTACCTTCATGAACAGCTCGTATCCCGGGGCATAGGTAATATACATGGCCTCCTCACCGAAAAGCCGCATCGTCTCCTTTTTTGCATCCTGCGCACAGGTCAGGGCGTTGGTATGGGTGGGATGCATGTGAATTACGAAGGCATATTCGATCAACTCGTGGAAATTTGTTTCAACGGAGGGTCGCTTCCCCAGTTCAGGATACACATTGGCAGCGATCAGATCGGCCTTCACCTCCACCTCCCTTACCTGTTCGTCATCACTGTACTGTTTTTCGCCGACGACCTTTACCTTGTCGCGGTGCAACTGCGCAAAACCATCTTCGGTGATCGTAGCCAGCTCTGCACCACTGGCCTTGATCCAGATATAATCGTCATTCTTGTATGAGGTGTTTCCGCCGCCAGCGAGCGTGTAGTTCTTGTCGGCTCCGTAAAAACGTGAGACCTCCACGAGGTCCTTTAATTCTTTCATTGGAAGTTATTTGACAAAATGGTTGATAATGCTGTTTCCCAGCCTGATAAAACTGTTTCTGTCTGGTGAGGGCATTCCCTGTTCATCGACATACCCCTTTTCTCCCCTGGATCTCATGTACTGGTGCGCTGCCGTGATGCATGCTCCTTCGTAGGATACTTTTTGCAGGTATGCATCCAGTTCTGCATCTGCAGCACTCACTGTCAGCGGATCCAGCGCAGGTGTATTGTGTTCAGTGCCAAATGTGATGACAAATCCACGTTTGTCGAAAAATTCTACGAAGGTACGCAGGTTTTGGTGCCTGTTCCGACCGGGGATCAGCTCAAGTGACCATACATTCATGTCGGTCAGCCGCTCATAAAGTGTCTCTTTGTTGGCTTCATATTCGGTATAGTTGCCGTTTTTATCATCCAGGAGTACCGGGTAGCATGGGATGCCACCTGCATCGATGATGATCCGGATGACCTCCGGGATCTGGAGAAAGGCTTTCGGATTTTCTTTTACAAAAGCCACGCCACCTGCCTTGAGGAGCATTGAACGGATCTCCCCATCCACGGCCACCGGGTCACTGATATCCGCTGTAGAGGATTTGCCTACATAGATCTTTTCAAGGATCTCCTTCCGCGCAGCTTTGGTATCATACTTCTCATATACTTTGGTCCGTATGACTTTGGCGATGTGCCTTTCACGCACCATTCCGCGGGTGAAATTTTCAAGGATCTCGTCATAGTCAATGGCAAGATCCGGGTCAATGGCAGTGAGATGTTCCGAGGCTTTTTCCACCATCTCACGTGTCTGTCTGTCTGACTCTGTCCTGACGGAATTCAGCTTTTCCAGGGAGCTGCCTTCCAGGGAAACCGGGTAATCCAGACCCTTTCCGCTGAAATAAGTTCTCCCGGGATTGTTCGGATCATTTACCCGGATCCCTGTTGCTTGCTCCTCCTTCAGCAAACCCATAAATTCGATGTTGAAGAGCGGGAATTTCCTGTATTTCTCACAGAGTTCAGCAAATTCGTCGTATCCTGCCGTCGTATAGAAATCATTGATACCCAATACATCAACCTCTTCATTGTCTGCCATTTCCATGACCTGATCGAGGGAGTCGAATGCGCTGAATGAATAGGGGGTATGAAAATGACCGTTCACTTTTTTCACAGGAAATTCCATTCCTTCCGTCTCTTCCAGGAGTTGTTCCCGGGAAGGCAACTTATTGTATCGTTCCATTTAAAAATCTGATTAAAGATCCAGCTCCAGGTTCCCGAGTTTCTCGTTGATATTCCTGACCTCCTCATCCGAAAGCTTCACCTCCATCGCGCCGGCATTGTCTTCTGCCTGCTTCCTGTTGCGGGCACCCACCAGCGCAACGGTGATGCCCGGCTGAGCGATGGTCCATGCTGTTACAAGCTGAGGGATGGTTGCATTTTTACCATCGGCGATGGGTTTGATCTCCTCCAGGAAGGCATTCACCTTCTTCACATTTCCAGGTGAGAAGTATGCCTGCCCTGCCCGGTGGTCACCTTCATTAAACTCATGTCCGGGTTTGATCTTCCCGGTCAGGAGTCCACGTTGCAGCGGGCTGTATGCGATAACGGCCACTTCGTTGTCGATGCACCATGGAACAAGTTCGTCTTCGATCCCACGGTTGACCATGCTGTAGGGTACCTGGTTAGAGGCAAGGGGAATGTTGTCAGCTGCCTTGATGGTCAGCTCTTTATCGTAATTACACACGCCGGCTGCCCTTATTTTTCCCTGTTCGAGAAGTCGTTCCACGGCTTCCATGGTCTCTTCCACCGGTGTAGTGGGATCGGCCCAATGGATCTGGTAAAGGTCGATATAATCTGTCCCGAGCCTTTCCAGGCTGTCCTCGCATTCCCGGATCACACTCTCTTTTGCTGCATATTTATGGATCTTCGCCGGTGTGCCGTCGTTAAATTTTGAATCGAAATAGAATTGTCCCCTGTCGTCCTGCCATTTGAGTCCGTATTTGGTGAGTATCTCCACCTGGGACCGTTTTCCTTTGATGGCTTCGGCAACGATCTCTTCACTTCTGCCGAATCCATACACCGGTGCAGTGTCAATGGTACTGATCCCCTTGTCCAGGGAGGCGTGGATAGCGTCAATTGCGTCATCGCGGTCTGCTCCACCCCACATCCAGCCACCGATGGCCCATGCGCCAAATGTAACGGGTGTGACGCGGACATCTGATTTTCCGAGTCTTACTTTTGTCATGATAATAAAATTAGTAATTGGTGCCTAAAGATAGTGAATTGAAGAGAAAGGAGCAAAGGACCTGGGCAGGCTTCGACAAGCTCAGCCTGCGGTTGCTTCGGGAGGGTCAATCGGATCTGTGCCGGGCAGGCTTCGACAAGCTCAGCCTGCGGTTGCTTCGGGAGGGACTAATGGACCAGTGGACGGGACAGCAGGCCGTTCGGAACGAGCCATTGGACCCGTGCGTTGGCTTGCAGTGGTTTCAGGGAGGGAATCAAATGTTTGAATAAACTGCCGGTTGAGGGAGCACTTATGACTTCCTAACGGAGATGTAATTGTCATAACTGAGGCACACCGCCCTGGAGAATTCTCCTGCTTTGTCCAGTATACGGGACCACTCCTCCCTTGATACCTCCCTGATGTTCCGTGGATTGATCCCGCGGGTATACAACCCGTAGAGAATCCCGGCATTGAATGTATCCCCTGCCCCTATGGTACTCACGGGCTGGATCTGTTCAACATCCACATGCAGTCTGAACGTGGGAGTAAAAAGATCCACACCCGCTGCGTTGGCGGTGTGAATGTAAAAGTCACACATTGGTGCAACTCTTTCATAGGCCGATTCCGGGGTTTTCACCCCATATATGTTCTCCATGTCCTCGCTGGAGGCCCTGACCAGTGTTGAGGCAGTAATATTCTCCTCAATGATGGCCCTGAGCCGGTCTAAATCAGCAAGGTGGCTGGACCTGAAATTCGGATCATAATAGATGGCTGCCCCAGCCTGTTCTGCTGCCGAGAGCAATCCTGTGACCTGGGGCCGCAACACAGGGTTCAATCCGTAAAATGAGCCAAAGAGCAAATAATCATTCTCACCGAACACCGGCATCTTCTCGTTCAGCCGCTGGTTGGGGTAATCCTTATAAAAATCATATGACGCATCGGATGATTCATCCAGGAAGGCAAGGGACAGGGCCGATTTTCCGTCATTGAACTGCACGACAAAGCGATCATCCACTCCATTGTCACGTAAGAAGGACTTGATATAATTCCCGATCCGGTCGTTCCCAACCTCGCTGATAAATGATCCCGGGATGCCGAGTCTGCCCAGGCTGATCATCGCATTGAAGGCCGATCCACCCGGCTTTGCGGCCTGTGGGTGAAAATCCTTGAAAATAATATCAAATACGGTCTCTCCCACTGCGAATACCATGGGGGAGGATGAAGGATCTGAGTTTTGTTCTTCCATTTACAATTTTTTTAGAATTGGTTGGGATCAGGTGAAACAGTGTCAGGATCCGGGCACCTATTTCACCAGCTTTGAGATTGCTTTGAACTGGTTTGTTCCGGAGATCCTGGTCATCTCAAACAGGATCGATTCGCTGGTGGTGATCAACGCTCCCTCCTGGCGCATTCTATCGACGGCGACCCGTTTATCCTCCGGGTTCCGGGAGGAGGTACAATCCTCCACTACAACAGGCTGATAGCCCAGTTCAAGCAGATCAAGGGTCGTCTGAAGTACGCATACATGTGTTTCAATGCCACAGATCAATACATTTTTCATTCCACTCTCACTGAGTGTTTTTGCGAAGGCATCATCATCGCAACAGGAGAAGGTCATTTTTTCCATGGGGTTGAAATCCACCAGGTGATCCCTGATCTCTTTCACCGTTTCACCCAGTCCTTTCCTGTATTGTTCTGTGAGCAATACAGGCACCCCCAGTATCTTCAATCCTTCGAGCAGGATACCCGTCCTGTTCAGCACCTCTTTGTATTGATCGATATGGGGAAGCAGGCGCTCCTGGATATCGATTACCAGTCCGACAGACTCATCCCTGTTGATTCTCATAAATTTCCGTTGTTTCTCAGTTGTTCTCCAAGGTACCCTCCATGGTGCCGTTTTGCATACTCATTTGCGGTAAAACCAATCCGCTTCATCAGCAGGACGGTCAGCGCATCTCCCATGACCATCATCACGGTTGTGGAAGTGGTAGGAGTCAGGCCCAGTGGACACACCTCTTCTGGTTTTCCTGTAAACAAGGTATGGTTCGAGCGTTTGACGATCGCTCCCTCCCTGTTTCCTGTGATCAGCACTACGGGGAGTTCAGGATGGAGCTGGCGTGCAAGTTGCACCAGTTCGAGGATCTCTCTCGTCCTGGCTGAATTTGACAGTACGACAAGTACATCGTTTTCCCTGATCACACCCAGATCGCCATGCTGTGCTTCGCTGGGATGCAGGAAAATAGCCGGGGTACCGGTGGCACTGAATGTTGTTGCGATGTTGTTCGCCACCTGGCCTGCTTTCCCCATTCCGCTTGCAATGACCTTCCCTCCCAGCTTGTGAATTTGTTGGTACAGGAGGTCAACAACCCCTTCAAAGTCCTGGTCCTGTGGAATATTTCGTACAGCCTCTGCCTCCGTGTTAAAGATGGCTGCTAATTCTTGTTTCATTGGATTCTCTGGTTTAGAGGTAAAAGAAAAGCTTTACAATTCGGCTGCGATCATCTCCTCCAGCTTCTCAATATCCGCTGTAAATCGCCTGATACCGTCGCTCAGCTTCTCCACAGCCATCGGATCAGTATTGTGCATCCACCTGAAGGTTTTCTCGTCAAGATTTACCCTTGCAATCTCCAGTTTGAGCGCCTTCTCCTCATCCAGCTTTTTAACCAGCTCACCCTCCATCTCATCCAGTTCACTGAGCAACTTGGGCGAAATGGTAAGCAGGTCACAACCAGCCAGTTCGATGATCTCTTCTGTATTTCTGAAGGATGCACCCATCACCTCGGTTTCATAGCCGAATTTTTTATAATAATTGTAGATCCGGTGGACAGAGAGCACACCAGGATCCTCAACTCCTGGAATTGAATCCACTCCCCGGTCTTTCTTATGCCAATCCAGTATCCTGCCGACAAATGGACTGATCAGCTGTACTCCTGCTTCGGCGCATGCAACGGCCTGTGCAAAACTAAAGAGTAAAGTAAGGTTGCAGTGTATTCCTTCTTTTTCGAGTACTTCTGCAGCCTTGATCCCCTCCCATGTGGTGGCAAGTTTGATCAGTATCTTCTCCCTCGAGATGCCTTTGGCCTCGTACATACCGATCAGCTTCCTGGCCTTTTCGATGCTTCCCTCCGCATCGAAAGAGAGCCTGGCATCCACCTCTGTAGAAACCCTGCGGGGAACGATGTTCAGGATCTCTGCACCGAACAGAACGGCAAGCATATCCATGGTTTCGGAAACTTCTTCTCTTCTTCCTGATCCGGCCTTTTTACCATAAGCAACAGCCTTGTCGAAAAGGTGCCTGTATGCCTCCTTCCGGGAGGCAGCATAAATGAGTGATGGATTGGTCGTGGCATCTACGGGCTTGAATGTACGTATGGATTCAAAATCACCAGTATCAGCAACTACCTCTGTATATTGTTTTAATTGTTCCAGTATTCGCATGGGATTGTTATCAGTTTTTATTTCGGTTCAAATATACAAATTGATTCCCGTTCTGATTCATGAGGAGATATGCTTCGCAATATTGGCAGTCAGGCTTTCCACTTCGAAGTGGCCGCTTTCCCAATAATGGCAATACCTCTGAGGAGTATCAATAACATGTAAGCCTGGGAGATTTAACATAAGAATCCAATTCCCTGCTTCGGCATTTGCCATTTTACTTCTATCTTTACCTGCAGCTAACCAAACCAAAACGCGATGAAATCAATGATGTTAACCGGGATCCGGCAGATGGAAATGAAACAGGTGCCTGATCCGATGCTGGTCAATGATACCGATGTACTGATCAGGATGAAGGTGATCGGTGTATGTGGATCCGATGTACACTATTATAAATCAGGTAAGATCGGATCACAGGTGGTCCAGTACCCCTTCCCCGTGGGTCATGAAGGAGCCGGGGAGGTAGTAAAGGTGGGGCCTAAGGTTCAGCGGGTAAAACCAGGGGACCGGATCGCCATTGAACCGGCGATGCCCTGCTGGAAGTGTGATCAGTGTAAAGCAGGAAGGCCACATACCTGTCGCAAATTAAAATTCCTGGGATGTCCCGGACAGGCCGATGGTTGCCTTTCTGAATACATCATCATGCCTGAGACCAGTTGCTTTCCGATCCCGGAACAGATGTCATACGATGAAGCGGCGATCTCGGAGCCCCTGGCCATTGGGTTATACGCGGTAAACGGATCGATTCCCATGGAGGGAGCAAAGGTCGGGATCCTCGGATTTGGTCCCATTGGGATGTCCGTGTTACTCCCGGCCATAGCCAAAGGCGCTTCGAAAGTTTATGTGACTGATAAGATCGACGAGCGGCTGGAACTTGCGCGAAGGAACGGTGCGGTCTACGCTGGCAATCCTGATAAGCAGGATGTTGTCCAGGAGATCGTCGCCGGAGAACCCGAGATGCTGGACGTTGTATTTGAATGTTGTGGTCAGCAGGAGGCTGTTGACCAGGCGATCGATCTGCTGAAGCCCGGCGGCAAGCTAATGATCATTGGCATTCCTGAATTTGACAGGTGGTCATTCCCGGTGGATAAGATGCGACACAAGGAGGTAACAGTTCAGAATGTCAGGCGGCAGAATGAAACGCTCGATGAGACGCTCGAAATGATCGCAAAACAGAGGGTGGATGTCAATCCCATGGCCACTCACCGGTTCTCATTTGATGATACCAAAGCTGCTTTTGACCTTGTATCGGAATACAAAGATGGCGTGATGAAGGCGATGATTGATTTCTAGCTCTCTTCAGGCGTCCTCTTTCCCAGCCATGGTATCGCTCCGGCAAACCACAAGAGGGTTCCGATGAACATCAGGTTCTTCATCTGAACCGGATCCATGCTTCCAGCGAACCGCATGATGGCGGGGATGAGTAATAAAAGCAATCCTGCTGCCCCTATGATGGGATAGATATATTTCATGATTTGATGGTTTTTAGATTACGTTGATACACGCCGGAAAAGAGCATATAAACTCCAACAGAGACGATCCAAACAGGTACCGGGAGAAAGTAGAGTTCAACACTGAAATTCAAGTTCATTACCAGTGCAATGGCAAGCATCAAGAACCAGGTAGCTCCGGCTGCCCAGTTGAATGAGATCCCTCGCTTCTCTGCAAAATAGGATTCCAGCTTCATCTTCGGAATCAGGTAGTAATCTGCAAATATCACCGCACCCATGGGTACGAGGACGAGTCCGTACAGCGCAACAAAGTCGAGCAGCTTCATTACCAGTGCAGGGAACATCGCAGCAGCGGTGGTTACGAGTCCGGCCACAAGTGTCACCTTCCAGCGGGTCCAGCCCGATGCTACCTGTAATGCCATCCCTGCCCTGTACAGGGTTGGATTGGCCGTGGTCCATCCTGCAATGACGACACAGATTGCTCCAGCAAGTCCGATCGCTTCATAAGCAACCACTCCAGGAGCTGCTGATGTAGCAGCTGCATAGAGGATACCTGAAGCAAGCCAGGCTACATAATGACCGAGGAACATGCCTACAGCGGATGCAAATCCGTATGTCCATTTTTTTGCATAGCGCAGGATCGTGAGATCAGACATCCCCAGGTGCATGGCGGCATTGGCCAGCCAGGTAAAGAAGATGACGTGCCAGATACTGAACTGTGACTGTCCCTGCTGGGCCACCCCGGTCCATATCCGTTCATTCGCCACCTGCCAGAAATTGCCTGAACCGGTTTCCACCCCAAGCTTTGGAAGCACAGCGATCGCGGCGGTTACAAAGACCAGGAACATCCATGGAGCAGCCACCTTGGCAAACCTTGCGAGGGCATCAAACCCGAGGATGGCCATCACGGTGATGACTGCGCCCACCCCAAACACAGTCAGTACCCAGCCCAGTGAATTCGGGAACATATCTGTAAGGGTCGGCATCTGGATATTGAAGGGTATACCGACTGCCGTGGCAGCAACAGCCACCATGGCTCCGGCGAGAAAGCAGAACATCAGTGCATTGACAATATTGTACAAAAAGACCAGGATCGGTCCGCAAATCTTTTTCAGCTGCCAGTAAAGGGATAGTCTTACTTTCACGGCGATCGGGGCTGTGAGAAATGCCCAGCTCAGTACAGCAAGGATATTCCCGATCAATCCGCCCACAAACATCTCTTTCACAGATACCCCGTGAGCCACGAAGAGCATCCCAATGACAAATTCGGTACCTGCAACATGTTCTCCTGCATACATGCCGAGGAAGTTGCCAATGCCCTGTAATTTATTTTTTCTGACCGGTTCCCGGTCGAATTCGTACAATGCATCCAATCGCTTCGCGATGGTAGATGAACTTGCAGCCATACATCAGTTTTTTGTTGGTAATTGGTTCGATCCGAAGATAGTTAATTCGAGTGAAAGTGCAAACACCGGAGTGCGATCGACACCCATTAAAAAAGGGCACCAGATGGTGCCCTTCTATCACAAATTATCATATTCAATTGTGTGCCTTACTCTCCATCCCCTACAACGGTAAGATCAATCGTATATGAATTGATCACTGTACCATCGGCAGACACAACTTCATATACCGGGCTGTTTGAATAGTCAGCAGCAGTGACGCCACTCTCCAGTTCAGTACCATTCAGTTCAACTGATGCAGATGTCAATCCCCTGATATCGGCAACCATTGTTGTCAGGTCTGTCCCTTCGATAAAGGTCGCACTGATGGTATTGTCGACGATGGTGGCCATCACGGTTGGATTCAGCAGTGCTCCTCCTGCTTCAACAAATATCACAGTATCAATTGCTTCGCGCTCATACAGCAAAAGGTCATACTCCAGTGTGGATCCATCTTCTGCTACAACGGTTACCATTGGGTAATTCAATACGTCGATACGCTCATCATCCGGCAGTATATCTACCTGCTCGCCGTCATCATCCGTGGCATATACGTGTTCACCAATTGCATCCGCCTGCATTTTCACATTGGTGACAGCTGATCCGGGATCATAAAAAAGTTTCACCTCTTTTGCGGATTGCTCACCATCACTGAGAACGAATTTTGTACCTCCCCAGCCAACTGCAGTAATCGAAAGCAGAGATTTTTCCGATGATGCTTCATGAAGGATATATTTCACTCCGTATTCCTGGGTATCACCATTTGCGGCTGTAACTGTATAGGTGATTGTCTTGCTCTCACCTGTACCCGGTGTGTCGGGGGTGAAATCGTGCACCGTTTTCCCTGCCTGCTGCTCAACACCGTCCACCGTGACAACTGCATCTGCTGATGCAGGCACAAAATTTGGCTTCAAGCCTGAAAGATCTGTATTGTCATGGGCAAAGAAGAGGATCTCTGAACCATCTTCACTGTAGGTGCCTTCGACATTGTTGATCTGGAAACTCAGGAACCCGGTCCGCGCATCCACAACAGTCACATCAATGGTATATACATCCTGCAGGTACTCATCACCAAATTCCCCGACGCTTGAGGCCACGAGGGTCATCGGATATTCTCCGAGGTTATTGTAGAGTGTCACCTCAAATGAATCAAGTGAGGTGCTGATATTGGTACCTGAACG
>JGI12048J13642_10261304_pt1 | contig 17070 bp, 17 predicted proteins | sample ElkSlonscriptome_16_FD_13642 | JGI IMG/M metagenome (IMG submission 13642)
CTTGACATAGGTGCGTTTGCGGCGGACCTCGACGCTGACCGTCTTGGGTCGCGCCGTGGTCGGCGCGGTGCGAATGTTGCCCGCCGACGGACGACTGGCCGCGGCCGGCTGGCGCAGCTCGCTGACGGACTTGCGCTTGATGGTGACCCGGTCCGGCGCGCTGGCGTCCTCCTGGTCGCGCCGCCCGTGAGAGCGCCGCAAATGGGTCAGGAGCTGCAGCTTCTCTTGCTCGGTCAAAGTCGTATCCTCGGCGCTCGCCGAGATGCCGGCATCCTGAAGCTGCGCCAGGAGGCGCTCGACCGGTATTCCGACCGTGCTGGCGAGTTGTTTAACCGTGACTTCGCTGCTCATGCACCATCCTCCAACCGCTCGTCGCTGTCCGCCTCGGCGAACCATGGCTCGCGCGCCTTCATGATCAATCGGGCCGCCCGTTGTTCGTCCATGCCTTCGATCTCCATCAGCTCATCGACCGACAGGTCGGCGAGCGCCTCGACGGTCGCGACCTCGCGTGCGGCGAGGGCGGCGGCGAGGTCCTCGTCCATGTCCTCGAGGGCCAGAAGATCCGTCCCCGCTTCGCCGCCGGTCGTCTCTTCGCTGGCGATCGCCCGCGTCAGCATCAGGTCCTTGGCCCGCTCACGCAGCTGCACGATCGTGTCCTCATCGAGTTCGTCGATCGCGCGCAGCTCCGCGATGGGTACGTAGGCGACTTCGTCGATGCTGGAAAAGCCCTCGTCGACCAGGACGGTCGCGACGGTTTCATCGACCTGGAGCTGGTCCTGGAAGCTCTGCACCAGTCCTTGGGCCTCCTGTTCGCTCTTCGCTGCCGCCTCTTCCTCGTTCATCACGTTGAGTTCCCAGCCGGTCAGCTGGCTGGCCAGGCGGACGTTCTGTCCGCCACGGCCAATGGCCTGGGAAAGATTCTCCTCCTTGACCGCGACGTCCATGCTCCGGGCCTCCTCGTCGATGACGATGGAGACGACATCGGCCGGTGACATCGCGTTGATGACGAATTGGGCCGGGTTATCGTCCCAGGTGATGATGTCGACGCGCTCGCCATTGAGCTCATTGGAGACGGCCTGTACCCGCGAGCCGCGCATGCCGACACAGGCCCCGACCGGGTCGATGCGCGGATCTGCGGTGCGTACCGCGATCTTGGCCCTGACGCCTGGGTCCCGGGCCGCGGCGAGGATCTCGATCAGCCCCTCGCCGACCTCAGGGACCTCGAGCCGGAACAGCTCGATCAGCAGCTCTGGGGCGGTGCGGCTGATGAACAGCTGCGGGCCCTTCGGCTCAGGGCGGACATCGAACAGATAGCCGCGCAGCCGGTCACCGGGTCGCACGGATTCGCGCGGGATGACGTGATCGCGGGGCACGATCGCCTCGGCATTGCCGCCGAGATCGACCAGAATCGTGCCGCGCTCGGCCTTCTTCACGAGACCGGTGACCAGCTCCCCTTTGCGCTCGACGAACGCATCGACGACCTTGGCGCGCTCCGCCTCGCGCACCTTCTGTACGATCACCTGTTTGGCCGTCTGCGCCGCGATACGACCGAAGAGGACCGACTCCATCTCCTCCTCGATGAAGTCGCCGAGCCCCAAGGAGGGCTCCAGCTCTAGGGCCGCGGAGAGGGTGATCTGGCGCTCGGGCGCCTCGAGGCCTTCTCCCAATGGCGGATCCTCGACCACCTCCCAGCGGCGAAAGGTCTCGTAATCGCCCGACCTGCGGTCGATCTTGACGCGTACGTCGATCTCTCCGCCGTGCTTCTTGCGGGTCGCCGAGGCGAGCGCCGCCTCGATGGCCTCGAAGATCACGTCATCGGGCACGTCCTTCTCGTTGGAAACGACCTCGACGACTTGGAGGATCTCTTTGCTCATTCGGGACTTCCGCTTCAGAATTCTGGGACCAGCCGGGCCGACTCGACGGCCGCCAGCGGGATCTCGATCACCGCGCCTTCCACCTCGAGGCTCAGGGTGTCATCGTGAACACCACTCAGGACGCCCTTGAAGTGCCGCCGGCCGTCGCGCTTGGCCATCAGCTTGATCCGGGCCTGATGGCCCTGAAAGCGGGCGAAGTGCTCTGCCGTGAACAGCGGGCGATCGAGGCCGGGCGACGAGACCTCGAGGTCGTACTCCCCAGCGATCGGGCTCTCGACATCCAGGACGCCACTGAGCTGATGGCTGACGGTGGCACAATCGTCCAAGGAGACGCCTTCGGGCCGATCGATGTAGACGCGCAACAATGCCGAGCGACGACCGCCGCGCTGGAAGAAGTCGACGCCGACGAGCTCGTAGCCCATGGGCTCGACGGCCTCACGGGCGAGGTTGGCCAGTCTGTTGTCCGTGCGCTGCATTGACCTGAGGCTAAAAACAAAAAAAGGGCCTTCGGCCCAATCTGCGTTCTGTGTCCGAGGGGCGCTCAGGCCGTAACGAACACGTCTTGCAAAGCAAAAAAAACCCCGCGCTCGGGGCCTTCCACACGATCGGGCTACATGACCGAATCCATCGCTTTTGTATCCGCCGAATTCTAGCGCGTCAGGATGGCGTATGCAACTGGGTGTTCGGCCTCGGTGCGCGGCGGGGCGCGCCGTTCAGACGCTTGCGACCCGCCCCGCTGCTCGTCCGCCCGCGGTGCGGCGCGAGGGGTATTTCTTTCGTTCTCCTGCGGTCATAATCGGCCCATTGGCTTCGCCTTGCCCACGGACGCATCCTAAGGGTCCGCCAGATTCCATGTCGAGCGACAACGAATCCGAGCTCCGCCGGCGCGCGGTGGCCCGCAGTCACGAGCTGTTGCGGCGCGCAGAGCAGGGCTTCGCATGCCGAATGCCGGTGCCAGTCTTCCGTTTCGACCTGCGCGGCCGCGCCGCCGGTCAGGCGCGCATCGCGCCGGGGCGCACGAGCGAGCTGCGCTACAATGCGGCCCTGTTGCTCGCTCACCCGGTCGAGTTCCTCGCCCAGACGGTCCCGCATGAGGTCGCCCACCTGGTCGCTTACCAGGTTTTCGGCCGCGCCATTCGCCCCCATGGCCGCGAGTGGCGGTCCGTCATGGCGCTCTTCGGCGTCCCGGCGCGCCGCTGCCACGACTATCCGATGGAAGACCTGCCAACGCGGCGCTTGAAGCGCTATGCCTACCACTGCGCTTGCAGTACGCACGCCCTCTCGAGCATCCGTCACAACCGGTGCCGACGCGGTCAGCGCTACGTCTGCCGCACCTGCGGACAGCCGCTGTGGCCCGGTCGTCATCCGGCGGGCGCTGCGGTCGGGGCCGACCGGGGAGGGCGCTGACCTTGGACCTGGGCCCCGTCATGCTGGACCTGGCCGGCACCGAGCTGACCGCTGAGGAGCGCGAGCTCCTGGCGCACCCCGCCGTCGGCGGCGTCATCCTCTTTGCCCGCAACTGTTGCGATCCGCAGCAGCTCGGCGAGCTGACTCTTGCCATCCATGCCCTGCGCGAGCCGCCGCTGCTGGTCGCCGTCGACCAGGAGGGCGGCCGGGTCCAGCGATGCCAGACCGGGTTCGTGCGCCTGCCGCCCGCGGCCCGGTTCGGACGCCTTCGGCGTGTCGACCCGAATCGGGCGCGGGAGGCGGCAGAGCGCATCGGCTGGCTGACGGCCGCGGAGCTGCGCGCCCGGGGTGTCGACTTCAGCTTTGCGCCGGTGCTGGACCTGGATCGCGGCGTCAGCCGGGTCATCGGCGAGCGCGCCTTCGCCGGCCGGCCGGAGATGGTGGCCGGGCTGGCGGCGGCCTGGGCTCGTGGCGCGCGAGCGGCGGGTATGGCTGCGGTCGGTAAGCACTTTCCGGGGCACGGCGGCGTTGCGGCCGACTCCCACACCGAGCTACCGCGGGACGAACGGCCGCTGGATGCTTTGCAAAGCGAGGACCTGGTGCCCTTCGCCCGCCTGATCGGGCAGGGGCTCGAGGCCGTGATGCCGGCTCACGTCGTCTATCCGCTGGCGGATGCCCTGCCGGCCGGCTTTTCGCCCTACTGGCTGCGCGGCGTTTTGCGTGGCGATCTCGCCTTCCAGGGCTTGATCATCAGCGATGATCTCAGCATGGGCGCGGTAGCGGCCCAGGGCGGGCCGCGCGAACGTGCCGAGCTGGCGCGCGAGGCGGGGTGCGATATGGTCCTGGTGTGCAACGACCGGCGCGCCGCCGAGGAAACGGTCGTTGGTCTCACCCTCGGCGCCGATCCGGCCGTCGGCCAGCGCCAGGGCCCTATGCGAGGCCGCTATACGGTCACACGCAGCGAGCTCGAGGCCAACCCGCGCTGGCAACAGGCGTTACGGGTCGTGGCCGAACTCGAGGAGCTGGGCGAGGAGCCGTTCAATGTCGGTGAAACCTGAGGTTTCCGGCCGATCCCGCGACCGGGTTGGCAGGTCCACGAAACTGGCGGCTCCGTCAATCGGGGAGAGATGATGAAACTGAGCTCAGAAGTCTATGCGGGGGTCGCCGAGCGCGCCGAGTGTCTCGTCAGCGGCGAGGAAATGGAGCAGGCGATCGAGCGGCTCGCCGGCGAGGTGACCCAGCGCTTGCAGGACAAGGATCCGGTCGTCCTCTGCGTCATGACTGGCGGCATCATTGCCGTTGGTCAGCTTCTGCCGCGGCTGCACTTTCCGCTGCGTCTCGAGTACGCCCACCTCACGCGGTACCTCGGGGCGACGAGCGGCGGGACGCTGCACTGGCGTCACCGCCCCTCGGAGGCGATCCGCGGCGAGCACGTCCTCATCGTCGATGACATCCTGGACGAGGGGATCACGCTTGCCACGCTGATCGATGCCTGTCGCGAAGACGGGGCCCGCAGCGTCCACAGTCTGGTCCTGGTGGATAAGGCGCGGCCACGCGCGGTGGCCTGCGCCGCCGATTTTGTCGGCGTGCACCTGCCGAATCGCTACCTCTACGGCTACGGGCTCGACTACAAGCACTATTTCCGCAACGCGCCGGGCATCTACGCCGTGGCCGATTGCGATATCTGACCCGGTCGCGATGGCTCGGCGTCGAGTACCAAGACCCAGCGGAACCCGCGGCGCATGACGCGGGTCTCGCAGCCGTTGGCGGGGCCTCCGCGCTAGTGTCAGTGCCTTTCCGCGGTCCGCGCAATTTCGCATAAGCTAATATTGTTAAAGCCTTTTTGACTCTCGGCCTGGTTTGTTTTAGAACCTTCCTCAGGCTCCCAGGGGGTGCGCCATGGGTGGCGCTACGACGCCCCGCTGTGTTGCCTGAAGAACGAATGCGTTGGAGGAGTAGGTTCTATGCAAACGCTCGATAATTACCGTCAGAGCCATGCCGAGCTGCGGCAACGGATCGATGATCTGCAGTCGATCATGACCAGGGAGCAGCTGAGGATCCGACCGAATGCCAGGATGGCATACGAGCTGCTTTGCGAGCTTGGCGAGGAGGTCAGACGCCACCTGGCGGCCGAGGATCAAGGGCTCTATCCAAGCCTGTTGATCCACGAGGATCCTCGCGTCAAGTCCATCGCCTGGGGGTTCATCAGCGGCGAGAAGCCGTTGCGCAAGACCTTCGATGATTTCTACAAACGGTGGTTGAAGAACTGTGACTTCGATTTCACCGACCAATTTCTCGCCGAGAGCCACGAAATCCTCGAGATGGTTTCCCGTCGGATCGATCGCGAGGAGCACGTCCTTGTCCCGAAGCTGCTGGAGATCGGGATCTTCGAGGGGGGCCATTGTCGGGCCTGATCGGTCCCGCGCGCATTGGTTTCGCTCTAGGCCTGGGTTAAGATTCTCGCGCGCGCTCCGTCCACGGTCGCGCTTGAGCGCCAGCAGCGCGCCGTCGGCGGGCGGGCTGGTCAGTGCTGGACCTGGCGGGTAGCAGGCGTATGGGGCGATTGGCGATCATTGGGGGATCGGGCTTTGCAGCCTTGGCCGGCGTGGAGCCTGCCGCGCAGTCGGTCGCCGAGACCCCTTACGGGGCCGCCTCGGCCGCCGTCGCGCATGGCCGCCTCGCCGGCCGCGACATCCTCTTTCTGCCTCGCCACGGCCTAGGCCACCGCCTTCCCCCTCACCACATCAACTATCGGGCCAACCTCTGGGCGCTTCGCGAGGCCGGCGCGAGTCGGGTGGTCGCCTTGGCTGCAGTCGGTGGGATTACGCCCCTCTTTGCCCCCCGCGTGCTGGCGGTGCCGGATCAGCTCGTCGATTACACCTACGCCCGTGGCCATACCTACTACGACGGCGATGGTGCCGAGGTGGTCCATATCGACTTCTCTGAGCCCTACTGCGCGGCACTCCGGGCCGACCTGTTGCGCGCCGGTGAGCAAGTCCGCGTCCCACTGATGGCGCGCGGCGTCTACGCCGCCACCCAGGGGCCGCGGCTCGAGACCGCCGCAGAGGTGCGCCGCCTCGAGCGCGATGGCTGCGACCTCGTCGGCATGACCGGCATGCCCGAGGCCGCCTTGGCGCGCGAGCTAGACCTCTGCTACGCGACCCTGGCCTTCGTCGTGAATTGGGCCGCCGGTAAGGCCGAGGGCGAGATCCAGATGACCGAGATCGAGGCGAACTTGCGGCAGTGCACGGGGTGGGTGGAGCAAGTCCTCGCGGCGGTGGCGCAGGGCTGAGGGGCGGCTCACGATCATGGGGCGAGCCGAGCCATCCCGGACGATGAAACGCCGCCTCGCCCCTGATCCTTCCCCCACCCCAACCCTCTCGCAGCGGACGAGGGAGCGAAGGTGCTGCGCAAATTTCATCGTCAGGCCGCTTGGGGCATCGCGCGACTTGGCGGTTTCGCCGTCGCTGACCGGACTTCGATGGGGGTAAAGAGATGGCCGAGACCAAATCCGATGCGAGGCGCTCCTGGCCGAGACTCGTCTTGTGGGGCCTGGTGATCACCTTCGGGGTCGTCTACCTCAACGCGATGCGCGAGCGGGGAATCGAGCCGGAGGCCAGCGCGCCCAAGTCTCATGCGGACACCGCGGCTGTCGAGTCGCAGGCGAAGGGAAGCGGCACGGCCTCGGTCGCGGCGCCGCCGACTGACGTCGGCAGTGGCATCGCGACGGCGCAGGCGGAGACGCCGACTGCCGAGGCGGACGCCGCGCCTGCGAGTACCATGGACGGCCCGGAGCGGCGCGACCCGACGCCCCGACCGGTGACCAAGCCGGCCGACTCGGCGGGGTCCGTCGCGCCAAGGCGCAGCCCAGCGGCGCAGCCGGACCGGGCGCCGCCGCAACGCGGCGATACCGAGGAAGCGCGTGCCGGTCAGGACGCGCGAGATGCCGTCGATCGGCGCCGAGCGCGTCTGCTGGCCGAGTATCATGCCCTGCGCCAGTCGGTCGATGCAGAGCGCCAGCGGATCTGGACCGAGATGAATCGCCGCGCTCGTGTGACCGCTTGGCCCCATCCCTACGCGAGCCGTTGGGCCGCGCCAGCGGCACCGCCGGCNTTCCCTCGCGAACTGCCGATTCGGCCGCCGCCTGCTGCCTGGCCCGGGCCCTAAGACCCCGTGTCGGTGGGGCCTTTCTGAAGGCCCTCGTAACGGGTCCTGAAGGCCAGTTGGCGCAGTCGCTCGGCCTCCTGCTGATCGGCGATCAACGGCGAGTCCTGCCAAACGCCCTCGCCGTGATCGTAGACTGAGAAGCGGAACCCCTTGCCGACCTTGAAGACCTTGGTGACGTCCTGGCCGGCTTGCCGGAGGGCGGCGAAGCGGTCCAGGCCCCGCGTCCGGGCCGCCGGTTCCCTTGCCGGCGCGGTGGGCTCGCCGACTGGCACCTCGCGCTCGTGAAAGTGGAATTGGTTGTTCTGGATTTCCCCCTGGAGGTCGAGCTCGACCGAGGCCACGTCCGGCAAGCGGCTGAGGATGTAGCCGGCAGTCAGTCGTCCCAGGTTGTCGTTCTCGGTCTCGAGGGCGGTCAGCAACTTGTCGGCGACGATTTGACAGCGCTGCAATTGCGTCGGGCGATCGACCCACTCGCGGCTCATCTGCCAGCCCCCGTCCATGTCCCGGTCGAGTTGTGCAAAGAAGTCCTCCGCCCGTGCGATCAGGTCATCGGGGACGACGAGGGTGTACACGTTATCGTCGATAATGGCGTTCAACTGCATGGCTCTTATCTCCCTGGATCCGTCTCGGACGGTGGCGTCGCGGTCAGCGAGATCAATGCCCGCACCAACCCACCGCCCTGATCCTTACAATCAAATTCGCGAAGCTCATGATCTCCCTCGCCCTTTGCGAGAGGGACGGGTGAGGGAAGGATTCTGGGCCGAGGCGAGAGGTCATCCTCTGGGGTAGTGCGCCTCGTCTATGATCCTCAGCCGCGACTGCGCTGGGTGTGTTCGCGCAGGCGACGACGTTTCTTGATCTGTCTGGGCGTGAGCTTGTTGCGGCGTCCAGCAAAGGGGTTTGGGCCGCTGCGCAGCTCGAGGCGCAGCGGCGTGCCTTGTAGGTCGAATGCCCGCCGGAAGCGGTTGCTCAGGTAGCGGCGGTAGCTCGTCGGGAGGGCGTCGGTCTGGGTGCCGTGAACGACGATCACGGGCGGATTGCGGCCACCCTGATGGGCATAGCGCAGCTTGATGCGGCGCCCGTGCACCAAGGGTGGCGGGTGCTCCTCGACCGCTGCCGCGAGCAGGCGAGTCAGCTCCGGAGTGGCGAGGTCGCGGGTCGCGCTGGCGTGTGCTCGGTCGACCTCATCGAGCAACAGGCCGACACCGCTGCCGTGCAGCGCGGAGATGAAGTGATGGGCGGCGAAATCGAGAAAGGCGAGCTTGCGCTCGAGGTCGCGCTTGACGGTCGCGCGCGTGTCGAGATCGAGGCCGTCCCACTTGTTGACGGCGACGACCAGGGCGCGACCGCTCTCGAGGATGTGCCCGGCGAGGGTGGCATCGTGCTCGCCGATCCCGGCGCGAGCGTCGACCACGAGAATCACTACCCGGCACGCGGCGATCGCTTGTAGCGTTTTGATGACGCTAAACTTCTCGATCGCCTCATGGACCTTGGCGCGGCGCCGTACCCCGGCGGTGTCGATGAGCGTGTAGTGGCGGCCGAGGCGCTCGAAGGGGATGGAAATGCTGTCGCGGGTCGTGCCGGGGCGATCGTAGGTGAGGACTCGATCTTCGCCGAGCAGCCGGTTGATCAGCGTGGATTTTCCGGCATTGGGGCGGCCGACGACCGCGACCGGGACAGCGTCTGGCTCGGTCGTCTGCGCCCCGCCCCCTTCGGTCTCCGGCAATGCGGCCAGAACCTGCTCGATGAGGCTGGTGACGCCGCGTCCGTGGACCGCCGCGATCGCAACCGGTTGGCCCAATCCGAGTGCGTGAAAGTCGGCCGTTGCGAGGCTCGGCTCGCGTTGGTCGGTCTTGTTGACGACCAGCGTCAACGGCTTGCCAACGCGGCGTAGGCGGCTTGCGATCTCGCTATCGGTCGGAGACCAGCCATCCTGGCCGTCGACCAGGAAGAGCAGGTGATCCGCTTCGTCGATGGCCCTCTGGACCTGGCCGTCCATGAGTGCGCTGAGGCTGTCGGCGTCATGGTTCAGGCCGCCCGTATCGACGACGACATAGGGGCGCGGTCCGAGGCGACCGACCCCGTACTGGCGGTCACGGGTGAGTCCTGGGGTGTCGGCGACCAAGGCATCACGGCTGCGCGTGAGTCGGTTGAAGAGGGTCGACTTGCCAACATTGGGCCGGCCGACGAGGGCGATGACGGGGAGCATGGCGTTTAGGGTGCGCGTCTGGCGTCCTCTACAGCGGCGCTCGTCGCGCCGCCGTCGGCGGTGTCTGCCCCGGCCGTGCGTCCGATCGCGCCGGTTCCTCGCGTCCAGGCGGTCAGGGTCCCGTCGTCGGCAAGCACATAGACACGGCCATCGCGGACCACGGGCCGGGCACTGATGGGGTCCTTGCCCACGCGAGCGCGCGCGGCAAGGTGGCCATCGGCGCGCGCAAGGCCATGCAGATAACCGTCGAGATCGCCGACGAGCACGAGGTCGCCGTACAGCGCGGGTGCGCTCAGGTGGCGATAGGCGAGTCCTTCTTGCTGCCAACGCCCGGCGCCGGTGGCCTGGTCGGCTGCCCAGACGTGGTCCTGCGCATCGGTGATGTAGAGACTGTCGTCATCCGCCGCGAGGCCGGCGTAGACCGACAAGGTGCGGCGCCAGAGCACGGCGCCGGATTGCCGGTCAACTGCCGCCAAGTCGCCATTGTAGGTCCCGATATAGGCCGTATCGCCGACCACCACAGGGTCGGCATCGATGTCGGTGATCCGTTCGAGCTCGGAACGGCCCATCGGCGGGGTGATCCGTACCGTCCAGAGCGGGATGCCTTCGTCCAGGCCGAGCTTCACGAGCAAGCCGCCGGTCAAACCGACGATCGCGCCGTCCGGGAGGAGCGCCGGAGTACTGCTGCCGCGTAGGATCAGGACGGGCGCCTGGTGCGTGAAGCGCCAGCGTTGCTCGCCCGAATCGGCGGCGAAGGCGTATACGCTATCATCGAGTGTGTGTACGACCACCAAGCCCTCGCTGAGCTGCGGGACCGAGAGGATCTCGCTCTCGGTGCGGGCCCGCCACAGCTCGCTGCCATCCTGCACGGACAGGGCGATCAGGTCGCCCTTGGTCGAGCCGACGACCAGGCGATCGCCGGTGGCCGCGGGGCCGCCGCTCAGCGGCAGCTCGAGGTCGCGCTCCCAGATGACGCGTCCGTCCTCGGCGGCCAGGGCGGTGACCTGCCCACGCGCATCGGCCGTGAAGATGCGCCCCCCCGTGAAGGCCGGCACCAGATGGAGCCGTTTCTCGTCAGTGCCGCGCCCGACGTCCTGGCGCCACAGCTCGCGGAGCGCGATTTCCGGCTCGATCTTGGCCAATGGGGTCGGCGGGGTTGGATCCTCGTCGCCGCCGAGCCAGGGGATGCCGCCACAGCCGCTCAGCGCGATCACGGCAAGCGCGGCGGCAGGACGAACGCCGCTGAGCAGGCTTCGGCGGTGGGCGATGCTCTTCAACGTGCGATCTCCTTGGTCCCGGTATCGAGTGGTGAGGCAGAGCTCAGCCGGCCTCCGGCAGATTTGCGAGCTTGATCTCGAGCAGTCGGGACTGATCGGTCCCGACGCTCAGTGCCTCTTGGTAGGCCTTGCGGGCTGCTTCGGTGTCACCGCGTGCCGCGGCGATGTCACCGCGAATGGCGGCGAACTCACCCCGAAAGGCGCCCTTGTCGTCGTGCTCTGCGACGACTGCCGCGGCCGCATTCAGCTCGTCTCGGGCGAACAGCAAGCGGGCTAGGCGCAGGGCGGCGATGCGTGCGAGCGCCGGGTCTGGGGCGTCGGCGATGACTTGCTCGAGTGCCTGTTCGGCCGCCTCCGGTCTGTCGTTGACCTGGTTGACGCGCGCCGCCACCAGTGAGCCGAGCGCAGCATAGGGGGTGCCGCCGTAGTCATCCTGCAACTGCTCGACGAGCTCCAAAGTGGCAGCCGGGTCTGCCCCACCCCCGGCCCGCGCCAGGAGCTGTTCAAAGACCGCCGAGGCGGCTTGGGCCTGGCCATCCTGATAATTCTGCCAGGCACGCCAGCCGAAGATGGCGCCTAGGCCGATGGCGATGCCGACGGCGACGGACAGGCCGTTCTCCTTCCACCAGCGCTTGAGGGCCTCGAGTCTTTCTTCGTCGGTCTCATATTGGGTCACGCAATGTCTCCAGTTGCGTCGCCGCGACGGCGCATTCGTCTCGCGCGCGCCGCGGCCGCTTTGGGTGTCTTGACGATGAAATCCGCGCAGCACCTCCGCTCCCCTGCCATCTGGGAGAGGGAAGGATCAGGGGCGAGGCGACATCTCATGGTTCGGGGTGGCGCGGCTCGCCCCATGATCCTTAGCGGTGGTGTGCCAGGTAATCGGGTAGAGCGGAGAAGGGGACGAGGGTCTGCTCGGCCTCCTCGCGCAGGGGCTTGAAACCGATCACGCCTTGCTCCAGCTCCGCCTCGCCGAGGACCAGGGCGTAGCGCGCCCCACTGCGGTCGGCCTTCTTGAACTGGCTCTTGAAGCTGCCGCCGCCGCAGTGACACATCAGTCGCAGACTGGGCAGGGCGTCGCGCAGCGCCTCGGCGATCGCCGGTGCGCGCGCTTGGGCGGCCTCCCCGACGGCGACCAGATAGCCGTCCACGCGCGGCGGCATCTGGATCTGTTGCAGCTCGAGCAGGGCGATGAGTCGCTCTAGGCCCATCGCGAGCCCGACCGCCGGCGTCGGGCGACCGCCGAGCTGGGTCACCAGGTCGTCATAGCGTCCGCCGGCACAGACCGTGCCCTGGGCACCGAGGTCGTCGGTGATCCACTCGAAGACGGTACGATTGTAGTAGTCCAGGCCGCGGACGAGCAGCGGGTTTTCCTGGTAGGTGACTTGGGCCGCGTCGAGCCCGGCGCGCAATCCCTCGTAGTGCTGGCGCGACTCGCTGCCGAGATAGTCGATGAGGCGCGGCGCCTCGGCGACGACCGCCTGCGTCTGCGGGTCCTTGGAGTCCAGCACGCGCAAGGGGTTGGTCCGCAGCCGCTGGCGGCTGTCTTCGTCGAGCCGAGCGCGGTTTCCCTCGAGGTAACGCACCAGCTCCTCGCGGTAGGCGCTGCGTTCTGCGCGGTCGCCGAGGGTGTTGATCTCGAGCCTCAGCCCGTCGAGCCCCAGGTCGCGCCAGAGCCGCTGCGTCATCAGGATCGTCTCCAGGTCGATGTCGGGCCCGGGTAGACCGAAGGCCTCGACGCCGATCTGGTGGAACTGCCGATAGCGCCCCCGCTGCGGGCGCTCGTGACGGAACATGGGTCCGCGATACCAGATGCGCTGGGGTTGCGATAGCAGACCGTGCTCGATCGCCGCCCGCACGCAGCTTGCGGTGCCTTCGGGGCGCAGGCTCAGGCTGTCGCCATTGCGATCGGGGAAGCTGTACATCTCCTTCTCGACGATGTCGGTGACCTCGCCGATGGAGCGTTTGAAGAGCTCGGTGACCTCGACCAAGGGGGTGCGGATCTCGCTGTAGCCATAGGCCTCCAGGATCTGCCGACTGCGATCCTCCAAGGTCTGCCAAAGGGGCGTCTGCGCCGGGAGGATGTCGTGCATGCCCCGGATTGCGCGGATGTCATTGCTCATTCGGTTCGGACTGCTCGCTGCTGTGCGCCGGCGCGGCTGCGGGGTCGAGGGTGAAACGCGCCACGTTGCCTCGGGCGTGGCGGGACAGGTCGAATTCCTGGCCGTCGATCCGGATGGTCGTCGCGGCCGCATTGCCGATGATGACCGAATACGGTGGGCTGCCGGCCAGGACGCGACGGTCGCCCTCGCCCATCTCGCCGAACAGCTTGAACTCGCGCGTGGCGTCGCGGATGTCGACCCAGCAGGGGCCGTCGAACGTGAGCACGACCTGCGGCGGCTTGTCGGGCTCTGCGGCGGCCTCCTCGCTACCCGCTTGGGCAGGTTCGGGCTCGTCGGCGAGCTCGGGTATCGGCTCGGCCGCGTCGGTCGCCGGTTGTAGTGCGGTCGGTGCTTGCGCCTCCGGCGTTGTCGGCTCGCCGCTCCGCTGCGGTTCGGGGGGTGGCGTCCCGATGGGCTCCGGGGATGGCGCGCGAGTCTCGGCGACCGGCGCGACCGGCGCAGCGGGACTTGCGACCTGCCGCCCAGCCTCTTCGGGGGCATCCCCTGCGCCCGACAGAGACGACTCTGGCGCATCGGTCGGCCCGAGCAAGGCGAGCGGATCGGGCTCGTTCTGCCACCAGAGGGCGACGAGGCCGGCAAGGACGACGACGACGGCCAGGCTCGCCAGCGCGAGCAGTCGCCCACCGGGGCGTGCGCCATCCGTGCCGGGCGGTGGTCGCGCCGGCGTGTACTGATCGGCCCGCGCCTCGGCCAGGTAGGCCTTGACCAGGGGGTCCGGGTCGAGTCTCAAGAGTCGTGCGTAGTTGCGTAGATAGCCGCTCACGAATACGGGGGCGGGCAGCGATTCGTAGGCCTCCCGCTCGAGCGCGTCGATCGTCGACGGCGTCAAGTGCAGTTCGGCGGCCACGTAATCGGTGCTCAGTCCGACGGCCTCACGCGCCTGGCGTAGGCGGCGGCCGGGGCCGCCGCGTATTTCGTGTTGGGCCGCGTCATCGCTCAACGCGGCGGAGGCATTCATTTCTTTCATAACGAGCGAAGCAGCGTCTCGCTGACATTGGGGAAGCTCTGGCGCAGGTACTGCTCGTAGGTTTTTGCCTGCTTGCGGTTGCCGAGGGCCTTCTCGACCCGGACGCCGAGCAATAAGGGTTGTGGCGTGACCTGCGGCTGCTCTAGCAGTCGCTTCAGGTAGCCCTGCGCCGCCTGGTATTCGCCGCGCTGGTAATGCATCTCGGCGAGACGGTAGAGGGCCGGTGCGAAGTTGGCGTCGCGCGTTAGCGCACGCTGGAGGTAGCGTTCACCCTTGCCCTGGTCATTCGCGCCGAGGGCGCAGAGGCCGGCATTCGTCAGGGCCAGCGCCGGCGAGGCGAACAAGGGATTGTCGAGGGCCTGCTGAAACTGGGTGTCGGCCTCCGAATAGCGCCCCTGACTGCAGAGGAAGACGGCCCAGGCATTGCGGATGTCGCCGTTGTTCGGTTCGAGCTCGAGAGCCTGTTTGAAGTGCTTCTCGGCGGCGTCCGACTCCCCGAGCTGCTGGAGGACGATGGCCATCACGTAGTGGGCGCGGCCACTCTTGTCGTCGATGGCCAGGGCGCGCCGGGCACGGTCGAGTGCCGCATCCATCTTGCCGATTCGGTAATATTCGGAGGCCAGTGCGACATAGAGGTCGCTGGGGCTGTCGGCCTCCTGCGCGTCGAGCTTGCCGATCCCCTCGCCGGTTTTTTGCAGTCCGCTCGTGGCGCAGCCGCCGAGGAGGGCGCCAAGCGCTATGGCCATGACAAGCTTGATGGGTCCGACGGCGATCATGGCTGGGCGGGGTGGCTCGTGTCCCGGGGTGTAGGGTCCATGCGACGGGCGCGCGCCGCGACACGCCCCACTAGTTGGCCGCAGGCCGCGGCGATGGTTTCACCCCGTGTCTTGCGCGTCGTGGCCACTAGGCCAGAGCGCAGCAACCGCTGGCGGAAAGACTCGACTCGCTCGGCCGCGGGCGTGCGGAAGGCGCAATCGGCAAAGGGATTGTAGGGGATCAGGTTGACCTTCGAGGGGATGCCCTCGAGCAGGCCGATCAATTGCTTGGCTTCGCGCGGTCCGTCGTTGACACCATCGAGCATGACGTACTCCCAGGTGATCTGGCGACGGCGTTCGCCGCGGAGGTAGGCCTTGCAGGCCGGCAGGAGCTGCTCCAGCGGGTACTTGCGGTTGATCGGCACCAACTCGTCGCGCAGGGCGTTGGTCGGGGCGTGCAGCGAGACGGCGAGCGAGACATCGCTCACGGCGGCGAGCCGATAGATGTTCGGGACGATACCCGAGGTGCTGACGGTGACCCGATACTTCGACAGCATGTAAGAGAGGTCGTCCTGCATGATCTCCAATGCGGCCACGACGGCCTCGAAATTGGCGAGCGGCTCGCCCATGCCCATGAGGACGACGTTGGTCGGTGGTCTGCCGAGGTGCCTTGTGGCATGCCAGACCTGTCCGATGATCTCGCTGACCCGGAGATTGCGATTGAACCCCTGCCTGCCGGTCGCGCAGAAGGCACATTCGAGGGCGCAGCCGACCTGCGTCGAGACACACAGGGTCTGACGCCCGCTGTCGGGGATCAGGACGGTCTCGATATGCTGGTCGCCCCCGACCTCCAGCAACCACTTGATCGTTCCATCGGGCGCAGGGCTTTCGTCGACGATGCGCGGTGGGGTCACGCGGCCGGAGTCGAGGAGACGGTGGCGCAGCGCCTTGGGCAGATCCGTCATCGCCTCGGGCTCGGTGAGCCCATGCTTGTGAATCCACTTGAAGAGATTGCGGCCGTGAAAGGCCTTGTAGCCCAGTCGCTGGACCAACTCCTCGGCCGCGCCGCGCGTTAGGTCGAGCAGCTCGATCCGGTCGGCCGCATCGCTCGCGGCGCCCGCCTCATAGGCTGCGCTCACAAACTCCCTCCGGGAAGAAGAAGCCGATCTCGACTGCCGCCGTTTCCGGGGAATCCGAGCCATGGACGGCATTCGCCGTCAGCGAGTCGGCGAAGTCTGCCCGGATCGTCCCAGGGGCTGCCTTGGCCGGATCCGTGGCGCCCATGACCTCACGATTGCGGGCGATACCGTCCTCGCCCTCGAGCACCTGGACCATCACGGGTCCCGAGGTCATGAACTCGACGAGCTCGTTGTAGAAGGGGCGCTCCTGGTGGACGGCATAGAAGGCGCTCGCTTGCTCGCGACTGAGACGCATCATCCGTGCGGCGACGATGCGCAAACCGGCCTGCTCGAAGCGCGCCAGGATGGCGCCGATCGCGTCCTTGGCGACGGCATTGGGCTTGATGATAGAGAGGGTCCGTTCGACGGCCATGGTGACTCCATTGTTCGGTTGGTTGGCGTTGGTCGATGCTGGTGCGATCGAGGGCGCAGGCTGCGGCGCGCGACGGGATCCGCTCCGGGGACCGCATCGTCGCGACCTTCGGGGTCGTAACCTTGGTGCGTCGGGCAATGCCGGCCACCCCTGGTTCGCTCTTGAGACGTGGAGGCGCAGCACGGCAAGTGAGGCGAGCCGTCCAGCCCTCTGACGACCCTTGCGCTCGTAAACGTTCAAGTCTACTCAGAGCCCGGAGTTGGAGCAATCGTTACGCTGCAAGTTCGTCCCTCTGAGCTCGATGCCGGGATCCCTCCCGCCGACGGTCGCAGCGAGCCGCCTCCGATTACTTTCGGGACGACTGATATCCGATGACTGTCGGGGCGATCCATACCCCGGTGATCTCGTTCCCGTCGTTGGTGAGCGGTTTCTCAGGTGCGTCCTCAAGGCAGGATGCGAATCGGCGTGCCGTCGCGCACCAGCTGCCAGATCTCGTCGAGCTCCTCGTTGGTGACCGCGATGCAGCCATCGGTCCAATCGCGCGTCATGTACTCGCGCCGCACCGCGTCGGAGACGATGTAATTGGGCAGGCCATGGATCATGATCATGCCGCCTGGGTTCTGCCCCAAGAGGCGTGCGCGGTGGCGGTCTCGCTCGTTCGGGTAGGAGATGTGAATCGCCTT
>JGI12048J13642_10427321_pt1 | contig 17038 bp, 9 predicted proteins | sample ElkSlonscriptome_16_FD_13642 | JGI IMG/M metagenome (IMG submission 13642)
CATCAATATGATCCAGTTGTGCTTCCACGATCCCTGAAGTGAACATTCCGGGTTTCAGTTCGGAATCCGGGTTTTGCATAGACACCCTGGCTTTTGCGACCCTGGTCTGCGGGTCGATCACCGGGTCGATGTAGGAGATCTTTCCTTCGAAGCCCTTCCCCGGCAGTGACTGTACGGTAAAGTACACGCTGTCATTCTTACTTACCCAGGCAATATCTGTTTCATAGACATCAAACATGACCCATACGCGGGAAAGGTCTGCAATCTCGTAAATGGCTTTCCCTTTTGTGACATAATCCCCCAGGTTCACCATCTTCCGGGTTACGTACCCTGAAACATCTGCCGTGACCGGGAACTCTTCCCTGATCTCTCCTGATGAGAGGATCTCATCGATCTGGTTTTCGCTGAGCTTCCAGTTCCCGAGTTTCTCCCTGGCTGCCCGGAACAGTTCCGGTTGTGTATCTTTGATCTTTTCCGCTTCGAACAACTCTTCCTGGGCAGTGACCAGTACAGGAGAGTAAATGCTTGCAATGGTTTGTCCCTTTCTTACATATTCCCCTGTAAAATTAACCAGCAGTTGCTCGATCCTGCCGGCAATGTGTGATGACTGGGAATAGATGAGTCGTTCATCGGCCTGCACCTTACCGTTCAGTCTTACATTCTTTACCGGTTTCATTGCCCTGGCAGGTGCTGTAACCACATCTGCAAGTTTCATAGCGGTTTCGGACATGCGAAGTGCCCCGGGATCAAGTGTTTCATCTCCTTCGTCTTCCAGGGGAATCAGGTCCATCCCGCAAATCGGGCAGTCACCGGGCTCGGGCTGACGAATTTGCGGGTGCATGGAGCAGGTCCAGGTGGTTTCCCCGGCCAGCTCCGTTTCATGTAAATGTTCCTGCAGTTCTGGTTCCTTTGCACTGCCCCCGAAGATCAGCCATCCGAGGAGGATTCCTGCCACGAGTGTAATTGCGGCAATGATGATTGTGTTCCTTTTACTATTTTTCATTTTTACTGTTTTTTGCAGTGATGTAATTGATCCTTGCGAGAGCGACCAGGTATTTGGCCTCGGCTCCTGCAACGAGCTTTTCATATTTCAGCAATTGTTGTTGCATCCGGAGTACCTCCTCAAACTCTTTCCCTGAATTTCCATAAGCGGAGAAGAGCAGGTTCAGCGACTGTTCAGAGGTCTGCACCTGTTTCCGGTAAAGGGCCAGCAGTTCCTGTTGCTGCTCCAGCTCAAACATTGTCATTTCATAGCCGGTCTCGAGCATATTGGAAACCTCTTCTTTTTGCAATGTGTACCTGTCCTGGTTGAGCTTTGCCTCCCTGACCGAGGCCCTGTATTTTTCCCTGAAGATCGGGATGCTGACCGACACCATCGGCATCAGCACATCTTTACCGTTATCGGCAGCAGCGAGCGGACCTTCCTCCACGATGACATAATCGAGGCCTGCGCCGATTTTCGGCAGGCCCTGCCTGGTGGCAGCATCCTCAGCTGCCTGGCTTGATCTCACCTTCAGGTCCAGTGCATTCAGCGCCGGATGGTCATTCAACAGGGAGTCCCTCCTGTAATTTTCCGGAAGCGATACAAGGTCGGTTGAATCACTGACGGTAACAGGCTCCCCCGGATCCCTGTTGAGAATCTTATTGAAAGTGGTCAACAGGGGTTTCCTTTTTCTCTCAAGGATCTCAATGTTGGTCCTGGCATCCTCCTGGAGGATATCTACTCTCAGCACATCCACCATTGGGCTTTCACCGTTTCTGTATTTTGATCGCGCAATGGTCTGGTAGGAATCCAGGATCTCAAGGTTTTCCTTTTCAATCCCGATGATCTTTTCCAGTTCCCAGATCGGGTAGTACGCCTCCGCCACCCTGTAATACAAACGGTTCCGCTCATTGATAAATGACTGGAACTTTGCTTCAGCCATCAATGCGGCAGCATCTCCTTTTGCTTTGAGCGTTCCAAACCACGGGAACATCTGGGAGAGAGAGAATTTTGCCCGCTGGGGCCCCACCCTTGTTTCCACCGGAGAGATGAAGTATCCGAAGGAAAAGGAGGGGTCCGGCAGGCTGCTTACCTGCGGGATCTTTTCCATGGCAATTTCATATTCCATGTACTTTGCCTTCAGACCCGGGTTGTTTTCAGCGGCGGTCTCAAAATATTCCTCAAGTGTCTGTGCCCCGGAATCGATCGTTCCCAGTCCCAGCAACGAAACAATAAGGATTAATTGTATGAGTCTTTTGAATATTGATTGTATCATGATTGCCTGTTATTAAGTTTTTTCTCTTCCCTGAAGCTATACAATACCGGTACAACAAAGATGCTCACCAGGGCGAATGCCATTCCGCCGAAGGCAGGGATCGCCATGGGGATCATGATATCGGCACCACGTCCCGTGGAGGTAAGTACCGGCAGCAGCGCGATCATGGTGGTGGAAACGGTCATCAGTGCAGGTCTCACCCTTCTCAGTCCGGCCTCGATGGTCGCTTCTCTTACTTCAATGAGCGTTGTCGGTTTATTCCTCCGGAAGCTTTGGTCCAGGTAGGTAGCGATCAGCACCCCGTCGTCGGTGGCAATCCCGAACAGGGCAATGAACCCGACCCACACTGCAACACTAAGGTTGATGGTGTGCATCTGGAACAGCTCCCTGATATTGGTCCCGAAGATCGAAAAATCAACAAACCATCCCTGTCCGTATAACCAGAGCATGATGAACCCCCCGCTGAATGCCATGGCGATCCCAGAGAATACCATGAATGAGGTGGTGACGGATTTGAACTGGAAATAGAGGATCAGGAATACGATCATGAGTACCAGGGGTACAATGACCGAGAGTCTTTTTTCGGCCCTCACCTGGTTTTCATAGCTGCCGGAGAATTTATAACTGATCCCGGCAGGAACTTCAAGGCTGCCATCATCGATCCTGTCCCGTATGGTATTCTGTGCATCATTTACCACGGTCACCTCCGAATAGCCATCTCTTTTATCGAACAGAACATATCCGACCAGGAAGGTCTCTTCACTTTTGATGGCCTGTGGTCCCCTGACATATTCGATATCCAGGACCTGGTCAAGGGGAATCTGTGCACCGGTGGGAGTGGGCATCAGTATCTTTCCAAGAGAAGCAGGATCATCCCTGAGTTCCCGGGGGTAGCGTACCCTGATGGGGAATCGTTCCCTTCCTTCCACAGTGGAGGAGATCTTCATTCCCCCGATGGCAGTTTCGATGGTACGCTGCACATCTTCAACATTCAGACCATACCTGGCAATCTCTTCCCTATTGATGTCAAGGTGTATATAGGGTTTCCCCACGATCCTGTCGGCAAACACCGCTTCCGCTTTCACGGAGGGGACCTCCTTCAGGATATTCTCCAGTTCGAGTCCGAATTTTTCAATGGTAGGCAGATCGGGTCCGTACACCTTGATCCCCATGGGGGCCCTCATCCCTGTCTGCAGCATAACAAGTCTTGTCTCGATAGGCTGAAGCTTCGGTGCAGAGGTGAGCCCGGGGATCTTTGTTACCCTGACGATCTCATCCCAGATATCATCTGGCGACTTGATCTGCTCACGCCAGCTACGGAAGTACCTTCCGTCTTCATCCGGGACAAGGTCTTCTGCAGTAATGTCCTGCAACACGGCTTCGCGGTCGAAGATGGTATCTCCCGAAGCACGGATGAAGTTTCCGTCATCATCTGTTCTGAATTTCTGCCGGTGCCCTTTCTCATCCAGGATATATTCCGGCTTGTAGTTGATCACATTCTCGAACATGGAAACAGGCGCGGGGTCCAGGGCTGATTCCACGCGGCCCATTTTCCCGACTGTGAGTTCCACTTCCGGGATGCTGGTCACCAGCATATCGATCTGCCCCATCACCTTCCTGTTAAAGTCCACGCCCGAATGTGGCATGGTCGTTGGCATCAGCAGGAAGCTTCCCTCATCCAGGGCCGGCATGAACTCTTTACCGATCCCTGGAAATGTGTGCGCCAGGCCCGACCAGACTTTTGTGGTGCGGATGTTTGTGCCTGTGGCATCAAATCCTTTTGCGATAAAGCCGAATACGGTATTGAAGCCCATCCAGATCGTAATTCCCAACACGATCAGGAAACCGGGAATGCTGAGGAATACCCCTTTGTGATCCAAAGTCCATGCGAGGATGTATTTGTAATATTTTTCCAGCAGCGAGAAGGCTCCCAGGATCAGGCCCACCAGCAATCCAACAAAAATGAAGTTGGTGAAGAGGCTCTTTGAAGGACCCAGGGGTAGCCAGTACCTCGCCAGCAACCAGGTAATTGCGACTACTGCGATGACCAGGTGCGAATGTTCCAGTATTTTCAGCCCGATTCGTTTCATGCGCGTACCGAAATGCTTTGATTCCGGGTCGATGGTCACATTCCCGAACCGTTCCCTGAGCAGGCTTATGAGCCCAAAGGCAAGGAGAACGATTCCACCGAGTTCCACGCCGAAGATAATGGCCACGACCCCTGCAGGAATGAGCGCAATATTCAGCCAGCGGGCTACATTCCGGCGTTTGATCCTGGCTCCGAAAAACCAGTAGGATAGCGTGGGAAGGATAAAGAGTGTAACGATCAGGGCTGCCACAAGGGCAAAGGTCTTGGTAAATGCCAGCGGACCGAAAAGTTTACCTTCTGCAGCCTGCATGGTGAATACCGGTATGAAACTCACGATGGTGGTGGAGACCGCGGTCAGGATTGCAGTTGAAACTTCCGCAGCACCATTATATATGGTGGTCCCCAGTTTTTGTCCGGGAGGCGCCTCATCCAGGTGTTTGATGATATTCTCCGACAGGATGATCCCAAGGTCCACCATCGTTCCGATGGCGATGGCGATACCAGAGAGCGCCACGATGTTGGCATCCACCCCGAAATAGCGCATGGAGATGAATACCATCAGCACTGAGATGGGCAGAAGGCTTGAGATGAGCAGCGATGCCCGCAGGTTGAAAACCATGACGATCACCACGAGAATGGCGATCAGGATTTCAAGGGAAAGCGCTTCTTCAAGCGTTCCCAGTGTTTCGTAGATCAGCTCCGACCTGTCATAGAAGGGGACGATGGTGAGCTGACTCTCAGTTCCGTCCTCCAGGGTCTTTTTCGGCAATCCAGGTGCGATCTCATCGATCTTCTCCTTAACGTTATTGATCACCTGGAGCGGATTGGCACCGTACCTCGCTACAATAACCCCTCCAACCACTTCGGCTCCATCCTTGTCAAGAGCACCGCGCCGTGTCGCCGGCCCCAGTTTTACCACCCCGATATCTTTGATGCGGACCGGGACATTTTCCTTCACGGCTACCACTGCCTCCTCGAGGTCCTCCACGCTCTTCACGTAACCGAGTCCGCGTACCAGGTACTCCGCCTGGTTGATCTCGATGGTCTTTGCGCCCACATCGCGGTTTGATTTCTGTACAGCCATCATCACGGTATGGAGCGGAATCCCGTATGCATTCAGGGCATCGGGATTGACATCCACCTGGTATTCCTGCACGAAACCACCGATGGAGGCCACTTCGGAGACGCCCTCGGTAGCATTCAGTCCATATTTCACATAGAAATCCTGTACGGTGCGGATTTCGTGAAGGTCCCAACCCCCGGTGGGATTGCCTTCCGGATCGCGTCCCTCCAGGGTGTACCAGAATACCTGTCCGAGTGCAGTAGCATCTGGTCCCAGGGCGGGTTGCACCCCCTCGGGCAGGAGCCCGGAAGGAAGCGCGTTGAGTTTTTCGAGGATCCTTGAGCGGGACCAGTAGAATTCGATGTCTTCGTTGAAAATGATAAAAATGCTTGAGAAACCGAACACGGAGGTGCTCCGGATCGATTTCACGCCTGGTATACCGAGCAGGTAAGTGGTAAGCGGATAGGAGATCTGGTCCTCGATGTCCTGGGGCGACCTGCCCATCCATTCTGTAAATACGATCTGTTGGTTTTCACCGATATCGGGGATTGCATCCACCGGAACCGGGTCGGAAGGCAGTATGCCAAGGTTCCAGCCAAACGGGGCGGTCACGATGCCCCATGCGATGAATCCTGTGAGGATCAAAACTGTCACTAACTTGTTGTCAAGGAAGTACCTGATTATTCTATTCAGCATATGTGATATGATTGGGTGATTAAATGAAAAAACATGACCACAAGACATTGCACATGATCATACATCAGCAGGACGCCTTTCGGCGCATCACATCATAAAAGATAAGTCTGAACAGAAGAGAGAAATGCTTTTCGCTCCAGGGGAGGCGGGGATTCAAAATCGGCATACAACTCCTTTTCCCGGTCTGTTGAGAGGGCAAGTGCAGAAAGGAAGGTCATCGGTTGGGGTAGCTCTGCCAGTACAAAAGTCTGAAAATCAAATATTGAGGCTGTATAGTTAAAATCCTCATCCATCTGGAAGAACTGTGTATCGGTATGGCAACACATGCCATTGTCACAGCAGGGTTCAGCTTCCCTGTTGATTTCAACTGAGATAAGTTGCGTCCCGCAAAAATGTTCAGAAACAGTAAATCCTGTTGTTGAGACCAGCAACAGGCACATGGTGATGATATTTCCAATTTTCCGCAGCATGTCGGGATAAACTTCACAAATATAACAGATTGAAAGGGAAATAGTTTGATACAATAACGTGAAATATTTACAGGATCTTGTAGGGAAATACTGAAAGATCGTAGTGCGTAATGCGTAGTACGCTCTTCTGGCTGCGGAATATTCCGCAGATAAATAATTATTGAAAGCTCATTGAAGACTGAAGGCTGACGGCTGCCCTTCGGCAAGCAGTTCGACAAGCTCACTGCAACGCTCAGGACGCCTTTGCTTTGATAGGAAATGATTGGTAATTGGAGACAGCCTGGCGACTGGTCCTGATAGGTCTCCTATTGTCGACTATCGAGGACCAGCTCCTTAGGTCGTTGGCGGCTTACCTTGCTGACGGCTGAGGGCTGACGGCTGAACAGGAAGGGGTATTGGTTTGTTTACATACATGCATCCTCGCCCATAGTGGTGGAAACGATAACAATAGATAAAGGAGAATTATGAAGAGAAGTTGGAGAAATATTTTATTGGCTGCAGTGCTTATGACACCGCTGGCTTTATGGGCGCAGAAGCAGGAGGTTAAGCAGGCAGCCGAACGGGATACGCTAACCTACACGGTATATGGAATGGATTGCCCGGGATGCGAGGGCGGACTGGAGAAGCAGATCAACAAGATTCCGGCGGTTCTCAGTTCAGAGGCGAGTTGGGTGGATCAGCGTCTGTGGGTGGTAGTGAAACCCGATTCGGTGTTGAAACGGGAGGACGTGGCATTCAGGATAAAAAAGGCAAATTTCACACTGGCTGAAACGCCGGATGAAAAGAAAGAATGAGCAGATTTAAGGTTTTTGCACTGATTTGTCTATTCATCCTGCCGGCGGTTGAAATTGCCGGTCAGGGCATCAGTTTTGATGCCGGGATTACCCCTGCAGAGGGGCGTATCATGTTGCGTTCACAATACAGGCACATTTCAGCGTCTGCGACCAGTGGTTCAATCACGACACGCATGGTCCCGATTGTGGTGGCATACGGATTAAAACCCGGGGTGACCCTGATGGCCAGGAACATGTATTTCCACAGGCACTTCAGTGCAAGTGATGTCACGGTGAAGGGGATCAATGATCCCTACCTCCTGGCCAAATTCAGGTTGTACAGGAAAAACACCCGGAACTGGGTGGTTGGTGTGGCACCGCATGTGGCAGTGAATGTGCCGATTGGTGCCACCGGTGTTGGAAGCAGTACCTGGAATCCTGATTTGGGGGTGAATGTCTCCTTCCGTCCGCGGTTCTTCTCGGTCGATTTTTCTGCAAGGTACCGAATCCAGGACATTACGGCAGCTTCAGCCGTGGATCCGCCGGACAATTTCGCTGCGGACCTGGCGGCATCACATATCATTGCGTTGAATGCATCCGGGGAATCGGCACTTGCACCGGTGGTGGAATTCAATTACTTCAGGGAAGTTTTTACAGGCGACGGCCAGGCGGCACCTGACCAGCTGCTGATGGTCTCCCCGGGAGGTACATTTATTTTTTCAGATATAGCATTCGAGATGCTTTTTCAGTTGCCCCTGTACCAGGGATCTGATCCTGTTGTGAAGCAGCGATATCGTCTCATTGCAGGTTTAAAATACATGTTTTAGGAAATTCACTGTTAAATAACTTACCAACAATGAACTATTACATCAACAAAACCATTCGTGCCGATTTTGACGAGGCGGTTACGATGGTAAAGGAGGCATTGGCTACTAAAGGCTTTGGGGTACTATCGGAAATTGACATCCAGGAGAAAATGAAGGAGAAACTTGGAGAGGAATTCAGAAAATACCTGATCCTCGGTGCCTGTCATCCCCCTTACGCCTTCAAGGCATTGGGATTTGAGGACAAGATTGGTACGATGTTGCCGTGTAATGTGATCCTTCAGGAAGCCGGAGATAACCTGGTGGAGATTGCGGCAGTTGACCCGGTCGCCTCGATGATTTCCATCAATAACAAGGGGCTGACGAAAGTTGCAAAAGAGGTGAGACAGTTGATGGAAGAGGTTGTCGATGCATTATAGGCTGTCCTAACAATTTCTGCGGACCTCTCTTTCACAGATTCATATCACACCTCCTGCGATCGAATGGTATGGGGGCCTTTGAGCGGGCGGGTCAAGGAATTCCATGTCCATTAGGTAGCAGACTTTTCCTATTCATTTGTGATTAAAGTTTTTAATGTGGACAGGAATGTCTAAATTGGGAATTCACAATTCTGACGAGTAGCCATGCAGAATGCCGATGCCATGCAGGATAAAGCCGGCATCATTGAAAGAATTCTTACCTACCTGTATAATACGAGAGGATATGATTTCAGGGGAGGGGTTCCTGCAATGATCGAGAGAAGGATTGAAAGGAGAAGAATTAAATCCGGACAGCCTGATCTTACCACCTATGCGAAATTTCTGGAAGAGAGCAAGGAAGAAACAGACCTTTTGATAGATGGTCTGACCATCAACGTCAGCCGGTTTTTCAGGGATTCTTTCACCTTTGAGTACCTTGATCACCAGCTTCTCCCCGGGATGATCCGTGAAAAGTTCAGCGAAACAAGTAAAGAGCTGAGGATCTGGTCGGCCGGCTGTGCTGGCGGGGAGGAGCCCTATTCGGTGGCGATGTTGATTGACCAGCAATTAAAAAGGATGAATCAGGAGCTGGGGATTTCCATCTATGCCACCGATCTCAATCGTCGGATCCTGGAATATGCAAAAAGCGGAATCTATCCTGAAGAAGCCCTGGTTGAGACGAAGATGGAGTATGTTCAGACCTATTTTAATCGGCTGGATACTTCCTATTCCATCACCCCGGAGGTGAAGGGGATGGTAAGGTTTCATTATCATGATCTGCTTGACAGCAAGAGCTATGTTCCGAGGGAGAGTATCTACGGGAATTTCGATATGGTGTTATGCAGGAATGTATTGATCTATTTTACTTTTGAATATCAGAAAAAGATTATAGAGCGATTGTACAGGTCTCTAAAACCAGGCGGATTGCTTGTTCTTGGTGATGCTGAATCGATCATGCATTCATTCGAAGGGAATCTTGACAGGGAGACTGCCCTGGGTAAGATCTACAGGAAAGAAATAATTAATTGAATTCTGACCTTCTATGAGACAAAGGAAAATTAAAACTGTAATGATCTTCTGGCTCCTGGTAATAGGACTGGCTCCCCTCGTGACGGGAATGCTCCTGTTTTTCGGCAACCAGGTGAATACCATTAAGAATGAAAAAAGCGATCATCTTCTTTCCATACGACAATTGAAAGTCAGTCAGCTCAACAACTGGTTGATGGAGCGCAATGGCGATATGCATGTAATGTCTGGCGACTATGAGATCAGGGGCCTGGAAAACATTTTCTCGCAGGAGGATCCTGGTAGTGTGGCAGTCAGGAAGCTACAGGTTGCCGAGGAGTTGCTAAAGAGGAACAAGCGGAATTATCCGGATTACGAGATTCTTTCCATCCTTGATCCTGAAACAGGTATCGTCAAATTATCGACGGATGAAGAGCTTATCGGGTTGAATTTATCTAATCGTGATTATTACAGGGGAGTGCTTGAAAACCGTGATCTCTACATCCAGGACATTCATCATTCTGAGTATTCTGACATCCCGATACTCACCATGGCTATTCCGGTTTGGTGTCTTTCACACAATGAACATATTGTTGGGATCCTGGTGGCCAGCATCAACATGCACTATTCCTTTAATCCATTATTATTGAACCGGGAAGGATTGGGCAGAACGGGCGAGACCCTGATTGTCAACTCAGAAATGTATGCAGTGAATGAGCTCCGGTGGCATAAAAATGCACCACTGAACCTGAAGATCACTGCTGAACCGGCTACAAGGGCTGCTGCCGGGGAGTCCGGTGTATTCGTATCCAGGGATTACAGGGGCGAGAAGGTAATGGCTGCATATACTTTTATTCCTGAAATGAACTGGGGATTTGTTTCAAAGCAGGACATTTCTGAATTGTACAGTCCGCTTTACCGTACCATCGGGGTTTTTATGTTCATACTATTGGGATCCATCATCATGGTGTTGATTGCGGCCCTCTTTGTTTCACGTTTCATTTCCCGCCCGGTATTACAGCTTACTAAAAATGCCGGGTTGTTAAAAACGGGCAGCCGGCCTGATTTTGGTCTGACCGAGGGTCCGCAAGAGATCCTGGTCCTGGCAGATATGCTGGAGCACACTACCAGCGATCTGAATAAGATGGTCGATGTTAAGAAGAGTGTTTACCGTCTTTCGCAGCAGGTGGTCGGTGAAAAAGCATTGCATACCCTGGCAGAAGACCTTCTGAAGGAGATGAAATCGATTTTTAAGTGTCAGATTCTTGTGTTTTTCAGAATTGATGCTGAGAAGGGGAAACTACTGCACCTGGCCTCTGTGGGTGCAGAAAAAGAGTTGCGCAGGTCGCAGGCCATAGAACGGATCCCGGGAGATTTCCAGGCAGCCATCACCGAGGGAAAAGTGCAGTATAACAGGGAAATGGGTGAAAAAGAAAACTTACGGTTTGGAACCCTTGTCGGAGAGATTGTTCCCAGGGAGCTCTTCACGATCCCGGTCATGGACGAAGAGAAGGTTCGCGGGGTGATCTGCCTGGCGCACCTGGGAAGGTTCCCGTCAGAGACACAGGAAATCATCAATGAGTTCTGGCCGGTTCTCAATGCATCATTTTCCCGTCAGCTCGTCAGCGACCACCTCAAAAAAACATCCAGGGATCTGCAGCAGGCCAATGAAAAACTGGAGGTGCAGTCGGAGGAGCTTCGGGAGCAGACGGAAGAGCTTGAAGAACAGACGGAAGAGCTTGAAGAGATGACCGGTGAATTGAAAAAGCAGAACCAGGAATTGGAGATAAAAACCAGGGAAGCTGAGGAGTCGAACAGGCTGAAGTCGGAATTTCTGTCCAACGTAAGCCATGAACTCAGGACCCCCCTTAACTCCATCCTGGCACTTTCGAAATTGCTGACAGCAAAAAAGATCAAATCCCTTACCGAGAAACAGCGAAGTTATCTCCAGACCATCGAACGAAACGGCAAGGGATTGTTGCACCTGATCAATGACATCCTTGACCTGTCAAAAATAGAGGCCGGAAAAATCGTTCTTAGCAAGGAAGAGGTCCATGTTAACCAGGTATTGGAGTATGTATATGACAGCGTGATCCCGCTGGCAGAAGGGAAGAAGATCAGGTTGATCAGCGAACCTGGCAATGACCTGCCTACAGTTATCACCGACAGGTTCAGGCTTCGGCAGATCATTTATAACCTGGTTCAGAATGCCATCAAATTCACAGAGAAAGGGCATGTAAAGATCACCACCGAAGCATTGGGTGATGCTATTCTTGTCAGGATTGAGGATACGGGAATCGGAATCAGTGAAGAATTCAAGCCCTACATCTTCGAACAGTTCATGCAGGCCGATGCATCCACAACCAGGAAATTTGAGGGCACCGGCCTGGGCCTGTCGATTGTAAAAAAACTTGCTGACCTGCTTGAAATCGAGGTTGATTTTGAGAGCGAAGCGCAGACAGGAAGTGTATTTACGCTGAAGATCCCTGTTTCGGTAAGTTGGAATGAGGGAGAGGCGAACATTGCCTATCCGTCAGTCAATTCTGCGGAGCGTGCTTCCATTGCCGGCAAGCAGATCCTGCTGGTGGAGGACAACAGGGAGGCGGTGATCCAGCTCCGGGCGGTACTTGAACAGGAGCAACTGGAGGTCGTTGTTGCAGAGAATGGTGAACAGGCGATTGAAAGCTTGAAAACGTTCACACCGGACGGGATTATCCTGGACCTGATGATGCCCGGGATGGACGGATTTGAATTACTGAACAGGATACGGGGAGACCGGGAAACATCCAATTTGCCGGTGCTGGTCCTGACAGCAAAGGATCTCACCAGTGAAGATCTCGAACAGCTGGATGCCAATCATGTATTCCAATTGATCCAGAAAGGGGACATCGATGTAAAAGAGATGCTGGATATCATACAAGAGATGCTGACAGGCGCACCATCGGAGAAAGGGAAGCGTATACTCATCGTGGATGACCACCTGGACAACAGGATTACCCTGAGGGCCATGCTTGATGAGGAGTACGAGTTGCTTGATGCCGAAGATGCACGGTCGGCCATCAAACTTGTCCGCAACAAGAAGCCGTCACTCATTCTGATGGACATGGACCTGCCGGGGATGGACGGGAAAGGGGCCACAGCGGTGCTTAAAAGCAACCGGGAGACTGCGCACATTCCGATCATCTGCTTGACAGCCGGGGAGATTGGAATTTCTCAGAAAGAAATGAAAGCGCTGGGTTTTGAAGGAATGCTCATCAAACCGGTGGAACAGGAGGATGTATTGAAAATGATAAAAAGGATACTGAACAGGTAAAGTGTGGAATTTATGACCAACCCCAGGAAAATTAAGCTGCTTGCCATTGATGATAACCCGGACAACCTGCAATCACTTGACGGAGTGATAGAGGACTACCTGGAGGATTGCGAGCTCCTTACAGCGGCTTCCGGAAAGAGAGGGATTGAACTGGCAACCAGGGAACAACCCAGTGTCATCCTGCTCGATATCATCATGCCTGTAATGGATGGCTTTGAAGTGTGTAAATTGCTTAAGGAAGATGAACGAACAGCTTCGATCCCTGTCATCCTGCTTACCGCGATGAAGGCAGATACTGAAAATGTGATCAGGGGACTTGAGATCGGAGCTGATGCCTTTTTCTCAAAACCCATTGATCCTCCCGAACTTGCCGCGCAGATCAAGGTTGCCCTCAGGATTAAAAAATCGGAGGATAAACTGCGCGGGCACAAGGAGGAGCTTGAGGAGCTTGTATACGAGCGCACAAAAAAACTGCTTCATTTGAACAAGGAGCTTGAAAGGGAAAACCTGGTGCGAAGGAAGATTGAGGAGATGCTCCGGGAATCGGAAGCAAATTTACGAGAACTTTCCCTGCACCAGGAGCAAATCCGTGAGAAGGAACGATTGAGCCTGGCCAGGGAACTGCACGATGAACTGGGCCAGCTGATCACGGCTTTGAAGATCGACCTGGTGCTGGTGAAGGACCGGCTTCCTGCCGACTCGATTTACCTGAGGGGAAAGATTAAGAATTTGCTGGGGCTGACCGAAAAGGTCTTTGAATCCATAAGAGACATCAGTTCACAGCTCAGGTCGGAAATTCTGGAGAACCTGGGATTGGTCCCGGCAATTGAAAATGTTGTGAACGAGTTCAGGGATCGTACCGCAATCGAATGTCATCTTGATCTGCCGGAGCAGGTGGGAGAGTGCATCGGCGACAAGCAGATCTCACTGTACAGGATCGTACAGGAATCTTTAACCAACATTGCCAGGCATGCAAGGGCAGATGAGGTGAGCGTTTCCTTTCACTGCAGCGATTCAATCCTGGAACTTACCGTGCAGGACAACGGCATCGGAATACCGGACGAGAAGATCAATGACAAACACTCATTTGGGTTGCTTGGTATGCGGGAAAGGACTCTATCCATGGGAGGAACCATGGATATTACCGGCATACCGGGTGAGGGCACCACACTCCGGGTAGAAATTCCGGTGGATGTTGCCGGTAAAAATGCGTCCGTTTCCTGATGCTTTGAACGTTTCCCGGAACAGACACCTCCTGGTTTCAGTCGGCAGGTACATGCCATTCAACTTTTTTTTATTCCCGGTTGTATTCCTGATTCAAAGAATTTTAAGAAGCAGAAAAAGGAGGGACGATGAAAGCTGTTATTCACCAAGCCGATACCAGGGAACATGCCGAACATGGCTGGCTCGAATCATATCACACATTCAGTTTTGCAAATTATCATGATCCTGACCGGAGATGCGGCCATTTGCCGGGATGAATAAAAATTTGATGGGCAAGATCTCTTCCTGTAGAGGGGATGAGCGTTTGTAAATATTTACATATAATTGTATTTTGTTAATACTAATCCAACAGCCCGTCATGCGAATCCTTACTATTTCACTGGTTGCACTTTTCTTTTTTGTAAACTGTGCCGGTCCGGCAGAAGCACCTGATGCGTGGAGATGGGACAGCTCCATAAATTTTGGCTGGAAATTTTCGAAAGGAAGTCATGAGGATGCCTTCAACCCCGGTTTTGATGACAGTAGTTGGGAGTCTGTCGACCTGCCACACGACTGGGCCATTTCCGGTCCATTCGGGGCACCCANCGAAGCGGGAAATACAGGTAAATTGCCCTGGAAAGGGGAAGGTTGGTATCGCAAAACATTTACGCTGGAAACAAAAGATCAGGGGAAACAACTTCAGTTCCTGTTTGACGGGGTCATGGCAAGCCCTGTGGTATACTTGAATGGTGAGAAGGTCGGCAGCTGGCGTTACGGTTACAACTCTTTCTGGATCGATGCTACAGAAGCTGCAAGGTTCGGTGAGAAAAATGTTCTCGCAGTCCATGCCGATACAAAGGAACATCATTCAAGGTGGTACCCGGGTGCGGGGATCTACAGAAAGGTGCAGATGCGCCTTGTTGAGCCGGTGCATATCCCGGTTTGGGGTGTTTATATTACAACTCCGGAGGTAACTGATGTATCTGCAGCAGTCCATGCTGAAATCGACCTGGTCAATACCGGAGAGACTGATGCTGAGATTCGTGTTGAATGCGTGGTACTGGATCCCTCCGGTGTAGAGGTACAGAAAAGGCACCGCGACTTAAAACCTGGTGTGGTGGGGTCCTGGAAGGAAATATTTAAAATGACCCTGGACACACCCATTCTCTGGGATATTGAAAACCCTGCACTTTATGTTTGTAAAACAAGCATATATGATGGAGAACAGCTGATCCACCAGGAAAAAACAAAATTTGGCATCCGGGATTTCAAGTGGACCGCGGATGATGGTTATCACCTGAATGGCCGACGGGTGCAGCTGAAGGGGGTGAACCTGCATCACGACCAGGGTCCGCTGGGTGCAGCCTTCTTCCCAAGGGCCATGGAGCGGCAGCTTGAGATCATGCAGGAGATGGGGGTGAATGCCCTGCGCACCAGTCACAATGCACCTGCGCCCGAGGTACTGGAGCTGTGTGACGAAATGGGGATCATCGTCTTCAATGAGCTCTTCGACAAATATGGTCCGACAGCCGGAGTGGAATGTTCCACTGCTGAATTTGTGAATCAGTATGCCGAGCCCGAAGTAAAGAATTTCGTATTGCGCGACCGCAATCACCCCAGCGTCGTACTCTGGTCCATCGGGAATGAGATCCCCGACCTGCTGGCTGACAGTGACGGGAAGGCCGCGGAACACGTGGCGAAGATGGTGGATTATTTCACAGCTTACGATACCACCCGACCGACAACGATGGGGTGCCATATCCCTTCTGTTTCAGTTGGGGACAAGCACATCCTTGATCCGTTGGAAACCACGGGATGGAATTATGCCCGGAGGTATTTTACCACCCGGGAAGCATACCCGGAGATGCCTTTGATCTACAGTGAGACAGCCTCTGCATTTGGGACCAGGGGAGCCTATAAACTTGATCTGCCCGAAAATAAGGTGGACTATGGCACGGATGGCAATATCAGTGCCTATATGCTTACCGCTGCACCCTGGTCAGACATCCCGGAAATAGAATTTGAATATATGCGCATCGACATCTTCGTAGCAGGTGAATTTGTATGGACAGGGTTTGATTACCTCGGTGAGCCGACTCCCTATACACATGACAGGTGGGGAGTTCAAACCAAAGAGGGACATGTGGCCAGGAGCAGTTATTTTGGCATCGTGGACCTGGCCGGGCTTCCCAAGGACAGCTATTACAATTACCGCAGCCAGTGGAATGAAGATGAACACACCATAGAGCTTACACCGCACTGGAACTGGGAAGAACATGAAGGTGAGCCGATCCCTGTTTTTCTTTATACAGACGGGGATGAGGCCGAATTGTTCCTCAACGGTAAGAGCCTTGGCAAAAAGAGCAAGCTCGATCCTGACCAGGTGAAAATCTCAATGAAAATACAGGCCGACCCCACCTATACGGTCGGCGATTTCGACTGGAATGAAGGATTGATGCCTGCAGATGCGCCTTACTACGAGATTGTAGATGCCTACAGGATCCAATGGCTGGATGTTCCTTATGAAATGGGAACACTCAAAGCTGTGGCCTATAAAGACGGGAAAAAGATTGGTGAGGATGTGGTGCAAACAGCCGGTCTGCCTGCCAAATTGAGACTTACAGCCGACAGAACCGAACTGTCGGCCAATGGCATGGACCTCTGTTATGTGACTGTGGAAATGGTGGATGAGCAGGGGGTAGTCTGTCCCCTGGCCATGGATATTCTGGAGTTCGAAGCAACAGGATCGGCCCGGCTGATGGGTGTTGCCAACGGGGATGCGATGAGTCATGACCGGTTTACAGACGAACAACACCCCCTCTTTTTTGGCAAGGCGGTGGCCGTTATGCGGAATATTCCCGGTGAGACCGGCCCGGCCAGCCTTAC
>JGI12048J13642_10200082_pt1 | contig 17035 bp, 14 predicted proteins | sample ElkSlonscriptome_16_FD_13642 | JGI IMG/M metagenome (IMG submission 13642)
ATTTCAGGAATGGAGAAAATACTAGAGTTCAAGAAGTTGCCCAGCAAGCCAACATCGATCTAAGTCAACAGGCTCGTCTATCTGTACTAAATTTAGGGGATGCTCGGAAAGTATTGCCTAAGTTCCAAGAAGAGTTTAGAAGTCTTTTAACCCAATTTGCAGAAGTTGATGAGCTAAGTAACTTAGAACGCTTAGAACAAGCCATATTTAACAATGTATGGTGTTCATGGTATTTCTTTGCCTTTCATCCCAATCAGCGATTCCAAAACGCCACCTGGCAATGTACACAGCAATTCAGTAATCAAGTTGGAGAAATCAGAAAAAATATTAAGAGAGAGCTACGGAGGCTCTCCCGAATTGGTTTACAAGTCAGTATTCTCTCAGAGGACGTACTTTGGGAAGAGGAGCGAACTCTATGGCTGGTGATTAATGGGGAAAATGTGTTTGATGTGTATAACACTGTTGAAGGAGTGGTTTCTGCTGTTCGCCGAGCGATCGCTGTTTCTCAGAATCATGAATTACGGCACTATGCCATCACATTCACTTGGTCAAATATTGTCATTGTGCCGTTGGTAAAGGGTAAATCTTTGGATGGAACGGCTTGGCGTTTCTCCTCAATTCTCTTCTCTGTGGATACAGGTGAGGGTACGTTTGGGCGATGGAATTTTGTGCCAGTTGCTATTCCATCAAACGCTTTCTCTCAATTGGCACTCACAACTTGGACATATCCTCGTTTGCTAGTTGGACAAAAACTCACAGGATTGCTGTTGCAGTTGTCATTATTGGTGTCACACATACGAGAGTTTGAACAACTGCCAGAACTAGACGAGCAGGGACACGAGTTACTTCAGCAATATATTCAACGACTCACAACTCCGATGGGTGAGATATTCCAAGCTGTGTTAGACACAGAGACAGAAATAATTGACTATTTCAATCAGCTTTCGCCTTCAGAGCAAGAAAATCGTCCCCATTTAACTACTGTAGTTCAGGGACTTGCAGAACTACATGAACAAATCTTGCCAACTGCTGATTGTTCTAGAGACGGAAGAATTCAGTTAACCATGAACCTGCCAGAAGTTGCTGAGTGGGCTAACCGTTTAGAATCGATTCAACAATCCGTCTGTTTAATATATTTGTTCTGGGTGTCAGATGTGCTAGAGGAAGCAGAATCTTCAAGTTGTAATTGAACAGGGAGAACGCGACATAAACGCTTTGTAGGGGCGAGTCGCTGGACTAACGGTAATAGGACAGCCTATTATTGGTGTTGACTCGCCCACTAATCAGTAAGACTTGGCTAGCTTTTGCCCAACCTGACGCGAATCCCATTGGGAGCAGGTCAAGTTTGATATAATGTTCATGCTAACCTGATACGTTGGGTTTCGTTCCTCAACCCAACCTACTTGCTAGAATCTTAACCCGAATCCTCATGTAATACTTTTAAAGTTGGCAACTGTCAATGGTTTACCTGTCAGACTGTGTTATCGACGGATGAGACAAAATTGTTTGCTGCGAATCCAATTTATAGTTGATGAAAGTGAAAGGTTATTATAGAAACTATCTACCCGTGAATAGCACTGAACAATCATGAGGATTCTGCTGGTTGAGGATGATCAGCGCATTGCCAAAGCGCTGGCAGAAACTCTGCAAGATCGACATTATATTGTTGATCTGGCGACTGATGGCGAAGCGGGTTGGGATTTCGTCGAAGCATTCAACTATGAACTCATCCTGCTGGATGTGATGCTACCCAAACTGGATGGAATTAGTTTTTGTCAACGCTTGCGACGTTCCGGTAAAATGACCCCGGTGCTGATGCTGACGGCTAAAGACACCAGCAATGATAAGGTAATCGGATTAGATGCAGGTGCGGATGATTATGTGCTCAAACCCTTTGACTTGCCAGAATTAACCGCTCGGATTCGGGCATTACTGCGTCGAGGCAATTCTAGCCTACCCCCCGTGCTGGAGTGGGAACGTCTCAGCTTCGATCCGAATACCTGTCAAGTCACTTATGCTGAACAACCCCTGCATCTGACGCCCAAGGAATATGGTTTGCTGGAATTACTGTTACGAAGTCATGGTCGTGTGCAGAGTCGTAGCGTTATTTTAGAACAGCTTTGGTCTTGGGATGATCCACCCGGAGAAGACGCGGTTAAGGTTCATATTAAAGACTTACGCAAGAAACTTAGAGCAGTCGGCGCTCCACCTGATTTGATTCAAACCGTTTATGGCATAGGGTATCGGCTGAAGCAACATTAGCCACGGGAAAGACGTATGGTCAGAGCAGATAAGGGAAATGAGGGTAATAAAGGATTCCCAAATGCGTTTAAGCGCTATGGGATAGAGAGGTGCGTAGTTCACGATTATGAGAATTAATCTCTCAAAGTAAAAGTGAAGGAAATTTCTGCAATGAAATAATGTCTGTTTATATTTGACTATACTTTTACCAACTATAACCTTTTATCAAAATTGGGTATCAAAACCATGTTCCCTATAAGCAAAGCGAAGGCTCAAGTCAGGGCGGGTTTTGCACAAATGTTACCATCAATAGCCAAGCATAAAATCCCTAAACCCGCCCCTACACAGTCACGCGCCATACCCAGGAGCGCAGCGAAGGGTCAAAACGCTGTTACTCCTCAGTTTCAGTTTAAATCCTTGCGTTGGCGTCTATTGGGTTCCTACCTGATGGTTATGGTGGCAATTCGGGTCATATCCAATGGCGTAGTCTACGAATTTTTTGCCCATAGTCTCTATCAGCAATTAAATAACCGTCTGCTCAATTTAGCCCAAGCGGCGGCTCATAGTTTAGTGGCGATTAAGCAGGATAAAGATGCCGTTGATCAACCAGCTTATCGCCCTTTAGATGGAGATGGTGATCTCGACATTCCCTGGCAAAATCTAAGTAAACCGGATCAAGGTGTGGAGTGGTTTGGCGCAGATAAGCAACGATTAGCTATCTCTGGCACCCTTTCGCCAACCTTTCCCCTGCAAGAAGGATTCCAGACAGGGGAACAAGGGCAGATTCGTACCTTAACGATTCCCGCGTACAGTTACAGCCAAGGACAACGACAACTCGAAGGTTATGTTCGCGCCAGTGAATCTACAGAGTCTGTGGAAGCTGTCCTCACCCAGTTACGTTGGGGATCAGGTGTAGCAGGTGTTCTGGCGTTAGGACTGATTGGAGTGGGCGGTATGTGGCTGACTCGGCAGTCGATGAAGCCCATTGAGCAGAGTTTTCAGCAACTTAAACAGTTTACAGCCGATGCATCTCATGAGTTACGCAGCCCCCTGACGGCGATTAAGGCGTCAGTGGAAGTAATGCAGACTCATCCAGAACGGATTCATCCGGCGGATGTGGAAAAATTGAATGCGATCGCGTCGGCGACTAGCCAGATGAGTCGTTTGGTCGAGGATCTCCTGTTACTCGCCCGAACGGATGCGACAACCGCTGCACCAACCCGCGAATGGACGGTGATTCCCCTTGATGAACTTTTGGAGGATGTTGAGGAGCGTCTCGAACCCAACGCTGAAGCTCAAGCTACTACTCTGAAACTCGAACTACAAAAGGACATTTTTGTCAAGGGGGATGCCTCTCAGCTTTTTCGTGTCTTTTGTAATCTGCTCGAAAACGCTCTGCAATATACCCCATCCGGGGGTACAGTTACCCTGTCGATGAGTACAGATGAAACCTGGGTGGTTGTGAGTGTGGAGGATACAGGGATTGGTATTGCTCCAGAACATTTACCCTTTATTTTCGATCGCCTGTGGCGAGCCGATAAAGCCCGAACTCAGCGCCAGGAGGGTTCTGGGTTAGGTTTAGCGATCGCCCAAGCTATTGCCCAACGTCATGGTGGAAACATTACGGTGAGGAGTGAGTTAGGAGTTGGCAGTTGTTTTCAAGTGTCTCTGCCTATATTTTCTTAGAGGTAGGTAGCTGTAGGAAAAACACTGAACACCTCTACCTATTGTTACCCAAAATCACGTTCTCAAACCATGTCCTCTTTTTGAAGTCGGGGAACGGCGCAGAAGAACCCCTAATGGTCGTGTGACGGAATATAACATTTATTTCTTTACCGAATCCTTACATTTGCCGTCTATTTTTTGTACAAAGCCATTCTCAGCCAGTGGCAATGCTGTTTGTACAGAGTAATATTGATACCAGAGATAATGAATTCAAAAGCTTTAATTGCTGAATTTATCGGCACGTTTGCCTTAATATTTATTGGCATTGGTGTGATCGCGACAAACTATATCATAAAAGGTGACACCGATGTCGATTTAGTCGCCATTGCTCTAGCCCACGGCTTGACCATTGCTGTCATGGTTAGCGCTACCGCCGCCATTAGTGGGGGTCATCTCAATCCAGCCGTCACCTTCGGCGCTTGGTTGGCGGGCAAAATTAATCTCAAAGATGGTTTGGGATATATTATTGTTCAGTGTTTAGGAGCCATCTTTGCTGCCAGTTTGATTAAGTTAGCGATACCCCTAGAGCCACTAGGAGCCATTAACATGGGTACACCTGCACTAGGTAATGGAGAAACTCCAATTATGGGCTTAGTGCTGGAATTTATCCTCACCTTCTTTCTCGTCTTCGTGGTTTTTGGCACAGCGATGGATAAACGCGCCCCCCAAGTCGGCGGTTTGTTTATTGGGTTAACCGTTACCCTCGATATCCTGGCGGGTGGACCGATTAGTGGTGCCGCCATGAACCCTGCTCGTTATCTCGGTCCAGCTTTATTGGGAGGGGGACTCCAGTACATTTGGCTCTATTGGCTTGGTCCATTAGCTGGTGGTGGTGCGGCGGCTTTAGTGTACCATTACCTGCTCGAAGACCGCAGTCAACGTGCGATCAAGTCTAAGGAGGGTGAAAACTAGGTAATAACTCCATCTTGGTGAGAGAAATGACTTGTGAGATGGGCAATGCCTAACCAAGACCAACCTGTAATTGGGGGAGTTAACGACTTTCCCCAACTTTTTTTTGGTACAACTATGGTATCCACCCGAGTTCTTTACCTTTTTCACCTAAAGTCTTAACAACAGCCGGAAACGGTGATGGATAACTTCAGAAGTCTCAAGCAATGGAGGAGGGGATGCCCATGATACGCACCTTTCGTAAATACCACCGCTTAATCGCGATCGCTGCCTGTCTACCTTTAATTCTGACAGTGATTACTGGCATAGGCTACACCATTTTTGATGAATGGTTCCATCAAGACGAGATCGGCGGGTTTCTGATGCAACTGCATACCCTGAAAATTTTAGGTCTCGACACCATCTATCCGTTGTTGAATGGTTTGGGATTAGTGGGGCTGTTAGTTACAGGGTTGAGCATGACGGGTTTATTTAAAAAACGTCTATCTACCCACAAAACAGGCAATTAATAAAATCATGATTCAGGATTCAAGTCACAATTCAAAAGTGACAACTACTGCCGTATAGTGGTAGGGGTGTAATGTTTGCGTCTCTCCACTGGGCTGTCCCTCACCCCCTTGGGAAGGGCTATCGTCAAGACTTTTTAACCTATGAATCGCCGAGAATTTATAACTTGGGTGGGAATTGGTGGTATCGCCAGTTACTTGCCCGTCGCCATTGTTGCTTGTTCGCCCAAAACCGATGAATCAACCTCTGCGGCTAATCCCACTCGTGCGGATGGATTTGAGTCGGTGGGTACAGTCGCTCAATTGGATCAAGAGGGTGAAATCCTCAACGAACAATTTTTTGCCGGTTCAATCTTGGTGTTGCGTGATCCAGAGGACTCGAACAGGATTATAGCGGTCAATCCTACCTGTACTCACACGGGTTGTACAGTAAAGTGGCAAGGTGAGCAAACGGAATTTGTCTGTCCCTGTCATGATTCTAAATTCGCAATTGATGGCGAAGTCATTCAAGGACCCGCTAAAGATTCCTTGGCTGGTTATGAGGTGAAGCAAGAAGATGATTTAATTCTGGTCAAAGCTGGTTAAAACCAGCTTACACACAAACGCAACTTATGTTGAGGGCACGATAGTATCGTGCCCCTACGAATGGTGATTTAGATGTCAATAAACTCGAGTTCTAGGAGAGACTAAAATGATGTGTCTGTAGACTGGCGATTTATCCCACGCCGCCTGAACCTTCGCTCAGGTCAGAATATTGGACTTAAGGGTTGTCGCTGTCTCTAGCTAACCGAAACCTCCATCAGTTCTTGAATCAAGGAATTGCTGTCTTGACTCATTGAGGGTTCTGGATGTTTGGCGATAATCATCGGAGTGTCTTCCATATCACTATCCGGGATAGCTTGGAGAAGGTAAACCTGTTCCGGGTTGACATTGGCAATCACCTGGGGTGAATGAGTCGCCACAATAAACTGACAATTGGGAAAAGTGCGAGTCAGTGCTGGCACAATCTCATGTTGCCATTTCGGATGCAGATGGAGTTCAATCTCATCAATCAGAACCACACCATTCCCTTCTAGGGGATTCGCTAACCCCGGATTCGCGATCGCTAATCGTTTGGCTAAATCGGCGGCGAGTGAGAGTAAACCTTTTTCACCTTCTGATAGTTGATTAACGACTAATTCTCGACCTTGTTTCGTCACTGTCATCCGTAAGGGGGCACGTCGCACCCGGAAGTTAGCAAAACCGGGTAACAGAGAGGATATCGCTTGGCGGATGGCTTCTAGGAGGCGATCGCGGTGTTCAGGATTATCTCGACGCCATTCGTTTTCTAGATCCTCAAGATCCTTAAACCACTCGAAGAAGCTGCTAAAGTTAATCGACACACCCGTTAAGGCGTGGTCATAAATCGCCAGTTGGTTCGACCAATAGTATTTAGTTGTTTCTTGGGTAACCTTGTCGCAAAACTGGCGGTTGACGGGATAGTAAACCACGACGGGTAAATTCACATTCAGATTGTTTTGCAACTGATTCTTAATTCGCAAACAAATTCCTTCTAATTCTCGCATGTTCCCGCCCCTAGGTCGTCCCTTGGTATTGGATAACGAGAGAAACCAACTGATCTGCCGTTCCCTCAAGGAAATCGTGATCTCATTTTTGGTTTGATGAGCGCCATTGGCGATATCTTCCTGACTAAAAAAATGTCGCGGAATTTTCCGTTCTTCGGTAATGTCCTGTTCATTAATAAAATGTCCCGTTCCAATTGGATCTTGAAGTTCCGCCACAAAATGGGAAAGCAGGAGTGCGATACAGTCGAGAATACTGGATTTTCCCGTTCCGTTGATCCCCACCAAGACTGTCGGTTCAGTCTCCTGGAACTCCAGCGTCAGATCGCCGATGCCACGGAACGAGTTGATTTTCAGGCGCTTGACTTTCATGGCTTATAGTAGGCTGATGGCAATAAAATGACACCGGGATGAAAAAGCAGCAATTGTTGTTGATACTGCTGATGATACTCTGATCAGTTGAGCTTGTCCGGCAAAAGCCTCATGCAATTGATTAAAGAACTCCTTAGATGGACGTTGTAAAAACGTACCCTGACACGTCTAGAACTTAAATGCGTAACCTCTGAGGAACCCTTAACTGGGGTTACGCCAGCCGATGCTGACGCTTTAGGGAGCAATCCCTAGTGAAGCTTCCCAGAAATAAACGCGATCGCAATATTGAAATCTGCTCTTACAGATAGCTTCCAGGGAAACATTTTGCGTGTTGGTCACATCCAGGGACACGAAAGCGGGTTCTCCTCCGGGTGCAACGGTTCGAGATTCAGCCTTTACCCCATCTATATACACATTAACAAGAACCCTGGGACTACCTTGGTCGTTATCGCGCATGCCAAACCCTAATTGCAATGTCTGAAAGTTAACATTCTCCCGATTGGGTTGCAGTCTACAGGTCAATGATGCCAGAGTATCGCCCGAACCCATATAAAATCGCGATGAGTAAACCGCTTTATTGACTACAACGTTTTCACTTCGACGTCTCCAGTTGCCGATCCCCGTATCCACACAATTGAGCCTTAGCAGGAAGGTTGAGCGTTCTTGCGCTTGCACAATTTGTTGACTTGGGGCAGTCAACGCCGCAAATAGAAGTCCACTGGCAATAATTTTCTGAATCAGTTTGCTTTTCATCTGCATTGAGTAGATCACCCACACCAATAGGTGTCAATACTACATCATCCCATGGGCAAAGGTGCAGGGGGGTAGGGAAGATGAGGGAGATGGGGAAGATCTTACTTTTCATGGGATCTGGAAAACCTCTCTCCAAACCTCTCTCCTGCAAGGAGAGAGGCTTTGAATTCTCCTGCTTAAAAAGGGGGACGGAAGGGGGATCTAAAAAGGGAAGAGGGGGATCTACAAGGGAAGAAGGGGAACGACATCTAAATAGAGTTTATTCAAGCAGTGCTGGTATCACCCCTTGATCAAAGATTTGACCCTTTGTATCAATAGCACGAACCAAGATGCGATCGCGAAACACCTCGTAAGCGGCAAAACTCAGCGTTGAGGCGGAATGGGCAGTCCATGACGAACGCCCGACAGGGCGAACTCCAGCACCCGCACCACAAATTAAATAGGTTGTCCCATTAATCGGGAGAGTCCGTTCGTAGTTGTGGTCATGACCATTAATATAGAGTTGCACGCCGTATTTTTGAAACAGAGGCGTCAGGGTTTCAATAAAGGCTTGATTCAATCCGTAGTGACCCGATGAATAAATTGGATGATGACCAAAGACAATTTTCCAGGGCGCATCACTGCGGCTAAGTTCCTGTTCTAACCAGGGTAACTGACGTTGCCAATCCGCATTGGCGTTTGTATCTAGCGCCCAAAATTGGACGGATTCCCGCCGAAAGGTATAGTATCGTCCCTCCATATTGAAACCCGGATAACGAACTTGGGGATCACCATTGGCGGTACGGATGTCATGGTTTCCTAGACAAGCGTGAAATTTTACCCCCTTTTCCAGTAAGGCTTGATAGGGTTTTTCAAAGACAGCCTCTACCTTTTTAATTTCCCCATTGTTATAAATATTGTCACCTGCCATAATCACCAACTGGTATGAATTCTGTTGGTAATAAGCCGTCATCGCCTCTGCCACCGCATATTGTCCGGCTGCACCTGTACCTGTATCGGCAATGGAAACAAAGCGTAACAGAGGTGGATGAGTTAATTCGTTCTGGGTATCCGTCGAGGGGGTTGGTTCAGGAGTTTGGGAATGGGTATCACTCGTCTGAGTCGTTTGACGGGCGAAAAGATTACTGCCAAGGGCAATCGTCCCGAAACAACTAATACCACTCAAAATCAGAAATTGACGGCGTTTGAGGCTCATAGATCCTGAAGAAAAACGGGCAAAAATGCTAGATTTGTGCTGTAGGAGCAGCGTTCTGTAAGAAGAATCTAGCGCATTTTATGCCAATTGGCATTGCTGGGTAGGGAAATAAAAATGTCAAAAGAGCAGCATAAGCCTCAGGAACCCATAGAGGTAGATGAATCCACTCAAGAAACCAATACGGCTGAACCCACTCGCCAGTCTAAACTGGTGGATTGGCTCTATCCCAGCTTTGAAACCGTTGAGAAGGTGTGGGATGGTATTTTGGCAGCAATCCGCTTTTTGTTACCTGAAGCTTGGAATCAAAAGCTATCGGATTGGGGATTGACGGGCGCGATCGCGGCGTTTATTGTGGTCATAATGGTGACGACAGTCGCACTAACGCCAGAGACACCAACACAGTTAGCCAAAGAAGTAAAACCCGAACCCATCCCTGCACCTGCCGAATTAGCCGCACCTGAACGAGCAGACACTTCAGAATCTAATTCCTCTCCCCTAGAACTTACCCCAGAACAACGCCTGATTACGGCGATTCAAGATCAAGTGGCTGAAATTACAGATCAGTATGCTAATGGACTGATTCAATCCATTCAAGCCAATTTTCAGGGGAACCGTCTGATTGTCACCGTGAGTGATGGCTGGTATGAATTAGATGAACAGGATCAAGAGCAATTAGCGAGTGAAATTTGGCGTCGCTCTCAAGACTTGGAGTTGAGCAAACTGGAAATCACTAATTCTGATGGAAGTCTATTGGCGCGGAGTCCGGTAGTCGGTTCTGGGATAGTCATTTGGCAGCGTTAGAATTTCACCGCCTACTAACGATATAGAGACGTATCAGGCTACGTCTCTATATCACATAAATGCTACTTTATATCAAGAGCAGATCAGCGCATGGCTTTCTCAAGCTGGTTAGCAATATTGAATTGAGATAGACTCGGGGATTCAATATCACTTCTCGCCAGTTGTTCTAACTCAACCGCTAGCGATCGCAGGTAGTCTGCTCGTTGGCGCATTCGGTTACTAATTCCCTCTGTACCAGTGGCAAGGCACTCCGGGCAAACATCACTAACATATTCGCCGGATTCCCGATACGCTCTTGCCACCACCTCTAGCGGGAAAAAAATGTTACCGCACAAATTACAACGGCATTTTTCCTCGAAGTGATTACTCTCAACTTGAATTTTAATGGGCATGGACGGTGTTCTCCAAATATATATGCAGTTTTGGGATAGCTGGAATCCTGTTTAGATTTGGCTGAAGCGGGCAGCTTTAATTAATTATTTATTTTATTTTAACCATAAATGTAGTTAATCGTACAGATTATTTCTAATGGCAGAGACACCGTTTTTTTGTTAGCTTTTCATGACAATGTTCTCGCCTCATCCCCAAGGGCTACACCTACTTAGGAGCTAATGAATAAGTGCTGTGGTGAGGGGGAGGGCGCAATCCTTGTAGTGCGTTTAGCGAAGCCATGCCGCAGACTTTGCATCTTGCTTGCTACTAATACCCAATTTAAATGCATGACAGCTTATTGTCGCCAGATCGTGATAAAAAAATACTCAGAGTTCAGACTCTGAGTATTAATAAACAAGCAATAACTCTATTGAGGCTTTGCTGAAGCCAGAATCAGAGGAATTCCATCACTTTTATTTCCCTCCGAATTTTCAGCCAATAAACTCGTTGAGAGGTTGCTGCATCCAAGCGGTAAAGTTTTGTTGCTTTAACCTTCCCACTGTGCCGCTATATGCTCAGCCAAATCGACAACTCTCTGAGAATAGCCCCACTCATTGTCATACCAAGCAATGACTTTAACCATATCACCACCCATTACCATCGTTAGACTGGCATCGACAATAGATGAAGCATCATGTCCCTTGTAGTCTGAGGACACCAACGGTAAGTCGTTGTATTCCAAAATGCCCTTAAGCGAGTTTTCTGACTCTTCTTTGAAGACTTTGTTTACCTGCTCAGCAATGGTGCTTTTCTCAACTTGAGCCACCAAATCCACAACCGATACATTCGGGGTAGGTACGCGCATCGCGATCCCATTCAATTTCCCCTGCATATCTGGAATAACTAAAGCCACAGCTTTAGCTGCTCCCGTCGAGGTTGGCACAATATTGATCGCCGCTGCTCTTGCTCGACGGACATCACGGTGACTCGCATCCAGAATCCGCTGATCCCCAGTGTAACTGTGGGTCGTGGTCATGGTTCCTTTAATGATGCCAAAGTGTTCATGTATCACTTTGACCACAGGAGCCAGACAGTTTGTTGTACAACTCGCATTGCTAACAATGTCATGCTTGCTGTGTTCGTAGTCGTGATGATTCACTCCAACAACAAACGTGCCGATGTCACCACCTTTCCCTGGAGCCGTAATCAGCACTTTCTTGCCGCCGGCGGCTATATGCTTAGATGCACCATCCCTGGTGACAAACACCCCGGTCGATTCGATGACTAGGTCAATACCCCAATCACCCCAAGGCAAGTTCAGGGGGTTGCGATCCGATACACACTTAATGGTTTTACCATTGACGATTAGGGAATTTTCGTCATAGCCAATGTCGGCTTTGAGCGTCCCTAGCATGGAGTCATATTTAAGCAAATGAGCATTTGTCTTGGGATCAGATGTATCATTGATGCCCACTAACTCCAACTGACTATTTTCTCTAGTCAGTAAACATCTGGCGAAATTACGTCCGATGCGTCCGAACCCGTTGATCGCTACTCTAATCACTGCGTCTTGCCCTCTGTATTCAAGCTCAGTAAATATACTTTTTATGAACCTAATCATATCGCAAAGCCGGACAAATTCTAAATGCCGATTCAGGGACGGATCGGAAAACGTCGGACATAGATGTTGCTCTAAGCCTTTCCAACCAAGGGTTTGGGTGAATCTGAATTGAGAATATGAGTTGTTGGATTAGGGGTGTATAGTGTGGTTAGATGTCAATACGGCTAGCAGCGATCTCTAATTTAATCGTCTCTTCCCGACGCGCCCTAGCACGTCTGGAACAGGCTTCCCCATGTCGAGTGTCGGAATTCTAGGGTTCTGCTGAATTTTCCGGAAACTCCAGAATGAAGGCTGTTTATTATAAAAAACCGTCTGGAGATAGAAAAAGTTACTTCAGTACAAACACGGTGGTCAACTCCACTGGAGCAATAACACAATTTATAGTGAAGTGGGTCTGTTGCCAAGAAAATCTGATAAATCCACCCTTTGCTATATCTTGAAAAATCAATTCTTGATATGATAGCGCGTGTTATTGGCACAGTAGGCTTGTGTGGTGTGGTGTGTAAGGAGTTAAGATGCCTAATATTGTCGATCTTAGTGGCAAGCCATTCCATTTCATCGGAATTGGTGGAATTGGTATGTCAGCGCTGGCTTACGTTCTAGCCAAACGCAACCTCCCTGTATCTGGGTCTGATATTCGTTCGACGCCGATTACTCAGCGGTTGCAAGCTGTCGGCGCTCATCTGTTTAGAGACCAGAAGGCAACCAATTTGGAATTTTTTAGAGAAACGAATGTCTCCACTTATCAGGGCGCATCAGCAACGGCGATTGAACCGGAACCCACGGGCAAAAAAATTGTCGTCCCCTCAAACCGCAACGGCGTTAGGGAAGACCATCTTGCCTCCTGCTTACCCCAAGTCATCTGTTCGAGTGCGATTAATCCAATCAATTCAGAGTACAAAGCGGCTGTAGAAGGCGGCTACCCAATTTTTCATCGCTCCGACTTACTGGCGGCGTTGATGCAAGACTACCGAAGCATTGCCGTTGCTGGAACTCACGGCAAAACCACAACCAGCAGTTTAATGGGATACCTGCTGCTGAAAACGGGTCTAGATCCGACTATCGTGGTTGGGGGAGAAGTGGATGCTTGGCAAGGGAATGCGCGTCTGGGTCAAAGTCCCTTTCTGGTGGCTGAAGCAGATGAATCAGACGGATCGTTAGCCAAGCTGGCTCCGGAAATTGGTGTGATTACCAATATTGAACTGGATCACCCCGACCATTACCAGAATCTCGACCAAGTTATCGAAACCTTCAAGATTTTTGCCGATCGCTGTCAAACCATCGTGGGCTGTATTGATTGCCAGACATTGCGATCGCATTTCACCCCCACAATCAGCTATAGCCTACAACGCACAGCCGGAGCTGACTACAGCGTGGATCGCATTGTTTATCAGGCAGAAGGCATCACGGCGAGAATTTGGGAAGGCGATCAGGTGTTGGGTACGCTGCAACTGAGTTTGTTAGGTCAACACAATCTCAGCAACGCCTTAGCTGTTGTGGCAGTAGGACGACACCTGGGACTAGAGTTTGACGCGATCGCCTCCGCCCTCGCCACCTTTGAAGGTGCCAAGCGCCGCTTTGAGGTTCGGGGTGAGTGCAAAGGGATTACCTTTGTCGATGACTACGCTCACCATCCCAGTGAAATTCAGGCAACCCTAGCGGCGGCTCGCTTACAGGTTGAATTATCACGCCGTATTGTTGCCATTTTTCAGCCCCATCGCTATAGTCGAACCTTGACATTTTTGTCAGACTTTGCTAAATCATTTGGCGATGCTGATCTCGTCGTGGTCACAGACATTTATAGCGCAGGCGAAGCCGGTGTTGGACAAATTACAGGAGAACAAGTGCGAGCCGCGATCGCGGCTCACCATGAGCGGGTCTACTACCAACCAACCTTAGATGAAGTCTCCCAACTCCTCGCCCAAATCCTGCAACCCGGAGATTTGGCTATCTTTCTCGGTGCGGGAAATTTGAATCAGATTATTCCCCAGGTTATAGAGTCCTACCAGACGGCGACACCTGAGAATTCGACTGAATTGAGTCAAACCGTCTAAGGTTGGTTAACCCCAGCCGCACCCGATTGGGTGTGTCCACTTCCACTGGCTAAAATCCATCGGCATTCTTTTGACCTGTATTGATATGACCTTGTCATCCTATTCTCCCGGCGTTGCTAACGCGCCACTGTGTCAGAAAACCTCTGACAAGCCTAAGCTTTACTTGCCTGGAACTGACTGCATCCTCCGTTCTCAGGTGTCTTTAGCGAGTTTGACATCCTTTCGCGTGGGGGGTCCCGCCGAGTGGTATGTGGCACCCCGACGGGTCGAGGATCTGCTCGCCAGTTTTGAATGGGCAGATTTGCAGGGATTACCCATAACCTTGTTAGGGGCGGGTTCTAATCTACTGGTTAGCGATTGTGGGTTGTCCGGCTTAGTCGTCTGCACTCGTCATCTCCGTTCTACCTACTTTGACCCGGATACGGGTCAAGTCACCGTGGGAGCTGGAGAACCAATCGCCCGTTTAGCATGGCTTGCCGCTAATCACGGTTGGCAAGGGTTGGAATGGGCGGTAGGTATTCCGGGAACTGTGGGGGGCGCTGTGGTGATGAATGCCGGTGCCCATCAAAGTTGTGCGGCGGATCTGTTGGTGAGTGTGGAAACCATTTCACCCAACGGAGTCGTGGAGCAACTCACGCCTCAAGAGTTGGACTTTCGCTATCGCACATCTATCCTACAAGGGGGGAATCGCTTCGTGACTCAGGCAACGTTTCAGTTGCAACCAGGCGCTGATCCCAAACAGGTTCGAGCGACAACAACTCACCATTTAAAGCAACGCCGTGATGCTCAACCCTATCACTTACCCAGTTGTGGCAGTGTTTTCCGCAATCCCGAACCCCACGCTGCGGGTTGGCTGATCGAGCAATTGGGTTTGAAAGGCTATCAAATTGGTGGCGCTCAAGTGGCAGAACGCCATGCTAACTTTATCTTGAACTGTGGCGGTGCTAAAGCCAGCGATATCTTCCAACTGATTCGTTATGTGCAGCAGCAAGTCGAGCAGCATTGGTCGCTCTCCTTAGAGCCAGAAGTGAAAATCTTAGGACGGTTTCAGGCGGTCTAAAGATGTCGCATTGACCGAAGCGGTACTAAGATTAAGACTTAGCAACGATAAACCCGTCCAACTTGAGAGACAGTCAATACGTTATGACCAAAGGACAAGGATTCGGCTTCGGTTTAGGCAAGATGAAAGAACTTGCCGAAGCATTCAAAAAAGCCCAAGAGGTACAACAAGGAGCAAAACAGCTTCAAGAAGAATTGGAGCAAATGGAAATTGAAGGCTCCTCTAGTGATGGTATGGTTAAGGTGTTTATGAGTGGGAATCAGGAACCCCTGCGCGTCGAAATTGCTCCAGACGCGATCGCTCAGGGAGCCGAAACCCTATCAGAAACGGTTACAGCCGCCATGAAAGATGCTTATGATAAATCAACCACGACCATGAGAGAACGTATGGAAGAACTCACCAGTGGGCTAAATCTGCCAGGGATGTAACCTTATCTGTAGAACTGGGAATGAGAGTCATGTCATCCATCAAAGACAGCACATCCCAGTTCTGCTCTGATTGTCATTGGTCGAATGCCAATGACGAATGACTAAGGACTAAGGACTAAGGACACTCTCCACCGTTAACTTTAGTTGTCCCCACCTACTTAGTAATTTCTGTGACTTTAACGGTAACTTGTCCCTCAGCTAATTGAATCTGTAATTCTTCTCCAGGAACAAGACTCGCCACATTCCGAGCAATTTTTCCTTGTTCAGTCCGCACCACCGCATACCCTCGTTTTAAAACATTGGCTGGGTCAAGGGTGGCTAACTTTTGCCCCAGAAATTGACAATGTTGAGTGGCTTGATTTATGCGCCAAGATGTGCTATTAAATAATCGCTGTCGCTGCTGCGCGATCGCATGTTGTTCCTGCTGTAGCTGTCGGTTAAGGGGTAAGCGTTGGAGACGATTCCTGAGTTGGTGTAATTGGTTGCGGCAGGTATCCAAATGATGAGTTACTGCCTCATGTAACGCCTCCTGACGCTGCTGATGTTCCCTAATCAGAGTTGCCAACTCTGGCACGGCTCGTTCAGCTGCGGCGGTGGGTGTATGAGCGCAACAATCAGCCACTAAATCGGCTAAGGATTCATCCCGTTGATGACCAATTCCTGTTAAGACAGGAATCGAACAGTTCGCGATCGCTCTCACCACTCGCTCATCATCAAAGCCAACCAAATCCTCCGATGCGCCACCCCCTCGCGACAGAATCACCAACTCAGCCCTCCCGTCTCGCTCAACTCGCTCAATCGCTGCCACAATCGATTCGGGTGCCAAATCCCCTTGCACTTGTGCCGGAGAAAACAACACAGATAACCCCGGATACCGTTGTCGAAGGGTGCGCTGAATATCTCCCCAAGCGGCGGCTTGGGGTGAAGTGACTACCGCGATGGTTTGGGGATGCGTTGGTAGGGGGCGCTTGTTTTGGGCATCGAATAATCCTTCAGCCTCCAATCGTTGGCGAAGTTGGTTGTAGCGCAGCGCCTTTAACCCCTCTCCTCCCGGTAACGCCTGCCAAACCATAAGCTGGTATTGTCCCCGTTGCGGATAAATCCGGATACTGCCTAAAGCAATCAACTGTTCTCCGGATTGGGGGAGTTGCACCAGCTTACTTAGCACAGAGTTCCACACCACGCACTGAATCGATGCCTTACCCTCTAAATCTCGCAGGGTGAAAAACATACCACTCCGATGGCGGTTGGCACTAGAGACTTCTCCAATTACCCAAACCTTCTGGAGTTGGGTATCCTGCTCTAACAGATCCTGAATATAGTCGGTTAACCCAGCAACCGACAGAGTTCCCTCTGGAAGCGATGAATTATCATTTGTCATTTGTCCTTTGTCCTTAACTATATGATCCCCTGCTCCCTCGAACTTGCTGATTGAC